>WNGL01000470.1_pt1 | contig 47247 bp, 52 predicted proteins | sample 5400591 | NCBI WGS metagenome assembly WNGL01 (sample SAMN13153377, study PRJNA577476) | soil metagenome | isolation source: 80 cm soil or saprolite under Garry oak tree replicate 1 | place: USA:California | collected 2016-06-15 | reverse complement strand
GGGCCCGGTCGATCCCGTACCGCGCCATCAGCTCCGCCGCCTTGGCGGTGAGCGCCTCGGCCTCCGGCGGGGTCACCCCCTCCGCCTCGGCCTTGGCCAGCAGCTTGCGTACCCGGTCGAGCAGGGCGCTGGGCGGGTCACTGCGCATGAGAAGCTCCTTCGCGGGGTCGGGATGCCGGGTGTGCCGCCCGGCTTTCAATATACATATATTACCACATATACGCGAAGATGCTATTGACCTGCGGAAAGTGATTCTGGCAGGACGTATTCACCGGTGGCGGAAACCCGGCCGGCACGCCGTCAGCGCGGTTCCCCGTCCCGGGGGAACTGGCGGCATGCGTGAGCCCCCGTCGCGGAGGGACGGGGGCTCACGCGGCGCGGCCGTCAGCCGGGCAGGTGCCTGTCCTCCTCAAGCGGGCCGGCCGCGTCCCCGGAGGTCAGGCCCATCGCGTCGCTGACGATGGTCCCGACCGCGTCGGGGATGCTCGATCGGGGGATGCACCGGGCCAGCCGGGCCAGCTCTTGCCCGGTCAGGTCCCGGCCGAGGCCCGCCCACTCGCGCAGCTGCGCGCGGGCCAGCACGATGCCGCCCTGCGCGGCGTTCTCGTCCAGGGCGTCGAGAACGGAGTTGGCCGACGTGACCGCCTCGTCGAGGATGGCCAGCGCGGCCTCGATGCCGGTGGCCTCCGGCTGGACCAGCTTCCGCATCTCACGGGTTCCAGTCGCTGCCGATTTCTGGCAGTTCCCCGGCCGGGCGCGGCCCCAGGTCGGCAGGCGGCTCATCGCCGTACAGGTCCGCCATGCGGGCAGCGACCGCGTGGCGCAGCCAGGTCCGCGCCCGGGCCTCGTCCAGCGTGAACCGGGCGCCCGCGATCGCGGCCGGGCCGTCCGGGCATCCCGCCTCACCGCGGGTAAACAGCGCCGTGACCGGCCCGTGCCCGCTGGCTGAGGGGATGCTCTCGTCCAGCTCGGCCGCCAGGCGCCGCAGCACCTCGGCTACGTCGTGCCCGGCTCCGGCCTCTCCGCCGAGGCCGTTTCCGGCAGCTGGCGCGGCCAGGCCGGCCAGCGCGTGACGTGCCTCGGCCAGCAGCCCGGCCAGGGAGCCGCCGGGCGCGGCGTCCTGGCCGGGATCCGTGTCATCGGCGCCGGTGAGGACTTCCACGGTGTAGTCCGTGGCGGCGTCGGCCTCATCCGGCTCCCCGGCCGTGTTGACCGCCTGGCCGTCGTGTTCCAGCGCGGCGGTAATGGCTCGCAGGTGAGCTGGCCTGACCGGGCCGCCTGCCTCGATGGCCGCGATCGCGGCGGCAGCGGTGGCCGGGTCGCCGGCGGTTTCCTGGTAGCGGCGCAGGATCGCCAGGACCGTGCCGGCGTCCAGGACGTCGCCGAACTGCATGGCGACCCAGCAGGTGACGGCGAACCGCATCGGGTGCGTCTCTGCGGGCCGGGGGCCGGGCTGGCTCGCCGGCGGCGGGACGTGCGGGTCGTGCATGGGGATGTCCTCCTTTGCGGGGCGAGCCGGGTCTGCCGCCCGGCGCGCGCAGATGCTGGCGGGGCCGCGCCGCCGGCCAGGCTCAGCCGGGCAGCCTGCGCCGGCGGCGCGGCTGGTAGTCACTCGGTGCCGGGCTGGGCCGTGCGGGCGGCGTGCCAGTCGAGGATGGCCAGCTGGCGCAGGCCGGCGGCCGTCCCCTCGGTCTTGGTGCGATGCCAGGCCGGCTGCTGCCCGGGCAGGGTGAGCAGCCAGAATCCGGCCGCCCCGTAGGGCATCTCGGCGCGGCTGCGCTTGGCGACCGCGACCCGGGGATCGCGGTCCGGGATGGGTACGCTGGCCGGCGCGACCTGGTGCGGCGCGCACTTGCGCACCGGGGGGCCGCCGTCGAGCAGCCTGAAAGTCAGCGTCGAGAACTGGCCGTCCTCGTCCCCCCCGTACTCCACGGGCTCGTCGTCGTACCAGGTGATGACGAGATCGCCGGCGGCGACCTCCTGGCGCTCCTGGTCGCGCCCCTCCTGAGGGTGCTCAGCGCTGGCAGGCATGGATGGTCTCCCTTCGCGGGCCGGGATGCCGGGGGCCGCCCGGCACATCAATACAAATATATTACCACTTAGGTTACGGCGGGCAGCTGACCAGCGCGGTCACGAGCGGCGGCGGGAGCACGCAGAGCACGCGCACGCTCTCCCGGGTGCGGTACTCACCCGGGCCTGCCGGGTGGGGGACGGGCTCGCAGGAGCCCGGGGCGGTCACCTCGTGCACGGGGAACGCCGCAGGCACCGCCCTGGACGGGCGGGGCCTGCGGCCACTCAGCGGCGCGGCGGGGCGGGCGGTGTCGTTACCGGACCCTGCGGCCCTCGCCGGGTTCGTAACTGAGACCCAGGCCGGCGGCGACCTCGCGGGCGTCCCGGACTACTGCGTTGAACACCTCGTTGCCGGCGGTGAAGTCCTCGTCCACGATGGCGTTCTGGGCGACGGCCAGGACGAACTCGCGGGCCGGGTCCGCCTGGTTCTCCAGGCCGGGCGCGGGCAGCGACTGGACCTCGATCAGGTCGGTCTGGCGCACGATGAGGAACAGGTCCTCGGCCTGGCAGGGGTCGCTGAGCTCGTGCAGGCACACCTGGATGATCATGGCGTCGCGGCGTTCCTCGAACGCCTGGTCGGCGAGCTGGTCCAGCGGGGACCCCGGTTCGGGGTCCTGGGCGCCGTTGAGGGCGTCGCGGTCGCGGTAGACGCCGAGCACCTCCCGCCACGTGCCGCGCACCTCCAGCCGGCCGCGCCGGACTGGCAGCTGGCCCCAGGTGCCCTGGCCGCCGCCCAGGCGGATCACGTCGGCGCTGGTGAGATCCCAGGCCCGGCGGTGCCGGACGTCGCAGGACGGCGGCGCGGTCGCCGGGTCACGTCCCGGGCCGGGACCAGGGTCAGGAACAGCTCGCCGGGCTGCTGCCCGGGGCCGCCGTACAGCCGGATGGTCCCGTCGGCGTCCATCTCCGCCTGGGCTGCTCGCGGCCAGTCGACATGGGGCACGCCGTGGTGCGGGTAGGACAGGTAGAACCGGCCGGCGGTGACCCGGGTGACGGTCCGGCGGGCCGTGCCGGACCCTGACGGCCCGGCGCGGTGGTCGGTGACGTCGTAGGACTTGCCGGGGGAGACGGCGGACTTGATGGCGGTCAGCGGCATGCGGTTGCCGGGCGCGGGCATGGGCGTGGTCCTCTCGGGGGATGCTGTTCATCGGGGATGTCGTTCGTCGCGGGTTCAGCTGGGCCGGGTGCGCGGTACGCGCAGCCCGTGCACGGAATGCGCGCGGGGCCGCCGGCCCGGCCTGCGGCGGTGGCCGCCGGCGGGCTCGGGCCGGCGGCCACCGGCGCTCAGGCGGCCGGGATGCCCCGGTGGGTGGCCTCTCCGCCGTTGTCCACCTCGACCGCCAGCGGCAGCAGGGGGGCCTCGGCGGTCTCCAGGGTGTCGATGTGGACGTAGCTGGCGGCCTCGCGCTGCCGGGCCAGGATGCTCAGGCCGAGCGCGTCCATCACGAACATCGGGCTGTGCGGCATGCCCTCGTCCGGCGGGAACCACTGGATCACGGCACCGAAGAACCGGAAGGTGACCGGGCCGGCCGGGCGGTTCCCGGTGGCGGGGTGCCCGCAGCCCTGGCACTCGCAGCGGCAGCCGCCCAGGGGGCCGGTGCGGCCGTTCCCGCCGTCCGCGACGTCGGGGCAGTGCTGGTGGTTCTCCTCGAGGCACTGGAGCGAGACCCTGGTCCCGTCCGTGTACGTCACGTGCCCCTGGTACTCGCGGCCGGGGAGCTGGCACGGCCCGGCCGCCTTGCGCCGGGCCAGCGCCGCGTCCAGGTAGCCGGCCTGGGCGCGGCCGGTGGCCAGCAGCTGGGCCAGCGCCTGCCGCATGGTGAGCCCCTGGAAGGCCGCGCGGGCGGCGAGCGGGCCGCATGCCCGGTGGCGGCCGGGGCGGTCCACCGTGATGAGCCCGTCGCCGGAGGCGAGCGGCCACACCGCGATGTCCCGGATCACGTGCGCGGCGCCGCGCCGGTCCAGCGCCTGGACCGCGCACCGGGCCAGCCGGGCCACGTCCTCCAGGCCGGCGATCCGGCCGTCGTCCAGGCTGGCCTGGCTGTCTTCTTCCAGGGCGGCGGCGAGCTGGGCGTCGCTGATGGTCCCGGCCGCGCCGGGCTCCGTGCTGACGTACCGGGCGGCATAGGAGCCGTCGATGAGCTTGTACAGCGTGTCCGGGTCGATCCGGGCGTCGGTGCGGGCCTCGATGGCCGCGCAGGCGATCAGGGTGCGCGTCACCAGGTCCCCGGCGGCGTCGAGCAGGGCCAGCCGGGTCATCCCGACGATGCCGTTGTGCCCGGCCTCGGTGACGACCTTCCAGGCGCCGCCGTCGCGGACGACGTCGCCGGGGACGATCCGGGTCCGGTGCCGGGTCTCGCTGGTGACCTGGCCGCCGCCGGGGGATGCTCCCTCCAGGTCGGCCAGGGCGAGACGGCCGTCCCTGAGCAGCGCGTCGATCGTGACTGTCATGGTCCTCCTTCGCGGGTGCGGGCCGGGTGTGCCGCCCGGCCCATCAATGCAAATATATTACCACTATAATGGTTACAGACTTCCTGAGCTGGAAGTACGGGCAGGCGCCCGGGCATACGTGAGCCCCCGTCACGGGGTGACGGGGGCTCACGCGGCGGTCAGCGGCCCGCTGCCGGGCTTCCTCAGCCGTCCCGGCTGTCACCGGTCCGCCTGGCGCCGGCTACGCCGCAGCCCTTCATCCGGCGGCCTCGGAGGTGTCGAGGATGGCCCGCAGCCGGCCCCCGATCCAGGCGCCGACCTGCGGTGAGACAGCGTTGCCGTATCCGTCGACCTGATCGCCCGCGCGGCCCCACACGACGAACGTGCCCTGGTAGCCGTAGCCGGGGAAGTCGACGTCGAAGCCGCAGCCACGGCCGACCTCGTGGGGGCCCATCATCCGGAAGAAGCAGTCCTCAAGCTTGAGCCTGGCGAGGGCCTCGGCCCACCCGGCGGTGAGTATCGCGGTCGTGTCACGGCCGGTTAGCGTGCCGAGCGGATCGCTGAGCGGGTGCGGCGCGGTCTCGGTGCCCTGGCTGCCGTTTTGCTTGTACCAGCCGGAGAACAGCAGCCCCTGCGTGACGGCCGAGCCGACCACGGTGCCGAGCGGGTCGCTGAGCGGGTGGGCGCGGTACTTCGCCTCGGCTGCCACGCCGTTGTGCTTGATCGTGCCCGCCGCTGTGAGCAGGCCGGGGATCTGCGCGGTGAGCAGGCCGAGGGTCTCCGAGCCGGCCTGAGTCGGCAGCGGCTCGTGCGCGCCGCGCGGGATGCCCTGGTAGTTGTCCACGGCGACCGCGATCGGCGGTGTCAGCAGGCCCGTGGCATTGGTCGCGCTCTGCGCCCACAGCGGCTGGTCAAGGCCCCGTGACCGGCAGTCCGAGCCGGGCCGCTCGTAGGTGTGCCCGGCGGCGCCGATGAGCACGCCGGTCGAGGCGATCAGCATGGCCTTCTCGTGGGTTGCCGTCACGGTGTCCATCGGGCGCGTGAGGGGCTGGCCGTCGCCGTTGTGCCGGTGCGCGGCGATGACCGCGCCGGTCGCGGCGATGCCGGTCTCCTGCTGGCCGGCCTGGGCCGCCATCAGCTGCCACGGATGCCTCTCCGGCAGGTGCATGGCCGCCGCGGGCATCAGGACGGCGGGGAACTCGGCGAATCGCTGGCGGCAGCGCTCGGCGCGGGCCATCGTCGAGGCGGCCAGCGGCTTGTCGCGGTCACCGATCCGGGTGCCGAGGTGGGTCAGGTCCAGCGCGTTCAGCGAGGGGGACACCGGCGGGATGACCTCGGCGCGGCAGGACGGGCAGCGGTAGTTGTACTGCTTGCCGTAGCGGACCGAGCCGGTCGCCGGGATGCCGGTGCGCCAGGTCCAGACGGCCTCGACGACCTGCTGGCAGCTGCCGCACCACGACGGGGGCCGGTGCTCCAGGTCCGGGGCGGGCAGCCGCCGGTCCCAGAACGCGCCGAACCACCGGTCGCGTGACTGCGGCACGCCGAAGAACATCGAGTTCAGGTAGAGGATCTTGTGCCGGTAGCCGAGGGTGCCGAACTGCTTGAGCCACCACCGGTAGGTTGAGCCGTCGCCGACCTTCGGCCTGCCGGGGATCGCCGGCCCCCATGACGCCAGCTCGGTGGTGCACTCGAGCAGGATCAGGCGCGGGTGGTGGCGCTCGGCGTAGTGCAGGGCGCAGTTGGCCGTGGCGCGGTCGCGCTCGGAGCGTGTCACCCGCTCCTCGTAGGCCGGGTCGTCGAGGTCGAACAGCGTCAGCCCCTGGTCGTATGCCTTGATCGAGTTGGCCTGGGAGTGGTTGACGCAGGAGATGCCGGCGGCCAGGAGGTCAGCGGCGGGCAGGTCGCGGGCGGAGTGGTAGTCCGAGGACTCGGGGTCGACGAGGTCGGCGATCCAGTGCTCGGCGTGCCGGTGATTCGCCTCGTGCACCTCGACCTTGTACCTGTTGTGGTTGGCCGCCATGATCGTCGTGAAGCCGGCCTCTTCGATGCCGCGGGTCAGGCCGCCGAAGCCGGAGTTGCCCGTGAAATAAGCCGTGCCGTTGCGGCGTGCCAGCCAGGTCCCGTTCGGCGTGGTGGGGCACCACACGATCCCGTCGTGCTCAACCCACTGGACGCGCTTCTGCCGGAGCGGCTTGACGAACTGGCGCATGCCGACGGTCACGGCCCACAACTCGGCCGGGCGGACGGCGCCTCCGTGGCTGTAGGTGGACTCGTACCGCTTCATCGACGCCGCGTGACCAGCGATCAGACAGGCGGCCTGGAACGCTGACGCCCGCGCCTGGTCGCCCTGGCTGAGCACTCGCTCTGCGCGGCCGGTGCTCCCCGCGCGTTCGTGTCCGTCGGCGTTAGGGCTCCGTTCGATGAACAGGTTGAGCTGCGGCTGCGTGAGCGTCGCCAGCCAGCCGATCGACGGCACCTTGCCAGGAGCGGCCTCTCGCAGGGCGGCCGCGGCGGCGCGGTTCAGCCCGAACGTGGTCTGGTTGCCCCGCCGGTTCTCGGCCCATAGCGGGCCGTCTGGCCGCTTTCGCTTCTCGCGCTCCGGACCGAACGCCTCCACCAGCGCCGAACGGATCGCGGCGACGTGCTGCGGGTTGACGGTGTGGTCCTGCACGATGTGCACCCGGCCGGAGGCTCGATCGGTGCCCTCGGTCCAGTACCAGGCGACCAGTTCGACGATCGCGTCCGGGACGGTTGAGGCGGTGGGCAGGTTGGCGACCGGCGCCGACATCGGGACACGATCGTCACAGGTCAGCTCGTCGGAGCGGACGATTCGCCACCTGTAGGCCCGGCCAGCTGGTGTCGTAGCCCGGTAGTTCGACAACCAACGGTGGTTTTCCGTCGTCAACGCGGAGATACCGCGCCCCTCAACCATCTGCATTCTGCGCTGCTCGGCCGGGAACACGTTCACCGCCTCGACCGGCTGCCACTCGGCCGCGGAGCCGTCGGGTCGGATCGTCAGAGCGATGTCGCCGACCGCGACCCGGTCGTACCGCTTCCAGCCAGCGGTGGTGAGGATCTCGGTGTCCTCGTCGGCGCAGAACAGGTCGACTGCGACCAGGTCGTCGTGGCGGAACCTGCGGCGGCGGGCTGCTGGGCGGTGCTCGGCAGTTTGTGTCATGCCTGGTGCTCCTTCGCGGGTGCTGGCCGGGTGTGCCGCCCGGCCATCAATACAAATATATTACCCCTTTCATCTGGGCGGATGCTCTGCCGGGAATCCGCCAGGCGGCGACTGCGGCCAGATCATCCAGCTCCCGGCCGGCCGGGAGCTGGATGCCGTACGGCTGTCCTACGCGGCCGGGGTGATCTCCTGCTGCGCGCCGGCGGGGCCCATCTCGCTGATCAGGAAGGCCATCTGGGCGAGCGGCCCCGCGTTGTTCACCGCGCTGGCGTGCCGGCTGAACAGCTCGTGCACGGCTTCGTCCAGGCTGCCCTCGGCCACGGTGCCCGCGTCGTACGTCAGTACCGTGCCGCTTTCCGGGACGTGCTGGCCCGGCGGCGGGGTGCCGTCCTGCCCGGCCGCGTCGAGCAGGGCGGCGGCGCTCCGGGCGGCGCGCAGGAGCCCGGCGAGCGCCTGCTGCATGCTGACGCCGAACGAGCGGCGGGGGACGGCCAGCACGCACAGCCGTCCCTCCCCGGGCCGGTCGGCGCTGATCAGCATCTGGTCCGGGCTGGACGGCCCCGGCCAGATGGCCATCGCCCGGAGCGGGTGCGCGGCGCGGTTGTCGTCCAGGACGCAGGCCGCGTCGATGAGGACCTTCTTGACGTCCAGGTCGAGGAAGTCCTCGACCGGGGCTGTGAAGTTCTTTCCGTACTCCTCGGCCATCCAGGCGGCCAGCTGGCCGTCGGTCACGTTCGCGGGGGACGCCGCTGCGGCGGGCTGGCCACTGGTGCTGCTCATCGGGTTCTTCCTCCTGTGCGGGGGGTCGGTGTCAGGAACAGGTGCTGCACCCGGCCGGGTGCCGGTACGCCGTGCAGCGCACGAATGCGGCCGTGCCGGATGGATGTCATCGGCGGCCTCCCCGGCCGGCCGGCGCCGCCGTGATGAGGAGCTCGCCGGCGTCGCTGTCGGCCGTGACCGTGTATCCGGCCGTCTTGATGGCCCCGGTGTAGGCAGTGAGCATCTCGGTCCTGTCGGCGGCGGCGGCCCTGACGGCGGGGTGGTACCGGACCCGGACGGCGCCAGGGGCCGAGCTGGTCACGATGAAGCCCGTGCGACCGCGCTTCTTGCTTTTCCAGCCGGAGCTGAATCCTGCGGCGGCCAGCAGGGCGGCAAGGTCCCGCGCCGCCGACGGGTACTCGTAGTAGTAGAGCTTCTTCACCCCGTCGCCCATCTCGTTCGCCTTCGACGGTTTGCTCCAGGTGCCGCCGCCAGCCCAGGGCTTGCAGTACCCGTAGAACTTCCACCCGTCGAACCTGTACAGGTTGCCCTCCTTGCCGGGCAGCGCGTAGGAGACCGCGGCCCGCACGGGCGCGTCCCAGTAATCCCAGCGGGGGCCGAGGTAATCCCGCCACAGGCGGAGCATGACCCGCATGATTCCCGGATGGTCCGGGTGGCGGGCGATCCGGGCGAGGTCGACGACCTGATAGCGCGTGTAGCCGGCGGAAGTAGCGCCGACCGTCGAGCCGGACACGGCGACGGCGACGGCCTGACGGTCGATCGCCAGGCCCCACGCCTGGTAGCCGAACGAGCGGTTGTACTCGCCCAGCGGATGGCCGAATGCCGTGATCAGGTCGTTGGCCTGCCCCTTAGTGATCTTGGCGAAGAACAGCGGGTCGCTCTGACCACGAGCGCAGCCCGCTGGCCACAGCATCCCCGGCAGCGCGAGCTGCTGATCCTCGCCGGCGACGTGAATCAGCGGCGCGGCCCCCCGCGGGCTGTCGTGCACCGTGGTCATGGTCGTTCCTCCCGGGTCAGGAAGCGAACAAGGCGAGCTGGGTGTCGATCTCGCGCAGCCAGGCGAGCATCTGGGCGAGGTTCTTGTCAGGGGCGCGGGTCATGCCGGTCCCGTCGGCGCTGTCGCAGCCGGTGTAGGCCGCATACCGGAGGCGCTGCCGGGTGTTGACCCGGCCCATGTGGACCCACCGCCGGCGCCTGTGCGCCTCTGCGGTCAGGGCGGCGGCGGCCGGGCCGAGCTTCCAGTCGTCGTCGCCGCCGAGGAACAGCACGCTGAACGCGGACCAGAACTCGTCGAGCTCCCGGTGGCTCATCGCGGCGAGGATGTGCTCCAGGCCGTTCTGAGCGACCAGCGCGGCGGGCAGCCCGATCTCGTGGCGGATGACCGGGAGCATGTACCGGGACCGCCTGAGGGTGCCCGCAGCGTCGCAGAGCACGTCGGGCGCGACAGCGAACAGGCACCGGGAGGTGTCCGGGTCGCACGGGTCCGCGCCGTCGAGCGCTGCCAGCTTCTGCAGGTAGGCCAGGTAGGCGTTGTCACCGGGGTACGCGGTACCAGGCTGGCCGTCCCTGCCGGGGCCGCAGCTGTTATCGACGCAGAACAGGGCGTCGTCGGGCAGGGCGTTGCCCTGGGCCCTGGACATGATCGCGCCGATATGCCCGCTGGCCATCTTCGCGCGGATCAGGTCCGTGGACGGGTTAGCGAGGTACAGCAGCATCGGTGACCTCCACGGTCCAGCCGGCCTGCCAGGTGATGCTGGCCCAGGTAACGGGCGGCAGCAGGGCGGCGACGGCGGCGGCGTAGTCCTCCCGGGTGGCCAGGCCCGCCGTGGCCGCGTCGACGGCCGCGCCGAGGGCGTGCAGTTCCGGGGCCGGGCCGTCCAGGATGATGGTCAGGTCGCCGATTTCCGCCTCGGGCCGGGGCGGGCACTGCCGGGTGACCGGGCGCCTGAGCGTGGTGGTCATCTGCTGGTCTTCCACGGCGACCTCCACCGTCCAGCCGGCGGTACGCCAGGTGCTGGCGGCCCGCGCGGCGGGCGGCAGCAGGGCGGCGACGGCGGCGGTGTAGTCCTCGTGGCTGATCGGCCGGGCCGTGAGCGGGGCGATGGCGGCGGCGAGCGCGAGCAGGTCCGGGGCCGGCCCGTCCAGCGTGATGACCAGCGTCCCGAAGTCCGTCTCGGGCCGGTACGGGCACTGCTTGACGACCTGGCGGCTCAGCGTGGTGGTCATGTGCCGTCCCTTCCTTCGGTGTTCGCGACGCGGGCTGCCCGGGCCGGATGTGCCGTCCGATCCAATACAAATATATTACCACCTAATGCTTGAGCTGGGCCGTCGGGTATCGGCGGCGGTCGCTGATGACGATGCCCGGCAGGCCGGCCTTGGCGTTGTGCAGGTTGACATGGACCCTGACTTCCTCGCCGGGCTGGACGCGTGCCGCGGCCGGGGGACTGCTCGCTTGCCTCGCCATCAGGTCTCTCCTTCCAGCTGGGCCTGGGTGCGCGGGGGCCCGATGGGATGGCCCCTCTTTCCGATCAATATAAATATATTACCACATTACCTGTCTGGCATCCCCTTGGCCTGCGGCTTTACTGGGACGAGCATCACCGGCCGGGCACCCCCGGCCGTGCGGCCGGGGGTGCCGGGTGAGCTTGCCGCAGGCTGGCCGTAGCGGTCAGAACAGCCTCAGCTCGTCCTGCTCGGGCGGTGGCGCTGCCGTGCCGGGCCGCTCGCGCCGGCCGCGGGCGGCGCGAGCCTGGCGGCCGGGCTGCGGGGCGGGGACGTCGGCGGCGGTGAACAGCGCCGGGGCTGGCGACAGCGCCGGGGGGTCGTCGGCGGCGGGGCTGCTGCTGTAGCCGGGCCACCGTTCCAGCGGCACCGGCAGCCGGCGCCCGGGCGCGTCCAGCACCCGCATGCCGATCTCCCCGGCCGGGTCGGCGGGACCGCGCAGCATGTCGTTGTCGCCCTCGCCGGGGTTCAGCCACCTGACCGGTACCTCGCCCTTGCGGCGGGCGCCGAAGACGGGCATCCACACCGCGTGCATGACGTTGAAGACATCGCAGCTGTGCAGGTAGATCCCGGCGCCGGTGTAGGGGACCCTTTCCCCGTCCCGGACCCGCCAGGTGCTGACGGTGACCCGCTCGCCGCGGTGAGGCCAGCCCAGCCCGCAGGTCAGCGCGTCCCGCTGGCAGATGATGGCCCACCGGGCGGCATTCCAGTCGAGGCGGGCCTGCGTGCGGGCCTGCGCTGGCTGGCGCGCCCTGGCGGCGATCCGGCAGGCGGCCTCACCCTCAGCCTGCCGGGTCATGAGCTCCTGCCGCTCAGCCTCAGCCGCGGCCGGGTCAGCCAGGCACCACTGCCGCAGCCGGACGGCCGCCTCGTGCAGGGCCGCCTGCGACGCCACGACATCATCCGGGACGGCCTTGGCCTTGCCGTCGAACCAGCGGCACCATTCGTCGAAGCACCCGCGCTCGGCCTTGGTGAACGCGGCGCACAGCGCCTCGGTTGCCTCTCTCATCGGTCCGCGCCCATCTCCGGCCGGCTGGCGGCCTGCGCTGCGCTGGCCAGCATGAGGGTGGCCAGCGCGGCCTCGCGGAGCGATCGCGTCACCAGGACGGCCCCCCGTTCAGGCCGTACAGCGCGAGCGCCGCTGCCCCGCGCCCCGATGCTGGTCACCTCGGGCGGGATTGCGCCGGGCGGGACACCGGTGAGGAACAGGTTCAGCGCCGCGCTGATGCCGGGGAGCTCATCCGGGTGCTCCTCGAGCACGTCCAGGACGTCCGGCAGGCCGGCCGCGACGGCGTCATCGCCGGTGACGGCGCCGAGAACGCCGATGGACCAGGCCCAGGACGAGAACTCGCGGCGGCCCTCGTCATCCAGCGCGGCCGCGACCGCCTCCTGCTGCGCCGGACGCGCAGCGGGAGGCGGTTGCGGCGCGCTCATCCCGTCGCGCCGTTCGCGCCCTCGGCCAGCAGCCTGCCCGCTTCGGCCGGCGGCACGACGTCCAGATGCCGGTGCGTCAGCCGGCCGTACAGGTCGGCGTCGAGGCCGCCGAGCCGGGCGACATTCGCGGTCAGGTCGCCGTGCGCTGCGGGCTTGTCGCCGATGACGACGCCGAGGTCGCCGGGCGCCAGGATCACCGTGCCCTTGTGCTGCACTGTCTTCTGGCCGGTGTACCGGACGATGGTGCCGACGTGCAGCCAGACGGCCGACCTCAGCGGCTCGCCGGGCGCGACTGCCATGTCAAACGGGACGTCCTTGACGCCCTGGCCCTGCCCGTCGGCGGGTACGAGCTGGTACTTGCCGCGCTCGATCGCGCGGACCCGGAATTCTCTCCCGGTGAACCGGTAGTCGCCGGTGTCGAGGATGACGACCTCGCCGACCCTGAAACGGGGATGGGGTGCGGTCATGACTGAATCTCCTTCGCGGGGAGGCTGGGAGCCGGATGTGCCCTGTCTATGTGAATATATTACCACTTTCTTGTAAGGGGCCCTCTGTCCGGGCGATACACCTCAGGTGAGCCTGATCGCGGTACCCGCCACCAGATCGCGCAAGCTGCCACTACGCTCACGAGCGGCGATGCAGGTGCTGTTCACGCGGCCGGCCGTCCGGATGTCACGGCCGCCGCGTACGCTGGAGGCCAGCCTGGAGGACTTTTGCGGCACCAGGCGGGTGGCGGCGGTTAGCCGAGGATCGCAGCGATATGACGGCATGTCTGCCCCGTATGCGCATATGCGCGCACGGGCTGCCTAGTCATCCTCGGAAGGACCACCCGTGACAGAAGCCGCCTCCCCAGGTCCCGCGATTACCGACCTTGTCCTCTCAGGCAGCCAGGCCGGGTCCCGGTACATGGCCATTACCGTCACAGCGCCTAGCGGGCCCTGGACGGTGTGGATGTCCGATGACGACGCTCTCGACGCCATCGGCGGCGGTGCAGGCGTCTTCGCCGCCGATGGCACTGAACCTGGCGAGGCCGCGTACTGGGCCTGGACCTCCCACGGCAAGGTCGGCGCGCGCGACCACGGTGCGGCATGCGCTGACGAGTGGTACGGCGGATGCGACTGCGGCGCGGAAACGCCGCTGACCAGCCCGGTCCGCGGCCTGCTGCTGGACGCCGGCCGCCAGCTGGTACGCGAGCACCACCGCCGGCGCGGCGAACGAGACAACGCCCGGCGGCAAAGCGAGACCGGGGAGTTCTGGCGCCGGATGGCGGACCAGGCCGGCCGGGTCCTAGTCGGCGGCAGCGATGACGGCTGGCGGTTGTGGGAGGGGAACCCGCCGCGCAACACCGGAACAGTGGTCCTTCCGCCTGCCTCGATCCCGCGAGAACTCGATCCGCGGTTCTGCGGCATTGCCGACGGTGCAGTCGGCCTGTACTCCATTCGGGACCCTCGCCGGCCACGCGAGCAGGAACAAGCCGACAGAGACTGACGGGACGGCGTTCCCTGCTTTGCAGGGCAAAGGCTCCGGCGCCAGGTCCCTGGGCCGGGTGGTACCCCGCCGCCAGGTTCTTTCGGGGTCCTTAACGATCTCCGGATTGGCAAACCGGCAGGTCCACCCCGCTCGTGCCCGTTACTGACGGCATATCTGCCGCAGGGCCGGGGGTGCCCTCTCGGTCGTCTCGGACTCGAGTTGAGGACTTTGCCATGAAGAACAGAAGATTGCCGCTCGCCTTCGCTGCGGGGGCCGCATGCCTGGCGCTGGCGGCGTGCCAGTCAGCCGTGACCGTGGCCGCGGGCCAGCCGGCCGCGAGCTCGGCCGGGCCAGCCACCGCGGCGGCCGGCGGCGGCTCGGCAGCTGGCACGGCCTCGCCGGCGGCCTCTGGTTCCGGTGCCGCCGCGAGCGCCGTCACGGGCCGGTATGCGCTGCAGCCGATGCCCGCCGGCACGGCATGGATCGGCCGCGGGCCGGACGGCCGGCTGCAAGCGCGAATTGAGATGTACGGGCTTACTCCCGGGTCATCGCATCAGGTGTCCATTGACAGCCCGGCCGGGCCAATCACGTGGTTCTCCCCGCTCACCGCTGACGCATCAGGCCGGGCGGACGCCGTCCTGGCCTCAGCCGGGCAGCCGGGCCAGCTGCCGCCGGGCAGCCGGCTTGTCATCCGGCTCGGCGTGGCCAGCGGCGATCCCGTGACCGGAGAGCCGGTCGCCGAGACCGGCACGCTGCCCGCCGTCCCGCCGCCTGGCACCGGGTTCGCGCTGCAGGCCGTCACCGTCACCGCAGGCGGCGCCAGCCTGGGCCGCCCGGCCGGGCACGCCACGATCAGCTACGACGCCGCCGCCCGGACCCTGACCGTCACCGTGACCGCGTCCGGGCTGACCCCCGGCCCGCACGCCGCGCACATCCACCTGGGAAGCTGCCGCAGCCAGGGCCCGGTCCAGAACATGCTGCCCGACTTCACGGCGGACGCCAGCGGCGACATCACCGGCCAGTCCCGGGTGGCCGCTAGTGTCACCAGCGCACCCGGCCCCGGCACCTACCTCAACCTCCACCAGGGCGGCATGGCCCAGATCCTGGCCGGCGGCGTGCCCACGCTCAGTTTCCGGCCCATGCTGTGCGCCGACCTCGCCGGCGCCGCGGCAGCCGCCGCCACCGGCTACGGCCGCGGCGGCGCCCCGGACATGACGATGCCCGCCGGCGTCGCGGGCACCGGCGGGCCCGCTCCGGTCATGCCTTCCTCCCCGGCGCCCGAGCCGACCCACTACTGACAGCCGCACGCCCGGCCTGCCACGCTGAGCGGGCAGGCCGGGCGCCGTGTCACCAGGGCCCGCGGTCAGGGCCGGGCACCGGCCAGGCCGGCATGCTCAGCAGGGCCGGCCAGGCGTGCTCGTCGAGGATCCAGGCCGCGGTGAAGCTGACCGCGCCCGGGTTCTCGTCGCCGCCGATGAACCGCCGGCCGGCCAGGAAGCAGGCGACCGGGATGGTCCCGCCGCCGAACGCCGGGTCGACCACCAGGTCCCCGGGGTTGCTGAACGCCAGGACAGCGCGGGAGGCCAGGCGCAGCGGCAGGCTGTTGTCATACCGGTACAAGCCGGGCCGGTCCGCGCGGCCGTTGTGATACCACACATCCAGGGGATACGGGTGGCCGCTGCGGGCCCGCGGCTGGTCGGCGGGCGGATTGAACACGCGCCGGGAGCTGTTCAGCGGGCCGCGGACTAGAACGGTCAAAGTCCAGTGGGCAGGCGAGGGGCACCGCCGGGTAGCGATCGGGAACTCCTTCGGCGCGGCGATGGAAGTGACCCACGTCAGGGGCGTGGAGAATGCCGTGCTAGAGGCGGAAGGCTACTGATTTGACCCCCGCCGCCACGCTCCAGATCGAGTACCCCCGAGAACCGGCGGAACACCGGCACGCCGGTCCCCGGCCCCGCCCGCCACGACGAGACGTTGCTGGAGCTGACCCCGTGAGCGGCAGCGGCCGGCCGGTCGCCTGCCTGCGCAGGCGCACTCCGCCGTCCCTGATCCCCGGCCGCCGCCCGGCCCTGCCGGCGCTGCGCGCCGCGGTGCACGCCGGGCCCGGCGAAGGCACCCCTATCTATGTAGACGACCGGTTCCGCTGCCGGCCTGCAGCACCGGGCGCAGACCTGAACTCGAGGGAGGCCAGCTGTCATGACCACCGGTGATCCCTACCCATCCCCATCCGACATCAGCTACGGCGTGAGCTCCCGCTGGTGCCAGGAGCACGGCCACACCGGGCTGCTGGTGGGCTCCGTCTGCGGCATCTGCGATCACCTGGTCGCGTCCGATCCAAGGTTCGCTGCCGTCCTGGGAACCGAGCACAACGCCGACGGTTCACGCAGGGAGCGGGCCGCGGACAGGTCCGCGCCAGGCGGCCGGGCGGAGCGGGAGGCGCTATCGAGGACCCGGCCGCCACTTAAGGTGGTAATATATTTAGAATACTGTGGCGCCGGTACGTATTCCCGGCGCTGCTTCCGGGGAGGACACGACCATGAAACGCGACACCATCAGCGATCTGCCGTCCGGCCTGCAAGGCGGCGCCGCGATCCTTCCGGTGCGGACGGCAGGCCAGCTAGAGCCGCATGGTCAGGGAAGGCGGGGGTGCGGCCGGCCAGCCCCAGGAGGGGCGGCACAGGTCGGCCGCGATAGCAACCCGCAAAGCGTCTCTCGCGAAAGAGCGCTCATGCTGCTATGCGATACTAGCTTCTCGCCGAGCGGAAGCGGGGGTCAGGTGCCGGGGTTGCCGATGCTCGAGCGGCCGCTGCCTCCGGACCTGGCGACCCTCGACGACTACGGGGAGCTAATCGGCTACCAGGGGACCTACATCCACTGGCGGTGGCATCCGCGGCGGGGGTTCCCTGAGCCGGTGGGCGAGGTGCCCGCGCGCGGGGGCGGCGGCCACCGCCCCCAGCTCGTCTACAAGATCAAGAGCCTGGACGCGTTCCGCGCGACGCAGGACGACCTGTGGGGCCGGCGGAAGATGCCGCGGGTCACCACGACGCTGGACCTGGACCTGCGGTTCACCGCGGCCCAGTTCGCCGGCCTCGCGGAGGTGGATCCCGCCGTCCTGGCGCTGTATCAGGCGCTGGACGGCTTCCCCCGGATCCAGGATGGCACCTACCGCCTCGGCGACCTGGTCGCGTACTGGAACACCCGCCCGATCGTGCTCGAGGAGCACAGCCGCGACGAGAGGATGACCCTCGGCCAGATCGCCGACCACGTTCTCAAGGTGGCCCGCAAGACCATCACCCAGTACAGGGATGATGACCCGGATTTCCCCGGGCCGGACGGGGACGGCCGGTACCGCCTCGGCGACGTCGTCGACTACCTCAACAATCGCCCGGGCAAGCGGGGTCCGGCAGCAAGCGACGAGACATAGCGGCCCACGGCAGCGCCCGGGCGGCGCGGCCCGGCCGCCCTCACCGCCCGTCGCGGACTACCGGAACCACTCTGACCGCATATTCCGATGAACTGGCGGGCGGAGACCGGCAGCTGCAGGATCCGGCCGCGCGGATGGCAGTGCGCTGGCCGCCGCGACGGGCATCACCCCCGATAGACGCCAGGATGGCCCGGCGGTTCATCCGCTGTCCCGGGCGGGTGCCGCCGCGGCGGCCAGGCGGGCATGGAACTCGGCGGCCTTGCCGCTGCCGACACGGAACTGCGCCCGGATCTCCTTCCCGGAGGGGACCTGGCCGGCCGCGAGCTGGCCCGCGTAGTGAGCCTCGACTTCCTCATAGGGGCCGCCGGGCGGTCCGCGGTGCGGTCCTGACCGGGCCGCTGCCGCGTCCCGGCGGGCCGTCCGCCCGGCCCTGGTCCCCCCTGGGGCGGCAGGCCGGCTTCCGTTGCCAGCCGGGGGAGAGGACTGGGGAGGGCGGGTACGGCCGGGCGCCCGGTCCGGGCCGGGCATCCCGGCCGCCAGGGTCCTGGCCTGCTGGCGAGCCGGGACGGGCGCGGCGACCAGGACCAGCCTGCGCAGGCCTGCCGCTGTCGACCGCGGGGCCAGCACCAAGCGCAGCAGGTACAGCAGCCCCACGCCGAGGGCCCTGGCAGGGGGGCCGGGACTCTACTGGCGAGTATTAACGCTAAGGACTGAGACGCAGGTCGGGGGCCTCGTCTCTCGACTGGAGCGGTTGCTGATCTCAGTTTGGGCGTACTGATCGGTAGTCGCTTGAAGCGCCCATATCGTCACGGATTGTGGCTATTGAGTTCTTGTCGGATGAGCAGGCTGCTCATCCGACAAGAACTCATGCGGCACGACCCGCAACCGTAGGCGGCCATCTGCCGGTTACCTGGCAGTACGGCCAAATCGAGGCCGCTTCGCGCGGCTATCTCCTGCACGCCCCTCTGACCCGGAACGCCCCCTCCCGGCATGGTCGCGCCGGGTAAGCCCGCGTGCTAGCCCGGCACGCTGCGTGAACTCGTCAAACGGGCGGCGGATCTGGCTTTGAAGCTCGTCGTGAGATAGCAGCGCTCGATCAGCGAGCACGTGAAGAGGGCCAGCCGGGGTCGGGTCGCCGAGGATAAGCCGGGTGAGGATGCAGCGGCGGACGACGCCGCGCAATTCCGCCAAGTCGATCTTGTCCGGTTCGCTGCCATGGGCATAGGCAGACCGGGCGTTGTAGGCATCACGGACTAGTTGCCCGATCTCCAGCCGCCCGGCATCGTTGTCCCCGGCCAGGACAGCAGCACGCTGGCTGACCTTGCGGATGAAGTCGCCGCGGTCAGAATCATCGCCAGCAAGCAGGCCTTCAAGCGCGATGACATAGTGCAAAACGGCATCGGCGTTCTGTGGAGGAAACACCTCCCCTTCGCGGTGCGCATCGCCGGCCATCAAGAAGTGCTCCGCGCAACGCCGCAGCCGGTTCGCTGCCTTCTCCTTGGCCTTCTTCTCGGCCTTCTTGCCGGCCTGCGTGCTGAGCGCCGCGGTCAGCAGCGGTGACAGTTCCTGCAGGAAGCGGCGCAGCATCGGCGCGGCGTCCAGGTCGAACGCCCCGGTTAGGGGCCGCTCAATTTCCGTCACCACGTCGGGAGCCCATGGTTCGTATTCCACGGAATCAAACAGCTTGTCGGTTCGTCGGCGCGGTTCGATGAGTGGTTCGGTGACCTGCGGTCGGTGCGCGGCTGCGCGCACTCGACGATGCGGTCCTACCAGGACGCGCTGCGCTCGTTCTGCGCCTACGTGTCCGCCCGGGCCGGCCGTGCTTCCCCAAGGGCGGCAGAAGCCACCAGTACCGGGTGGGTGATCTGATCACCTACTTCAACGGCCGGCCCGACAAGCGCGGCCCGACCCGGCGCAGGCCCGGCCAGGCGCGCGGCCCGCGCGCCGGCTCCGCAGCGCAGCGCGCCGGGAGCGCGGCGGCTTAGCGCCGCGAGGCACCCGGCGCCGGCACGGCCTCGGCCGGGCCCGGGTAGGGGGCGAGGGAGCCGAGCAGCTCGTTGGCGGTGGCCGTCACCTCAGCGAGAATGTGCCCGGCCGCGTCCGGCCCGCATGTTCCCGGCCGGCCGATCTCGCGCCACGGCCTCGGCCGGGAGGTCACGGTCACCGGCCCGGCGCCACCCGGGGCGCGGACCGTGACCAGGACGCGGTAGGTGCCGCCATAGTGCTGCAGGGCGACGGTCACGCCGACCGGGCAGGTGAGTATCCCGGCCGCGGCGGCCAGGCGGACGAGGCCTTCGGCCGCGGCCGCGCCGCCCGGCAGGTCCGGCCACCAGCCGTAGCCGATTGCGGGAAGCGCTGCCGCCAGCGGCCCGGGATCATCCGGGCCTTCCGCGACGGCCAGGGCGAGCCAGGCCGGCAGCAGGCTGCCGTCGAGCGTGACGCTGGGGAGGTGCTCAGTCATCTCGCGGTTCCTTCCAGGTCATCAGGGAAAATTGTCACCAGGCAGGACTAACATTTCCGGGTCCCGGCGGCCGCCGAGGCTATCCGCTGGCCCGGGCGGCCGCCGCTGCGGCCAGGCGGGCGTGGAACTCGCCGGCCTTGTCACTGCCGATGCGAAACCGCGCCCGGATGTCCTTCCCGGAGGGAACCTGCCCGGCGGCGAGCTGATCCGCGTAGTGAGCTGCGATCACCTCGTAGGTCACCGGCCGCCGCCGGTCACCAGTGCGGCTCTTGTCCCGCGGCCTGCGCGCCGGCCCGCCGCCCTGACGGGCCGCCTGCCCCGCATGGGCCCCGCCCCGGGCGGCCTGGACGCTCCCGGCGGCCGGCGGATGAACGGCGGCTGCCGGGTGAGCGGCAGCCAGCGGCGGGCGCGCTTCGCCGGATGCGCCGGCTGGGACAGGCGGCGCATCCGGCGGCGGCCCGATACCCGCGCCTTGGGCCGCCGGTGCCGGGGCGGCGGGGACGGGCGCGGCGTTGAGGACCAGCCTGCGCAGGCCTGCGGCGGTCGACGGCGGGGCCAGCACGAGGCGCAGCAGGTACAGCAGGACCAGGCCGAGGAGCCTGGCGGCGGCGGCCAGGGACCGGCCGGCCGCTGCCCACACCGACCGCCCGGCATCGCCGAGGACATGCCGGCGGACCACGGCGATGACGCGGTCGACCACCAGGGCCAGGAACAGCGGCGGCACCAGGTAGGCGGCCACGCTGCGCAGCGAGGCGAGGTCCGCCGCTGCGTAGTTCTGGCCGGCCGACGCGGCCGCGCACACCACGATCAGCGCCCGCTCGATCCGGGCCGGCTGCCCGGCCATCGCCAGGCCGAGCGCCAGCAGCGAGAAGACCGTCATGCCCGCGTCCAGGCTGACCGCCTCGATCGCGGCCGGCAGGAACTGGTGCTTGACGGCGAATACGTACCGGTACTGCGCGGCCAGGCTGACGACGAACAGGCCGGCGGCCAGCATGCCCAGCAGGACGGCGGCCGCCGTCACCAAGGCCGACCCAGGAGCCCGCCCGGCGCCGGCCAGGCGCCGGATGCCCGCGACCACGGCCGCGCCGCCGGGCCGGCAGGCGGCGGGGAGACCGGGGCCGGGCGGAGGAGCAGGAGAGCCGGCCGGGTCCGGGCTGGTGAGGCCGGACGGCCAGAGGCTGAGGCCGGAGGCCGCCCTGAAGTCATTGCGCGGGCCGCCGTTAGCGCTCACCGGTGCGTGACCTCTGGGGCGTCGCCGCGAAGACGCAGCAGAGGCGGCGCATGCCGGGCAGGCGACGGCAAGCCGACGGCGCCTGCCGGGCGCGCCTGCCAGCTCCCTGCCGGCCGGTCAGGCCCGGACACGGCCAGCTGCAGCACAGCGCCCGGGACCATCCATGTGAGAGCGCCGGGGCGGCGAACCCTGGCCGGGCTGACGGCGGTGACCGGGGGCAGGGACATGGGCAGCCTTCCGCTGCCGCCGCCCCGGCGGTCGCGAGCACCAGGATATCCCGGTTCCACGGACGGCCGCCCGTGGCCCGCAGCGAGAATGGGACGTGAAGTACCCAGTCCGGCGCCGCCACCCGCTGCTGCCGGTTTAATCCGTCTACTTTGTTTACCTGACCTGACCTGGCCGGATACCGCGCCCCCCGGGCACCCGGGGCGGTGGCTGCCCGCCCGGGAATGCGTACTCAGCTACCCATGGCGCGCCCGGCCGGGAGTGCATGCCGCGACCCCGGAGAGTAGCTGACGCCCTGGAAGTACGGCATCCTGGAAAACATGTACGACAGCCGGGCGGCCGCGGGCAGGATCGTGGTCGCGCAGCTGGCCGGGGCGGTCAGCCGGCACGCCGGGTGGAAGGCGAGGCTGACTGAAGACGAGCTCGCCGCCGCGATCGCCGAGCTCCAGGAGATCACCGGGAACCGGCCCGACGGGCCTGCGCTAATGGCCGAGGTCGCCGGGGTGGGACTGGGGGCGAGGGCCGGTATCCCCCTGGAAGAGGACAAGGCCCGCGTGGAGGCGCGGATCCTGCTGGCAGCGGGCGCGGATAAGTCCCTCATCGCCGGCTGGGAGCGCGAAGGCGCCCGGCGGGCGGCCCGGGCGCGGCAGCTGCCGTTCGGCGCCCGCCTGCTCGCTCCCGGCCAGCAGCCGGGCCCGGCGGGCCGCACGGCCGCCGCCCCGGACGCGGGGGAGGATCCCCGCGCATGACGGCGGTCAGCCGGGGAGCCTCCAGCCCGCGCACCCGTCGCCGCGGCCAGGGGCGTACTCGGCGATCCCCTGCCCGGCCAGGCGGGCCAGGGCCGCGGGGACGAGGGCCTGGTACCCGGCGTCCACGCGGCGGGTGATGCCAGCCTGCGAGAGCGGCCCGTCCCCGGCGAGTGCGGCCAGGACCTGCGCCTCGGCCAGGACCGCCACGACCTCGCCGCCGATGCTGCCGCCGTCCGGGCTGGCCGCGCCCGGCGGGGCTGCCGCCGCGGGTGCGCTCACCAGCGTCCCGGCCAGGCGTGGGCGGCCAGGGCGCCGCCCGGCACCCGGGGCCGGCCCGGCGCAGGGTGAATCTCGTTCCGCGTTACCTGCATGTCCCGGTCCGCTGCCGCGGCGGCGTCCGCGACCGCCTGCGTCCCGGCGGCCAGCGCGGCCTCCCGGTCGCCTGCCTGGATGAGCACGCCGACACGGACGGCCCGCTGCGCGAACGCCAGCGGCACGCCGGTCAGCTCGAGCCTGGCGGCCAGGGGGGGCAGCGTGGCGCCGCCGGCGGCGGCCGCCGCCTCGACGATGACCAGGCACCGGCCGGCGCCGCACGCCGGGTCCGTCAGCAGCTCGTCCATGCGCGGATGCTATCGACGGGGTCCGACATTTGCCGGGCAGCCGTGAAGGCCCCTGCCTGCCGGGTATCGCTGTTACCGCTGTCATCGCGCAAGCGGAGAGTGCCGGGCGTGACCGCCGGCGGGGACCACGGGCCGGGTCCCCTTGCCCGCTCCGGCCCGGATCCGGGTTTCGCGTCATGCCGGGGTGTGCCCGTGGCAGCGGGAGGCCTGGCGGCGGCGGGTCGCGCCTGGTCATGGCCTCGCACGCCGGTCCCGTCACCGGGATGTGCCGTCTGAGGGCGTCCTGGCGAGTTCGGCCGCGTACCGGCTGCGGGCCCGGGGCGTGCCCGCGTGCCCAGTTGAGTTGGCGCACCGGGCACCGTCGTGGGCCCCGCAGCGCGCTAGAAAGCGCCCTGGTAAGCGGGATTCCGGCTGCCTCCGGCAGCGCTGGCTCCGGTCAGCTCCTGCCAAGTCCGCCGTGCATTTCCGGGCGCCTCTCGCCCGGCATTCTCAGTCTTCCCGGGGAGGGCTGATGAACCTTACGAACTGCCTGCCGAAGTCGGTTGTCAGCCGGCTCATCAGCGACGGGGGCTGAACCAGCCCCGACAGGCTGGCGGTGAGCATCCCCGCGGAGCTAAGTTCACTTGCGATGAGCATGTAGAAGTCTTTCCGCCCCCGCATCTCGGGCAGCCCGGCTTCCACTGTCACGGTCCTGCTGGTGGCAAATGCCCCCTGCGGCTGGGGAATGCCGTGTGATGCGAACCAGGCGGGAGGATCGTCCCAGAGCGTCACCAGGCGCAGGTGCGACGGCGTGAACCGGTCGATCAGGTCCAAGATGATCGCCTGGGTGTCCGCGTCGGGCGCATCGGGAGCGGCCGAGTTGAGCACCGCGTTGCGGAGTGCCTCGATCTTCTGATCCTGATGGGTGTGCTCGACCGTCCTGGTGGCCGTCACCACGGCGTCGATGAAGAGATCGTTGCCCGTCAGGGCCTCAAGGTCGAGGCCGTCCACTCGCTGGCGCAGTTCCTCGACTCCTTCGGCCAGCTCCGTGAACCACTTCTCCCGCCGTTCCCCCAGCCGCCACCCGAGGGCAGTGACGAAGGTGACGGCCAGGGCATTCCCGACTACCGGGACAGAGCCGAGCGCCGCCTCGGCGACACGCTCGACGATCTCCCGGCCCGTGCTCTTACCTGGCGGCGTGGTCTCCATGAGGGGCAGGCTACTGGTACTGGCCGCCCTGTCTGCCGGTCCCTGCTGTACCACGCCGCGCGCTCCCGGACTGGGGCTATCGACCGTCGCGGCGCTGCTTTTAGTTCTCGAACGGCCAGTCACGATAGGCAGCCCGGACGGGCTGCCTATCGTGACTCATCGTTCCGCTGCCCAGTAATCTGCCCCAACTCCGCCTTGGCCTGGCATCCGGCATACGTGGTGCCGACTGCGGGCCAGGAGATGGCCGGCTCGAGGGTTCGTGTCCGCGGGGGGATTGCCCTGGTTTACTATCCCCCTACCGGCTGGCGCGCTCGGGGAAGCGGGGCGCGCGCCGCCATGGGGGCACGTGAACAGGAGCAGCTGATGCCACCAAGAAAGCCGCAGCTGGAACTCGTGACCGGGGAACCGCCCCGGGACCCGCCTCCGGAGCTCGACACCAGCAAGGCTCACCCGGCCCGGATCTATGACTACTGGCTGGGCGGGAAGGACCACTTTCCCGCCGACCGCGCCGCCGCCGAGCAGGCCATCCGCGACTTCCCGGGGATCGTCCCCGCCGTCCGGGCGCAGAGGGCGTTCCTCGGCAAGGCGGTCCGCTATCTGGCCGGCGAGGCAGGGATCCGCCAGTTCCTGGACATCGGGACGGGGCTCCCCGCCGCGGACAATACTCACGAGGTGGCCCAGGCGGTGGCTCCGGAGAGCCGGGTCGTGTACGTCGACAACGACCCGCTAGTACTGGCATACGCCCGGGCGCTTCTGGCCAGCGGCCCGCAGGGCGTCACCGACTACCTCGACGCCGACCTGCGCGATACCGGCGAGATCCTCCGGCGCGCTGAGGCGACCCTTGACGTCAGCCGGCCGGTCGCGGTCATGCTGATCGGGATCTTGCACCTCATTCCGGATGAGGACGAGCCGCGCGCGGTCGTCCGGCGGCTCATGGCCGCCATGCCGCCGGGAAGCTGGCTGGCGGTCCTCCACCCGGCCAGCGACGTCGGGTCGGAGCTCGGGAAAATGACCGTGGGGTACAACAAGAGGTCCGCGACGCCGGCGACGCTGCGGACTCATGCCGAGGTGACCCGGTTCTTCGACGGCCTGGACCTGCTCCCGCCGGGCCTGGTGCACCTGGGGCGCTGGGAGCCGGGTATTCCCGCGGCAGCCCCCGGTCCGGAAATGCCGGCCTGGACCGGGCTGGCGTTCAAGCCCTGAACGGGCTGGCCGCGGCCGCGGCCCCAGCCGGCGCAAGGCGGGTGAGCAGCGCTCGCCGGGTTGGAGTGTTAACCGCTAGCGTCCCGCTGCCGCCGATCGGGGCTAGTGCGGGGCTTCCTGGATTCTGCCAGGAAGGCCACGGTCTCCCTGAGCCGCGTTAGTCCGGATAAGCCGGCGCCCCGCCGTGGGCCGAGGTCCTGCCCCGGCTCTTCGCGGTGACCCGGGGCCGTGTCGTGCTGGCCTGCAACGCCGAGTCCAACAAGGACGTCATCGTCCGGCATGCCAGCCGCGAAGGGCTCCAGCACCTGGCCACCGGCGGCCGCACCGCTCCCGAGCTTCAAGCCAAGTCCCGCCACCAGCACCTTGCCAGCCTAGGCCGCTATGTCCGGCTCGGCGAACAGACCTCCGCCCGCGTCACCGCCGAAGCCGATCCAGCCGCCCGCCGCCGCACCCGCTGACCACCGTCACCCTCCGGCCAGGCCGCCGCGACGCCGTCGGCAAGATGAACGAGGACGCCCTGTCCGTGGTCATCGTGGCCGCGGCGCCCGCGATCAGGGTCTGGGGTCACCGGCTGACGCGCCGGGGCATGTCCGGGCGCGCCAAGGCGGTGGCGTCACGAAGCTGCGACTGGCCAGGCCAGGGGACGCTGTCCCGGCTACAGTGCCGCCTGTGACCGGAACCATCCTGCGCTGCAATACCCGCATCGAGCTGACCGTCACGGAGTTCCTGCGCCTGGACTGGATGCGCGGCGCCAAGCACGCGGTCCCGGCCCGGCTGCACTGCGAGCTGGAGCACCAGCACGACGGCGACCACGTCGCGTTCACCCAGGCCGGCGAGGGCGCCTACAGCGACACCGCCGAGTGGTGGATGCGCTGGAACGGGGACCAGCGGGACATCACCGAGATGCCGTGGTGCCTCGCGAAGGACCCGGGCTGGCCCGGGGACGCCGATGAGGACGACCCCATGTTCTGCGGGCTCCCGGAGAATCACGAGGGCGCGCACGAGTGGGAGATGCGCAGCGACCTGGAGTTCACCCGCACCGCGAACGGCATCGGCGAGCTGGACCGGGACCGGCTGCGCGCCGTGCCGCGCGACGACAGGCCGCAACTGCGGGTCCACCGCTGGGAGATGGTCATGGCGGTGCGCTGGCCGGACTGGGAGCACTGGCTGATGATCTGGCCGCCCGAGTACCCGGACTACGAGCGCCGCCCGGCGGCACCGGAGTGGAAGCGGAACATGGCCGACGCGGACTTCGACGACCCGGAGTGGATCGACCCCGCCTCCCAGTTCCGCCGGGACCTGCCGGTGCTGACCGGGGAGGCCCGCGAGCAGCTGCGCCGCGCCGAGGACGGCCTGCGCCGCGCCTTCTCCGGCATCGGCCAGGCGCTGGACGCCATCGAGACGCACCCCTGGAGGCGCTGACACCAGACCGGAACGCCTCCGGGCACCTCGCCTCGCCGGCCCGGCCGCCGCATCGCGTGTAGCGAATCGCTACACGCGCGACGCCTAATCAGGGGGCCTGATCTCATACCTTGCTCCGCTGTGCTGCGGGTTTCATCCGAAGCCGATCCAGCCGCCCGCCGCCCCACCCGCTGACCAGTCCGGCGACGATCGCTCCCCGCACTGGCACCCCGCTCGGCCCTTAGCGCTAATACCCGGACGGATCGGCCCGGGACTCGGCGAGCTTCGCTCCCTCGTCCTCCCCGCAGACCCGGAACCCGGAGTGCCTGCGGATCTCGCCGCGATGCCGCTCGATGGTCCGCCCTGACCAGTCATAGTCGGCCACGTTCGCCGGATCGGCCTTCAGTGACCGGGCCACGAACTCCACCGCGTCCGGATGCAGATCGCCACGGCTCCGCGGAAACCGCCCGTACCGGCCGTAGAACTTCAGCAGCAGCGCGAACGTCAGCCTGGAGTCCTGGCGCTTGGCCGACACCAGGTCGACCTCATTACCGACCAGGGTCCAGTGCTCGATCAGCTCACCGAGACTCAGTGGAGGGCGGGCCACAGACGCCCGTCATTCCGGCAACCGGGCCCATCTCACTCCGTGAACACCCGAAATGGCGGCGGGCCGGGCGTTTCTTACTAACGCCCCGAGACGCCCCACGCGTTTCCCTGCTTGTCCTTGTGCAGGCCATCGGCATGTTGTCCCCGCGGCAGGTCACAGGTAAAGCCGACCCGGCCGGCGACGGCTCCTTCCGTCCCGCAGGCAGGCTCGCCGGGCAGCGCGAACTGCGCGAACCAGACCAGGTGACTCCAGTCCGTTCTGCAGTCTTGGTAGTGCGCCAGGCACCCACCGCAGACGGGACATTCCTGGCAGTCTGCCAGGTCCACAAAGCTCACTTCCACGGGCACCGGGTAGCGGGGGTCCATGGCCTGACGCTCGCGCTGCAGGGCCCGGTCACCGCACGGGCTGCCGCGGACCCCGCCCCACGGCAGCAGCGGATCGTAAGACGCCCCATACGGCACCGGGCGCTCGCGCATGCCTCATGCTAACGCCCCGAACCCGGGCAGCCCCGCAGGCCGGGAACCGGCCCATCTCCGGCGGCGCTCCGCGTGCCCCGCCATTTCCTGCTGCGGCGATCTTCTTCCCGAGTTGACATTCCTCCCCGCCCTAAAGGACGGGGATTCCGGCGGTCACCGGCCGGGGTTCCTGTTTCACCGGCGACCGCGCCCGGGTTGCCCCGGCTCGTCTTACACCGCCTCCGCAGGCATCGGCGCCGTTCCCGGCACCTGCCGCCAGCCCGGCGGCAAGGATGTTCTTCGCGGCGTTGTGGTCCCGGTCGTGCCGGGTGCCGCAGGACGGGCACGTCCAGGTCCTCGTGCCCAGGCTCAGGGCGGCGAGCAGGTACCCGCACGCCGAGCAGGTCTTGGAGCTGGGATACCAGCGGTCCACGGTTACGACCGTCCGGCCGTGCCGCTCCGCCTTGTACTCCAGCATGGCCCGGAACTCTGCCCACCCGGTGCAGGAGATCGCGCGGGCCAGGGACCGGTTCCGGGCCATCCCGGCCACGTTCAGATCCTCAACCGCGATCACGTCGAACCGGCGCACCAGATCCGTGCTGGCCTTGTGCAGGAAGTCCCTGCGGGCGTCGGTGATCCGGGCGTGGGTGCGGGCCACCTTGCGCTTGGCTTTGCGCCGGTTCGCGGAGCCGATCCGGCAGCGGGCGAGCCTGCGCTGGTACCGCTTGAGGCGCTTCTCGTGCCGTTCCCAGTCCTTCGGGTGCGGGATCTTCTCGCCAGTCGACAGGACGGCAAAGTCCTTAAGCCCCACATCCACGCCCGCGCGCTGGCCACCAGCCGGCTGCGGCACGGGATCGGGCACGTCCATGTGGAAGGTCACGAACCAGCGACCGGCCGGGTCCTTTGTCACGGTCACCGAGGTTGGATCCAGCCCGCCCACATCCACGGCGGGCCATGTCCACACGAAGGCGACCGGCGCGGTTGTCTTCGCCAGCCACAGGGCGCCGCCCTTCATGCGGAACGCCGACCGGGTGTAGGTCGCGGACTGGCGGGCGTACCGGGACTTGAACCGCGGATACCGGGCGCGCCCGGCGAAGAACGCGCTGAACGCGACGTGCTGATGCCGCAGGGCCTGCTGGAGCGGGACCGACGACACCTCGTTCAGGAACGCCAGGTCCGGGTCCTTCTTCATCACAGTCAGTGCCCGGTCGGACTCGGCGTAGCTGACGCCCTTGCCCTCGGCCTGGTAGCGGGCGTGCCGGGCCGCGAGGGTCCGGTTCCACACCACGCGGACACAGCCGAACGTGCGCGCCAGCATCTGCTGCTGCGCCCCGTCGGGGTACGCCCGGCACCGGTACGCCATCCTCACCCTTACAAGATGCCGACGATGACCGTAAAACGCGGGAGGCGCGCCGTACGCGCTTCCTCCCCGGCCTGAACGCCGGGCCTCCGCGCGGAGGACGTGGTGAATGCCCGGCCCGTCACGTTGCGTGATGCCGAGCCTGTAAGGTATACGGCAGGCCTGATTTGCGGCAGCCACCCGGCGGCGTCTTGCTGCCTGCAGGAGATACTGGAAGTCTCTTGACTACTCCCCGCCGTGAACGACGGGGATTCCGGCCGTCACCGGCCGGGGTTCCTGTTTCACGGCCGACTGCACCCGGGAGGACCCGGAGTGTCTGACATCAGCTCCGCAGGCATCGGCACCATCTCGGGTGCCTACGGCAAGACCTGCCGCAAGTATGTTCCTCGCCGCGTTGATGTCCCGGTCATGCCGGGTGCGGCAGGACGGGCAGGTCCAGTGCCTCGTCTTCAGGCTCAGCTCGGCGAGCAGGTGCCCGCACGAACTGCACGTCTTGCTGGACGGGTACCAGCGGTCGACCGGGATCACGTGGCGCCCCGCCCGGGCCGCCTTGTACTCGGCCATCTGCCGGAAGGTGCCCCACCCGCAGTCGGAGATGGCCTTGGCCAGGGAGCGGTTGCGGACCATGTTCTTCACGGCCAGGTCCTCGAGCACGATCACGTCGTGGTCGCGGACCAGCCGGGCCGACGCGCGGTGCAGGAAATCCGCCCGGGACGCGCGGACCTTCCGGTGCGCGCGGGTGACCTTCGCCCTGGCCTTGGCGCGATTCGCCGACCCGCGCTGGCAGCGGGCCATGCGCCGCTGGTACCGGGCGAGGTTCCGTTCCCGCCGGGCCAGGCTGCGCGGGCTGGGGATCTTCTCCCCGTCCGAGGTGACGGCGAAGTCCTTGATCCCCAGGTCCACGCCGACAACAGCGCCCGTCGCGGGAAGCTGCACGGGGTCGGCTACTTCCACGGCGAACGAGGCGTACCAGCGTCCGCACGGGTCACGGGAGATGGTCGCCGTGGCCGGGTCGACCGCCGCCGGGTCGATGTCCGGCCACGACCACACGAACTCCAGCGGCACGTCCATCTTGGCCAGGAACAGCCGGCCGTCACGGTACCGGAACCCGGAGCGCGTGAACTCGGCGGACTGCCGGCCGGTGCGGGACTTGAACCGCGGGTACCGGGCACGCCCGGCGAAGAAGTTCGTGAACGCGACCTGCTGGTGCCGGATCGCCTGCTGAAGCGGGACCGAGGACACCTCGTTCAGCCAGGACAGTTCCTCGGTGGCTTTCATGGCGGTCAGGCAGGCGTTGGCCTGGGTGAAGTTCGTCTTGACCTGCTCGCCGTAATACCGCTGGTGACGCCACGCGAGGGTCCGGTTCCACACGACGCGGACACAGCCGAACGTGCGGTTAAGCACGCTCGCCTGTTCGGGTGTCGGGTACGCCCGGCACTTGTACGCCGTCCTCACAACAGCCAAGCTTATCTGAGATGGCCCGAACGGATAAAAGTGACACGCGAGAGGGGGGAGCGGTGTTTCCTCCCCAGCCTGAAGTCCGGGGTCTCCACGCCGCGAACGAGATGACGGTCCCCATTGACACCACAGTGCCGCACTCAGCCCGGATCTGGAACTACTGGCTGGGCGGCAGGGATAACTACGCCGTCGACCGGGAAGCCGGCGACCAGTTCAGCGCGATCTACCCGGGCATCGTGGATATCGCCCGCGCCGACCGTGCCTTCCTGGGGCGCGTCGTTCGCTTCCTGGCCGGCGAAGCCGGGGTGCGGCAGTTCCTGGATGTCGGCACCGGGCTGCCGACCGCGGACAACACCCATCAGGTCGCCCAGCGCGTCGCGCCGGAATCACGGGTCGTGTACGTCGACAACGACCCGCTGGTGCTGGCGCACGCCCGCGCCCTGCTGACCAGCAGCCCGGAGGGCGCTACCCATTTCGTGGACGCGGACATGGCCGACCCCGCGAAGATCCTGCGGGAGGCGGCGAAATGCCTGGACCTGACCCAGCCTGTCGCGCTGACGCTGATGGGGGTCCTCGGCCACATCACCGGCTACGCCGAGGCGCGATCTGTCGTAGCCGCGCTGCTTGGCAGCCTGCCGCCCGGCAGCTACCTGGCCATCAACGACAGCATCAACACCAGCAAGGCGCTCGAGGAGGCCCTGAGCGAGTACGAGGCATCCGGCGCCATCCCTTACCGGACCCGCAGCCTGGAGCAGTTCACCGGCTACTTCGACGGCCTGGAGCTGGTCGAGCCCGGCGTGGTCCTGGTGGCGGACTGGCGCCCGGATCCCGGTGCCGGCCGCGGTCCTGAGATACCGCAGGCCGGGGCGGTCGGGCGCAAGAGGTGACCGTCCCGTAGCCCGCCGATCATGTCCAAGCCCGCGGGCAGCCCGCCTGCCGGGACGCTTGACCTAAGAAAAACCGTCTCCCTGGGGGCAGGCCAGGACAGCGGCAGCGCCGCGGTTGTCTCCCTTGCGCGATCACCCGCCGCCCTATCCGCCGCCGGGATTCCCCGGCGGCCGGCGGGGGTGCCAGGGATTCCCGGCACCCCCGCCCGGCATGACACCGTGATCGCATGGCTAAGCAGCGGAAACAGGACGCCGCGCGGGACAGCGCGAAACAGGCCGGCGCCCCGGCGGGCGCCCGGCACTCCAGCACGCAGTGCGCCTTGTGCCCTGATCTCGTCACGTACCCGGCCGGTGGGGCCTCGGCGGCGCTGAGCGAGCACTACACGGCCAGGCACCTGCAGGTCATCACCGGCGCGGCGCAGCCGTCCTGATCTCAGGCCCGGGGGGCCGCCCGCCCTGCTTCCTGCCAGGGCGCGGGCGCCCGGCGGGCTGCCGCCGGCGCGCGGCGCGGCCCGCTGGCGGCCTGCCGCGCGCCGGCCGCGACGCCGTCACTGGCGGCCGCCGGCCAGCTCGGATCAGCGAATCGCGGCGGCGCGCCGCCCGTGCGGGCCGGGGCGGCAGCCGGTTGCGCGGCCGGCGCAGGACCGGGAAGGGTCCACGCATCGGCCGGCAAGAGTCCGGTGAGGCGCTCGGCCCGCCGGGGACGGTCGAGCCCGCGCAGGGCCGTGTGCTCGGCCTTTCGGGCCGACGTCATCGACCCTGCGGCCTCTTTTTCCTCATCGGAAGTCCGCGAGCGGGACAAGCTGCCGTCACGGTTGACCGGGAGCCCGTCTGCCCGGCGGCCCGGCAGGCGGAGCCCCATCCGGGCGGTCTCCAGGGCAGCCTGGCCGGCGGCGGTGATCACGTAGGGCCGTTCGCGGCCCCGCCCGGGACCGCCGGCCGGCTCGGCCAGCCCCTTGCAGACCAGCGCCGCCGCGGTTGCCGTGACGTTGCGGCCCAGGCTGCCGCCGCGGCCCGATGAGGTGAGCGGCTGGCCTTTCCGGGTGTGCCACCGGACCGCCGGGCCGAAGCGGGGGTGGACGCGCTCGGCGACCTCGCCGCGCTCGATGGCGGCGAGCACCGCGGCATGCCCGGCCCGGGACCGGTCGGGGGTGCACACCGCGCAGCGGCGCACGGCGTCCCGCTCGGCCAGGTGCACGCAGGCGGGGGCAGTCAGCTCCGCAGTGACCAGCCGCCACCGGCCGCCGGGCAGCTCTGGCAGCCCCAGCGCGCGCGCGGCCTCCCAGCCGCTGTCCCTGGTCGCGTCCAGCACGGCCTGCTCGTCGTCGGTGAACCCGATCCGGTGCAGCGCCCCGGGTGGGCACTGTCCCTCGGTTCCCTGATCATCGGGGAAAAAGTGGAGCAGGTACGCCCAGACGGGCCCGGCGTCCGGCTCCTGCCCGGCGCCGCAGATGTCGCAGCTGCAGATATTGCACCGGCGCGAGGCCCCGCGGTACTTCCCCCTGGTCTCGTTGTCCTGGGTTCCCCAGTCCACCGAGATCAGCCGCCAGGCGCCCCCGGCCACCTTATGCACCTGGAGCATGCGCGCGGCGTCCGCGCCGCCTCGCTGCTGGGTGACCATGCGGTCTTCCAGGTCCTCGGGGTCCCCGATCCCGGTGTAGTGCTTGGCGTGGCGCAGTGCGGGCAGGAGGTGGAAGGTATAGCGCCAGGCTCGCTTGACGGCCTGATCCACCGGCGCCCGCCGGCTCGTCACGGCGCACCGCCGGGCAGCCCGCCGCGGGCGCCGGCCGGCGCCCGGGCGCCTGGATCGGGGACGGGGGCAGCCGGTACGCGGCGCGGTGCCTGGGGGGGCGTCAGCATGGTGGCCTTCCGCTGCCGCCGCCCCGGCGGTCGCGCTGGCGCACAGGGTACCCGGGTCTGCCAGGTCCTGGCCGCGCCCCGGCCCGGGGAAGGGAACCGGGGAGCACCCCGATCGCGGGATGCCACCGCAGCCGCCGGGCGGCTACTTCCAGTATTTTTAAATACTGGAAGTAGATTAAGCCGGGGAGGCGGGGAACGCAAGACCCGCTGCACCCGGAATCCTGGACAGCCCCGGTGCGCGGCAGCGGGGGAGCGGGGAGTGGTGCCGGGTCCGGGGCGCCAGGGATTCCCGGCACCCGGCCCGGCGGGTTACCGTGGCGGCTGCCCCGGCCGTGCCCGGCCGGGGCAGCCGTCTTCTGACCGCCAGGCGAGGTGAGACGAACATGCCGCGTCACCCGGTGATAGCTGAGCCGCTGCCCGCCGGGATGGTGACCCTCGCCGGCTACGCCCGGCGGGAGGGCTACTCCCGCGGCACGATCCTCGGCCGCCAGCGGCGGGCCGCGTTCCCCGCCCGCGCGGCGACGCTGGCACCCGGAGGCCGGCGGAGCGCGGGCGTGTACCGGGACGAGGAGCTGGACCTGTACTTCGCCGCGCACCCGGTGCTGCCAGTCATGACCTGGCCGGTGCCGCCCGGGCTGGTCACGCTCCGCGGCTACGGCGAGCGGGCCGGCCGCGCGGCGGCCCGCTCGTGGCGAAGCCGCCCCGGGTTCCCCGTCCCCGTCGGCCAGCTGGGACGCACGGCCGGCCCGAAAGTGTAGCGGGAGAAAGACATCGATGCCTACGTGGCGGCCCAGCCCGGGCTGCGCCCCCGGGACCCGGTCAGCCTGGCCGGCCGCCATCCGGACGACCGCATCTCCCTGACCGCCTTCTGTGCCGAGGTCGCGCACACGAACACCTGGTGGATGTTCGAGATGCGGCGCCGCGGGGACTGCGGCTTCCCCCGCGCCGGGGCAGACAGCCGGTACCGGCTCGGCGACCTGGCCAGCTTCTTCGACGCGGCGGCCGCCGTGTTCCCGGTCCACCTCCGCGATCCCGCCATCGTCGAGATGGGCCGCCAGCTGGCCGCGGCCCGCCGCGGCGCCGGGCTGAGCCAGCGCGGGCTCGGCGCCAAGGCCGGCTACTCGCGCAGCACCATCAGCGACATGGAGGGCGGGATCGAGCCGGGCTCGGCAGCCGCGTGGGAGGCCGTCGACCAGGCTCTCGGCACCGGCGGCCGGCTGACGCACTGCGTGCCGCCTGGGTCGGCGGCGGCCTGCCGCAAGGCCAGTGCACATGCAGCGTCCAGCTGGAAACGGTGGGCTGCGCGCAGCCGGCGCCCTGGCTGATCACAATCCCCGGCCGGGGGACACGCAACGCGCTGCCGGTATGCGAGCCGTGCCGCCCGGCCGCCTGGATGCTCGCGGCGCGCAGGTACCCCGGGCAGGCGGGCCAGGTGCCCGGCCGTCCGGCCGGATGGGAATGGGCAGCCGGGACGTGCTCGTGCTGCGGCCGGCGAGCGGCCCGGTCCGGCGCCGCGCCGCCGGCGTGCAGGACGTGCGCGAGTGCGGCTGCAACATCGAGGCGGGCCACCGCCCGTGCGGGACCCGGGAGCTCCCGCCGTCAGCGGCGGCCCGCTCCGGGACCAGGAGCCCGGCCGGGCCCGCCAGCGGCTCACAGCACCACGCCTCGCTGCGCGGGGCGTAGCCGGGACCGCCAGCCTGCGGTCTGGCCGTCCTGGCGGGCGCGGCCGGCAGCCAGCCCGGCGCCGGCCCTGATCAGCTGCCCTCGCGCAGCATCCGGCGCCATCCGCCCGGTCTCACGGGAAAGCTCCCTGGACACGACGCCCGGCTGCGGGCCGGGGCAGCGCGGGCTGATCTGCTGGCCGCGCCGGGCAGCGTCCCCGGCGACGGCACGGATGACGCGCGCGCGGCGACATAGGCGGTCATCGTCCCGCGCCCGGGGCATCCGGCCCCGGCCCGGCGGCGCGGCCGGCGAGCATCCCGGGCGTCACAGGCTCGCCGTCGACGTAGTAGATGCCCTCGCGAAGCGCCACCCGGTGCCCGCGCGCCATCAGTGCGGTGACCGCATCGCGCGGTCCGTAGGCGGCCGGCCTGGCAGGGCTGCTGTCCGGGTAGCTGGCGATGATCCGGCCGCCGAGACGGCCGGCGACCTGCTGGGGCGTCAGCACGGCACCGGCCGCGCCGGGCCCTGGCCCGGCCCCTGCGGAGGCCTGGACGGCTTCAGCCTGGCCGCCGGGCGGCGGTCCGTCGACCCGTCCCTGGGGCGTGAGCATGCCTGCCTTCCTCGCCGCCGTCCCGGGTGGTCGTGTTGCCGCCAGGATACCCTGGCCGCCCGCCAGGGCCGGGCTGGCTGTCGTCGCGGCCAGCAGGCCGCCCCGTCCGCTGCCGGAAGCCTTCACAGCGGATGCCGGAATCGGATGCCGGAGATTCCCGGCGCCCGGCCCGCCGGGTGACCGTGGGCGCATGAGGCCCATCCACCAGGCGGGATCAGGTCCCGCGCCGACCAGGCGGCCCGGCTGCGCGGTCGGCCGGTGACAGCGCCTGCCCCTGTTCAGGAGGCAGGCCCGTGACCTCCTCGCCTGGCCAGCCGGGCATGCAAGCAGGCAAGGACAGCCCCGCGGCCCGGCAGCCGGCCGCGGGACCCCCGGCCCCCGGCCAGGCCGGCGAGCCCGCCTCCTGGCCTGGGGCCGCGCCTCCTGCGCGCTGGTTCCTGCACGTGCAGGCAAGGCCGCCGCGGCCAGCGGCCGGCCTGCCGCCGGACCATGACGGCGGGCCCGGCCACGACGGTCAGCAGGACAGCCGGGACGATCGCTGGGCCGACGCCCGGCCGCCGGTGAAGGCGCGCCCGGCCGGCCTGCTGCCCCCGGCGAGCGGGCCGCAGGCAGGCGAGATGCTCCTTCCCGGCGCCCCCCGGCCGGCGCCGGCCGGGGCCGGCCGGCGCGGCGTCCGGGCGCGCCGTCCCGCCGCGCGGACGGCGGCGCCGGCCGTCGTGCTCTTCGCGGTGGCCGTGCTGGCGGTAGCGCTGATCACCGGCTACGGCCCGAAGTTGGGGCAGCTGGCCGTGAGCCAGGACGGCAAGCCCGGTCCCGGCGGGCCGCCATCGCCGCCGGCCCCGGCGGCCCTGCCCGCGTATCCCGGCCAGCAGCAGCGCGGCGTGGTCCAGGCCATCAGCCGGATCGTGGCCTGGGGCAGCACCATCGTGACGACCGGCTCGCAGGCCAGCGACGGCGTGGTCCGCCAGCAGTTCTTCGCCTCCGCCGACGGCGGCCGGACCTGGCACCTGGCCCCGGTCCGGATGCCGGGCGGCGGCCAGCCCCCGCTCGGGCATGCGGCCGTGCTGCTGGCCGGCGGCCCGCACGCCTGGATGGCCGAGGGCCCGCAGGCGATCTGGCTGAGCCGCGACGGCCTGGCCTGGACGCTGGCGGCCGCGCACGGGATCACCCCGCGCCACCCCGGCGACTCGGTCTGGGTGGTCACCAGGACCGCCCGGGGATTCCTGGCCGCAGGCGCGGGGACAGCGGGCCGGGGCGGGTCGCAGGCGGTGATCTGGACATCGCGCGACGGCCTGGCCTGGCAGCGGATGACCGCTGCGCAGCTCGGGCTGGCCGCGCCGGGTGAGACCGTGCTGAACATCTCGTACGCCACCTGGCAGGAAGACGCCACGGTAATCTCTGGCGAGGTCGCCAGGGGCCGGGAATCGTACGCCGCCGCGTGGCTGAGCGCCGACGGCGGCACGGCGTGGACCCGGGTGACGATACCGGCGGGCCACGGCGCCGGGAATCAGATCAGCGGCCTGGGCATGGACGGCTCCGGCCTCATCGCGGTCCGGCCCGGCCGCTCGGCGGCCGGAGCCGCCGATGGCGTGGCCTACTTTTCCGCTGACGGCCGGGCCTGGCAGTACGCGGCCACGATCGGCGCGGGCCGGGGGTGGACCCCCGGGGTGGTCAAGGGCAGCGGCTACGGCTTCGTGGTCACCGGGACCAGCAGCTCGGGCCAGATCATGGCCTACACCAGCGCCGGCGCCGGGACCGCCTGGCAGCCGACGGCGCTGCTGGGCAGCGCGCATGCCGAGTCCGTGGTCAGCGCGGCGGCCGCGCCGGGCGGCGCCGCCATCGCGGTCGGGTATCACGCCGCCGGCAAGGACGGCCAGCATCCCGTCTTCCTCGAGGCCGGGACGGCCGGCAGGGCGCGGCCGGTCCCGCTGACCGCCATCCCCGGCGGCATCGTCCCCGAGCTGGCCGTGAACGGCCTCGCCGTCGCCGGCGGCGAGCAGGTCGCGGTGGGCGGCGCCGACGGCTACCCGGCGGTGTGGCGGAAGGCCCCCGGCCGCCCGTGGCAGCTGGCCTCCTCGCTGGGCCTGGCGGCGGCCTCCCCGGCGCTCCGGGCGCTGACCAGCGTCACCCGCGGGCCGGCTGGCTGGCTGGCCGTGGGCGCGCCGGGCCCGGTTATCTGGACCTCGGCCGGCGGCACGACCTGGCAGGAAGGTCCCGGGGGGATCACCGCGGACCTGGCCGGCGTGACCGCGGTAGCGGCCGCGGCGGGCCCGGCCGGGTACGTCATCGCCGGCAAGCTGGCCGGCCCCGGCGGCAGCTGCGCCGCGGATGTGTGGTGGTCGCCGGACCTGACCCGGTGGACCCGGGCGCACGACGTGAACCTGGCCGCCGGCTCCAGCCAGGTACTCGCGGTCGCGGCCAGCGCGCACGGGTTCATAGCAGCGGGCTCGCACGAGGGCCGGCCGGCGGTGTGGACCACCGCCGACGGGGTTTCCTGGACCACGATCATGCTGCCCGCGCCCGCCGGGGCGCAGGCCGCGGTGCTGCAGCAGATCGCCATCAGGGGGGACCTGGTAGCTGCCCTGGGCCAGGCCGCCACGGCGGCCGGGACCGTGCCGTTCGCCGAGCAATCGGCCGACGGCGGCGCGACCTGGCGGCAGGAGCCGTTCAGCGCGCCCGGGCCCGGCGCGGCCTTCACCGCGCTGGCCGCCAGCCCGGGCGGCTTCACCGCCGCCGGCCTGTCCGGCCGGCCCGGGCGGCGGGATGCCGAGGTGTGGACGTCAGTCACCGGGGCGGCGTGGATGCTCTCGCAGACGGGCGGCCCGGGCGGCGCCGGGGCCGCGCAGATCACGGCGCTGGCCGCCGCCGGCTCGGCCGTGACGGGCATCTGGTCCATCGCCACCCAGCAGGGCCAGCGGTTCGTATCAGCAAGAACCTGACCATCGGGGGGCGGCAGCGCCGGCGGCGCAGGACGGCTCAGCGGGCACGGCCGGCGCGGGAAGCGCGGGATGCGGCGCCCGCGGCGATCCGGCCGGCGGCCGCGGGCGCGGTGCTGCCATCCGGTAGGGGAAGCCGGGAAGGGCGCCTTCCCGGGCCAGGCCGGCAACCGCCCTTGAGGATTCCCGATGACAGACGAACGCCCGGCAGCTGGGCCGCGGTCGTGGCGGGCGGGGTCTGCGTGGTCCACCGCCGTCTTGGCCCAGTTGAGCCAGGCGCGGGCGTCCGCCTTGGTGCCTCCGCGCTCGCACGCCGCGCGCAGCGCCTGGTCCCGGGTAATCGCGCCGGAAAGAACGCCCTCGACGAGCTCGAAGCAGCTCACCATAACTGGCGTCTCCACCCGCACGATCCAGGCTGACCAGCAGCCGCACAGGTGGCGCATGAACTCCAGCATCTTGGCGGCCCGGGCGACGTCCTCGACGACATCCCCGGCGGCCTGCCCGTGAAGCTGCGTCATCGGCCGGCCGAGCGCGCCGTCCCACAGGGTCACGCAGTCCGGATGGTAGAGCCAGGGGGCGGCGACCTGCGTGTTGCTCACCCAGATGTCATAGCGCGGCGATCGCTGCTGCTCGATCCACCGCAACCCGCGTGCCTGACGACCGTCAGCCATTACCGCTCCTCGCTGTGCCCGCGCGAGCTCGCGGACGGTCACGGCCCGCACGCTGGAGCGCGGCCCAGGACTTAAGGACGGCGCGGATCTCGGCCACCAGGTCGTACCGCTTCTCCTGGCCCCAGCTGCCGTGGGTGAGGTAGGCGCGCAGGATGCGGCCGGTGCGGGCACCGACGTCGATGCCGCCGAACAGGCAGTCACGGCGGCCCCCGGAATCGACCATGATCCGGTAGCTGCCACGCCGCACACCGGACGGGTCCAGGTACGGGTTCAGCCCGGCCTCGGCCGCCAGGTTGATGATCTGCCGGGTGGCCCGGGTGGCCGGCACAGCGGCCGGGCCGGTTCCCAGCAGCCCGTCGGCCGCGCTCACCGGGTCCGCCATTCCGGCCCTGACGGCGTGGCGAAGGCGACATGCCCGCACAGGCCGTGCTCACCCGACCGGCACAGCGGGGCCTGCGGCCCGTGAGCCGCGATCGAGGCACATTCCGCCGCCACGGTCGCGACCACCAGCTCTTCACCGCGCCGGGCGTAGCCGCGGAAATCGGTCTCGCCTGAGGGCCGGGTGATGTCGGCAGTGAACGAGTCGTCCTCGTTGCGGACAACGGTGACGGCCGCGAAAGCGCCGAGGAACGTGACCGGCTTGCCGTGCAGCGCCAGGGCGTAGGCACGGCACCAGTTCCCGTCGCCCTTCACGGCTTGCCTGGGCTGCGCCCCGCGGTCAGCTCGGCCCACCTGCCGATCTGGACCTGGCCGACGCGGGCGCGGTAGCCGTAGGAGGTCTTCACGAACCGGGAGAGCATGTCGGCCGCCGCGGCGCTGACCGCCTCGAGGTGACGGACGTAATCGACCGCGATCACCTCGGCTGCCGCGTCCTGGTCCCACTGGTCGCCTGCGTTGGCGAGGATCTGCTCGAGCAGCTCGCCGTCCGGGCATCCTCCGTTGAGCGAGATGACGTGCCTGGCGGCGTCTTCTTTGCTGCCGTGATCGCTTTCCGGCTCCCACGTCCCGTCGGGCCGGTAGAAGCCCACGGTCCACAGCTCCGGCTCGGTCCTGATGTAGACGTAACTCACTGGTTCCTCCTCAGGTTCGCGGGGTATGCGGTCGCCGCCCCGTTACAGCCGGCCTCGAAGTCTGCGCCTTTGCGGACGCCGTCGACGCCGTCGTCTCGGCGAACTGGGGGTCGATGTCGCATCCGCGCCATCGCAGGCCGAGCTTCTCCGCGGCGTCACGGGAGCTGCCCGAACCGGCGAACGGGTCCAGGACCAGGTCGCCGGGACGGCAAACGCGGCCAAGGATGTGCTCGTACACGGCCACGGGCTTCTCGTATGGATGGCGCCTCTTGGCCGCGTAATCGGCGGTGACCACGTTGCGGATGGCGGCCCGGTCGACCGCGTCGGGAACGCCGCGGGAGGCGATCAGGATGGGATCCCACGACGCGCGGAACATGCCGCCGGTGCCGGGCCGGTTCCGGATCCAGGCGACGCAGGCGGCAGGACGGAGTCCGGTCGTGCTGGCGATGTAGCCCATGTCGGCCATGCGCCGGTAGTCGGTGAAGATGACTACGATGCCACCGGGGCGGAGCGCCCGGGCGCACAGCGACATGGTCCGCGACAGGAACGACAGCGGGCCGAATACCGACCCGGCCGCGCCGTCCTCCCGGCCGCGGACCGGCGTGCCGACCGCATAGGGCGGGTCGAAGATGACCGCCGTGGCAGCCCCGGGTTCGACGGCGGCGAGCCAGTCCAGCGCGTCGGCGTGGTCGATGTACAGGCCGGGCCGCTGGCGCAGCGGCAAGGCGGCGAGGATCTCGGCGGACTCCGGGCGCGCGGCGGCTGGGTTCACGGCTGGGAGCCTTCCTGGGTACATGCCGTCTCGTGCCATTCAGCGTCCTGGCGGCAGGAGCGGCACATACCCGAGTCAGCTTCTTCGATCTCCTGCTCGCAGGTGATGCAGCCCAGGTACCAGCCGTCCTCGCCGAGGATCGCCAGGCCGATGATCCCGTCGCCTTCTTCGGGGTCGTCAGCCCGGTCCAGGACCACCAGGTGCCCGGTCTCGTCCTGGCCGGGGTCGACGCAGAGCCCGGGCCGGGGCCGGAGCGGCAGGGCGGCGAGGATGGCGGCGGAGTCCGGATGCGCCGGGGCCGCGGGCCGCCCTGCGCGTCCGGCTTCGAACGCGGCTTTGCCGGCCCAGCAGGTGTAGGCGTCGACGCGCTCGTCGTGACGCCAGCCCCCGGCGCGGTCCCAGTCGTTGCCCGCGGACACGAAGTGCGCGGGCCGGGCACAGCCGGGACATTCGCCCTTGAGGGTGAGAGCGGTCGCGTCCGTCCATCCGGGTTCTGGGCTCAGCGGCTGGCCGTCGCCGCCCGTTCCCGTGTGCCAGATCACGCGCACGTATCGGCCGAGGTCGACCATGCGCCCGTTGCGGTTCGGCGTGACGGTCCCTTCCCAGTCGGCCAGTTCCGGGTTGGCGTGGCCGACGGCGGTCCCGGCGGCCAGCCGGGCGATGGCCTCGCGCGCCTGCTTGGTGGTCATGCCAGCCGCCTTCCTCGCGGGCGCGGATGCCGTCCTGGTGCAGCTTCGGCGACAGGCGCCACGGCCCGGCCGTCAATTCCTGGCCCGCGACACGACAAAGGGGGAGCGTCGCTCACCGTCATGATACCTCCGATATTTTAAAATATCGGAGGTTAATCGATCAGGGTGCGGCGAGGAAGCGGCGGTAGACAGCGAATGGCCCGGCGCAGCCTGCTGACGGACCAGGACGCGGCGGGGCTGCGCGAGGCGTTCGCGGTGCCGTACGCGGGGGGAGTGGCGGCCGGCCGCTGGTGCCTGGCGCCGAAGCTGGGCTATGAGGGCTGGTGGTTCGCCTGCTTCTGGGGCTGGGACCGGACCTGGACGGCGATGTACGGCGAGTTCCCCGGCGACGCTCCGGAGGGGACGGCGTCCTTTCCCAGCCTGGCAGCCGCGGAGCTGGCTGCTTCGCAGCAGGGGATACCTGGGATGAGCCAGGTGAGCCGCTGGCTGGTAAGCGGCCTGTCCCCTCGCGGCCCGGCCAGGATGCCCGGCCTGCGGGGATGGCCGCCGCCCGACGCCCGGTCTCGCAGGCCCGCTGGCGGCAGTCCCGCGTTTCGCGGAGACGCCGGTGCCTGAGCCCCTCGCCGCCCGGGTCTGCCGCTACCTCACCGGGCACGGCTGGACCGAGAGCAGCCCGTGCCCGGCCGGGACCATGTGGATCCCGCCCGGCCGGCGGCGGGGAGTGCCGCTGCAGGTCGTGGTCCCGCTGGACGTCGCACCCGGCAGCCGAGAGTGGGCCTGGCTGGTCCGCCGGGTCGCCGAGGTGGAGAACCGGCCCCCGGCAGCGGTTACCGCCGAGATCCTCGGCGGTAACCGGGACCCGCGTCACTGAGACGGCTGAGCCCGGCCTGGGTCGTACGGACCCGCCATCCCGAAGTTCTCAGCGAGGCCCTCGGCGCCATTCCCAGCCCGGCGAAACTGACACCCGGCCTGATGTGAAAGGGATCAGACAATTCCCTGTCACATCACGGGCAGCTTGACGCCGGGCGGTGGCGTCAGCCCGGCGTAGGCGGTCAGCGACCGCTTGAGCCGGGGCGAGACGTCCCATCCGTCGTCTTCCGGGCCGAGCGGGTCCGCCTCGTACCCGCGGGGCATCTGCCAGGCCGGTATGGCCGACGGCGTCCCGCCGCCGCACTGGCACCGCTCCGGGACGAGCGCCTGGACGGCCTCGGCAACGGCCTCGGGTGTGGCCATGAGCGGCAGGCTGCCGGGGAGGTCTTCGGTGTAGTCGCCGAGCGCGGCCTGGGAGTCGCTGAACCAGATGTGGTACCAGCCGCGGTCCTCACGCACCTCGGGCTGATCTCCTACCGATCCCGCCATCACGATGGCCGCCATCGACTGGGACGAAGCGATCACCGCCCTGGATCGCGGCGGCCTGCCTGCCTCTGGCGAACAGAGAGTGCTCCGCCTGGCAGCCAGCCTCGCCGATCGGGCCCCCGGTCAGTCTCGGGGCAACCATCGCCGGCCTCGACGGCCGCAGCGTCGGGCTCCTGGTCAGGCGCAGTCCTGCACGCCTCCGTGCAACGCCAGTTCCCGGCACGGCCATGACGGCGACAAGGATCGTGCCTTCACATGCCCTCTCGACAGCCATCGATTGTCAGTGCCTGCCGACATCATGGAGCTAGCGCAACCAGAAGGAGTCCGCGTGCCCGGCCCGGCGATCCTGCGATACGACGGGGACCTGCCCGTCTACCGGTACGGCATGGCACCCGACGAGCTGGACACCGCCCGCCAGCTCCGCCAGCAGCGGCTATCCCCGGCAGGGCTCAAGCCAGCCGGGTGGCTGTACTACAACCGGCTGCACCATCTCACCTGCGCGCTCTACGATCGCGCCGCGGCCCGCCCGATCCGATCGCTGACCGACCGCCAGCGCCAGGCCCTCGCCGCCGGCCGTGCTCTCGCCAGCACCGTCGAGTGCGAGCGGTGCGCGCAGGTCCGCGTCTCCGTCTGGGGAAGCCATCTGTGCGAGGCCTGCGAGCCGGTCGTCGAAGCCGAGCGGCTCGCGGAATGGGAACGGCGGCAGCGCGAGGCAGACGAGGCCCTCGCCGAGCAGCTCGCCGCCGATTGTGCTGCCGCCGCCAGGTGGGCCGCCGAAGTCCTCGCCGATCCCTGCAGCCTGGTACTGGACCTTGAGACCACGGGCCTCGGCGAGGACTACATCGTGGAGATCGCGATCACCGACATGGCGGGGAACCCGGTCATGAACACGCTGGTCAACCCGGGCATCCCGATCCCCGATGACGCCCGCGCCATCCACGGGATCAGCGACGACGACGTGAAGGACGCCCCGGCGTTCGCCGACATCTGGCCCGAGCTCTGCCGCGTCGTCGAGGGCTGCCGCCTGATTATCTACAACAGCAGCTACGACACGACCATCTTGTTCTACGAGGCCGACCGCTACTTCAAGGCCACCAGCCCGGACGCGGTCACCGACCCCTACCAGCGCCACACGGCCGCGGCCGAATGGTGGGAATCAATCGCCCGCCGAGCCGAGTGCGCGATGCACATGTATGCCAGGTGGTTCGGCGACTGGTCTGACTACTGGGGCGATTACACCTGGCAGCCGCTCAACGGCGGCCACCGTGCAGCCGACGACTGCGCGGCAACGATCAGGCGGCTAAAGACGATGGCTCTGGCCGCGTCAGCTTCCTGAATGCGCAGGCGTCTTATGAGCTGATCGTGGTACCCGGCCAGGGATGTGCTGCTCCGTTCTGGGTATCTGGCTGGCGTAGCTTCGTGATCGTGCCGGTGATGTCCAGTTTCATCTCGCCGGTAAACCAGCGCACCGCTTCACGGGGGTCTGTCGTCCGTCCGGGCAGCATTTCCGCTCGCTTGTCGAACCCGACCGGGCACATCAGCTCAACAGGCGAGACGTTCAGCGCGGCGGCCAGGACCAGCACCTCGGCGACGCTCACGGTTTCCCTGCGCCCGCTTTCCAGGTTCGCCAGCACGCTGCGCGGGATCGGCATGCCAAGTTCGGCGGTGCGGTCGGCGAGTTGCCGGCCGCTCATCTTGGGCCGCTGCGCTTCCCTGTAGCGGCGCACTTCCCGGGCGACAAGCCGCGCCATCCTGGCCGGCCACTCATCATCTTGTGTCACCACAGCACCATAACAGCGGCCGCTACAGGGCCATGGTCGACAGATCGCAGGCCGATAAGTGCGCAGCCGCATTGGAGGCATACCCGGGGCCGCGCGTCTCACCAGTGGTGCAAGTCATGGGGCCGGGTGAGCGAACGGACTCAAGGCCCTGGCGGCCGCAGCCGCATTCGTCCTGGCCTCCGGCCAGGTGCGCAGCGCTCTTGGCCGGACCAGCCCGGCCGCTATGCCACCCGCCGCCAGCACGACCAAAAATAATTCAGGGGCACGCTACCCCGGCCCATCGAGCCGCGCGTTGGCGGCTGGCCGATGCGCCGCCCGACGGCTTCGCCGCGATGGCGCATAGCATTGTGGTTGGCATGCGACCGCCGGCCCGGCAAAACGCGCTCACGTCCGCAGAAATCGCGGTCACAGCGCGGAGGTAGGGGTGCCCGAGCTACCAGTCAACTTGGTTCCCTTCCATGCCTGCCGGAAGAGCCGCCTTCCAGGCGACTCGTAGATTTCGCGTGTGGCCTCGCCTGACCGGCCGGTCATCCTCGTCGCCGTCTTCGCTTCCCGGTCCGGACTGCTCAATCATCAGGCCGTCCACCTTCGCGTCAAAGGGCGAAGTTTCAGGGGTGGACGGTGCTTAACACGTCACGCCCGGCGGTGCGGCGAGCGGGGCCGATCGGCTCACCCGGATCCGGCAGGGGAACAACCGGACCGACGGTAGCGATCGCGGATTCCAATATAGCCAGGTTGAGATGGATGCGCGGTACGTGCAGGCCGCCCCGTTAGCTCTGACGTCTCAGGGCGTTATCTGGTGGCGCGGGCTACCGGGGCCTCTGGCGGTGCGCGGGCGCTGTCCGGTGGTTCCGCCCGGAGCCTGGCGGCCAGTTATGCCTGGCCGGGGGTCGGGGTATTCCAGGCTGCTGAGCGCGGCCGGGGTTGCCTCGGATGAGGGCGTGTGGCCCGTCACCGTAACGTCGTAGGCTCGCCAGGTCCCCCTTCCCGCCTCCTTGGCGGCGTACAGGGCGAGATCGGCGCGAGACACAAGGTCGTCGGGCCGACGGCATCCGCAGTAGCCGCGACGCCGGCGAAGGCGGCGGCCGCGCCCGGGCCGGGAAGATCCCCGAGGACTCGGCCTGCCGCGGCCGCCCGGTTTCCCGGGCGTCAACGGCCGCTGGCCTGGCCGCTAATCATTGATTTCTTGCTGAAGACTCCCGGGGAGCCGGTCTCCATCCGCGAAGTGTGCCGAATCTCCCCCCGCAGCCGCTACGACCTCGCTAGCTCTGCCGAGCGTAGCCTGTCGGCACCAGTCCGGAACGCTCATCCCGGACTCCTTGGCCGCGCGTTTGATTGCTGGCCAGACCTCATCCGGGAATATCAGCTCGATCGTGTGCGGCCGCTGCTCATCGGGGGCCCGCCGCCGGTGTCGACGCACGCTACTCCCTTCCAGGCGTATCAGGATTTAGTGTATCGGCGCGTGGCCTGGGTCGCGCTCGCTCATGGCGCCGGCCGGGCGGAACTACCCGCGCGGGCCCGGTAAAGATAACCTGCACGGAGGGCGGCGGCTTGCCTGGACCGGAACTCCAGAGGATCTTGCGCTTGCGTATGCCAGAAAACCCTGACGCTGGGTGCCGGGCCGGGCCCGGTTGGCTTGCTTCGCGCAGCCGCACAAGGCTGCCCCTCGCGTGAGGGATGCACCCGGGCCGACCCGGAGGCCTCAAATGCTACCGGTGCTGCCGGTCCTAGCGAAGGTGCCACGCACGCCAGTCCGGAGCGCGCCGCGGCGGGGCCGGGACGGCGCGCAGGACCTTCCTTCTCGGCCAGCGCGAAGCGCGCCCGACTGATGTGGCCGGCGTTCCGTGGCAGGCACCACGGCGGCCGGCCTGCCGGGCTGAACGACAGGGATGCGGCCGGCCCGTGCTACAGGTGACCGGTTGTCCTGCGGCCCGCCCACCCAAGGCCAGCGCACGTTAAACGGGGGGATAAGGAATCTTTGGCTACTCCCCGCCCTGAAGGACGGGGATTCCAGCCGTCACCGGCTGGGGTTCCTGTTTCACGGCCGGCCGCACCCGGGGTGACCCGGAGTGTCTGACATCAGCTCCGCAGGCAGTAACGGCAAGACCTGCCGCCAGGATGTTCTTCGCGGCGTTGATGTCCCGGTCGTGCCGGGCACCGCAGGACGGGCACGTCCAGTGCCGCGTGGACAGGCTCAGCTCCGCGAGCAGGTGCCCGCACGAACTGCACGTCTTGGAGCTGGGGTACCAGCGGTCGAGGGGGATCACGTGCCGCCCGGCCCGCGCCGCCTTGTACTCGACCATGCGGCGGAAGGTGCCCCACCCGCAGTCAGAGATCGCCTTCGCCAGGCTGTGGTTGCGGACCATGTTCGTCACGGCCAGGTCCTCGATCACGATCACGTCGTGGTCGCGGACCAGCCGGGTAGAGGCGCGGTGCAGGAAATCCGCGCGGGACGCCCGGACCTTCCGGTGGGCGCGGGCCACCTTCGCCTTGGCCTTGGCCCGGTTCGCGGACCCCTTCCGGCAGCGGGCGAGCCTGCGCTGGTACCGGGCGAGGCTGCGTTCCCGGCGGGCCAGCCGCCGCGGGTTGGCGATCTTCTCCCCGTCAGAGGTGACAGCGAAGTCCTTGATGCCCAGATCCACGCCCACGACGGCACCCGTAGCGGGAAGCTGCCCGGGTTCGGCTGCGTCAACGGCGAAGGAGACGT
>WNGL01000466.1_pt1 | contig 47360 bp, 43 predicted proteins | sample 5400591 | NCBI WGS metagenome assembly WNGL01 (sample SAMN13153377, study PRJNA577476) | soil metagenome | isolation source: 80 cm soil or saprolite under Garry oak tree replicate 1 | place: USA:California | collected 2016-06-15 | reverse complement strand
ACCGAGGCGACACTCGGCACTACCGGCATGCCCCACACCCGAAAACCACACCCCACGACGACCAATAATCCATGCACATCAACGTGCCCATGACCGTGAAACGTCGAGGTATAGGTTCGACTGGACTTGCGCCACATGTTCGGCTTCGCCGATCTGGCCCAGGTCGGTCAGGAATCGGCCCAACTCCACAGCGTGGTCCGTGGTCAGGTGTAGCGAGGCGCTGATCGGCATCCAGTCGCGTTTGAGACCGGAGAACTCCAGGTCGACGTAGGTGGCGGTCAGCCACCGGGCGTGCGCCTGGTACAGGCTTGCGGTGACCTCCAATCGCTGGCCAAGGCCGGCGAGAGCGGTGAACGTGGTCGGGGTACTGCGATGCGCCCCTCCCATAGACGGGGATGGCGTTGCGGTGCAACGGTTTCGGTCGCACCAGGCGGGGTGCTGGACGAGGTCCAGATTGTCCGAGCTTTTTTCGGACATTGACTACGTTTATAGTGCACGGCGACGCTGGAAGGGCATCAGCGGCCGCGCGCCGCCGGATACTGCTCGGTGGGGAACGGACGCGCCCCCGTTGGGTCAGGGATCGGTCTTCACGCAAACGAAGATGGCGGTACCGGGGAAGATGCGGCCGCGTAACGGACTCCACTGGCCCCAGATCTGCTCGTGCCCGTTCGGCCACTCAGGCTCGATCAGGTCGGTGAGCACGAAGCCTGCGCCGACCAGTTCCCGGATCCGGTCGCCGAGCGTGCGGTGGTGCTCGACGTAGGTGGCCGCGCCGGTGTCGTCGTACTCCACGTACGGGCGCCGGTCGAAATACGAGTGCACAGCGACGAGGCCGCCCTCACCGGGGTCGTCGAGGAAGATCCAGCGCATCGGATGGGTCACCGAGAAGACCCAGCGGCTGCCGGGGCGCAGGATCCGGTGCACCTCGCGCATCACGGCGGCTGAGTCGTCGACGAACGGGACGGCACCAAAAGCGGTGAACGCGATGTCGAAGGCCGCGTCGCCCAACGGCAGGTGGGCGGCATCCGCTTGCACCAGCGGTACCGGTACCCCCGAACGGTCTGCGGCGAGTCGCGCCTGCCGGAGCATGCCGGCGGACAGGTCCACGGCCACCACCCGGGCACCCTGCCTGACGAGCCACCGCGCGCCGGAAGCGGCGCCGCAGCCGACCTCGACGACGCGGCGCCCGGCGACCGCGCCGAGCAGGTTGGCGTCGGCCTCGCGCAGCCCTTCCGGGCACCACACGAGGTCCACGTCGCCCAGGAACTCGCCGTGTTCGGCCTGGTACACGTCGGCTTCGGCGTCCCACCACGACCGGCTCGCGCGCAGGTTCTCGGCGGTACCGACCCGGCGGCGGGCCACACCCGGCTCAGCTGTCACGCCGATACCGTATCGGGAGGGCTTGCATGCTCTGCGGATGCGCACGGTAAGCTAGTCGGTGCACTCGTGGATTGCGATCTCGGTAGGGAGCAGATCCGCGGTCGCCGGACAGCTCCAACGATCTTCTTCGGATCCCCTTGTGTGATTGCCCGGCGGCAGTTCCGCGGGCGCACCAGGGACGCCTGACACATCCGACCGGAGCAACAACCCACATGACGAGCAGCATCGAGGCCACCTCGAGCGTCAACGCGACACCCGCGACCAACAAGGTCGCCGTCGACGATCTCGGATCCGAGGAAGCCTTCCTCGCCGCGATCGACGAGACCATCAAGTACTTCAACGACGGTGACATCGTGGAGGGCACCGTCGTCAAGGTCGACCGGGACGAGGTCCTGCTCGACATCGGCTACAAGACCGAGGGTGTCATCCCCTCGCGCGAGTTGTCGATCAAGCACGACGTCGACCCGGCCGAAGTGGTTTCGGTCGGCGATCACATCGAGGCCCTGGTTCTCCAGAAGGAGGACAAGGAAGGCCGGCTGATCCTCTCGAAGAAGCGCGCGCAGTACGAGCGGGCGTGGGGCACGATCGAGAAGATCAAGGAGGACGACGGGGTCGTCCGCGGCTCGGTCATCGAGGTGGTCAAGGGCGGCCTCATCCTCGACATCGGGCTGCGCGGCTTCCTGCCCGCGTCGCTGGTGGAGATGCGCCGGGTACGGGATCTGCAGCCGTACGTCGGCCGGGAGCTCGAGGCGAAGATCATCGAGCTGGACAAGAACCGCAACAACGTGGTGCTGTCCCGCCGCGCCTACCTGGAGCAGACCCAGTCCGAGGTACGCACCGAGTTCCTCAACAAGCTCCAGAAGGGCCAGGTCCGCAAGGGCGTGGTCTCCTCGATCGTCAACTTCGGGGCGTTCGTCGACCTGGGCGGGGTCGACGGTCTGGTGCACGTCTCGGAGCTGTCCTGGAAGCACATCGACCACCCCTCGGAAGTGGTCGAGGTCGGCCAGGAGGTCGAGGTCGAGGTACTCGACGTCGATCTGGACCGGGAGCGGGTCTCGCTGTCGCTCAAGGCGACGCAGGAGGACCCGTGGCGGCAGTTCGCCCGTACCCACGCGATCCAGCAGATCGTCCCGGGCAAGGTCACCAAGCTGGTACCGTTCGGCGCGTTCGTGCGCGTCGACGACGGTATCGAGGGCCTGGTACACATCTCCGAGCTGGCCGAGCGCCACGTGGAGATCCCGGAGCAGGTCGTGCAGGTCGGTTCCGACGTCATGGTCAAGGTGATCGACATCGACCTGGAGCGCCGGCGGATCTCGCTGTCGCTCAAGCAGGCCAACGAGGGTTTCGTCGAGGGCGAGGAGCACTTCGACCCGACCCTGTACGGCATGTCGGCCACCTACGACACCGAGGGCAACTACGTCTACCCCGAAGGTTTCGACCCGGAGACCGGTGAGTGGCTGGACGGCTACGAGAAGCAGCGCGAGGAGTGGGAGCGGCAGTACGCCGAGGCCCGCCAGCGCTGGGAGGCGCACACCAAGCAGGTACAGTCGGCGCGCGCGGCGGACGCGGTCGCCGAGCCGGCACCGTCCGGCGGCGCTCCGGCCAGCGCCGCATCTGCTCCGGCAGCCGCAAAGGCTCCCGAGGAGCCGAGCGGCACGCTGGCCACCGACGAGGCGCTCGCCGCACTGCGGGAGAAGCTCGCTGGCGGCAAGAGCTGAGGTTCTCGTTCTGTGGGCCCCGTCCGGGATGGGCGGGGCCCACAGTCACGTCAGGACCCGGCCCGCTCGGCGGCGGGCATGGCTCCGTGGGCGATCACGCTGGCGCGGCAGGATCGGGCCGGCGGGCGTCGCTCAGTGGGCGATCATGCCGACGACGGCGGCGGCGCCGCTCGCCGCGAACCAGCCGCTGACCGCGGTCGCACCGGCGAGGACGACCAGCAGAGTGGCCACTCCGGTGGGCAGGTCATGACGCCGTGGTACCGGGTGCAGGGGCGCCCGCTGGTCCCGGCAGAACGCGTTCGGCCCGCTGGACGGGCGCCGGCGCGGGGCGCGACCGGCCCGGTGCCGGCCGCTGCGGAACGACAGGATCCGCAGGCGTGGGGCGCTGCGGTGCCGGCCCGGCCGGTCCGCCGGTACGCGGCCGATGCCGATGAGGTAGGCACGGTCCCCCGACATGGGTGCCTCCTTAGTTCGTCCTGTTCGTGGACGATATGTCGTGACCGGCGTGGCGCGCCGGAGGTACCCCGGCGTGTCGCCGTCCGCGTTCCCCATGATCGCGATTTCCCGGCGGATCCCGCAGTCCCGCTCGGGGTCTACCGGCAACTCGCGATCTTCCGGGGTGCGCCTCAGGACGCCGCGACGGTGCGGTTGGATGGACGGATGCTGGTGGGGCTGACCGGAGGCATCGGCGCCGGCAAGAGCGTCGTGGCACGGCGCCTCGCCGAGCTGGGTGCCGTCGCGATCGACTCGGATCGGCTCGCGCGCGAGGTGGTGGCTCCCGGTACCGAGGGGCTGGCCGAGGTGGTGGCCGCATTCGGGTCCGGCGTAGTGGGGTCCGACGGCGCCCTGGACCGTGCGGCGCTCGCGCGCATCGTGTTCGCCGACCCGTCCGCCCGCGAGCGGCTGGAGAAGATCATCCATCCGCGGGTACGGGCCCGGACCGCGCAGCTTGCCGCGGCCGCCCCGCCCGGTTCGGTGGTCGTGAACGACGTACCGCTGCTGGTCGAGTCCGGGATCGCCGGCATGTTCGACGTCGTCATCGTGGTACTGGCGAGCGAGGCGACCCGGGTACGGCGGCTCGTCGAGGGCCGGGGGATGAGCGAGGACGAGGCCCGCGACCGGATCGCCGCACAGGCGACCGACGAGCAGCGCCGCGCGGTCGCCGACGTCGTCGTCCTGGACAACGACGGTACGCTTGCCGACCTGATCGCGGCCGTGGACCGGGTCTGGCAGGAGCTAATGCGGCGCAGCCAAAGCGGGCATTGACGCCGCCGACACGTCGAGGGACCCGAAGGCGTGGTCGGCGGTACGCACCTCCAGGCGCAGCAGCAGCCCGGACCGGTCCACCCAGTACCGCAGCAGCCCCTGGCCGGGAGCGGTACCCGACTCGGCCGGCCCGCGGATCTCGTACCCGGTGACCGGTACCCCGGCCAGGTTGTCCTCGCGCAGCCACGAGGCCCGGGGGCGGATCGCGGCGGCGTCGCCGGCCCCGGTACCGGTCGCGGCCAGCGCCGCGCCGAGCAGCAGGTCGAGGTCGCTGGAGCCCTTCGCGTCCTGCTCGGCCCACGTCGTCGTCCGCCAGCCGCCCGCCGGCGGCTTCCCGGGTGGCGGGCCCGCCGCCACCGCGCTGGGCGTGGGGCGGGGACTCGCCGGCACCCCGCCCGCCGGTACCGGTACCGCCGAGCCGGCCGGCGGGGCCGCGCTCCGCGTCCGCACCCCGACCCGGTCGGCCCACACCAGCGTGTCCTGGTTCGGATCGTCCGGGTTGCGGGCGGCGAGGTACGCGGTCGACGCCCGCCAGTCCAGCCAGCCGTCCGCACGGAGCAGGCCGGCGGGGGACTGCGGTACCACGATCGTGATGCGACCCCCGCGCGCGGCCCGGTCGCGCACCGGCATGCGCGCGAGCAGTTGCGCCTCCGCGAGGGTCACCGGCCGGGGGGCGACGGGCGCGCCGCCGAGGGCGGCCACGGCCGCCGGTACCGTCTGATCGTCCCGGCTGAAGTCCACCCGCACCGGCAGGTCCTTGCGCAACAGGGCATCCAGCCGGCGCAGCCGCGACCCGTTGTCCAGCCAGTAGGTGACCTGTCCGCCCTGGCCGGCGAACGGCAACCCGCTGGCCGACGGCGCCGGACTCGGCCGCGGCCCGAGCATCCGCGGCCCGGCCGACGGCAGCGTGGCAGGCCCCGCGATGACGTCGACCGGTACGCCGAGCAGCAGGTCGTGGCGCAGGAACCGGGCGCCGGAGGCGGCCACCGCCGCCGGGTCGTCGGGACCGTCGGCGCGCATCGCGAACAGCAGCGCGAAGAGGCTGTCGAAGGGGGACCCGGCCGGGCCGTCGGCGGTGAGCCGGCGGACCCGCCAACCGTCCGTGGGTGGCGTTGCCGGCGCCCGGGGGTACTGGTCATCCGCGCCGCCCAGCCGACCCAGGCGCACGGCGACCAGGTCGGGCACCGCCTGGACGAGCCCGTCGGACGGCCCCGGCCGGTCCCCGACGCTGGCCAGGTAGATCAGCGGTCGTCGCCAGTCGATCCAGCCGGACAGGTGAACCGCGGCGCCCGGCGTGCCGATGGTGGCCCGGAAACCGGAGCGCCCGTCCTGCTGGTCGCGCAGCCGCAGCGCGGCCAGTCGCTGCGCCTCGGCGGCGGTCACCGGCCGGCCCGGGTCGGGCGCCCGGGAGCGGGGGGAACAGGAGGCGAGGCCGTTGGCGAGGCCCACGACCGCGGCGGCGGCCATGCCGAGGAGCGCGATCACGGCGCGGGTCCGGCTCCGGTTGCTGTCCACGCGGGGTTGAACGCGCCGGTACCGGCAAGGTGACGCGCCGTCGGTATTCGGTATCAGGAGCGCAGCGAGGCGCGGCGCCCTCTGGCTCACGACGAACGCAGCGAGGAGGGAAGTGGGCGCACCAAAGCGCCTCGCGCAGCGACCAGATGATGCTGCCTCGCGCAGCGACCCAGAATTTCAGGACGCTCGCGGCAGCCGGTCTGCGCTGTGCGCGACCGCACCGGTGCGCTCTCCGGCAGTCCAGCCGGGGCTGCAACCGTACGCCGGGATGAGGACCGGCCGGTGTGGAGGTCCGGCCATCGCCCCGGGCGGCCGCCGCGAGCGGCCCACGTATTGAACCGTATCGCGGTGATCTTCCCCACACAATCGCCTTGTCGGAGCCGATCGTGCAGGTCCCGTACCGACCCACCCGGAACTGTCGGAGGGTCGGCGTACGGTTGCCTCCATGGCCCTGGACATCCCTCGCCTCGACAACCGGTTCGAGGTCGTCAGCGACTACCAGCCGTCCGGCGACCAGCCGGCTGCCATCGATGAGCTTGAGCGCCGGGCGCGCCGCGGCGACCGCCACGTGGTGCTGCTCGGCGCGACCGGCACCGGCAAGAGCGCGACGACCGCCTGGCTGGTCGAGCGGCTCCAACGGCCCACGCTGGTGATGGCGCCCAACAAGACGCTGGCCGCCCAGCTGGCCAAGGAGTTCCGCGAGCTGCTGCCGAACAACGCCGTGGAGTATTTCGTCAGCTACTACGACTACTACCAGCCCGAGGCCTACATCCCCCAGACCGACACCTACATCGAGAAGGACTCCTCGATCAACGAGGAGGTCGAGCGGCTGCGGCACTCGGCGACGATGTCCCTGCTCACCCGGCGTGACGTGATCGTGGTCGCCACGGTCTCCGCGATCTACGGCCTGGGCACTCCGGACGAATACCTCGACCGGGCGGTCAAGGCCCGGGTCGGCGCCGAGTTCGAGCGCGACGCACTGCTGCGCCGGCTCGTCGGGATCCAGTACACCCGCAACGACCTGGCCTTCGCGCGCGGCACGTTCCGGGTGCGCGGCGACACGTTGGAGATCATCCCGGCCTACGAGGAGCTGGCCGTCCGGATCGAGTACTTCGGCGACGAGATCGAGGCGCTCTACTACCTGCACCCGCTGACCGGCGAGGTGGTGCGCAAGGTCGACGAGCTGATGATCTTTCCGGCGACGCACTACGCGGCCGGTCCGGAGCGGATGGAGCGGGCGATCCGCGGTATCGAGACGGAGCTGGAAGAGCGGCTCGCCGAGCTGGAGGGACAGAACAAGCTGCTGGAGGCACAGCGGCTGCGGATGCGTACGACCTACGACATCGAGATGATGCGCCAGGTCGGGTTCTGTTCCGGCATCGAGAACTACTCGATGCACATCGACGGCCGCGAGCCGGGTAGCCCGCCGCACTGCCTGCTCGACTACTTCCCCGACGACTTCCTGACCGTCATCGACGAGTCGCACGTGACCGTGCCGCAGATCGGCGGCATGTACGAGGGCGACGCGTCACGCAAGCGGGTACTGGTGGAGCACGGCTTCCGGCTGCCCTCGGCGCAGGACAACCGGCCGCTGCGGTTCGACGAGTTCCTCGAACGGGTCGGCCAGCTCGTCTACCTGTCCGCCACGCCCGGCCACTGGGAGCTGCAACACTCCCAGGGCGAGGTGGTCGAGCAGGTGATCCGGCCGACCGGCCTGGTCGACCCGCAGGTGGTGGTAAAGCCGACCAAGGGCCAGATCGACGACCTCATGCACGAGATCCGGCTGCGTACCGAGCGCGACGAGCGGGTCCTGGTCACCACGCTGACCAAGAAGATGGCCGAGGACCTCACCGACTACCTGCTGGAGCACGGCATCCGGGTACGTTACCTGCACTCCGAGGTGGACACCCTGCGCCGGGTGGAGTTGCTGCGGGAGCTGCGCAAGGGCGACTACGACGCGCTGGTCGGCATCAACCTGCTGCGCGAGGGCCTCGACCTGCCCGAGGTGAGCCTGGTCGCGATCCTCGACGCCGACAAGGAGGGCTTCCTCCGCAGCGGCACGTCGCTGGTCCAGACCATCGGCCGGGCCGCCCGAAACGTGTCTGGCGAGGTCCACATGTATGCCGACAAGATGACCCCGTCGATGGCCAACGCGATCGACGAGACCAACCGGCGGCGGGCCAAGCAGGTCGCGTACAACACGGCCGCCGGGGTCGACCCGCAGCCGTTGCGCAAGAAGATCCACGACATCCTCGACGACATCTACCGGGAGGCCGAGGACAACGACGCGATCGTCGGCGGGGGAGGGCGGCAGATGTCGCGGGGCAAGGGTCCGGTACCCGAGACGCGCAGCCGGGGCCGGGCCACCGTCCCGTCGCGCGAGGGGATGGCCCGGCACGACCTTGCCCAGCTCATCCAGGAGCTCAACGAGCAGATGCTGGCCGCCGCGCGGGAGTTGCAGTTCGAGCTCGCCGCCCGGATCCGCGACGAGATCAGCGAGCTGAAGAGGGAGCTACGGGCGATGGACGTGGCCGGGGTGCGCTGACGGCGCCCCGGCCGCTCAGCCCTCGGCGCGGTCGGCGTTGGCCAGGATCGCGTCGTGCACGAACTGGGCCAGCCCCGGGGCGAGGTCCTCGTAGTTCCTGGTGAACCGCGGGTCGGCGAGGTACATCTCGGCCAGCCCGCGGTGGATGGCGTACCCGCAGTCGTAGTACCACCGGCTGACCTGTTGCCGGTGCTCTTCGGCGAGGTCCATCGCCGCTTCGCTGTCGGGTGCCGCGCCGGACCGGAACGCCGCGACCAGGCGCTCCTGCAGGCCGGCCGCCTCGGCCTTGATCTTGAGCCAGTCCTCCTTCGTGTAGCGCGAGGTGCGCTGCTTGGACTGCCGGTACGCATCGGTCTCGCCCCGGCGCTGCTCGGCCTCCTCCGCGTACTGCGCCGGGTCGTGCTCGCCGAAGACTTCGAACCGCTCCTCGGGCGTCAGCGAGATGCCCATCTTCTCTGCCTCCATCGCTCGTTCCACCGCCGTGACCATTTCGTGGAGCCGGTCGATCCGCCGGATCAGCAGGTCGTGCTGGCGGCCCAGGTGAGCCTGCGGATCGATCGCCGGGTCGTCGAGAAGGGTCACGATCTGATCGAGGGGGAACCCGAGTTCGCGATAGAACAGCACGCGCTGCAGCCGCTCCAGATCCTCGGCCGAGTACCGCCGGTACCCGGCGCGGCTGTACCCGCCGGGTACCAGCAGTCCGATCTGGTGGTAGTGGTGCAGCGTGCGCACGCTGATCCCGGCCAGGCTGGCGACCTGACCGACGGTGTAGCTCATCGGTCCTCCTGTATCGCCAGAATGAACCTTGACGCTACGTGAGGGTCAAGTCCTCGAAGTGTTCGACGACCGGCGCGCCGTCGAAGTACGGGCCGATCAGGCCGCGCCAGGTGGTGAAGCGCCCGGTGGCCCGGAAGTTGTCCAGATGCGCCGCGACCGAGTCCCACTCCACGAGCAGGACGAACCGCGACGGCGACTCCACGCCCCGGGTCATCCGCACCGACCGGCATCCTTCCGTGCCCGCCAACACGGAACGGGCCTTGCCGTAGGCGGCGGCGAACTCGTCCTCTTGCCCGGGTACCACGTTGATGAGAGCCACTTCCAGGACCATGCCGTGCAGGCTACCGCGAGACTCCTGGCTAGGCTCCTAGGACGCGGTACGGAACGTGACCGAACCCCGGAGCCGACCCGAGCACATCGTCAGGCACAATGGACGGGCGAGGAGGGGAGTATTCCTCAGCGACCGCGTCGTCAGCACGGTAGGCCCGTAGCCGGCCCGTAACCTGGGTCCGGCAACGGCACGCCCGGCGCGTCGGTTGCCGGGCCTGCGGCAGCGGAAGAGACCTCCGGAGTCACGCCGTGCCTTCCGGAGGTTGTATCTCGTGTCGGTGTCGCCGATCGTCTGGGCCATCACGCTGGTCGTACTGACCGCCATCCTCGTCGTCGACCTGGTCGTGGTGGCGCGGCGACCCCGCGAGCCGGCGCTGCGCGAGTCCGCCCTGTGGGTGACCGGCTACATCCTCCTCGCCGTGCTGTTCGGCCTGCTGATCTCGGTCGGTTACGGACCGGCCGAGGGTGGCAAGTTCTTCGCCGGCTGGCTGACCGAGTACAGCCTGTCCGTGGACAACCTGTTCGTGTTCATGGTCATCATGACCCAGTTCGCGGTACCCCGGCAGTACCAGCAGAAGGCGCTCATGATCGGGATCGTGCTCGCGCTGGTGATGCGCGGCGCGTTCATCGCCCTCGGCGCCGCGGCCCTGAGCCGCTTCGACTGGCTCTTCTACCTCTTCGGCCTGTTCCTGGTGTACACGGCGGTCCGGCTGATCTGGCCGCGCGCCGTGGCGACCCAGGTCGGCGAGGGCCGGTTGATCCGCTGGACGAAGAACGTGCTTCCGGTCACCACGAAGTACGACGGTGCCCGGCTGACCACCCGGCGGGCCGGCCGCTGGCAGGTCACCCCGATGCTCATCGTGATGGTCGCGCTCGGTACCACCGACCTGGTCTTCGCCCTCGACTCGATCCCCGCGATCTTCGGGCTGACCAGGGCGGCCTACCTGGTCTTCACGGCGAACGTGTTCGCCCTGATGGGACTGCGCCAGCTCTACTTCCTGCTCGGCGGCCTGCTGCGCCGGCTGGTGTACCTGTCCGTCGGCCTCGCCGTGGTACTCGGCTTCATCGGCGTGAAGCTGATCCTCGACGCGCTGCGCGAGAACGAGTTGCCGTTCCTGAACGACGGGCAGTACATCGACGCGGTACCGCAGATCCCGATCTGGCTGTCGCTCTCGGTGATCATCGGTACCCTCGCGGTCGCCACGATCGCCAGCCTCGCCAAATCGGCCCGCGCGGATGTGCGCTGATATGTTGGCGCTCGCTCCGCTCGCGCGGCACTGAGGCTCTCCAGGCGCCGCCTTCCCTCGTCGCTGTGCTCCTCGTGAGCCAGCACTTGGGCTGGCTCAGCAAGGCGGCGTTCGTCGTGAGCCAGCACTTGGGCTGGCTCAGCAAGGCGGCGTTCGTCGTGAGCCAGCACTTGGGCTGGCTCAGCAAGGCGGCGTTCGTCAGTCCAGACGCCGCCCGCCCCGGTGCGCTAACCTCCCGCGGATGGGCAATCTGCGAACGCTCGGCCTGCGCGGCGCCGCCAATGCCCGTGACCTGGGTGGACTGCCCGCGGCCGACGGCCGGACCGTCCGTACCGGCCTGGTGTTCCGCGCGCCCGCCCTCGGCCGGCTGACCGACGAGGACGTGGACGTACTCGCCGGCCTCGGCCTGACCGACCTGCTCGACCTGCGCCACGGCAGCGAGATCGCGGCCGCGCCGGGGGATCGGCTGCCGGCCGGACCGCAGGTCGCCCACATCCCGATCTTCAATCCGGCGCACCCGGTGTTCACCTACGTCTCGGCCGTGCTGCTCGGCCACGACCTCAGCCGGTACGCGGGGCTCGCCGGCGAGGGCACACCGGGCGCGATGCTCACCATCTACCGCTGGTTCGCGAGCGCCCCGGACGCGCGGTCGGCGTTCGCCACGGCGCTGCGCCGGATCTGCGCCGCGAGCGGCCCGCTGCTGTACCACTGCAGTGCCGGCAAGGACCGCACCGGCTGGCTCAGCGCCCTGCTGCTCGGTGCGCTCGGTGCCGACCGCGCGACGATCGTCGAGGACTACCTGCTCACCAACGAGGTGACCGCCGAGGAGACGGCGAAGCTGCTGTCCGTCCTGAATGTGCGCAAGGGGGTGCCGCCCGAGGCGCTGCGGCCGGTACTGGACGCCGCTCCCGCGTACCTTGACGTGGCCTTCGCGCAGGTCGAGGCGGAGTACGGCACGCTCGACCGGTACCTGCGCGAGGGACTGGGCCTGGATGAAGCCGAGCTGGCCGCGCTGCGCAACCGGCTACTCGACTAGCTCCGCCCAGCTCGCCGCGGCCACCCGGGCGAGCAGGCCCCGGGCCGCGGCGTCCGGCAGCGCGGTGGTCGTGCACACCACGAGGGTGTACGGCGACCTGCCGGCCGGGTACACGATGGCGGCGCTGTGCCGTACTCCGGGGACCCAGCCGCTCTTGTGCGCGATCCGGGTACCCGCGGGAAGCCCGGCGGCGAGGTCGTCGCGGTGCTCCTGGGCCGCGAGAGTGTCGAGCGGCCACGGGTCGTCCCGGGCCGCCAGCGCGCCGAGCAGCGCGGCGAGGTCGGCCGCGGTCACCTCGTTCGTGATCCCGGCCGTGCGGGCGGCGATGTCCTCGATGCCACGCCCGATCCGGCTGTGCCGGGCACCGGCCAGCGTCCACTCCCGGTCCGCCGCGGCGATCCCGACCTGCCCGAGGACGATGTTCGTGGCCAGGTTGCTCGACCGCACGATCATCCGCTCGGCGAGCCAGCGCAGGGCGGCGGTACCGGCGAGCCGGTCCCACACGGCCGGGTCGTCGTCGGGCGTGCGGTCGAGCTGGTACTCCGGGGCACCGGGGGCGGCGGAGCGGAACCGGTCGGTCACCGGTACCGGCGCGTCGAGGTCCACGGCCCCGGCCTCGGCAGCACGGTGCGCGGCGGCGAGCACGGCGATCTTCATCGTGCTGGCCGCGTAGTGCGGGACCTGTTCGGCCCGGGCGTACCGGGGCCCGTCTGCGCCCAGCGGCGCGCACCAGACCGAGACCGTACCCGGTACGGCGTCAAGTTCTGGCTCCAGAAAGGCGAGCACCGACCCGCTCAGCCGCGCCGGCGGGCCAGCCGGCCGCGCTGCGCGGCGTCCAGGACCACCTTGCGCAGCCGTACCGCGCCCGAGGTCACCTCGACGCACTCGTCCTCGCGGCAGAACTCCAGGGCCTGCTCCAGGGACAACCGGCGCGGGGGTACCAGCCGTTCCAGCTCCTCGGCGGTGGACGCCCGGACGTTGGTGAGCTTCTTCTCCTTGGTGATGTTGACGTCCATGTCGTCGGAGCGGGAGTTCTCGCCGACGATCATTCCCTCGTACACCTCGGTGCCCGGCTCGACGAACAGCGAGCCGCGTTCCTGGAGGTTGAACATCGCGTAGGAGGTCGCCGTACCGGTCCGGTCGGCGACCAGCGAACCGGTCGGGCGGGTCCGCAGGTCGCCGAACCAGGGCTCGTACGACTCGAAGACGTGGTGCAGGATCCCGGTACCCCGGGTCTCGGTGAGGAACTCGGTCCGGAAGCCGATCAGCGCCCGGGCCGGTACCAGCCATTCCATCCGGATCCAGCCGGTGCCGTGGTTGACCAGATGCTCCATCCGGCCCTTGCGGCTCGCGAGGAGCTGGGTGATCGCGCCGAGGTACTCCTCCGGCGCGTCGATCGTCAGCCGCTCCACCGGCTCGCAGGTCCGGCCGTCGACCTCCCGGGTCACCACCTGCGGCTTGCCGACGGTCAGCTCGTACCCCTCGCGGCGCATCTGCTCGACGAGGATCGCCAGCGCCAGCTCGCCCCGACCCTGCACCTCCCAGGTGTCCGGCCGCTCGGTCGGCAGTACCCGCAGCGACACGTTGCCGACCAGCTCCCGGTCCAGCCGGTCCTTGACCAGCCGGGCGGTGACCTTCGCGCCCTTGGTCCGGCCGGCGAGCGGCGAGGTGTTGGTACCGATGGTCATCGAGATCGCCGGCTCGTCGACCCGGATCAACGGCAGCGGTACCGGGTTGTCCGGGTCGGCGAGCGTCTCGCCGATCATGATCTCGGGGATACCGGCGACCGCGATGATGTCGCCCGGCCCGGCCCGCTCGGCGGACTTGCGTTCGAGGCCGTCGGTCATCAACAGCTCGGAGATCCGCACCTTTTCGACGCTGCCGTCGCTCCGGCACCAGGCCACCGTCTGGCCCTTGCGGATCTCGCCCTGCCGGACCCGGCACAGCGCCAGCCGGCCGAGGAACGGCGACGCGTCCAGGTTGGTCACGTGCGCCTGTAGCGGTGCGCTGTCCACATAGGACGGTGGCGGTATGGTGGCGAGCAGCGTGGCGAACAGCGGCTCCAGCGTCGGCGAGTCGGGCATACCGCCGTCCGGCGGCTGGGTCAGCGAGGCCCGGCCGTCCCGGGCGCAGGCGTACACGATCGGGAAGTCGATCTGGCTCTCGTCGGCGTCGAGGTCGAGGAACAGCTCGTACGTGTCGTCGACCACCTCCTTGATCCGGGCGTCCGGGCGGTCCACCTTGTTGACCACGAGGACGATCGGCAGCCGGGCGCTGAGCGCTTTGCGCAGCACGAACCGGGTCTGCGGCAGCGGACCCTCGCTCGCGTCGACCAGCAGGAGTACCCCGTCGACCATGGTCAGCCCGCGCTCCACCTCGCCGCCGAAATCGGCGTGTCCGGGCGTGTCGATAATGTTGATCGTGACCGCCTCCCCGGCGGCCGGCCGGTAGTGCACCGCGGTGTTCTTGGCCAGGATCGTGATGCCCTTCTCCCGCTCCAGGTCCATGGAGTCCATGACCCGGTCGGCCATCTCGCCGCGGGAGTGCCACGCGCCGGCCTGCCGCAGCATCGCGTCCACGAGGGTGGTCTTGCCGTGATCCACATGGGCGATGATGGCGACGTTGCGGAGATCGGTACGCGCGGGCATGATTCCCATCTTCCCCGGTCGGCGGCGGGGACCATGCGCCGGGCCGGCCTCCGGTAGCGTCGGGCGGCGTGGCTTTGCTGTCCAGCCCGCGTAACCGGGCGATCGCGGGTGCCGTCGTGGTCACTGTTGTCGCGCTGGTCACGGTGGCCGCGTTCGCGGGCTTACGCGGCAACCCGCGGCTACGGTGCCGTCGACAACGCGATGGCGGCCGGGAAGGACCTGCCGAACACCTGGTACGTCTACGGCGTCGAAGGGTTCATGACCAACCAGCCCTGGAACAGCTAGATCCGGTGGCTCTCCAGGAACGCCTCCAGGTGCTCCGGGGGGACCGGCCGGCCGAAGAAGTACCCCTGGCCGAACCGGCAGCCCGCCGCCCGTACCACGTCCAGGTGTGCCTCGGCCTCCAGCCCACCTGCGATGATCTCCACGCCGAGCCGCCGGCCCAGCTCGACGACGGCCTCGATGATCGGCGTGGCGGGGCCGCGCCGCCCGGCCGGCTCGGTGAACAGCGTCCGGTCCACCTTGACCAGGTCGACCGGAAGGCGGCGCAGGTCGGCGAGCGGCGTGGAGCCGGTACCGAACCGGGTCAACGCCGTCCGCACGCCCAGCGCCCGCAGGCCGGACAGCTGGGCCACCGCGTTCCTGGTGTCCGTGCCCAGCGCCTGCTCCGTGACGGTCACCACGAGCCGGTCGGCGGGTACCCGGTGGCTGTCCAGTGCGGTCCCGACCGTGGTATCGAGGTCGGCGGCGGCGAGCTGCGGTCCGGCGACGTGCACGGCCAGCCAGAGGTCCCGCCCGTCGCGGCGCCAGCTGGACAGCTGCCGGCAGGCGCGGTGCAGTACCCATTCGCCGACCTCGCCGGCGAGCCCGACCTCCTCGGCGACCGGGACGAACTCGGCCGCGGACAGGCTGCCGAGCACCGGGTGCCGCCAGCGCAGCAGGGCCTCCGCGCCGACCGGGTGGCCGTCGACGAGGTCGAGGATCGGCTGGTACACCAGGTCCAGCTCGCCCCGGGTGACCACGCCGGGTAGGTCCTGCTCCAAGGTCATCCGGCGCAGGAGAGCGGCCTCCAGCGCCTCGTCGTACCACTCGATGCAGCCGCGCCGGCCATGCCGGGCCCGGCGCAGGGCCATTGTCGCCCGGCTGAGCGCGTCACCCGCCCCGGCCGTGTCGGCCAGTTCCGCGATCCCGACGCAGGCGGTGAGGTGCACGGTGGCCGCAGGCAGCTCGTACGGCTCGGTGAGCATCGTCAACAACCGGCTGGCCAGCGCGTACGTCTGTACCGGCGGGCCCTGCGTCGCGACCGCGAACTCGTCGGCGGCCAGCCGCGCGGGCAGGTCGGACGGGTCGACCCCGGCGCGGAGCCGGCGCGCCGCCTCGACCAGTACCGCGTCGCCGATCTCCGGTCCGCGCAGGTCGTTGACGGCGGTGAAGCCGTCCAGGTCGATGACGAGCAGCGCGCCGTGCGGGGCGGGTACACCGCGCAGGGCGGCGACGGTCCGCATCAGGTGGCGCCGGTTGGCGAGGCCGGTGAGCTGGTCGGTCCGGGCCATCCGGTCCAGGCTGCGCTCCAGCTCGCGGCGCTCGCCGACATCGCGGACGTGCACGACCAGGGCACCCACCTCGGGTACCGCCCGCTGGTCGTCCACTGTGGACTCGGTGTCCCGCCAGTGGCCGAAGCCGTCGCGCAGCCGGGCCTCGATGAGCATCGGGCGGTCCGGTCCACTCAGGATCGCCACCAGCCGCTCCCGTACGGCATCCGCGTCGTCGGGGTGGACCACCGCGAGGAACGGGTGGTCCACCACGTCCTGGTCGGACAGGCCGAGCTGGCGGGCCGCGGCCGGGGACTGCCAGCGCACCACGAGGTCGGCGTCGAGCATCATCGCGACGTCGGAGGAGCCGGACACCAGCGACCGGAAATGCGCGCCCTGTACGGCGACCCGCCGGGCGTACCGGCGGATGTCCGCGACCGCGAACGCCTCCCGCACGGCCAGCGCGACGACCACACCGAAGCCGAGGCCGACCGAGACCTCGTCGAAGGCGCGCCCGCGCAGCACCTGGTACCCGGCGGCGAGCAGGGCGGCGCCGACCGGTACCGCGAGGATCGGGTACCCGAAGTAGCCGGGCTCGGTGTCCCGGTCCTCCGGCCCGGTACCGGTGCGCCGGGCACCCGCCCACGAGATCACCGGCCCGAACACCATCGCCCCGGCGGCAATCGGAAGCCCCGCGGGCTGGCCGTCGCCGAGGAACGACAGCGCCATCGCGGCCAGTCCGAGCGTGGACAGCACCGCCCCGGCGCAGCAGGCCAGCGCCGCCCGCCGGTACCGGACGGCGCGCACTCCGGTGATCACCGCGATCGAGAGCCCGGCGCACAGCAGCAGCGCGACGACGACCGGCAGCGTCCGGGTACCGTGCCGTGGCGCCACGGCCAGCAGCCAGACGGTGAACAGGAGGCTGACCCCGATGCCGAGGCCGTCGAGGACCCGCCGCAGCCGGGCCAGCGGGCCGGGCGCCGCGCCGGGCAGCAGAAGCAGCCCGAGGACGTACAGCGCGGTCGCGGCGAGCAGGCCACCGGTCAGGACCCGGGCGCCGGTCGGGCCGGTCGTCCCGCCGCCCGCGACGAGGACGACCGCCGCGACGACGGAGGTACCGGCGGCGAGCACGCCCATCCCGAGGAAGCCGGCGCCGCGGCACGGGCCGAAGCTGTGCCGCTGGCGGTGCACGGCCAGCGCGTGGCGGACCAGCAGGGTGGTGTGCACGGCGGTGGCGAGGCCGACCGCCGCACCGACGGCGATCAGCGGTGGCATCAGCCCGGCCACGCCGGCGCCCAGCGCCGCGCAGCTCAGGGCCGCGGTCAGCGGGGGTACCGGCTCAACTGACATGTCGCCCGTTGATCCTCCGGTCGGGGGTGCGTCGGGGGGTCCGCAAGGTTCAACGATCGACGGGCCGGCCGGTTGCGATCTTCACGCCGGGCCGGACTTCCGACAGTCCCGCGGCCCTTCCTCGATCATGTGGGTGCACGGCCCGGGCCTGGGCGGCATGGTGACGGCCGGGATGCTGTCCGGCGGCCCCGCCGGGATTCGACGGCTCGTTCTCGACCCTGGGCTCGCTGTACGCGCTGCAGCTTCTCGGTACCGCGGCCGGGGCTGGTCATGTGATCCGGCCCCGCACTGATGTCACGCGCGGCCGGCTCACCCCGGCGTCGACCGACTACGGGGCGCTGACCGCGGCAGGGAGCATCCGACGGTACCGGCGTTCGCGCTGTGCCTGACCGGGTCCGGCGCGCTGGTGTACGAGGTACTCAACGAGCCCGACCACGCCACCTACGTCCTCCGGGCCGGCTCCGCCGACCGGGCCGGCGCGCTTAACCGCGCGCTCGACCTGATCGGCTTCCGGGTCTCCGCCGTCTACACCGACGCCGACTCGGCCGGCTCGCCGTACCGCGCGGCGGCCGAGCGGCTGCCCGCGCTGCGGATGCTGCGCGAGGCGTACGCGGGCCGGGTCATCCACACCGACGGCTGGCCGGCCCGGCTCGCGCAATGCGCCGGCTGACCGCATCGGGTCCGCCGTCTTCTTCGCGCTGGCCGTCTTCTTCGCGCTGGCGCCGGGCGTGGTGGCGGGACTGGTGCCGTGGTGGCTGACCGGCAGGCGCCTCCGGCCGGCGCCGGGCTACTCGCGGTACTGGCCCCGGTGGTGGGTCAGGCGATGCTGCTGGCACAGCCGGTCCTGGTGGCGTATGCCGCCCTGGCGCGGGCGGCGATGGTGGCCTTCGTACAGTTATGGCGGAGTGTGCATGGTGGCTGACGAACGGCGCGACAGCCTGCGGGCTGACTGCGCGCGCTGCTTCGCGCTCTGCTGCGTCGCCCCGGCGTTCTCGGCCTCGGCGGACTTCGCGATCGACAAGCCCGCCGGTCAGCCCTGTCCCCACCTGGCGTCCGATTTCCGCTGCGCCATCCACGACCGCCTGCGCCCGCAAGGCTTTCCGGGGTGCGCCGTCTACGACTGCTTCGGTGCCGGGCAGAAGGTCGCCCAGGTCACCTTCGGCGGGCAGGACTGGCGCCGGGCGCCGCAGACGGCGCCCCGGATGTTCGCGGTGTTCGCCGTCATGCGGCAGCTGCACGAGCTGCTCTGGTACCTGGCCGAAGCGCTGACGCTGCGATCGGCCGGCCCGCTCCAGAATGAACTGCGCCGTGCATTCGACGAGACCGAGCGCCTCACCCGCCAGGATGCCGACGCCCTTGTGGCGCTGGACGTGGCGGCACACCGGGAGGACGTCAACGCGCTGCTACGGCGAACCAGCGAGCTGGTCCGAGCGGGTGCCCCGCGCAGCGCCATCGACCGGCGCGACCTTATCGGGGCGGATCTACGCGGCGCGGATCTGCGGGGCGCGAACCTGCGCGGGGCGCTCCTCATCGGTGCCGACCTGCGCAGTGCCGATCTGAACCTGGCCGACCTCACCGGTGCCGACGTCAGAGGTGCCGACCTGAGCGGCGCGGACCTCAGCGGCGCCATCTTCCTCATCCAGTCCCAGCTCGATGCGGCGAAGGGCGATCCGGACACCCGCGTGCCTTCGGCGCTTACCCGCCCGGCGCACTGGTCGCCGTAGCCGCCGGCCCAGCGCGGCCGCTGCGCCCAGAACAACGCGTGCCCGCTTGTGCCCTCCGGGACGAACTCCTCGGCGTGATATCCAGTCCGGCCTCACTGAGCCAGGACCGGTAGGTGCCGGCGTCGGCGTGGCTCCACCACATCGCCGCCGGGCCACCGAGCCAGTTGTCCTCGGTACCGGTCCAGGCGCGGTACCCCGTGGTGGCCAGCAGCCAGCCGCCCGGACGCAGCCACGTCACGACGCGGCGGAGCAGGCCGGGCTGATCGTCGAGGGGCAGGTGGATGAGCGCGTACAGGCACACGACGGCGTCGAACGAGGCCGGCGGGAAGTCGACCTGGGCGGCATCCGCGCGGATGAACGCGCCGGCGGGTACCAGGCGGCGGGCCCGTTCGATCTGGACATCGCTGATGTCGACCCCGGTGACCTGGTGACCGGCGTCGGCGAGGGAGCTGGCCACCGGTACCCCGCAGCCGCAGCCGAGGTCGAGGACTGCCGCCGGGATCGGTAGGCGGGTTCGCAGGCTCGGCCAGCCATGGCGCGTACTGAGACCCTCCGACATTCGGGTCGTGGTTGGCGGCGACCGTTTTCGCGTACTGGACCGGGGAGCAGCCCTTCGTCGTCCGGATCGGTCACTCGGTTACTGTCAAAGGTCGAGAAAGTACCGGAGTAGCTTGCGGATCTCGGCGAGTTCGTCAGCGCTGACGCGGCCCAGTCGCCGTCCCAGCCGCTCGATGTCGACGGCACGGACGTCCTCCGGCCGGGCGAAGCTGGCCCGGTTCAGACCGGAGTCAGGGCTGGCGATCCGTGGCTGGGTCACCAGACCCCGGTCGTTGCCGGTCAGCGGCACCACGATGGCCATGCTGATGGGCAGCGCGTTGAATCCCGCCGAGGAAACGACCACGACCGGTCGCCGGCCCCCCTGCTCGCGGCCAGCGGTGGGGTCGAGGTGGGCGAGCCAGATGTCGCCCGCGCGGATGTCCGTCACTCCCACCAACCGGGTGTGTCCTGACTGCTCAGCGTGTCGCGATCGGTACCCGCCCGCCAGGAAGCTGCTTCGGCGCGGTCCGCTTCCCAGGCGGCCGGGTCCTCGTGACGCATAAGGGTGAGTTGCTCCCGGGCCTTGGTGAAGAACGCTTCCCGCTCGAGGCGTTCGGTGACCTCGGCAAGCAGGGCGCCCATGGTCGTCCCTCGCTCGCGCGCAAGAATTGCCAAGCGATCTCGAACGAAGCTGTCGACCTTGATTGTGGTGGTCGTCATACCCTGCAGTCTACCGATAAGTAGACCGCTGCGGCTACCAGCCGCGGATGCGCCACTCGGGCAGGGCCGGCCGCTCCCGCCCGAGCGTGGTGTCGGCGCCGTGGCCGGGATAGACCCGCGTCTCGTCCGGTAGCCGGTCGAAGAGCTTCGTCTCGACGTCGTGGATCAGGGACGCGAAATTCGAGGCCGACCCGAACGTGTTGCCGACCCCGCCGGGGAAGAGCGAGTCGCCGGTGAACAGGTGCGGGCTGCCGGACGGGTCGCGGTACAGCAGCGCGATCGAGCCTGGCGTGTGGCCGACGACGTGGATCACTTCGAGGCGGCAGGTACCGACCGGTACCGTGTCACCGTCGACGACCGGTTCGTCCACCCGTACCGGCAGCGCGGCGGCGTCGTCCGGGTGGGCCACGGTTCGCGCGCCGGTAGCTGCCAGTACCGCCCCGAGGCCCTGCCAGTGGTCGGCGTGCCGGTGGGTGGTGACCACCCGGGCGAGGCCCGCGTCACCGACCAGCGCGAGCAGGCGGTCCGGCTCGTTGGCCGCGTCGATCAGCACCTGCTCGCCGGTCGCCCGGCAGCGCAGGAGGTAGGCGTTGTTGTCCATCGGCCCGACGGACACCTTGGTGATGGTGAGGTCGGGCAGCTCATGCACGTCCATCGGCTCAGATCCATTCCGGGATCGACGGCAGCGGGCCGGGCGGCTCGATCGTCAGGCCGTCCCCCACGGAGCGTCCGGACAGCCAGGCGCACAGGGCGTACGCGGGACCGCGCACCTCCGGCGGGCTGCCGTCTCCGATCGGTACCGGGTGGCCGACCTCGTCGGAGCGGACGGTCAGCGAGACACCTTTCAGCCCGCGGGCCAGCTCGTGCAGCATCCGGTGCGCGAAGGACGGCGGCCACTCGGCCGGCTGGTACGCGGTGGCCACGTCGACGTGGTGCACCTCGACCTCGCGCAGCCGCCGCCAGGGGATCATCGCCACCGGTTGGCGGCCGCGGGGCAGGTCGAGATGCCCGGCCCAGTGCTCGGCGGACAGCGCCTCGGCGGCCTTCGCGAACCGGGCTGAGCTGCCCCGGATGTCGGCGACCTGGACGGTCCACGGGCGGCCGGCGCCTGCCGCGATGTCGGCCTCGCGCTGCTCCCAGCTCGGGTACTGCGGGGTCACCACGCCGGTACGCGCCCAGGTCAGCAGGTTGCCGAGGCCGTCGGCGTTGCGGGCGATGTGGGTGAGCACATGCCCGCGGGTCCAGCCGGGCAGCAGCGAAGGGGCGGCAGGATCGCCGTCGAGGCCTTCAATCCGGGCCAGCAGCAAGGCCGTGGCCCGGTCCACCTCATCAAGGAGTACCAGCGGATCAGCGCTCACGCCCAGACGGTACCCGTTAATGCCTTTCCCCCGCGCGGGCCGGCCGCATACCGTCTAGCGCGACGAGTCGGGGGTCGGGAGGGGGTGGCAGCGGTGACCCGGAGTCCATGCGGCGCCACCGCCGCTACAGCCAGATAGCTTCTCTGCCGACAAGGAAACCGATGGAACTCGATATTGCGTCGCTGGGCTGGGACGCGGACTTCGCGGCGGCGTACGCCAGGTTCGCCCACCCGGGTTGCCGGCCGGCCCGGGTCACCCGGGTCGACCGCGGCGTGTGCGGCCTGCTCGCGACCGACGGCGCGACGCGGGCCGGACTCGGCGGCGCCCTGCTCGCCCGGGCCGCCCGCGACCCCCTCGCCGCACCCTGCGCCGGCGACTGGGTAGCACTGTGTACCTGGCCGGACCAGCGGGCCACGATCGAGGCGGTACTGCCCCGCCGGACCATGATCGTCCGAGCCACCGCCGGTGGCCAGTCGCACGGCCAGGTGCTCGCCGCCAACCTCGACTACGCCGCCGTGGTCGAACCGATGGACCCCGAACCCCACCCGGGACGGATGGAGCGGCTGCTCGCGCTGGCCTGGGCGTCCGGTGCCAGACCGGTCGTCATTCTCACCAAGGCCGATCTGGTACGCCGGCCGGAGCGGGTGGTCGCGCAGATCGCCGAGCTCGCGCCCGGAGCGGAGGTGATCGCGGTCAGTGCCCGGACCGGCGCCGGCCTGGACCGGCTCCGCCTCATGATCAGCAGAGGTCGCACCCTGGGCTTCCTCGGCCCGTCCGGCGCGGGCAAGTCGACGCTGGTTAACGCGCTTGCCGGGACGACCGTTATGGTGACCCAGGCGAACCGGCGGGCGGACGGCCGGGGCCGGCACACCACCAGCCACCGCGCGCTGATTCCGCTGCCCGGCGGCGGCGCGGTACTGGACACCCCCGGGTTACGCGGCGTGGGCCTGCACGACGATGCGGCCGACGGGCTGGAGCAGGTGTTCGCGGACATCGACGAGCTGGCCGCGGCCTGCCGGTTCCGGGACTGCCAGCACGAGCAGGAACCGGGCTGCGCGGTACGCGGAGCGCTGGTCAACGGGGACCTGTCCGCCCGGCGGCTGGACAGCTGGCGCCGGTTGCGCCGGGAACTGACCTGGCAGGGCCGCCGGACGGCCGGGATCAGACAGAGGTACGAGCACCGGCGCGCGGCCGGCGCACCCCGTCGCCCCGCGGGGTGAGGGAAACTGTCATAGGGCACGGTTAGAGTTGCCGCGGCGTTGTCTACGCCGGAGGGAGCTAGCCGACCCATGGGAGCAGCGGCTGTGGCCGACCGACTGATCATTCGGGGCGCGCGGGAGCACAACCTGCGCGATGTCAACCTGGAACTGCCGCGGGACGCTATGATCGTGTTCACCGGCCTGTCCGGGTCGGGAAAGTCCAGCCTCGCCTTCGACACGATCTTCGCCGAGGGCCAGCGGCGGTACGTCGAGTCGCTGTCCAGCTACGCCCGCCAGTTCCTCGGGCAGATGGACAAGCCGGACGTCGATTTCATCGAGGGTCTGTCGCCGGCCGTCTCGATCGACCAGAAGTCGACCTCGCGCAACCCGCGCTCGACGGTCGGCACGATCACCGAGGTCTACGACTACCTCCGGCTGCTCTTCGCCCGGGCCGGCCAGCCGCACTGCCCGGTCTGCGGCGAGCCGATCTCCCGGCAGACCCCGCAGCAGATCGTCGACCGGGTGCTGACCATGCCGGAGGGCACCCGGTTCCAGGTACTCGCGCCGGTCGTCCGCGGCCGCAAGGGGGAGTACCTCGACCTGTTCGGCGAGTTGCAGTCCAAGGGGTACGCGCGGGCCCGCGTCGACGGGGTGGTCCACCCGCTGACCGAGCCGCCGAAGCTGAAGAAGCAGGAGAAGCACACCATCGAGGTGGTCGTCGACCGGCTGACCGTCAAGGCAAGCGCCAAGCAGCGGCTGACCGACTCGATCGAGTCCGCGCTTGCGCTGGCCGGCGGGATCGTGGTACTGGACTTCATCGACCTCGCCGAAGACGCTGAGCCAGTCGGCTCGACGCGGAGCGTCGACGGGCACCGGGAACGCCGCTTCTCCGAGCACCTGGCCTGCCCGAACGACCACCCGCTGGCGATCGAGGATCTGGAGCCGCGGGCGTTCTCCTTCAACGCTCCCTACGGCGCCTGCCCGGAGTGCACCGGTCTGGGTACCAAGAAGGAGGTCGACCCCGACCTCATAGTCCCCGACCCCGAGCGCTCGCTGCGCGAGGGCGCGATCCAGCCCTGGGCCACCGGTCACACGCTCGACTACTTCCTTCGCCTGCTGGAGGCGCTGGGCAGGCAGGAAGGGTTCAACCTGGACACGCCGTGGCGGGCGCTGTCCAACCGGGCGCAGAAGACCATCCTGTACGGTGCCGAGGACCAGGTACACGTCCGGTACCGCAACAAGTACGGTCGGGAGCGCTCGTACTACGCCGGCTTCGAGGGCGTGGTGCAGTGGATCGAGCGGCGGCACTCCGACACCGAGTCCGAGTGGTCGCGCGAGAAGTACGAGGGCTACATGCGCGACATCCCGTGCTCGGCCTGCGGGGGTACCCGGCTCAAGCCGGAGATCCTCGCGGTGACGATCGCCGGGAAGAACATCGCCGAGGTGTGCGCGCTGTCCATCGGCGACTGCGCCGAGCTGCTGACCAACCTGGAGCTGACCGACCGGCAGCGGATGATCGCCGAGCGGGTACTCAAGGAGATCAATGCGCGGCTGCACTTCATGGTCGACGTCGGCCTGGACTACCTGTCCCTGGACCGGCCGGCCGGTACCCTCTCCGGCGGCGAGGCGCAGCGCATCCGGCTCGCCACCCAGATCGGCTCCGGGCTGGTCGGCGTCCTGTACGTCCTGGACGAGCCGTCGATCGGCCTACACCAGCGGGACAACCACCGGCTGATCGAGACCCTGGTCCGGCTGAAGAACCTGGGCAACACGCTGATCGTGGTCGAGCATGACGAGGACACCATCCGCACCGCCGACTGGGTCGTCGACATCGGGCCGGGCGCGGGGGAGCACGGCGGGCACATCGTGCACAGCGGGCCGCTCGCCGGGCTGCTGACCAACCAGCAGTCGATCACCGGGGCCTACCTGTCGAAGCGGCAGAGCATCCCGATCCCGCTGATCCGCCGGCCGCCGACCCCCGGCCGCGAGCTGGTCGTGCACGGCGCGCGCGAGCACAACCTCAAGAACCTGACGGTCAGTTTCCCGCTGGGCCAGCTCATCGCGGTGACCGGGGTGTCCGGCTCGGGCAAGTCCACCCTGGTCAACGACATCCTGTACACGGTCCTGGCCAACCAGGTCAACGGGGCCCGGCTGGTACCCGGCCGGCACACGAGGGTCGCCGGTGTCCAGTACGTGGACAAGGTGGTCGGCGTCGACCAGTCGCCGATCGGGCGCACGCCGCGGTCCAACCCCGCCACCTACACCGGAGTGTTCGACCACATCCGGCGGCTGTTCGCCGAGACCACCGAGGCGAAGGTACGGGGGTACGGGCCGGGGCGGTTCTCGTTCAACGTCAAGGGCGGGCGGTGCGAGGAGTGCGCCGGCGACGGTACCAAGAAGATCGAGATGAACTTCCTACCCGACGTGTACGTCCCGTGCGACGAGTGCAAGGGCGCCCGGTACAACCGGGAGACCCTGGAGGTGCACTACAAGGGGCGCACCATCGCCGAGGTGCTCGACATGCCGATCGAGGAGGCGTGCGGGTTCTTCGAGGCGATCCCGCCCATCCACCGGCACCTGAGCACGCTCGTCGACGTCGGCCTGGGATACGTGCGGCTGGGCCAGCCGGCACCGACGCTGTCCGGCGGCGAGGCGCAGCGCGTGAAGCTCGCCTCGGAGCTGCAGAAGCGCTCCACCGGGCGGACCGTGTACGTGCTCGACGAGCCGACCACCGGCCTGCACTTCGAGGACATCCGCAAGCTGCTCAAGGTGCTGGAGAGCCTGGTCGACAAGGGCAACACGGTGATCGTCATCGAGCACAACCTCGACGTGATCAAGACCGCCGACTGGTTGATCGACATGGGTCCGGCCGGCGGGCACCGGGGCGGCCTGCTCGTCGCCGCCGGTACCCCCGAGGAGCTGGCCGAGGTACCGGAGAGCTACACGGGCGAGTTCGTGCGCCGGGCACTGGGCCTGACCGGTACCGCGACCGGCGGCCCCGACGCCACTGCCCGGGCGGAACGGGCGAACGGTAACGGAGCGAAGCCAGCCAAAACAGTCCGTAAGGCCACACCGGCCCGGAACGGATCAAAGTCTCCTGTGAAACGCGCCGCAGCAGGGCGCCGGTGAACCACGCCGGGCAGACTGGCGTGTGTCCGGACATCGGCACGTTTCGGCGACGGGAGAAGACATGGGTGTGACCAACGACGGCACAGGAAGGACCACGCGGCGGGCGATGCTGGCCGGCGCGGGCGCCGCCGGTGTGGCCGTCACGCTGGCCGCGTGCAGCAGCGACGGCGGCGGGTCAACCGGAACCACGACGCCGACGACGGGTGGCGCGGCCACCCAGGGCACCGCCGGCAACGGTGGCGGTGGCGCGATCAAGACCAGTGACATCCCCGTCAACGGCGGGAAGATCTTCGCGAACACCAACACCGTGGTGACCCAGCCGGCCGCCGGGTCGTTCAAGGCGTTCAGCGCGACCTGTACCCACATGGGCTGCACGGTCGCGTCCGTCGCCAACAACACCATCCACTGCGACTGCCACGGCAGCAACTACAACTCGACCGACGGCTCGGTGAAGAACGGGCCGGCGACCAAGCCGCTGACCGCCAAGAACGTGACCGTCTCCGGCGACACGATCACCGTGAGCTGAACCCCATAGGGAACGACGGCGGGCCGGTGGCGACACCGGCCGCCTGTCGTACCGGGCCATTAGGCTTGTCGCGTGCCCGATCCGAGTACCTATCGTCCCGCGCCCGGCACCATCCCGGATGCCCCCGGCGTCTACCGGTTCTGGGACGCGACAGGTCGGGTGATCTACGTCGGCAAGGCGAAGAGCCTGCGCAGCCGGCTCAACTCGTACTTCGCCGATCCCTGGACGCTGCACGCCCGCACCCACCAGATGGTGACCACGGCGGCCAAGGTCGACTGGATCACCGTGGGCACCGAGGTCGAGGCGCTGCAACAGGAGTACACCTGGATCAAGCAGTACGACCCGAAGTTCAACGTGCGGTACCGGGACGACAAGTCCTACCCCTACCTGGCCGTCACGCTCGACGAGGAGTACCCGCGCCTGCAGGTGATGCGCGGCGCCAAGCGCAAGGGGGTGCGCTACTTCGGGCCGTACTCGCACGCCTGGGCGATCCGCGAGACGCTCGACCTGCTGCTGCGCATCTTCCCCGCGCGCACCTGCTCGGCCGGCGTGTTCAAGCGGGCCGGCCAGATCGGCCGGCCCTGCCTGCTCGGCTACATCGGCAAGTGCTCGGCGCCCTGCGTCGGCCGGGTCAGCGCCGACGAGCACCGGCGGATCGTCGAGGACTTCTGCGACTTCATGGCCGGCCGCACCGACAAGATGGAGCGCAGCCTGGAGAAGCAGATGCAGGCGGCCTCGGCGGAGCTGGAGTTCGAGAAGGCCGCCCGGCTGCGCGACGACCTCGCCGCCCTGCGCCGGGCGATGGAGAAGCAGGCCGTGGTGTTCGGCGACGGCACCGACGCGGACGTGGTCGCGTTCGCCGAGGACCCGCTGGAGGCGGCGGTACAGGTCTTCCACGTGCGCGGTGGGCGGGTCCGCGGCCAGCGCGGCTGGGTGGTCGAGAAGACCGAGGAGCTGACCACCGGCGACCTCGTGCACCACTTCGTCTCGCAGGTCTACGGTGACGAGCTGGGCGCGACCGACATCCCGCGGGAACTGCTCGTCCCGGCCCTGCCGGCCGACGCCGACGCGTTGACCGAGTGGCTCTCCCAGCGCCGCGGCGCCCGGGTGTCGCTGCGGGTACCCCAGCGCGGCGACAAGAAAGCGCTGATGGAGACCGTCGCGCGCAACGCCGGGCAGGCGCTCGCCCAGCACAAGCTGCGCCGGGCCGGCGACCTGACCACGCGGAGCAAGGCCCTCGAAGAGATCGCCGAGGCGTTGGGCATGGGCCAGGCGCCGTTGCGCATCGAGTGCTACGACGTCTCCCAGATCCAGGGCACCGACGTGGTGGCCAGCATGGTCGTCTACGAGGACGGGCTGGCCCGCAAGAGCGAGTACCGGCGGTTCGCCGTCCGCGGCGCCACGGACGACCTGTCCGCGCTGTCCGAGGTGCTGCGGCGCCGGTTCACGCGGTACCTGGAGGCGCTGGCGACGATGGGCGACGGTGGCCCGATCGATCCGGAGACGGGGCGGTCGCGCAAGTTCGCCTATCCGCCGCAGCTCGTCGTCGTCGACGGCGGCGAACCGCAGGTCAACGCGGCCGCCGAGGTGCTGGCCGAGCTCGGCATCACCGACATCACGCTGTGCGGCCTGGCCAAGCGGTTGGAGGAGGTGTGGCTGCCGGGGGAGGCGTTCCCGGTGATCCTGCCCCGCAGCTCCGAGGGGTTGTACCTGCTCCAGCGGGTACGCGACGAGGCGCACCGGTTCGCCATTGCGTTCCACCGCGAGCGCCGGTCCAAGCGGATGACCGCATCCGCGCTCGACGCGATCCCCGGGCTCGGCGCCACCCGGCGCAAGGCGCTGCTGACCCACTTCGGTTCCCTCAAGCGGCTGGCCGCCGCGACGCCGGAGGAGATCTTGGAGGTACCCGGCATCGGCCGGCGCACCGCCGAGGCGATCGTGGCGGCGCTGCGCGGCGGCGACCAGGAACCGGCCGCGGGCGGGACTAGGATCGACTCGCTCCCGCCGTCCGGCGGACCAGGGACGGCACCAGCCGAGGGGGAGACGTGACCGACGAGGACGCCGCGGAGCCGCGCTCCGAGACCGACCTGGTCATCGTGACCGGCGTGTCCGGCGGCGGCCGCAGCACGGTCGCCCGCGCCCTGGAGAACGTCGGCTACTACGTCGTGGACAACCTGCCTCAGGCCCTCATGCTGGACATGGCCGAGCTGGCGCACCGGGCCGGCGGTACCGCCCGGCACACCGCCATGGTCCTCGACGTGCGCAGCCGGGCCTTCTCCACCGATCTCGCCGGCGCGGTCAAGGCCCTCAAGGACCGGGGCTTCTCGCCGCGGGTGGTGTTCGTCGACGCCGGTACCGACGTGCTGATCCGCCGGTTCGAGAGCGTCCGCCGCCCGCATCCGTTGCAGGGCGACGGCCGGCTCTCCGACGGGATCGCCGCCGAGCGCGAGCTGCTCGCCGAGGCGCGCGGCGAGGCCGACGTCCTGATCGACACCACCCATCTCAACGTCAACCAGCTGCGCAGCCGGGTCGAGGAGCTGTTCGGCGGCGAGGACTCGCGGCGCCTGCGGGTGACCGTGCTCTCGTTCGGCTTCAAGTACGGGCTGCCGCCCGACGCCGACTTCGTGCTCGACGCGCGGTTCCTGCCCAACCCGTACTGGGTTCCGGAGCTGCGCGACCACAGCGGGCAGGAGCCCGGGGTCAGCCGGTACGTGCTGGACCAGCCGGGCGCAACCCGGTTCGTGGACACCTACGCGCGGCTGATCGGTACCACCGCGGCCGGGTTCGAGCGCGAGGGCAAGCGCTACCTCACGGTGGCCGTCGGCTGCACCGGTGGCAAGCACCGCAGCGTAGCCATCGCGGAGGAACTGGCCCGCCGGCTGCAGGGGCTGCGCCTCGCCGCCACCCCCCAGCACCGTGACCTGGGGCGGGAATGAGGGTCGTTGCATTCGGCGGCGGGCACGGGTTGTCCGCGTCGCTCCGCGCGCTGCGCCAGGTACTGGGGCTGGAGCTGACCGCGGTGGTCACGGTCGCCGACGACGGTGGGTCCAGCGGGCGGCTGCGCGCCGAGCGGGGCGTACTCCCGCCGGGTGACCTGCGGCAGGCCCTCGCCGCCCTGGCCGGCGACGACGCTGCGGCTCGGCTGTTCCAGCACCGGTTCGGCGGCGCCGACCCGCTGGCCGGCCACCCGGTCGGCAACCTCGTCCTGTGCGGGCTGATGGAGCTGCATCCCGATCCGGTCGTCGCCCTCGACGAGGCCGCGGCGCTGCTGCGGGTCTCCGGGCGGGTGCTGCCGATGTCGCGGGTACCGCTGTCCATCGACGCCGACGTGCTCGACCCGGACGGCACCGTCCGCCTGCTCCGCGGCCAACACGCGGTGGCCATCACCCGCAGCCACGTCGAGGCGGTCCGGATCTCGCCGGACGCGCCGCCGGCGTGCACCGAAGCGGTGACCGCGGTGCGCGACGCGGACTGGCTGATCTTCGGTCCCGGATCGTGGTACACCAGCGTGATCCCGCACCTGCTGGTACCGCAGCTCGCCGCCGCGATCCAGGCCAGCCCGGCCCGGCGCCTGGTGACCCTGAACCTCGCCGCCGAGAAGGAGACCGCGAGCCTCTCGCTGCCGGACCACCTCGCCGCGCTCACCCGTTACCTACCTGGCCTGCGCGCCGATGTAGTACTTGCCGACGGGAAGGCGGTCGGCGACCCCGAACCGGTCGATCGTGCGTCAGAATCGCTGGGTGCCCGACTGGTGCTCGCCCCGGTCGCGGTCGAGGACGGCGGGCCGCGGCACGATCCGTCGGCACTGGCGGCGGCCCTGTCAGGGATACTGGCCGCCGGGCGCTGAGATGACATGGGGTACGTGAGGTGACGAGACGATGGCGATGACGGCTGCGGTCAAGGACGAGCTCAGCCGGGTCGACGTACCCAAGCCGTGCTGCCGCCGCTCGGAGATGGCGGCGTTGCTGCGCTTCGCCGGCGGGCTGCACATCGTCTCCGGTCGCGTGGTCGTCGAGGCCGAGCTGGACACCGGCAACGTCGCCCGCCGGCTGCGCCGGGAGATCGCCGAGGTCTACGGGTACCCGAGTGAGATCCACGTGCTGGCCTCCGGCGGCCTGCGCAAGGGCAGCCACTACATCGTGCGGGTGGTCAAGGACGGCGAGGCCCTCGCGCGGCAGACCGGCCTGCTGGACGTGCGCGGCCGCCCGGTGCGTGGCCTGCCGCCGCACGTGGTGTCGGCGAGCATGTGCTGCGCGGTGGCCGCCTGGCGTGGCGCGTTCATGGCGCACGGCTCGCTGACCGAGCCCGGGCGCTCGTGCGCGCTGGAGATCACCTGCCCCGGCCCGGAGTCGGCGCTGGCGCTGGTGGGCGCCGCCCGGCGGATCGGGATCGCCGCGAAGGCCCGCGATGTACGCGGCGTGGACCGCGTGGTGGTCAAGGACGGCGACGCGATCGCGCACCTGCTCACCCGGCTGGGCGCGCATGCCAGCGTGCTGTCCTGGGAGGAACGGCGGGTACGCCGGGAGGTCCGGGCCACCGCGAACCGGCTGGCCAACTTCGACGACGCCAATCTGCGCCGCTCGGCGCGCGCCGCGGTGGCCGCCGCTGCCCGGGTCACCCGCGCCCTGGAGATCCTCGGCGACGACGCCCCGAACCATCTGACCAGCGCCGGGAAGCTGCGGCTGGAGCACCGCCAGGCGTCGCTGGAGGAACTGGGGGCGCTCGCCGACCCGCCGCTGACCAAGGACGCGATCGCCGGCCGGATCCGCCGGCTGCTCGCGCTGGCCGACAAGCGGGCGCGCGATCTGGGGATACCGGACACCGAGGCGGCCGTCACCCCCGAGATGCTGGCGGTGGACGCCTGACCCTCCCGCAGGGCGGACAAGCGGCCTCGGATAGGGTTGGTTTGCACTGTTCGGCGACGAGGCCGGGGCCGCGTGACGGCCCACTATGACCACCACTGCGGCAAGGAGATGTCCGGTGACTATCCGCGTTGGCATCAATGGCTTCGGCCGTATCGGCCGTAACTTCTTCCGGGCGGCGCTGGCCCGCGGCGCTGACATCCAGCTCGTCGGCGTCAACGACCTCACCGACAACGCAGTGCTCGCGCACCTGCTCAAGTACGACAGCATTCTGGGCCGGCTGCCGCACGAGGTGAAGGCGAGCGCGGACGAGATCAGCGTCGGCGGCCAGACGTTCAAGGTGCTGGTCGAGCGCGATCCCAGCAAGCTGCCGTGGCGCGACCTCGGCGCCGACGTGGTGCTCGAGTCCACCGGGCTGTTCACCGACGCCGAGAAGGCCAAGGCGCACATCGCGGGCGGCGCGAAGAAGGTGATCATCTCCGCGCCGGCCAAGAACGAGGACATCACTATCGTCATGGGCGTCAACGACGACAAGTACGACCCGACCGCGCACACGATTATCTCGAACGCGTCCTGCACGACCAATTGCCTGGCGCCGATGGCGAAGGTCCTGCACGAGGCGTTCACCATCGAGCGCGGCCTGATGACCACGATCCACGCGTACACCCAGGACCAGAACCTGCAGGACGGTCCGCACCGGGACCTGCGCCGGGCCAGGGCCGCCGCGATCAACATCGTGCCGACCTCGACCGGCGCGGCCAAGGCGATCGGCCTGGTACTGCCCGAGCTGAAGGGCAAGCTGGACGGGTACGCGCTGCGGGTACCGGTACCGAACGGCTCGGCCATCGACCTGACCTTCACCGCCAGCCGGGAGACCAGCGTCGAGGAGGTCAACCAGGCGATGAAGGCGGCTGCCGAGGGTCCGCTGCAGGGCATCATCAGCTACACCGACGACCCGATCGTGTCCACCGACATCATCACCGACCCGGCCTCGTGCATCTTCGACTCGGGGCTGACCAAGGTGATCGGCGACCACGTGAAGGTGGTCGGCTGGTACGACAACGAGTGGGGCTACTCCAACCGCATCGTCGACCTGGTCGCCCTGGTGGGTTCCTCGCTATGAAGACGCTCGACGACCTCCTGCGCGAGGGCGTCACGGGTCGGCGCGTGCTGGTACGCGCCGACCTGAACGTTCCCCTCGACGGCTCGACGATCACTGACGACGGCCGCATCCGCGCGGTGCTGCCGACGCTGGCCCGGCTGCGCGACGGCGGCGCCCGGGTGGTGGTCATGTCGCACCTCGGCCGGCCCAAGGGCGCGCCGGACCCGAAGTACAGCCTGGCGCCAGTGGCGGCACGGCTGGGCGAACTGCTCGGCGCGGAGGTCGCCTTCGCCACCGACACCGTCGGCGACTCGGCGAAGTCCACTGTGGACGGTCTGCGCCCGGGACAGGTGGCACTGCTGGAGAACCTGCGCTTCAACCCGGGGGAAACCAGCAAGGGCGACGCGGAGCGGGCGGACTTCGCCACCCGTCTCGCCGCCTTCGGCGAGGCGTACGTCGATGACGCCTTCGGTGCCGTGCACCGCAAGCACGCCAGCGTGTACGAGCTGGCCCGGCTGCTCCCGCACTACGCCGGCGGCCTGGTCCTGCGCGAGTTGGAGGTGCTCGGCCGGCTGGCCAGCGCCGCGCAGCCTGTCGGAGCGGCGACCAGCCAGCGATCGTCAGCCGCGCAGCCTGTCGGAGCGGCGACCAGCCAGCGATCGTCAGACCCGGCCCGCCCGTACGTGGTCGTGCTCGGCGGCTCCAAGGTGTCCGACAAGCTCGCCGTCATCCAGGCGCTGCTGCCCACGGTCGACGCGTTGCTGGTCGGCGGCGGCATGTGCTTCACCTTCCTCAAGGCCCAGGGCCACGGGGTCGGCGACTCGCTGCTCGAAGCCGACCAGCTGGACAACTGCCGGGGGCTGCTGGGCTCAGGCAAGATCGCGCTGCCTACCGACATCGTCGTGGCCGACCGGGTCGCCGAGGACGCCGACGTGCGTACCGTGCCGGCCACCGCGATCCCGGACGGCTGGAAGGGCCTCGACATCGGCCCGGCCACCGTCAGTGCGTTCGCCGACGTGTTGAGCACCGCGCGGACGGTGTTCTGGAACGGGCCGATGGGCGTGTTCGAGCTGGCCCCGTTCGCGGCCGGTACCCGCGGGGTGGCCGAGGCGATCACCAAGGTCGACGGGTTCACGGTCGTCGGCGGCGGGGACTCGGCGGCGGCGGTACGCCAGCTGGGGCTGGACGAGTCCGCGTTCGGGCACATCTCGACCGGCGGTGGCGCCTCTTTGGAGTACCTGGAAGGCAAGAAGCTGCCCGGCATCGAAGCGCTGGAGGGCTGATGGCCGCCACCACCGAGGTACGGCGGCCGCTGATCGCCGGCAACTGGAAGATGAACCTCAACCACCTCGAGGCCATCGCGCTGACCCAGAAGCTGGCGTTCAGCCTCCCGGAGAAGCGGCTTGCCGAGGTCGACGTGGTGGTACTGCCGCCGTTCGTGGACCTGCGCAGCGTGCAGACACTGATCGACGGGGACCGGCTGCTGCTCGGGTACGGTGCGCAGGACCTGTCGCCGCACCAGTCCGGCGCGTACACCGGCGACGTGTCCGGTCCGATGCTGGCCAAGCTCGGCTGCCAGTACGTCGTCGTCGGGCACTCCGAGCGCCGGGCCTACCACCACGAAGACGACGAGCTGGTCAACGCGAAGGTCAAGGCGGCGACCCGGAACGCGATCGCGCCGATCCTGTGCATCGGCGAAGGGCTGGAGATCCGCGAGGCCGGCGGGCACGTGCCGCATTGCCTGGGTCAGCTCGACGCCGCGCTGGACGGCCTGTCCGCCGACGTCGTCGAGAAGGTCGTGGTGGCGTACGAACCGGTGTGGGCCATCGGCACCGGGAAGACCGCGACGCCGCAGGACGCCCAGGAGGTCATCGGCGCGATCCGAGCACGGATCGGCGAGCGGTACCCGGGGGCGACCGCCGAGCGGGTCCGGATCCTGTACGGCGGCTCGGTCAAGTCGTCCAACATCGCCGAGATCATGGCGCAGCCGGACGTGGACGGGGCCCTGGTCGGCGGCGCGAGCCTGGACGCCGAGGAGTTCGCGCGGATCTGCCGGTACGACGAGACGTAAGCCGGACCCGCTATCCTGGGTGGGCCAGGCGACATAGGAGAGGATCAACAGGCGCCATGCTTGCGTTCGCATACACGCTCGTCGTCCTGCTCGTCATCACGAGCGTCCTGCTGACCCTCCTGATCCTGCTGCACCGGGGCAAGGGCGGCGGCCTGTCCAGCATGTTCGGCGGCGGCGTGTCCTCCAGCCTGACCGGCTCCTCGGTCGCGGAGCGCAACCTCGACCGGTACACGGTGCTGGTCGGTATCATCTGGTTCGCCTGCATCGTCGGCCTTGGTTTGTGGCTGCGCATCGCCACCAAGTAGTTCCTTCACGGCACCTGGCGGCCTAGACTCATCCGCGGCCCGGAGTGATCCGGGCCGCGTCTCGTCGAATCCCCCGACGACAGGAGCGAGCAGTCGTGGCCAGTGGCAACGCCATCCGCGGCGGCCGGGTCGGCTCCGGTCCGATCCGCCCCGACGAACGCTGTGTGCCCGCACCCGCCCGCGCGGTGACCTACTGGTGCGCCAACGGCCACCGGGTGGAGCCGACCTTCGCGGCGGACGCGGCGGCACCGGCGCGGTGGGAGTGCCCGCGCTGCGGCCTGCCGGCGGGCCGCGACGAGCAGGCTCCGCCGGGGCGCCCGCGCAGCGAGCCGTACAAGACCCACCTGGCCTACCTGAAGGAGCGCCGGTCCGACGCCGAGGGCGCGGCGATCCTCGCCGAGGCCCTGCGCAAGCTCCGCCAACGCCGCGGCGAGGAATAGCCGCCCCAGTTCAACGCAGGCTGCGCAGCCGGGGGCTGACGTGCGCGGCGGCGTCCCGGTCCAGCAACCAGAGGGTACGGGTCACCCCGCTCACCCCCGCGGCCGGCAGCTGTACCGGACCCGCGCCGGACAGCACCATGCCCACCGCGTCCGCCTTCTCCGGCCCGGTGGCGATCAGCCACACCTCCTCGGCCGTGTTGATCGCCGGTAGCGTCAGGGTGAGCCGTACCGGCGGCGGCTTCGGCGCGCCGCGCACCGCCACGACCGGGCGGCTCTCGTAGGCCGCCGGATGCTCCGGAAACACCGAGGCCACGTGCCCGTCCTCGCCGACGCCGAGCAGCAGCACGTCGAAGTGCGGCAGGATCTCGCTGCCCGGCTTCGCCGCGTCGGCCAGCGCCCGGGCGTACCGGGCCGCCCCGGATTCCGGGTCCTCGACGTCCGGCCAGTCGCTGGCCGGCATCGGATGGATCCGCACCGGGTTCACCGGTACCGCATCGAGCAGCGCAGCCCGCGCCTGGGTCTCGTTGCGTTCGGCGTCCCCGCCGGGCAGGAACCGCTCGTCGCCCCACCACACGTCCACCCGGGACCAGTCAACGGCGTCGCGCGCCGGGCTGGCCGCGACCGCCCGGTACACCTTCGCCGCGACCCTTCCGCCGGTCAGCACCACGCTGGCCACGCCGCGCGCGGCCTGCGCGTCGACCAGCTTGATGATCAGCCGGGCGGCGACATCCTCGGCCAGGACGTCCGCAGCGGCGTGGACGATGACGCTGGCCTCAGCCACGTCCGGCCTCCCTAGGACGACGACGTTTCGCTCGCTGCCTGGGCGAGGGCGGGGTCCTTCCAGACATGTACCCGGGTCGGCGACCGCTGCTCCAGGTCGGCGATGCCGGCGAGCGCGCCCAGTGCCTCCGCGTAGATCTGGTCCGGGTCGAGCCGGCGCAGCTCCTCGGCCAGCTCGTCGCCGAGTGGCCGCCGGGGCAGCGGAAGGCGCCGATCCGGCTGCCCGGTCCGTGCGAACAGGGCCGTACCGTTGTTGCGGGTCAGGGTCAGGATGTCGCCGTTCGCGCAGACCAGCTCGACCGCGCGCATCCGTGCGAAGTCGCTGGTCGGCTCCAGCTTCGGTGCGATCTGCAGCCGGGCCGCCAGCCAACCGCGCATGAGCGCCGCGGTCGGGTCCTTCTCCGGCGCGACCACGGTCGCCCCGACCACCTGTGAGTCGAGCGTGTCGAACGCGCCGGCGACCAGCGTGCGCCACGGCGTGATCCGGGTCCACGCCAGGTCGGTGTCGCCCGGCGCGTAGTCGGCGGCCCGCTGCTTGAGCGTCGCCACCGGGTCGGGCGACTGCGCGGCGTCGGTCACCCGGCGATCGGCGACCACGCCGAGGTAGTCGTTGGCGATGTGCTCCGGCGGTTCGCTGTGCCACCAGGTGACCACCGGGACGTCCGGCGCCAGCAGCGGCATGACCACCGACTCGGCGTGCAGCGCCAGCCGGCCGAACATCCGCATGACGACCGCCTCGCACGGCCCCAGCCGGCCGCCCACGACGATCTCGGCATCCAACCGGTTGACGTCGCGGGTGATGTCCGAGCGGACCACGATGAGGATGCGGCACGGGTGCGCGGCGGCGGCGATCGTGGCCGCGGCCTCGGCCTCCTTGACCCGCTTCTCGTCCGCCACCGCGACCAGCGTCAGCGCCAGGCCGCTGGTCACGCCGCCGGCGCTGCGCCGTTCGGCGGCCAGCGCCTTGGTCACCTCAGGCCCGGTGGTGTCCCACAAACCAGTCATGGTTTGATCTCCGCTCGCTCACGCCCGTTCATGCCCGACGCCACTGTCGACCCTCGCGCCGCAGGAGCTCGTCCGCCGCGCGGGGACCCCACTCGCCGGCCCGGTAGGTCTCCGGCTTGGTGCCCGCCCAGGCCGCTTCGAGCGGGTCGACGACCGCCCAGCTCGCCTCCACCTCGGCGGCGTCGGGGAACAGCGTCCGGTCTCCGAGCAGCACGTCGACGATGAGCCGCTCATACGCCTCCGGCGACGAGTCGGTGAACGCCTCGCCGTACTGGAAGTCCATGGTGATGTCGCGGACCTCCATCGTGGTTCCGGGTACCTTCGAGCCGAACTTGAGCGTGACGCCCTCGTCCGGCTGTACCCGCACGACGAGCTGGTTGTGGCCCAGCATCTCCACGTCGGCCGGGTGGAACGGCAGGTGCGGCGCCTTCTTGAACAGCACCGCGATCTCGGTGACCCGGCGCGGCAGCCGCTTGCCGGCGCGGATGTAGAACGGCACCTGGGCCCAGCGACGGTTCTGGATACCCAGCTTGACGGCGACGTAGGTCTCTGTGGCGGAGTCCGGCGGTACGTCCTTCTCCTCCAGGTACCCCACCGCCCGCTCGCCGGCCACCCAGCCGGCCAGGTACTGACCGCGTACCGTCTCCCCGAGGATGTCCTTGGGCAGCTTGATGGCGCGCAGCACCTTGAGCTTCTCGGTGCGGATCTCCGTGGCGTCGAAGCTGGTCGGCTCCTCCATCGCCACCATCGCGAGCAACTGGAACAGGTGGTTCTGCAGCACGTCGCGAGCGGTACCGGTGGCGTCGTAGAAGGCCGCGCGGCTACCGATACCCACGTCCTCGGCCATGCTGATCTGCACGTGGTCGACGTACTTCGAGTTCCACACCGGCTCGTACAGCGCGTTGGCGAAGCGCAGCGCGAGGATGTTCTGGACGGTCTCCTTGCCCAGGTAGTGGTCGATGCGGAAGACGTCCTGCGCGGTGAAGACGTCGTCGACGAGGTCGTTGAGCGCCTTGGCCGAGACCAGGTCGGTGCCGAACGGCTTCTCCACGACCACCCGCCGCCACCCGCCGGACTTCTCGTTGTCCGCCATGTGCGTGCGGCCCATCTGCTTGAGCACGACCGGGAACGCGGACGGCGGGATGGACAGGTAGAAGGCGGCGTTGCCCTGGATGCCGTGGGTGTCGCGCAGATCGTCGAGGGTCTGGGCGAGGCGGTCGAAGGCGGCGTCGTCATCGAACGAGCCCGGTACGAACTTGATGTTGCCGGCTGCCCGCGCCCAGACCTCGTCCTTCCATGGGGTACGGGAGTGCTCCTGCGCCGCCTCCTTGGCCAGCGCCTCGAAGTCGCCGTCGCCCCAGTCCCGCCGGGCGAACCCGAGCACCACGAAGCTGGGCGGCAGCATCCCCCGGTTGGCCAGGTCGTACACCGCCGGGATCAGTTTCTTGCGGGCCAGGTCCCCGGTGACCCCGAAGATCACCAGGGCGCAGGGTTCGGGGATGCGGGGCAGCCGCCGGTCCTGTGGGTCCCGCAGCGGATTGGCCACGCTAGACCTCCTTGGCCAGGGACCGGGCGGCGGCGAGGAGCCGGGCGGCGCCCGCCGCTCGGTCGGTCAGATGCAGATGCAGGAGCGGCCGCCCGCGCTGGGCGAGCGCCTGCCGGTCGCCGGCGGCCTGCGCCGCCTGCAGCTTACCGAACGTGAACGGCTGCCCGGGTACCGGCAGGTCGACGCCGACCGCGCCGGTGATCTGGAGGAACGAGCCGAGCTGTGGCCCGCCCTTGTGGTACTGCCCGGTCGAGTGCAGGAATCGCGGCCCCCACCCGAAGGTCACCGACCGGCCCCGGCTCACCCTCGCAAGCAGGGCCCGGATCTGGGCCACATCGGCGTCGCCGAAGCGGTCGAGATAGGCCATCACAGCGAGGTATCCGCCCGGAGCGATCTCGCCGAGGAAGGTGCGCAGCGCGTCCTCCAGGCTTGCCCGCGGCTGGCCGAAGACCTGCAGCCCATTCTCGGTGAACGCGGGGGACTCCGATGGCAGCCCGCCGGCCAGGATGCGCCTGGTGTTGTCCTTGGACTCGGCGACGTTGGGCTGGTCGAACGGGTTGATCCCGAGGATGCGCCCGGCCACCGCGGTCGCGTACTCCCAGGCGAGGAACTGCGCGCCGAGCGGACCGTTGACGGCCAGGTGCGGGACGATACCGCCGCCCGGTACCGTGTCGGGGCCCAGCGAGCCGCCGGTCGTGACCGTCAGCACGTCCTCCTCGATGGCGCCCGGAGCGGCGGGGGACTCGACCACCACCGGCAGGATGCCCCGGCCGTTCTTGCCGGTCGACTCGGCGATGAGCTGTTCCGCCCAGTCGCCCAGGCCGGTGATCCCGGTACCGTCGTCGATGAGCGCGATCTTGTCCCGCAGGTCCTGCGTCGCGGCCGCGCCCAGCGCGGTACCGAGGGCCAGGCTCGGGTTGTCCTTCTCCTCGCCCAGCGTGGCGTACAGCGTCTCGGCCTGGTCGAGCAACTCGGCCACGTCGACCCCGGCGAGCGCGGCCGGCACCAGCCCGAATGCGGTCAGCGCCGAGTACCGCCCGCCCACGTCCGGGTCGGCGAGCACGACCGCCGCGTTCATCTCCCGAGCGGTCGCCTCCAGCGGCGAGCCCGGGTCGGTGACGATGACGAAGTGCCGCCCGGCCTCGGCCTCGGACAGCCCCTCGTCGAGGAACGCCTGCCAGTACGCCCGCCGATGGCTGTCGGTCTCCACCGTCGAACCGGACTTGCTCGACACCACGACAACGGTCTCCAGCAGTCGGTCGCGCAGCGCGGCCGCGACCTGGTGCGGGTCCGTGGTGTCCAGAACCGTCAGCGGTACCCCGAGCGTCCGCGAGATCACCTCGGGCGCCAGCGACGAGCCGCCCATCCCGGCCAGGACGACGTGGGTCAGGTCGGCCAGCTCGGTGCGCAGTTCGGCGAGCTGGGGGAGCAGCTCACGACCCCGCCGGAACGTGTCGATCCAGCCGAGCCGGATCTTCGCCTCCGACTCGGCCGCCGGCCCCCACAGCGTGGGGTCCTTGGCCAGCAGCAGCCCCGGTACCCCGGCCCCGACCAGCGCCTGGCGCAGCTCCACCGCGCCGGGTACCGCGGCGGCGCCGTGGACGGCCAGCCCGCCGGCGGCCTCGACATCGTCAAGCAGTCCACCCATGTCAGTGCTCGCCCTCGATGGTCAGCTGGCTGCCGACGGTCTGGCGCAGCTCCTCCCAGCTCGTCGAGAACTTCTCCACGCCCTCGCGCTCCAGCGTCTCGATCACGTCGTCGTAGTCGATCCCGATCCCGCCCAGCGCGTCGATGACCTGCTTCGCGTCGGCGTAGTTCGTAGTGATCGTGTCGCCGCGCACCTCGCCGTGGTCGGCGAAGGCGTGGATGGTGGCCTCCGGCATGGTGTTGACGACGCCGGGGGCGATCAGCTCCTCCACGTACATCACGTCGCGGTAGGCCGGGTTCTTGGTAGAGGTGGAGGCCCACAGCGGCCGCTGCGGCCGGGCGCCGGCGTCGGCCAGTGCCTTCCAGCGGTCGGTGGTGAAGACCCGCTCGTACCGTTCGTACGCCAGCCGCGCGTTGGCGATCGCCGCCTTGCCGTGCAGCGCCTGGGCGTCGGCCGTACCGATCTTGTCCAGCCGCTTGTCGACCTCGGTGTCCACCCGGGACACGAAGAAGCTCGCCACGCTGCCCATCTTGGTCAGGTCGTGCCCGTTCGCCCTGGCCTGCTCCAATCCGCTGAGGAAGGCGTCCATCACCTGCTCGTACCGGTCCAGCCCGAAGATCAGCGTGACGTTGACGCTGATCCCCTTCGCCAGCGTGGCGGTGATCGCCGGGATGCCGGCGAGGCTGGCCGGGATCTTGATGAACAGGTTCGGCCGGTCGACCAGCCACCAGAGCTGCTCGGCCTCGGCATTGGTCTTGTCCGTGTCGTGCGCCAGCCGCGGGTCAACTTCCAGCGACACCCGACCGTCGACGCCGTGCGTGGCGTCGTAGGCCGGGCGCATGACGTCGCACGCCCAGCGGACGTCGTAGGTGGTGATCATCCGGGTCGCCTCTCCGACGGCCACGCCCCGCAGCGCCAGGTCCTTGACCTGGTGGGCGTAGTCGTCCTTGTCCGACACCGCCTTGGCGAAGATGGTCGGGTTGCTCGTCACGCCCACCACGTGCTTCTCGCGGCGCAGCGCGTCGAGCCCGCCGGTCGCCAGGCGTTCCCGGGAGATGTCGTCGAGCCACACCGCCACACCCGCGGCGGAGAGCTCCGCCAGCATGTCCGTCATCGCGTTCCCTCTTCTCAGTTACCCGTGGTGGTACCGGTGATCGCGCCGACCCGGGCGAGCGACGCGCGGGCCGCCGCCACCACGTGGTCCGGCGTGAAGCCGAACTGCTCGAACAGCACCTGGTACGGCGCGCTCGCGCCGTAGTGCTCGATGCTGACCGCTTCGCCGAGGTCGCCGATCAGGTCGCGCCACGACATCGCGACGGCGGCCTCGACGCTGACCCGGGCCTTGACCCCGTTCGGCAGTACCTTCTGCCGGTACGCCTGGTCCTGCGTGTCGAACCACTCGCGGCACGGCATCGAGACCACCCGCGTCGGGGTACCGCCGGCCTCCAGCCGCTCGCGCGCGGTCAGCGCGATCGACACCTCGGAGCCGGTGGCGATAATGATCACACTCGGCTGCCCGTTGCCCGCGTCGGCGAGGACGTACCCGCCCCGCGCCACGTTCTCGGCACCCGCGTACTCGGTCCGGTCGATCACCGGCAGGTTCTGCCGGGTCAGGCACAGCGCGGTGGGCCGGTCGGTGTGCTCGAGCGCCAGGCGCCAGGCCCAGGTGGTCTCGTTGGCGTCAGCCGGGCGGACCACGTCCAGGCCCGGGATCGCCCGCAGCGCGCTCAGATGCTCGATCGGCTGGTGGGTCGGGCCGTCCTCGCCCAAGCCGATCGAGTCGTGCGTCCAGACGTAGATGACCGGGATCCCCATAATGGCGGCAAGCCGCACCGCTGGGCGCATGTAGTCCGAGAAGATCAGGAACGTGCCGCCGTACGGGCGGGTGCCGCCGTGCAGCACGATGCCGTTGAGGATCGCGCCCATGCCGTGTTCGCGGACGCCGAAGTGCAGGGTGCGGCCGTACCAGTCGCTCGGGAACAACTTCGTCGAGTACTCCGGCGGGACGAACGACGGTTCGCCCTCGATCGTGGTGAGGTTGCTCTCCGCCAGGTCGGCCGAGCCGCCCCACAGCTCCGGCAGGACCGGCGCGATCGCGTTGATCACCTCGCCGGACGCCTTCCGGGTCGCGATCCCCTTCGGGTCGGCCTTGAACTTCGGCAGCGCCTCGGTCCACCCTTCCGGCAGCGCGCGGCTGGCCAGCCGATCGAAGAGTGCCTTGCGCCCGGGATTGGCCTCTCCCCAGGCGTCAGACGTGCGGTTCCACTCCCCGTGCAGCTTTCGGCCGCGCTCGATCGCCTTGCGGGTGTGCGCGAGGACCTCCTCGCCGACGTGGAAGGACTTGTCCGGGTCGAAGCCGAGCAGCTTCTTGGTCGCGGCCACCTCGTCGGCGCCTAGCGCCGAGCCGTGCGCCTTGCCGGTGTTCTGCTTGTTCGGCGCCGGCCAGCCGATGATCGTGCGCAGGTCGATGAACGAGGGCCGTCCGGTCTCTGCCTTCGCCGCCTCGATCGCCTCGTACAGCGCCTGCACGTCTTCGTGGTACCCGTCGTCGGTGCGCCAGTCCACGTGCTGGACGTGCCATCCGTAAGCCGCGTACCGGGCCGCCACGTCCTCGGACTTGGCGATGCGGGTGTCGTCCTCGATGGAGATGTTGTTGTCGTCGTAGATGACGATGAGGTTACCCAGCTTCTGGTGCCCGGCCAGCGAGCTGACCTCGTGGCTGATGCCTTCCTCGATGTCGCCGTCGGAGACGAACACGTACACGTGGTGGTCGAAGAGGCTCTGCTCCGGCTCCGGATCCGGGTCGAACAGGCCGCGCTCGCGGCGCGCCGCCAATGCCATCCCGACCGCGTTGCCCACCCCCTGTCCGAGCGGGCCGGTGGTGGTCTCCACCCCCGGCGTGTGCCCGTGCTCGGGGTGGCCGGGGGTCAGCGAGCCCCACTGGCGCAGCGACCTGAGATCGTCCAGGGACAGCCCGTACCCGGTCAGGTACAGCTGGATGTACAGGGTCAGGCTGGAGTGGCCGCAGGACAGCACGAAGCGGTCCCGCCCGGGCCAGAGGGGATCGGTCGGGTCGTGCCGCATCACCCGCTGGAACAGCAGGTGGGCAGCGGGCGCGAGGCTCATCGCGGTGCCCGGGTGGCCGTTGCCGGCCTTCTCCACGGCGTCCATCGCGAGAACGCGGATGGTGTCGACCGCGCGGCGGTCGAGTGCGGACCAGTCCAGAGTGCTGTCGGTCACGGCGGTCGTGCTCCCCACGAATTGTGCGGCGCTGTCCTTACGACCCTACCCATTTCCGCGCCGGCCAGACGCGCTGACGGTCGCATGCGCGGGCTACCGCCGGGCTGACCCCGGCACGCCGCCGGGTGGTCGCTGGTCGCCGCAGGTGGACGCGTACGCTGTCGGCGGTGTGACCACCCGTTCCGCGGGTAGCGCGACGTCTGTGAAGGGACTTGACGGCATGACGACGCTAGCCGACCGGCCCGTCGAGGTCGCCGTCGCACCGCTGACCGCGCGGCCGATCCCGGTCGCCGCGCTGAAGGCGGTCCGGCGCCGGACCGGACCGGCCGCTGTCGCGCGCGTGTACGTCGCGCTGACCAAGCCGCGGATCGTCGAACTGCTGCTGGTGACGACGGTACCGGCGATGTTCCTGGCCCGGGAGCGGCTCTCCCCGCTGTGGCTGACCCTCGTCGTGCTGGTCGGCGGCGCGCTCGCCGCCGGCGCCGCCAACGCCCTCAACTGCTACCTCGACCGCGACATCGACCAGGTGATGCGGCGGACGTCCGGCCGCCCGCTTCCCGCGCACACCGTCTCGCCGCGCGCGGCCCTGGTCTTCGGCCTCGTGCTGGCCGCCACCTCGCTCGCGCTGATGGCCGCGTTCACCAACTGGCTGGCCACCGGCCTGACCGCGGGAGCGATCCTCTACTACGACCTCGTGTACACGATGTGGCTCAAGCGGACCACGCCGCAGAACACCGTCTGGGGCGGGCTGTGTGGGGCGCTGCCGGTGCTGATCGGCTGGGCGGCGGTCACCGGGTCACTGAGCGTGCGCGCCCTGCTGCTTTTCGCGGTGGTGTTCCTCTGGCAGCCGCCGCACTTCTACGCGCTGGCCATCAAGTTCCGCGACGACTACCGGCGGGCCGGCATCCCGATGCTTCCGGTGGTCGCCTCGCTGCGGCGGGTGGGCCTGGAGACGGTCGTGTACTCCTGGCTGACCGTGGCCGCCTCGCTCGCGCTGTGGCCGCTCGGCATGACACCGGTGTACGGGCTGACCGCCGTGGGCGTCGGCGTGCTGCTGCTGGTCGAGGCGCACCGGCTGTACCGGCGGGCCCGCCGCGGCGAGCCGGTCCGGCCGATGCGGCTGTTCCACTGGTCGATCACGTACCTGACGCTCCTCTTCGTCGCCGTGGCCGTGGACGCCCTCATCCAGTAGGTGCCTTTCGTCAGTGACACGCCGGTATTCGTGTGCCAATAGTTGCCGATTCGCAAGCTCCGGAATTCTGTCCAGATTTGGCCGGTAACCATTGATTGACAATTCGGATAAGTCGCTTATCCTATTGACCTGGACCAGCACAGACCGTCGTTAGGAGCATCACAATCCCGGCTCGATTGTCAGGCGTGGGCGTGGTGGTCTGATTACTCTGCAGGACATGGCAGATGGTTCCGATACGACCTTGACGGTGGAGCCGGCCACCCCCGCGGGCGGCCTGGTCTCCGACATCAAGTCGTTCGCCTCCGGTCACGGGGGCGCAAAGGCAGTCATCGAGTACGTCGGCCGCCGGGGCGCACGGATCGTCCTCGTGGGGGAGGACGGCACCTGGTCAGACCAGTTCGCCGACGGCACCGACATCGCCCGGCAGGCCTGCGAGAAGGCTGGCGTCGAGGTGGAGAACGAGTGGGAGCGGGAGCTCATCGAGCAGATGCGTCCGAGCAACGATCTGTGGCGGTCGATGGGTCGCCGGCACCTTTCCCGTTGAGAACGTCGTCCATGTCCGTAGCGGCCCGGGAACCTTCCCGGGCCGCTCTCGTCAGCGGAGTACCCGCTCGGACTGACTTGCTTCATGCAAGGCAGTACCGTGGCCGTGCGGTGTCCCGGCGTTCTGGACAACGCCCAGCGCCGCGACCCAGACCGCGCACGCGCCGGCCATGTGCAGCCCGACGGCGACCACCGGCACGTGGGTGAAGTACTGGAAGAAGCCGATCGCGCCCTGGACCAGCTCGACGCCGACGAGTACCGCCGCGGCCCGGCGCAGCCCGGCCGGCGCGAAGATCAGCAGCGCGACGGACAGGCCGATCAGCAGCATGACGAGGTCGGCGTGCAACTGGGCCACCATGCCGGGATCCAGGCCGGTACGCCGGGCACTCGCGTCCCCGGCATGCGGCCCGCTCCCGGTCACCACGGTCCCGACGGCGAGTACGACTGCCGTCACGCCGACCACCAGCCACGACAGCAGCCGCTGTGAGCGCGCTGGAACCGGGCCGCGCGGCGGCTCCGTGGTGAGCAGCCAGAACCGGTACGCGGCGGCGATGAGCGCCATGGACAGCAGGAAGTGCGCCGAGACCACCCAGGGGTCGAGCACGCTGTGCACGGTCACCCCGCCGAGGACGGCCTGCCCGGCGATCCCGGCCAGGACGAGCCCGGCCCAGGTCAGCCGGTCCCGGCGGCGGGGAAGCTGGACCAAGGCGAGGACCGCGCAGGCCACGGCGAGGCCGCCGACCACGCTGATCAAGGTCCGGTTGCCGAACTCGATGACCCCGTGGAACCCGAGCCGGCTCGTCGCGACCAGCGAGCCCTGGTCACAGCGGGGCCAGGTCGGGCAGCCCATCCCCGAGTTGGTGAGCCGGACGACGCCGCCGGTGATCACGATGCCGACGTCGGCGGCCAGCGAGGCGAGCGCGGTGCGCCGGAGCAGGCCCGGCCGGTCCAGCAGGAGGTGCAAGCGGCTCACGCGACTCATGGTACGAAGGAGGTGCGGTGGATCACCGGCGGGGCGGTTTGCCATAGGCCGAGGAAATACGCAACACTGGTGTTGTGAAAAACACGACGGTGCTACCGACGCCGGCCGACGCCGGTGTCGACCACCGTACCCGGGACCGGGTCTGCCAGCTGCTGCTGGAGCACGGCGCGGTCACGGCCGGCCAGCTCGGCGTGGCGCTGGGCCTGAGCCCCGCGGCGATCCGCCGGCACCTCGACGCTCTCGTGGCGTCGGGCGAGGTCGTGTCCCGGGAACATCGCACGCCCGGCCACCGTGGCCGCGGCCGACCGGCCCGGGTCTTCCTGCTCACCGACGAGGCCCGGGTACGCCGGGGCCGGCACACCTACGACGACCTCGCCGCCGCGGCGCTGCGCTGGATCGCGGCGCAGGGCGGCGAGCAGGCGGTGGGCGAGTTCGTCGCAGCGCAGGTCGCCGCACTGGAGGCCCGCTGCCGGGCCGCCATGGAGGGTGCCGGCGACGACCCGCTGGCCCGGGCCGAGGCGCTGGCGAAGGCGCTGACGACCGAGGGCTACGCTGCGTCGGCGACGACGATCGCCTCCGGCGGGCAGCTCTGCCAGCACCACTGCCCGGTCGCGCACGTCGCCGCCGAGTTCCCCCAGCTCTGCGAGGCGGAGACCCGAGTGATCTCCCAGTTGGTGGGCACCCACGTCCAGCGCCTGGCCACGATCGCGCACGGCGACGGGGTCTGCACGACGCATATACCGAACAAGATCGATCGTGTGAGGACGGCATCATGACCGACCAGCTCACCCAGGACCAGCAGCTCGCTGCGCTCGGGCGCTACGCGTACGGCTGGGCCGACCCGGACACGGCCGGCGAGTCCGCGCAGCGTGGCCTGAACGAGGCGGTGGTGCGTGACATCTCGGCCAAGAAGAACGAGCCGGCCTGGATGCTCGACCTGCGCCTGAAGGGCCTGCGGCTGTTCGGGCGCAAGCCGATGCCGGCCTGGGGCGCCGACCTCACCGGGATCGACTTCGAGAACATCAAGTACTTCGTCCGCTCCACCGAGAAGCAGGCCGCCTCCTGGGACGAACTGCCTGAGGACATCAAGAACACCTACGACCGGCT
>WNGL01000755.1_pt1 | contig 47417 bp, 73 predicted proteins | sample 5400591 | NCBI WGS metagenome assembly WNGL01 (sample SAMN13153377, study PRJNA577476) | soil metagenome | isolation source: 80 cm soil or saprolite under Garry oak tree replicate 1 | place: USA:California | collected 2016-06-15 | reverse complement strand
TGCGTTGCTGCGACAGGTGTATGAGTCAAGCTAAATTGCCCACTGACTGGCCTAATAACTGCCTGTCGTTCTTTTCCTGCTACTGTTGTTTGTGTGTCTACTACGCTTCCGGTTGAATTTGGTGGTAATTGTACACTCATTTCTTTCCTTCCTTTCTAATACCCTGAACTTGATTTTTTATTTGAATTCCTTAAATTACTTGCAAATCGCTTACGTTTGTTGCTTGGAGTCTTATCCACGAATTCCTTAGCTACCGACCTAGATGGACCTGATTTGCCTGGATTAATTGAGCCGGACATTACTCCAGCCATATAACGAAATTGCTTACCGCTCTTCGCTGGCATTTGATTTATTACCTTCAATTTCTTCAGATTCTTCAATTTCTTCAGATTCTTTTAGAGCAGGCACAGTAGCAAACATTTTCTCTAACTTTACTTTCCTTATATACCAAGGTTCGTGTCCTATTCCTTTATTTGAATTTACTTGTATATCTTTTGGTAACAAGTTGAAATTCTGCAATAAAATCTCAACAAGAGCATCATTCCGTTCATGCTCTCGATTTAATTCCTTCATCAAGTATGTTTCTAATTCAGTCATTATTTCGCCACTATAGTGCTTAGTTCATGGTACTTAATAACAAAATCTTTGAGGGAAACATATTTATGATGTAACTTAGAAGTATGCCATCTTTCTGCTCTAAAACAAAATTCTACATCTCCCTCTCCAATATAGAAGCATGGCGGACCGCCAGTTAAAACGACAGCTACCCAATCTATATCCTCTAACGCTCTATCCATTGAATCTAAATTCATTCGCAACCTAGCCTAGATGAACTCCCAACTTACTTCAGTATTATCTTTCATTTCAAGTAATTCCCACACTTTCTCACTTAGATCAATGCCTGCTTTGTTCGTTACTCTATTCCTTGTATCAAGTCCACTCTCGGCAGCAGGACGATTACCTGCAAATACATAAGAATCATCCTCTTCATTCCAAGGCCCAACGTCTAATACTATTGCATAACAGGACTTTCCGTTTTTTGGATTACTTAATTTCACGAATCTATGAAGGGCGTTTCTACTAGGCAAAGCAACGAAAGGAACTATCTTATCTATTTTATACCCAGAACTAGTGAGGCCACCCACTAAACCTTCCCTAGTTGCTTTGACCGTCATTATTTCTTATTCCCAATTACTGCTAACTGAATAGCAGTATTTAAAATAGAAAGACTTGCATCTACTTTATCCGGTGGTAAGTTCTTTTGAAGAATAGAAGTTCCCAAGTTTAATAAAGCATTGCCTATTTGGCTAGGATCATTTGTTGATATTGCATTATTTAAAGGAATACCAAATTTCTGATATGCATTCATTACTTGATCGACGGTTTTATTAGGAACTAATGCTTCAATTTCACCAACAATGGGAAAGGCAATTGGAACCAATGTATTCACTATTTTTAGTACTTCCTTTGCCTTATCTGAAGTAAATAGATGTTCAATTGAGATGAATATTGACACGTTACGTTGACTCCTTAGGCAAAACAATGATCTTAACTTCTGATGCTGGAATTATCTCTATTTCCTTTAGTTTTGGTGGTTCAACTTTTGGCAATTCAGTGTCAGTGTGATGACCAACTTTAACTGAGAGCCTTTCCGTATACCAATCAACTCCTAATTCCGCTACCTTAGCAACTAAACTAATTATAGGAAGCACTTTGATAAGTTTACGTATAAACGCTAGAGTCATTTACCAACCTCATTCCTTTAGATTATTTATCTCTCTCTCAAGATACCATTTTGCTTTCATTAATTCAGTCCTTTTACGGGTTCCAGGCTTCTTGCCTGACCTGGCTATATACTTCACTGCACTTCCTAAAGAAAAACCAAGACCCCAAGCCTCAATTACTTTAATTACCTCATATGGATTTTGATTCAATGGATCATATCCATAATGAACTGGATTTATTTCATCGTATGGTTTATCTATTAATTTAATACTAGAATTAGAATTAGAATTAGAATTAGAATTAGAATTAGAATTAGAATTAGAATTAGAATTACTGACTTTATTAAGTTCAGTCTGTTTTTCTATAATTTCATGACTTCTCTGCCAATCAGGATCATCAAAAAGTTGAGTGCTGTATTTTACTTCCATGACGATACCTCCTTACCTTACTAATTCCTGACTCTCGCTTCTCAAGATTTCCCATGTCAATATAGAACTTAGTCATCTGTGAAGGAGTTTGAATATTTCTATTTAGTATTGATGACCTTTGAGTCTCAAGCTCGTGCTTATCACGGGAACTATCCAGGAAATACTGACATGCCTTAAGACCATACCTAAATTCATCATAGAAATCATCAGTATCATTCTTAAATTCCTCAACGTCCTCAGGTTTGTCTTTGCTGTATATGCATAGAGGAAGGTGATTTATTATTCCCTCACATGTCTCGAAGATTTGTATTTTGGGATATTTGTCTAATTCATTTGGGGCGAGCACAGCGAGCCCATTTGAACAGGCCAACTTATATTTCTCAACGGCGCCATTGCCTTGCAATCTATAAATCCTTTCTGCAATGGAATCGTCATACTGTAGATTTGATGAATGAATAGCGTTCAGGCTTTGAGGATTTGTCCATCTCAAGTATTCTTGAATTAAGAGCTTTCCTCCAATACGGTCATTATCTGCTCGTCTTGGAGATAGCCCTGAATGTTTTTCAAATTGCTCTGCAATCGTCATCTCATCACCTCGATGACCAAATGCAGATGGATCTAGCACTATGTCACTATAGGAAATGCCACCTGAGTCTTGATTCACTAAGTATTTAATCTGAGTGGCCCACTCAGAAATCTTTTGCTTTCTTGCTGAGTACTCTTTGTATTTGTAAATTTTCGCAGGGAATTTCAAATCTGGCGATGGATTGATTGCGTAGAATCCAGCTACAGTAAGGGCAGAAAATCCCCAATCTATACTTAGGACACGAGGCCAGTATTCTGGAATAGGGAATGGTTTGCATACATGCTTCGCGTAATGTGGCTCTCCATTTAGTGGTTCTGTTCTAAAATCATTAAATACTTGTCCAGTAAAACTCCACCAATCCCCTTCGGCTTTCGCTAGTCGCTCAGCCTCGGGCAAACGATTAAGCCTATCAAAATAAGTAGGATCTGCTTTTAATAAGTAGGGATTATCTTGAACTTTAGCGGGGATAAATATAAGCTTGGTCTTTATACTATGACCATTTATGATTTTCTCTTCAATAATTATTGAGTTGCCATCTGGATTTGGCTTTACGAATCGGTCACGGAAATAGTTGTGACTTATTCCTCCTGGATTAGTGCCTGCTCTCGTGATCGCGGGCAAATTTGCATCTGATGACCTACATCTAGAATAAACAAGATATTCGTATTGGAATGGCGAGAAAGAAGTTGCTTCATCAAATCCAAGATAAGTATACTCAGATGTATCATATATACGACAGTCCTTCTCGTTTTCCATATGGCCAAATTGTAGACGGGCGCCTGATGGCCATTTCCAATATTTCTTCTGATCGTTATAAGTTGCTCCCGTTGCACTATAGTAGCCATCCACTTGTGAGCGAATGATTAATTCCCGTTCAAGTTCTGGATAAGTACGACGAAGGAGAAGGCCCTTGAACCGAGGATGAAGATAGAATTGTCTTGCAATGGGAAGCATTACTAATGCCTCTGATTTTCCTCCTCCAGCACTACCTCCATATAAAGCTTCAAATACACTGTCTGGGAGTTGAAGAAATGCTTCCTGTCTTTGGCTTGGTTGCCAGGATTTGGTTATACTTGGCATTATATTATATTTAAAATAGTTGGTGCCACTCACATATTACTGAGTGGACTCTGTAAGAAAGCACCAACAGACGTCGAACGGGACAGATTGTTCATAAGCCACTCAGAATCTCCAGCCCGCCGCCACTTGGATTACGTGAAAGAGGTATACTCTTTACCCCGGAATTAAGCAGCTTTACCTGTTCCTAATCCATAACCGTAATCCTACATCGGGAGAAAGGGTAATGCAGGCTTGGACTACAATCGTTATCGAGTCTAGATTCTCTTACCGATCCCAAGGTCCTCATTTTTATTGGCCTTAGCTCCGTAGTAAATCCCACCTCTTGTTTAGTGGGATATTTTAAAATCATTAATTCCCAGGGAACGAAATACTCTTCATAGCTGAATCCATCAGTTGCACTGCCTGATCTATATTGTCCGCGATTGCTTGCTGCTCTGCATTTAGAGTTCCTACTTGGACAGAGCTAAGCTGCTTTAGCGCAGATTGAACATTAGTTACAAAAGAAGCAAAGTCAGTTTTGAATAAATTGAAATCAGTCTGTAATTGTTCCAATGTTGCTGCCATTTTCTCAACCTCACTTAAGATCTTTATTATTTTGAATATGTTCATTATGAGTACATGAGCGCCTTTGCGTTGAGGCAAGAAATTTAATATAAATTTCTTGCGGAGAGTTAGCGACCATAGCAATTCCAAATGAATCAAATTAATTCTTCAAGGTTGAATATTCCCTACATTTTGAGAAGGATATATTCTTTGGGCTTGCTCACGTCCACTAATTAGATGCTGTAAAAACTGTGCCTTCTTAGCTTGACCTATAGTATTTAGCCACTCATATAAATCTGTCATGTATTGATTCCTTATTGGCTGATTTACTTCAGTGCCTGTGCCCTGGCCAGACCACTGATTTGGATTATATATGGACATGTATGCTGGTAATTCATTTACAGCAGAGCCTGCTCTACTTCCTGAGTACCAATGCCATAGATTCGTAGGACTTGGATTTAATCTATCTGATAGATCTTTAGGAATATAACTTTCATACTGAGGAGGAACTGTATGGAATATAGCTTTATACTGGTCTGGGCTTGGATAAAGGCCATGCAAGGACTGATGCACTTCTTCATGCTTAAGTGCATCACTCATGTCTATTGGAGAATTAAATCCTCTTGGAACATCTAAATGTATAATTCCTTGACTTGGATTGTACCCACCATACACTTCAGTTCCAGGCAGATCCATGCCTCTATTTATTTGAATAGGAGTTCGCTCTGCATTGCGAAGATTTGCTTGGAATGCTTTCTTCTTATTCTCTGGCACTTTAATTTCTTAATACGTCAATAAAAATTAATAAACCTGATCCATTACAACTTGGGCATGGTATTGTAACTGCAACGTCTTCTATAATTCCTCTACCATAACATGTAGGACGAATCTCAAATACTTGTTTCTGTTTCATTGCCTTAATACTTCTATTGTTTTATAAGAACTCTCCAGCTTTTGCTCTGGGGCGTATATCGTAATGTTTATCTTGGAATTGTCCTCAGTAGAATCAAACTTAGGAATAGCTATTTGAGACAAACGAAAAGCGACTTTACTCAGATCATCCAAATTAGCATCAAGCAATTTATCAATAGTAATGAGACCAAGAGCCTGCAATGTTTTTTCAAGGGCAAGGTCTCTTAGTGATTCTATCTTAGTATTTACCTTATTTGGAATTGATGAGCTGCTATCTGCTGATTTACGAGCGCAAGTGAGTAAATCAGCAGCAATAGAGGTGCAGACGCCAAGATCGCTTGCTGGATTTAGTTCAGGATGAGCGTCCTTGATTTTAGATTTGGGGCCTCCCACAAGTCCATTGGGATCAACCGGATACTTCACTCTGCAAGCGTTTTTGGCATTATACCTTGTAGAATCAGTTGCTTGCGAGGGATCTACAGTGCTCGACTTATCCTTATTATATGGGACCTGATTTTGCTTTGGGGCAGACTTGTCATAACCAGATTTCAGCCGGTCAGTTGACTTCAAGCGACGGTCTAGCTCTTCTTTAGAAATGAACATTCTAACCAATCATTGCTTTGCGCGAGCGTTAGCGAGCGCAAAATGTGGCTCTCTATAGTTGGCAGATCTATGAGGAGAATCCTAAGAGAGCCACCTAAGACGCATTTTCTAATCCAGATAGGCCAAACGACAGGCCCGTTCGATAGTGCCATCGTACCATGCTGGCCATGCCTTAGTCCAGCAAAATCTTTCGTTTAGAATCAGTCGTTTATGAGGACTGGGTACTAGATCGAACGGTCCATTGACAGATGGGACCCCGATGTGCTACAATAAATAAACTATAGAATGGTATTCTAAGTTTAAAGTTTATAGATGAATTTTAGGAGACTCCATTTGGCGTTTGTGCATTAGGCGAACCGATCAGGCAAGGAGGACCCAACGCGGGTTGGGCATGGGGGTACAGGAGTTCCAGGTATTAATCTCTGGAGAGAATCAGATCTTAATATCTTAATCTATTAAACTCTTAATCTATTAAACTATTAAGATAAATTTATCTGATTATCCTAAACTTATTAGGAATAGCCGTTCTTTACACTTCATTGTAAAGTTTATATAATGTAAGCGCTAGACAATTTCCTTGCAGGCAATCTTGCAGCCACTCCTCATGGCTGCGCCGTTGGGGTCAGGCTAATACCTGAGTAGCGGAGAGGTCAGAGAATTGAGTGCTGGCCTTGAGGACGTCAATAAGGCAGGCGAACAACAGGCAAAAATAAGGCCCTGAGTTGTGAGACTCAGGGCCTTGGGAACTTCAGTATTCGCGGTCCGAGTAATCGTACCCGTCGGCACGATGCAGGCGCCGTACGCAGGCGGCGCAAATAGACGATGTAGCATTCTTTCGTAGTTTTTTTCCACAGGTCACGCACGTGAAGCGACCCTGAGAATCCGGGCAATCGCCGGGCTCATGGCCACAGCAAGGATAATCTTCACATCTCGGCATACTTATAATCCTCCATTACCCAGCCTAGCAAAAATAGACATGTTACAAGTGTAAATTTATGTAAACAAAAATATGGCCCTGAATCATTAGACTCAGGGCCTTGGAAGTCTCAGTCCTCTCTATAGAGTGAATTCAAACGGCTTCACAGGCTCGCCGCGGTCGTAGGCGTTGATCCAATCTGTTACATGTGTGGGCAATTTGCGCGGATCGTAATCATCGTCGTACGAATTGCCCAAATAGCATGTATCCTGCAAGACTTCTGCGTAGTCGTAATGCCGTTGGAGAGCCCTCGCTACTGGGCAAGTGTAGCAATTTTTTCGCGTCCCAATCCGTATGTCTTCTTCCGTCACTTTCACTACCATATACATCCTCCTTCGCTACTGTAGCATAGCAGACCAGTTAACAAATGTAAAAAATCGCTTAACAAATGTAAATTCTTCATGTCAAAAATATAGGGCTCTGCATGAAGCACAGAGCCCTATAATCCTTATGCCGCAACCGCTAGCTTGGCAATCTCGGTCAGTCTCGTATGCAGGTGTGAGTATATTGTATCGTATGACGATACGCTATATGCTCGTCCTGCTAGATGCACCGCAGATTTGGTCTGGCCTAATCGCTCGCATTCCATAGCCAGGACCGCAAAGCGATATGCTATTTGCGCCCTATCCCGCTCTACTTCAATGGCGCGTTCGTATAGTTCGATCTCGTTTGTGTACATTTATAGTTCTCCTTATAGTCTTCATCCACGACGTCTATCTGATTGTCACAATCGGCGTCCAAATCCACGACTTCATCACTTTCCTGCAAGTCACGTTCAATATCGTCCATATACTCTCCTTATACTCGATAATAGCACACGAAAAAGCAGGCCGTCAATTGTAAAAATCAACGGCCTGCATCTAAAGTCACACTTACAGTTTGGGCCAACTGTGGCCTAGCTTACTTGCTTCCCTGCGTTTGAGCCTGTACAGGATTCCAGTCACACACCTATACAGGCCCGTCACGTCTTCCAGTCTCGGCGGATCATGATGAGTGTAAAACGGATAAATCAAATGCTGATTTATCCAATTTAGCACGGCAAAGATTATCCTCATGCAGTGACCTTAATATTTTCTTCTTCTACTCCGTTGCCGTTCGTTTCTTCATCCTCTGGCTCGCCGATGGGCCAAGCGGCCTCGGACATCTTCTTAATTTTCTCCTCAGACCACTTCGGATACGCTTTTCTCATATCCTTAGCCGTATTCGCAATTGCACTCAAACGGTCAAATGGTTTAGCAGCTTCTAGCGCTTGATTCCGAACTTGGAAATCCTCTCCTACTGTACTTCGCTGTAGAAGTCGAATCAGTGCAGAAACTTCACGCTCTGCCGTGGAAAATGATTTCTTACCGTCCGAACCCACAACGGCCATTTCCAAGGTTTCCTTTTCAGGATACTTTCCTGAGAAGTAATCAATGGCTTGATTGTAAAGCTCTTCCGGCGTATGAACTGAGATAGGATTCATAGGCTGCAATCCTTCCCAAACTTTTCCTTTCTCCAGCTCAATCGGCACGCCGTCACTTTTTCGAGTGAATTTCTCCAGTTGATCTTTAGGGCCGAAATCAAGGTAGACCTTGTCATATTCTACCTTGAGCTCCTTTAATTGTGCAAGATTCTTTCCTTTCAGCATATTGCTTCTCCTGTAAATTTCGTTCCAAGATCCCTTTACTTAGATCTCTTTACTTCACTCAAGATTTTAGCACACCGTGCCAAACTTGTCAACTGTAAAGTTTCACTCCGCTAAGTCCTTTGTTTTCAACAAGTTACGTCCTAATACTTTTTCTGAAGCCAAGAAATGCTTCAAAAGTCACTTTCCCATTTTATAATTTGATTTTACAAAAAATAAATATACGTAGAGCCGCCCTCTTGCTATAAACTTTTTACATAGTACTGCTTCAAATCGTAAGTTGTTGAAAACAAACATGTGTGTCAAATTCTCCCACAGCCCAACAATATATGAGTATAGAAGGAGTCAAGGTAGAGGCAAGATTTATACTGAGTAGACCGGTCGGGCTAAGTCGTTGATTCGAGGGGGGTTAGCTGGTAGGGAGGTATATCTATATATATAATAAATAATAATAATAATATAATAAGAATAACTCTAATAAAATCAACAACTTACAGAGGCGAACAAAACACAAAACTTTTGGCATCTAAATTGCTCATCTAGTCCCTCTAGTACTTCAGTCCTAGCCGAGCACGCCATGGGCCAAAGTGCCCTTTGACTCCCCCAGCGAGCCCACCCCCTTGACACACACCCCCCGCCGTGCTATCATCTCCCTTATGAGCGGCCTCGCCCGATCCCTCTCCCTTGCACAAATCCAGCCTCTATCCAGACTCATTCCAGACTCTATACGTACTCCAAGCCAGGAATTACTTATACAGGAAACACTTGTTAACGGAGGTTCATTAATCCAATGAAGTCCCGTATACGCAATCTCATTGTAGCATCATTAGAGGCAGCTGCTAAACCAAAGCTCAATAGGCCGCAACCTAATGCAATTCAGTTTACTGATAAATTTGGTAATGTAAGAACAAAGATATTAGAACAATCAGAGCTAAATCTACTCAACCCAGTAATACCAGATCATATACCTAGCAAACCAGCAGTCATAGACCAGTTCCTAAAAGATTCAGCCAGGAAAGCAAAGATGAACAAACGTATTAAGAACTTAATCAACGAGGCAAAGAACCCAAAGCCTCAGCCTGCTTATCCTCAATTCAATGCCATTCAGACAATTGACAGAAAATCCGGAGCAGTCCTATCAACTAAAATAGTATCTCCTGAACAATTAGATCAAGAGCGTAAACATGAAGCAAAGCAGCTCAAGAAGGCAATGCAATTTATACCCAAGTTGCCGACAGATCAGGCCAAGAAACTCAATTTGCCATCCCATCTAATCCCATTCGATATTAAGCATCTCGAAAAACTTATTAGGGGAACAATATGAGACGAGAGAATACAGGTGGCCATCCTAATTTCATCGTCAGGCCAGACGGAAGTAAGGTCCGTATCCCAGACCCTATTAGCTTACATGGCACAATAGAGAGATCAACTGATAAATTATCTCCAGACCGAGTAGCTAGTATAATCAAGGAAGCAAATTTTAATTCCAAAAAAGAGCCAACTCCCAGAGCCGGCTACGTAAAAGTAATTACTGGAGAAGAATTCACATTCTACACTGGGAAGGCAGGCCGTCCTAAGAAACAAGGATTCTATTACATTCCAGAAGATCTAGCTAAAGAATTATGCGATGAAGGTCCACTAACTTTTAATGAAAGGTTTCAAGTGTATGAAGAATTCTGAAAATATGTTTTTCATAAGTTCCCGCTGCAAGCCAACTATATACAAACAAGACGATACATGGATTTTGCAATGCCATCCTAATAGAAAAACCAGATTCAAAAACTGGAATTCAGCTATTTTGCAAGCAATTCATACATCGAAGCAAAGATTTGACCAGTCAAGATTATATGGAAGTAAAGAATTTAAAATAAATTTAATAGCCCCAAAGATATTTCTACCATTAAAAAGGAGTATATTCTAAAATGATATCAAAGCCAGAAGGTTTTGCTCTTCCTGATTTCATCAAAGAAGACTTAGAGAATACACTTGAGGAACTAATTCCAACTAATTATGGCAATACTACTTTCGAACCAATCTCTGATAACAATACATGCAGATGTTCGTGTAAACTAAAAGCTCATGGGCCGCTTCGCGGCCCTAACGGAAATTTGAAGTGCAGGAACAAATCATGCATAAATAAATGCAAAGGCTTCATTCCAAGTTCAGGCAAGCGTAAAGCGCAACTTGAGGAACGAAAGTTGCAACACAAGTTGGCGGGAATCAAATACAATAAGTTTTGAATGTGAGTACCATGAGTAAGAAAGAAACAAAAGGGGAACAAAAATGACTAAAAAGCAGATTATACAAAAAGTCAGAGAACACTTGCTTTCTCAGAACGAGAAAGCAATGGACGAAGATACTTGTCTATATAGATTTGCACCACACCACCGCGCACTGCTTAAGTGCGCGGTAGGATGCTTAATTCCAGATGAACTATACAACTCAAAGATGGAGAAAGTCAGTGCATCATTGCTAACAACTCTATGTCCAAATCTGAAACCATGGCTATACGCAGAGGACCTAGAAATAAAGGATGCAGAGGAACTACTAGAAGATCTGCAAGGAGTTCACGACCTTAGTGATGTACAACATTGGCCCGATGAACTTGCTAACGTTGAAATGTATTGGAGCACGAAATGAATTTAACAGTTTGTGGATGATTTATAGGAGTGACAAAATTGGGCTGGTCTGCAATCAGTTCATACAAACCACTCGCTGATGCAGCGGAACTCGGTAGCTTTAATTGCTATCGACATCCACAATTTTACTGCAAAATATAGGAGAAAAATAAATGCAACAAGAAGTAACTCTACAAATTTCCAATTCAGGCCGTATAGGCAAAATCACCGCGAAGAATGGCAGAATTATCGCAGAGTTTCTAATCAAAGGTTATTTAGCCAAAGCTCTTAACAATGCCATCAAAGACAATCCAATAGAGAAGGGAAAAGTTAACTTATTCAGAGGAGAGCTGAAACAACTCGCTCCATATGAATACTTAGATACAAGAGAAGAAGAAATCTTTGAACGTGAGGACTTCAGGATTCCTGAAGTTCATGAGCTAAAATCTAGTACAGATAAGGACAACTATACAAACTCACCAAATAAGGAAATTATATGACTGAAGTAAACAGAGACGAACTACAGCCGTGCAACGTACGGAATGAGATTTATGCACTTCATGAGTTCAAAGGCAATAAGTTTCTGTGCGAAACTTGTTGCAAAACAAAGCAGTCAACTGTTCATTTAGTAGTTAAGTGTAAATTCTGTGATTCGGTTGCTGTATATTCATGCCTTGGTTGTCTTTCGTTCCTTTGTAATGAACATAAAACTCTACATTTAAGCAATCCCAATCCTCAGCAGACCGTCACTTCTAATAATAAACCAACCTTAGAACAGGCCTCAGAACTAGAGACAATAAACTGTCCGGGTCATACTTGCGAAGTATGTTCCAAGATTGAATTCCACTCCTATTCCTGTTCAAGGAAAAGAACAATAGTATACCAGTGCAAAGAATGTGCCACTAGGCCAACCCTAAATCTAGATATACCAGAATTCAAACGAGAGGAACATCTAGACGAAATCAAGAAACTGAATGGACATGACTTACTTACGGATGAAGAAGTTAAGAAAATAAAGACAGAATGCTATGAATCCATATATTCCTCTATACGAGATAAAGATGGAAACGTTTTTCCAGACTACTTTGAAAGAATATCCAAAGTTATCCTTTTTAATGAAAAACAGATGCAATACTACCGTATTCATTCTGGTGTAGGTGCTAAGATTAGGGCGGATGCTCAAGAAAGTGAACGCCAACGAATTACAGCAAATATGAGTAAGGAGGAAATAGAAGATTGGAAGCGTTCACTTATTAAGAACAAAAACAAAACTAAGACTGCCAGAGAAAAAGAAAAAGAATCAGAAATAGATGAAAAAATTAAACAGAAACAAATCTACAATAAGATGCTCACTGATCTCAGCTCTCAAATCAAGAAGCAGTTCCCTGGAATCAGGGCTGAAGCGCTTCGTAAGAAGCTGATCCGGAAAGCAGAGCTACTTTCTATTCCAATAAATGAACATGGAGAACAAATTTAGTGTTCAAAGAAGTGAATATGGATACTAAAGACATGCAGACTATAACATATAACATCAAGATCCAATCTCCGTTCATACTAACTCAGAACATGATTAAGCAGAAGTTAGGATTTGGCTTCCAACTTTTAGCTCTGGTAAAAGATAGTGATATACAATTACGCCCAATAACTGACGTAGACAGTGCAGTAAATCAAATTGTTCAACTAGGATACAGAGCATTAGCTCGAGCCCATCATCCTGATCTTGGAGGAAATCCTGAAGTTATGATGATTCTGAACAGAGCAAAGAAAGAATTAAGTGATGTACTCAATTCTATAGGTATTGAAGGAATTGAAGGGGAGAATAAAAATGGAAACAAATAATACTTTAGTGAAATCAACTCAAAATCTAACTCTAACCCAACGTCTGAAGTTAAGAGACAGAATGCCGTGCTTAATTTTAGACATATCAGGATCAATGTGTAAAGCAGTGGATGAGAATATTGAACCAGACGTATCTAAGATAAATAAACTTAAAGAAATCTTGAAATCAATAAATCCACTCCCGAGATTCATGTATACTTTCTCTTCAGATTCCAATCGAGTGAGTCCTAGTGATATTCAAGACATAAAACCGAATGGGTCCACGGTTCTAAGTAATGCTCTGAGCTTAGCAATTCAAGACAATCAGAATCATTGCATCCTAATTACTGATGGGGAAGTAGATCCTTATGATAGAGATAAATCGCTTGAACTCTGCAAGAATCTAATTATTGACATAATCTACATTGGACCAGATTCAAAAGTGCCTGATTTTCTTACTTTGCTAGTAAAGAATTGCAAACAAGGATCATTTGCAAGTAAAGCAGATTTGGCTTCGCCAAATCTGCTTACTGAGAAAATTCAACTTCTACTGACTCAAGGAGATCAATATAAATAAATGATACTTAAAAACTACTGCCCAGTATGTAAACTAAAAGTAACTTTAAAATCAGAGTCATACTTTGAGAATAACACTAAAGTATCCCATCTATACAGTTGTGGCCATTCTCGAACTCAAAGTTTAATCTCATCAGACAAAACCTTTGAGGATTTCATTTCAGAGGACGGGCATAAGCCCCGAAAATTCCAAATTTTCGGGGCTAATTTTGCTCTTAAATCAAACGGCCGTTTCCTCTTAATGGATGAACAGGGAATTGGAAAAACGATTCAATTCCTTATGTTCTGTTCAGAACTACTAAAGCAATCACCTAAATCCAAAATTGCAATCATTCCAAAATCTTCACTACGTATTCAATGGATGCGAGAAATTCACCGCTGGCTTCCAGGCAAAAACTGTCAGATTCTGAGATCAGAATCTGACATGATTATGCCAGGAGCTAAGTTCTATATTATTTCAATGGATATCCTCTGGAGATTCAAGGATCTTACTTCCCTAATGAATAAATTGAGAATTGATTGCATATGCCTAGATGAATGTCAGTATTTTAAGAACGCAGACGCAAAACGCACGAAGTCCATTCAGATTATTGCCAGAGACATGCCTTTTATTGCAGCACTGTCAGGAACGCCCATTAAAAATAATGCACATGAATTCTTCCCAATACTAAATATCTTGAGACCAGATAAGTTTAGTTCTCTCTCTGGATATGAAAAATCTTGGTTACAATTCTATTATGATGGCTATAAGTCTAAGTATGGGGGAATCAGTAATCCAGAATTGTTCAAAGATTATACTAAGGACTTCATCTTACGTAGAACTCGTGCCGAAGTCCTTCCCGATCTTCCTCTCATAAACAGAGAATATATGTACGTAGAACTCGGAGAGGAGGTAGAGCTGGCATACAAGAATGAATTAAAAAGATTTCAAGAGGAATATTCCAAAGACAAAAACAAGAAAATGATTTCAGACAGCATCTTGGCATACTTAGTAAAAATGAGACATATTACGGGAATGGCCAAGATAATACCAGCCTATGAATTCATTAAAGAGTTCCTGGAATCAACTGACAGAAAACTTACAGTTTTCTGTCATCATCATGACGTAGCATCTACTCTGTATGATTTGCTTTCATCTGTTTCATCTGATTTTCTTGGTGAGGGAATTATAAATATAGTAGGAAAATCTACAGATCAAAGACAAAGCTCAATTGATGTTTTTAAAAATAACATAAACAACAGAATTCTAATAGCGAGCACGCTAGCTTCAGGTGAAGGTCTAAACTTACAGTTCTGTTCAGACGCAATAATGCTAGAACGAGAGTGGAATCCCGCGAATGAGGAACAGCCTGAAGGGCGGTTCCTCAGAATAGGACAACAAGCAAAACAAGTTAATATGACTTACTTTATTGCTGTGGGTACTATTGACGAATATATTACTGAACTTGTGGAGCGGAAACGTCAAGATATAAATGCAACCCTTGAGGGGAAAGAACAATTGAATTGGACTGAATCTAATATAATCAAAGAACTTGCGGATATTCTAGCAGAGAAAGGAGGATCAAAATGGGGCTTCTAAGAGTATGAACAGCAAACTTAAAACCAAAATAGGAGAAAAAACAATGCCAACATTAAATGAAAACCAAAGAATATTCGTACTTGACTCACAGAAATTGGATTCAATTCAATCGTGTCATTTTCATTACAGACTAAAGCATGAAGAACATTATCGTAGAAATGACGTTCCCATTTACCTTGAGAGAGGATCACTTATACATCATATGATTGCTGTCTATTATAGCTGCAAAATGGAACCAAATCCATTATATGACAAATCTCACTCAGAAATAGTACAATATGCAGTAGACGCCGGAAGAGAATTAGCCCTAGAAATGAAGTCTCTAGATATCTCAGAGTTAGAACGTACAATTGAAGTGTTCTTAGAGTACACAGACTTTTGGGAGAATGATGGTCTTGTTCCAACTTTCGTAGAGAAAGTTGGAACAACTATACTACATGAATCCCCTGAATTAATCATTGCGTACGAGGTAAAAATAGACCTAGGAATTCAATGTGGCAAATCAATAATTCCAGTAGATCATAAACATGCACAACAAAGAAGAGATCCGAACGATATGAGTAATCAGTTCATCGGTTATTGTTTTTACCTTGGAAGTAATAACATAATCATAAATGAAATAGGCTTCCAAAAGACCCTCAAGGCAAGCGAGAAATTCAGAAGGCATACTCTTAGTTATAGCGATAGTCAAATTCAAGAGTGGAAGCAAGATACTATTGACAGTGTCCTTAACTATATAGGACTTGCGGAGCAAGGACGATACATAAAGAATAGAACTTCATGCGATAAGTATTCAGGATGTGAATTTAGGGAAGTATGTAGACGAGATCCTAGTATTAGAGACGTTAAACTAAATGAACTTTATCACGTTGACGAAGTGTGGGATGTTGGTTCCAAATTAGGAGCAAATTAACTTATGTTTGATATTACCAGAAAAGAGGCACTTGAATTATTTGATGATTGTGAAGAGTTTACTAAAACAGGAATTAATTCAATAGATTCCAAACTTCGTAAGAAAGCAGAACTTGCTTTTAATGAAGTAACTATAACTGCACAACATATGAGAATAATATCAGAAGTTGTGTATCAAACACTTGCAAATGAATACATTGTTTCAGTCACCGCGATGAAGGAAGGGAATAAACCATGACAACTAAAGAACGTAGATTATTAGTAATCTTAGGAAACTTAGCATCAAATAGAATTCCACCAGAAAACATAAATGAATACAAACGAAGGGCAATGGTATTGATTGATGAAGTAGAAAATGAAGATGGCCTTGAAGATTCTTTACAGGATCTCAGGATAACAGGAACTCAGGATATAGTATATGAACAAAACCCAAAAGAATAAGATAAACGAAGAAGACCTAGATTATTTAGCAGAATATCATGATAAAGAAGAGCATTTCTTTTATTTAGCTAATATACCTTCGTATATGTGGATTAACAGCCAAGGTAACTCCGTAGATTTACGTAGGTGCAACAATTTAGTATACTTAAAGAATATACGAGATTGGATGTTAAAGAATTCATGTTATGGAAATTCTAATACATACACTGAGTATACAAAAACTAAACAGTTTTTGTATGTTGATAAAAGAATTAAGAAGTTAGAGTATGAAGATGAACTAGCAAAGAATTGGCTAGATAACCTTTTGGACTAAGGGACAATTATGATTGTAAAATGTTATTGGAGAAATCCAGAAAACCTTTCAGAAATTAAGGTTTATGAAATATTATTCGATTACCTACCAAGAATAGGAGAAATTGTTGAGATTGAAAACATAGAATATGAAGTAATTAGTATAATACATAGACTATATCTATTAACTAGCAATATCTACAGAGTAGATGAATTTATAATTAATCTAAAATAGGACAAAGTAATGCAAGCAACTAATAAAGATAAGGAGCAAGTGAAGCTTGCTCATGTTCACAAATATTTACGTGTAATGCTTGGTGGAAAGCGCCTAATAAAAGACGACACTGGAAATAGCCGTCTACTAAATCAAGCCGGATATCCAGTAATGAAATGCATCCTTCCTGGCTGTAGGCACTTTATCTCATTAGAGTTATGCATTGGACGAGAATGTGTATGCTGGAGATGCGAAGGAACGATGATTATGAGTAATGAATCCATTAAGAAAGTTCATCCTACTCATAAGAATTGCTTACAATTCACTTAGTATATGAAGATAGAATTAAAAAGGAATAAACTAAAATGAACACTCAAGACGCTGAAGTTAATCCGAATATTTTTGCACTTTTTAAGGGACCATCAAGTGCAGGCAAATCCGTTGCTGCACTTTCATTTCCAAACCCAGCAGTACTAGATTTTGATGCTAAGATGCCTGCTATTGCATTAAAACACTTTCCCAACAAAAGTATTGAGTATTATCAATTTGAAAATACTAACTCATTATTCAATCTAATCAATTCCTGGTTAGAGTGCCCAATTTGTGGAATGTCGAAGACATGCATTAAGTGCAGTACCAGATGCCCGCATGAGACACTTATATATGATTCTCTGACGAATGTAGTAAACCTTTCAGACAATACCTTAGCAAACATAAAAGGAGATGACATTGTAAAGTTAACTCAACGTCTGATGAAGACTAAAAGTGGATCTAGTAAAATAGATCTTACGGATTGGGATTATTATAAAGTAGGCTTCCGTTGTTTCGATTACCTTATAGACACTGCTAAAATATTATTTAAGCGTGACGGGAATCCAAAACATATCATCTTCACTGCACACGTAGTAGACATTGATGAGCCCAATTTGGATGGAGGTGGGAGTAGAAGAGTACGTAGAATAGTGTCACACGGTAAGTCAATAGGAGCATGGGTTCCTACTAAATTCGATGAATCATACATGTTTAGCTGTGAAACAGCCGTTGGTTCAAATAACTCGCTATATACTAGACATATATGCAATACACAAACAATAGGCCAGGACGACGCTAAAACTGCATTTCTACTTCCTAGAGAAATAGATTTTACTGACAGGAACTTAGATGGAAGTATTAGTTTCTTTGATTTACTTATGAACAGTATTAAAAGCAAGAAAGAAGGACAGAAGTTTTTATTAAGTACTCAAGGAAAATAAATTCATAAAAATGGCCTAATATAGGCAAACTTAAAGGAGTAAATGCAAAATGAGTCAAGAAGATATTGAGTTTAACGTAAGTCAAGAAGACTTACTGGAAGGTACGGTCCTAAAACCAGGACCGTACTTATTAGAGATCAAAGCAGTAAGCCAGAATCCAGGCAAGAACAATCCGCAAACAACTACTACGAATTTAGTATTCGAGGTTAAATCTGGCCCAGATCTACGTTGCCCAGGAGTGATAATCAAATACTACCTGAACAACGCAGAGGGAATTCCTAGGCGGAAAGCAATGGATTTCTATGCACATCTTTATGGCAAAGAAATCGACAAGCCAATGAATATGAAGCAGAAAGCAGACCAGATGATTGGACGGAAAATCAAGGCATATGTCGTTAACGAGAAGTTTAACGGCCTAATGCAGAACAAAATCGACGGCTTTCTGCCTGCTTAACGCAGGCAGAAAGCTTTGCTTTGCTTTAAAAGCAAGCTGGTGAGGGTCATAAAATACCCTTTAAACAAGGCATCACACTGAGCTTTGAATAGCATTAACCAATTCAAATAAGGTAAGTGATAGCGGCCAGAACAGAAATTTAATTTAAAAACATGCTAATAACAGTAGAGGTAATTCCTCATAACCAACAACGTTATGATACAGTAGGGGATTGGCAGTTTACTCCGAATAATGATCTTAAGATATTCATATCTGATACTGCTAGATATTATGGATACTTAATTGCAATTCATGAAATGGTAGAAGCTATTCTATGCTTACATTCTGGCATTATAGGAGATACAGTAGATAAATGGGACCTAGATCATATAAACTCAGAGGAGCCAGGAGAAATAAAAGGGTGTCCTTATTATAAACAGCACTTCATTGCAACTACAGTAGAAATGATTCTTGCCCAGTGTTTAAAAATTAATTGGCAAGAATATGGGAAAGCAATTAAGGAAATCAAATAATGAATTTTCCTTTTGTAACATGTAAACGGCATCCTGGAATATTTAGTCTAGGATATATAATCTGTGTTCATATAATCAATAACTCACAGGTATATCATAAAATACCTGCTAGCTCTGATAGTTTAGGAGAAGTACTATGTAAATCTTGTGTAGGAAAGGAACTTAAACCATGTAAACTTAAATTAATTTGTGCGAAATGTTTAGAAGAAATAGAGTATGTCCAATAAATACGTACCAGGTTATGGTAATAATTCTCCTAAGTTAATGATAGTAGGAGAGGCCCCTGGTCCTGATGAAGAGCTTGAAGGCAGGCCATTTGTAGGAAAATCTGGGAAGTTATTAGATGAATGTCTTTCTTTGGCAGGAATTCATAGAGATGAGGTTTATATAACAAACGTAGTGAAAGTCCGTCCTCCAGATAATGATATTAAGCGTTTAGGGGAATTAGGATACAAAATAGAGGATTTCCTACCTCAGCTCTGGAATGAAATAAATGAATTAAATCCAAACTGTATTCTTGCAGTAGGAGGTACAGCATTAGAGCACTTAACGGAATGTAAGGGAATACTGAAGTATAGAGGAAGTATTCTAAAGGCAAGCAAATCTAATCATAAAGTAATTCCAACTATCCATCCTGCTAGTTTGCTTCACGGGAAGGAAAATACTTCTTCATGGCGTGACTTTGCATTCATCAAGTTCGATATAAAGCGCGCTGCGAAGCAGAGCGCATTTCCGGAAATCAATCTTCCTATTAGGAATTTGCATATAGCTAATTCTTATTTAGACGTAGTTCGTTTTCTAGAAAGACATACGAAGCATGAGTACGTCAGTGAGGACACAGAAACATATAAAACAATTCCAATATGCATTGGTCTCAGTTTTGATCCATCTGAAGCCATAAGTATTCCACTTTTTCATGAAAGCATAAAGCAAGACCAAGTAGAGATTTGGAAAATAATAAGTGAATTTAATTTTGACACACGGATAAAGATTATAGCCCAGAATGCTAAGTTTGACGAAAAGAGATGCAGGCAAGTAAAATTAAACTGGAATAATAATCTATATTTTGACACCGGAATGGCTTGGCATTGTTTATTTCCTGAATTCCCTAAGAAATTAGAATTTATTAGTTCAATATGTACGGAAGAGCCATACTATAAAGATGAAGGTTCAGAATATGATCCAAGAAAACATGATTTCTCACGTCTTTTACTATACAACGCAAAAGATGCAGCAGTTACTTTTGAATGCTTTATTGAGATTAATAAGCTTCTTAGTAAGAATAAGCTTAATAACTTTTTCTTCGAAAAAGTTATGCCTTTACATAAATTATATTCCGATATCGAGGATGTTGGTATTCTTGTTGACTATAATACTAGAAATACTCTTAAAAATAAGTACATTATACTTAAAGAGACTAAACACGACCAAATTTTAGATTTAATTTCAGATGGTGAATTAGCCAAAAAAGAAACATATAAACATTTCAATGTAATGAGTAATGGGCCTAAAAATCAAGTTGCTAAATTAGTATTTCAAGAACTTATGTGTCCCCTTAGATCGGATACTAGTGACGAAACTCTGAAGTCGCTTGCAAACAATCACTTCAATAAAAATAACGAAAAGCATAAGAGGATTAAGAGCATATTATTAGGAATATTAGAGGAAAGAAAACTAAGAAAAACAATCGGGACATATCTAGATGCCGAGCTAATCAGTGATATTAGTCCTTTTACTGGTACAAATCGAATACATACTCAGTGTAATATAAATGGCACCAAGTCAGGCAGGACAAGTACAAGCAAACTGAAACCACCAGTGTATTATAAATTAGCAGGGATAGCATTACAGACAATGACTAAGCATGAAGATCCGAACTTGGATGCTCCTAGTGCTGATCTTAGGTCAATGTTCATTGCCGATGAAGGCTATAGTTTTATAGAGCCAGATCTATCTCAGGCCGAAGATAGAGTAGTTTGCGTTCTTTCTGAAGATTGGGATGCTCTTAATGAATATGAAAAAACTGAATTTAAGTACAATAAATACGGTATAAAGGATGATAGACATACACAAACGGCGATAGACGTTTGCGATTTAGTATTCAGTGAAGTAACAGATTACAAAAGACAGATAGGAAAGAAGACACGCCATGCAGGAAATTACTGGATGCAGAAGCATACTCATATGCTCCAGCTTGCTAGTGCTGGTATATTTATTAGCGAAGCTGAGGCAGGTAAACAAATTGAGAGATTTCATTTTCATAATCCTAGGATTCATAATATATTTCACCGTGATATTATTGAATGTCTTAAAATTAATAACAGGATATTAACAACTACACATGGACGGAAACGTCAGTTTTTCGACAGATGGGATGATTCACTATTCAGAGAAGCATATAGTTATATTCCACAGGCTGTAGTTTCAGACCATCTTAAGTTTGCCATGCTTCGTATTAAAGCAAAAACTGGCCTCCAGTTTTTGCTAGAAAGTCATGATTCATTTTTGGCATTATGCAAAGACGAATTAGTTCAAACTGTGACCAAAATAATACAAGAAGAACTTGAGGTTCCTATTGATTTTCGGGGATGCTCTCTCTCTAGGGATTATGACTTAATAATTCCATGCGAGATAAAAATTGGCAAACGATGGGTCGATAAATCGGCGTCATACCCAGATGGTATGGAAAGCAAGAAGAAGATTAAATCTAATGCCAGCAAACACTTGGTTGCAGATTCTAGTGGATTCATATGTAGAGAGTGAAGCACCACAATTATTTTTCTATTGGTCAGGCATTGCTGCAATTTCTGCGGTAATTAGACGCAATGTATGGTTAGACAGATTTACTTACAAGTTGTACCCAAACGTGTACGTGTTTATTGTAGGCAAATCAGGAGTCAAGAAAGGCATTCCTGTAAGTGTAATAAAAGATATAGTTGACATAGTAAATGTGACCCGTGTAATTAAAGGCCGCTCTTCTGTTCCGGCTATCATCAGAGATTTAAGTAGAGCATTTACTTTAGAGAATGGAAGTATTATCAAAAACGCAGAGGGTTTTATAGTTTCAGGAGAATTAGCTGCTTCTCTTGTGAAGGATGCCGATAGTCTATCTATTCTAACAGATCTTTACAACACGCATGAGAATGAAAAACAGTGGGTCAATTCGTTGAAGGTATCTGGAATAGATACGCTTTTGGCACCATGCATCACTATGTTATGTGCGACTAATGAGGAAAACTTTGAGGCTACAGTTCCACAGGTAGACGTTAAAAATGGATTTATAGCAAGGACATTCATAAGCTATTCAGAAGACGAAGTAAAACTTAATAGCCTAACGCAGAAACCTAAGGCATTAGTAAATAGAAAATCCTTAGCACAATACCTAATAGATATAAAGGATACGAAAGGAGAGTTTACTTGGTCTCAAAAAGTAAAAGACTATTATGACTCTTGGTACTATCCATTTTATAAAGACATTGCTTCCAAAGATGATCCTACGGGAACTTTTCATCGTATTGGAGATCAAATATTGAAAGTAGCTATGTTAGTTAGCTTGTCAGAAAGTAATTCCCTAGAGTTAGAAGAACGTCATATATATGAAGCTATTACAGTATGCATGAATTGTGCAAAAAGTATGATGAAGGTAACGATGGGCAATGGTAAGTCTCCTTCTAACTATATTACTAAAATTATTCTTCGTGACTTACTAACTGCCCAAGGAAATCAATTATCTAGGAAAATAATCTTAAGTAGACATTGGGGAGAGTTTGATAAGTATGATCTAAGTAGAAGCATTGAGACTTTAAGAGCATTCGATGCAATTGAGATTTTAGGCCAATGTGAAGCAGAACATGAGTATAAATTGAATCAAAAAGTGATTAACATGTACAGTAATTTCAATAACAAGATCAATTAGAGAATAAAAGCATGAAATATATTGAATTCGATGTAGTTAATCCAGATGGAATTGTTCAAGTCTATAGAGATTACTATTGGTGGTGCATAGATGGAGATCCTAGAAGGGCTTTATTTTTTGGAAATAGCATCAAAGAAGGAAGGCCACAGTGTAATTACAATGAAGATCTAGCAAAATATATAGGATTAAAATTAGGTCATGATAAAATAGCAAAGCTAATTCAAATACACTTAGCATTTGTTCCTTGGGAGAATTAAGAAATGACTAAATTAGAATCACATTTAGAATGTAAATCATGCAAAAATCAAACCGTGCCAGATATTTTAAAGAAATATCCGATGGCAACAATGACAGTATGCCAAAATCCTGAATGCAGAATGATGTATAATAGAAATCATGTTATGATTTCTGTCATGAGTATTGAGAAATGGAATAAGCCTAATGAGGAAAATTAATATATGACAGATGAAGAATTTGAACAATTAAAAGAGAAGGCAGATAATGAAATTGACAACAATAATTCAAAAATTAGATTTTATCTTGATCTAACGTCAGAAGAAATAAGTTTTATTTGCGGGATTATCATAATAGGATACCATAGTGATTTATTATGTGTATATAAGATGAAGCCTACCGCTTGGAAAGTCATCCATCTTTTAGTAGATCAATTGAATACTATAGAAATGCCAAATTTGGCAGAATTGATAACTCTTGGAATTGATGGAAAGATAATACTAGGAAAGTAGAATAATATGAAAATTAAAATTGATTTTGATGGTGAATATTTTTCTTTAACTGACTATGAAGGAAAAGAGGTAGATGTAGATAATCTTTTATATAATAAAATTATATATATCATGAAGGAATATGATAATATTCAAGAAATTTTAGCTAAATTATATGAATTAAACTAGACTAGCTATCAAATAATTCTTTCGATTTCTTAATTATTAATGTAGCTATCTCATTCTCATTCTCATTCTCATTCTCATTCTCAATCTCATTCTTAATAACTCCGCCATCAGAATTTCTAACAATTAGATTAACAGCTATATAGGCACCCATATAGAACGCTTTCTTAGGATTATCCCTTAAGTCATTTTCATGTAATAGCCAATTTTCTTCTAGCATTTACTTTTCCTCAATGTCCTTAATACTCTTAATCATATCTGCAATTTTATTAAATATTTCTTCTTCATTGGCATCTTTACTTAGGCCCAAAGACTGTAAAGTATTTGGGCGAATTCCAGCAATTCCTAATTTTCCTTTCCCAATCCGACCCAATCCTAAGCCAAATTTAGTAGGAGTCTCTACTTCAACTCCATGATGAATCAATAACCTAGCAGTAGGAGTTACTTGTAATCCATATTTATCTCTTAAGGTATATAAATCCTCTATATTTACTTTGGATATTTTAGTTTCTGATTCGGACTTAGACTCTTCACTCTTGGCTGATTCAGATTTAACTTCTTCGGTCCTTTTACTTTCTTGTACTTGTACTTGTACTTGTTTTGAACTTTCTTCACTGGGAACATTTGCTTTAGTAGTCCTTTCAGTTGTTTTAACTGGTTTGAATTTACTCTCTTTAATTGCTTCAGATTTAGTAGGAGAAGTTACATCCTTATATTGAGATGGATCAATATTTATTGATTTATTTATATCTGTAGGAATATATTTCCTTCCTGTATATGTTATATTTGGATTTTCCTGTGCTGGGCCCATTGGGATGGCTCCTCCTATGCGGCCTTCGGCCGCATTTTCTAATAAAGCTCTAGGTCCTACAGGGGGCATATTGTATTGAGTTTGTTGAGATAGTAACGGAGGCATATTAGGAGGAACTAATCCTCCACCTTGTATTTGTGAGGGTTGCCCAGGAGTTAATGAATAAGAACTTGGCGGCCCTCCTGGACTATATTGAAAACCAGTAGGTGATCCTAATTGTCCTCTTATTTGCTGAACTGGCATGGTAGGAATTTGTGGCGATCTCTGGGGAAGCCAAGGTTGGTCTTTACTAGACTCAATAAATCCTCTAAGTCCACCCCTAATTCCAGGAAATACAGCTCCTAATGCTGCACCTTCTGCTGGATGCCCTATTGCCGCCCCTGCTGTGCCACCAATCTCACCAAATTTCATCCAGGAAGGAATATAGCCTTGAAATGGCATTCTAGAGGGTTCTGCCATTCCTTCATATGCTCCTGGAAGAATTCCTCCTGCTCCTGCTCTTACTTTAGGACTCATCATTGATCCGCCGCCTAAGACAGCACCTAAATTAGTTCCTAATCTTTCTCCCTGTTCATCTTGTCCAGTTAGTTTAGAAATACCTAATCCTAATCCTCCTCCTATACCTGACATTAAAGCACCTTTAGCAACATTAATCATTGCAGGAACTCCACCTAAAGCCATATAAGGCAAAGATGCCATTGCTGCAATATCCCCAACTCCTTGTAATACATCTGCGGTGGTTCCTCTCCAGTCTTCCCCAGGATATGGAGACAATAATCTATCCATGACAGGAGAACTAGGAGTAGTAGTATAATCATGAGTTGGGCTTGGTTTTAATCCTTTTCCTTCCCTTACTCTAGCTGGTTTCTGTATATTCGAAAGAGCGTCATTCAGAGTACTATGAAATAATTTTAGATCCTTAACATTCCCATCCTTATCTACTAAGCTCTCAGGTACCTCTATAGTTATATTACTTGGTCCATTCTCTGGCCAGGTAATACTAGGATCAAGCTGTTGACTCTGATCTCTATCTATTGATATTTTTCTAGGCATTATTCTATTACTCTTATCTTGATTCCTTGGATCTGATTAGGCTGTTCTATAGGCATACCTTTACTGGATGGTCCGTATATTCCTTGAATTCTGTACACTGCCGCTTCTTTTGCTGCTTTCAAATTAGCTCTGATCTTTTCTACATCAAACTTAGCACCTTGTGTTTGCCCTAAATACTTCACTAATTCCCATGAAGGCCTGGATGAACCTGTAGTAGAACTTGCCTCAAATAATACTAGGTACTTCATTAGGCTGAGGAACTCAGCCTCTTTTGCGCTTATTGATCCTGAAGTTCCAACAGACTGAATTCTAGCAAACTTCTCTTCCTCAGTCATCCTGTGAAACGCTTCGGTTCCAATTGTCTGATTAAGTTCTGATAAGCGGCCCTGCAAAGGACCAACTCTAGCTTGCAATTCAGGATCATCAATAAGCTCATTTAACCGATTGACGTGAAGTACAGTAGTTTTAGCAGTATCTACTGTCTTTTGTTGTTGTTGATTAATAGGTTTAGTAGCTTTCCCCATTCCTATAATCTGGTTTGTTTTATCTATAAATCTATCTCTTCCTGCTCTAGGAACTTTATTGAAATAGTTCCAATATGAATCTGGATCATTAATTGCTTGCATTGCTAGCGCGTCAGTTTCTTTAGAAACTTTCTCTTCCTCTACTTCCCATCTCGCTTTTGTTCTTTCTTTTGAAACTGCTCCTGCTTTCTGTCCAGTTACCTCTATAGCTTTGGGGCTTCCAGTAACATTAAATTGGCCTTGAGCTACTGCTTGAGCTTGTTTGGTTTTAAAATCCTGAAATTGCTTTTGTTCTTCAGGAGTCATTGCCTGATACTTTTCAAAAGTATCAGGCTTAAGAGGGTGCATTGCCTCGTACATATTGGCAAATTGCTCTTGCATCTGCGGACTTAATTGGTCATAGTCTTTCAATTGTTCTATTGGTAACTTTCTTCTAAGTAAATCTAATCTCTGAATTCGATCAGTAGACATCCCTTTCTTGTATTCAATATTAGCCGTATTTACTCTCTGTGCTTCAGCAAGTTTCTCCTTAGCAATCTCATCTTGCAGTTCTCGATGTGTATATAAATTTTGTGCTTGTAGTTTCTGAATTCCTAATTGTTGTTCTTTTTCTGACCTAGTTACACGTTCTTGTTCAATTGCTTCCTGTGCTTTAATTGGAGCTAATTGAGATTGATATCTTTGTACTGCTCTAGTATATGGTTGATCTCTTAATTCTCTTCCAATTTCAGGTCTTCCTGCCGCGCCGGCTAATCCTCCAGCTATTGCATTCAATACCGTTCGCAATTTGCCCTGAGCAAATTGCGCATCTCCATATACTGGAGGTTTCCCAAGATTCATTTCAGCCTGTTGTCCAGGCAAAATTGGAGCCATCTGTATTGGACTCGGGAGATTACTTTGTCCCATTGGTCTTAATGCCTGTAGCAATTGACTATAAGATGCATTAGGCTGAACTTGAGGAATCTTAGATCCTATTGGATTCCCATTTTCATCTAATATATATTCAGGGCTCATACTTTATGGACCTCCATGCTTAATAGTTCCAGTAGCTCTAGTTCCAGGTAAACTACCTAATACTCCGGCAGCAGCTCCACCAATTGTTCCTACTGTTCCTAGAATCTTATCGAAGATTCCAGGCTGATTTGCTAGATTTGTTAGAATTGAAAGGTCTTGATTATTTAATTGCCCAGTGGCTTGATAATTCTGAAGTATTTGATTTACGGTTTGAAGTGCCTCACTTTCAGTTAGGCCGTATACGTTTGCCAGTCCTCCAATCGCTGCTAATCTATTACTTGATTGTAATCCTGCAAGAGATGCACTAGTATCAACTGCTGTGCCAGCCGCAGCTTGAGATCCTTTTCTTGCAAGAGTATCTATTCCACTTCCACTAAGACCGTAACCTCCGGTTCCGGCCAGTTGACGACGATAATCAGAAGCAGCAGTATCATACGCTCCTGATGCTGCTCCTGATGCACGTGATTGTATTGCGCTTATCTGTTCGGGGCTAATTCCTCCAGTAGAAGCAATGTCTCCATATCCAGATACTACCGAAGGTAGAATAGATTTTCCAATTCCTTGAAATCCACCTAATATTCCCTGCAATTGACTTCCAGTTTGTGAAGCAAACTGATTGTTTGCCGAGATTTGATTTTGAGCTTGAGATTTAACGGCCTGTTGATCTGCTTTGCTCATGATTTTAGTATCTCCAGTTTCTTTTTACTAAGTATTCCCATGACAGCAACTATATAATCTCCATCCTCATCTGAGAGTTTCAGTTTTCCTTCATTAAGAAGATGTTTTAAATGAAAAACACAAGTATCAATACTAGATATAGTCCATTCATTTATACTCATCTTAAGTATATAATCCTCAACTATAGGAACTCCCATGTCATTAACTACCGGATTATATTCAGGATTACTTCCTTCTTCTAATTCTAGTAAATCCTTATCTTGTTCCATTATTTTAATCTCCATTATTGATCCAGACCATAACTCTATCTGATTTACTTGGCTTGAATTTCATCTTTTCTAGTATAGTTCCAACTTTGTCATTAGAAATAAAGGCATGACATTCATCTATTTTTCTTGTATTTAATTCCATAACTAATTCCTTATTCATTTCTATAAGGGCTTTTCCTTTAATGAATTTAGAACAACCATTTCCACTTAATAGAATTACCTCACTACTTAACTTAATAAGGCCAACTAAGACTACTTTGCCCCTATCAATTATAGTACGTTGAATAAAGCATTTATTTAAATCCAACCAAGGAATATCCATGCTTTTAGACAATTCATTAACTATATCTTGATCTGCTAAATGTAAAATTAACATATATTTCAATAATAAACATTTCCAATATTTGCTGGTGGACAATAAAATATAGGTTTATCTGGCTGAATCAATCCAAAAGACCCAAAGTTTAGTATCTTGAAAGTTATACTTGTAGATAATACACTAAAACGTGCCCTTTGTACACTTGTAAAAGTATTGAAACTTGGATCTACTGCTAGCTCAGGATAAATGACATCTCCTATTCTATCCACACTATAAATTGCTGTATTTGTAGGAGAACTGTATAGACGAGAACCATCTGAATATGTAGCTCTAAAATAAAATCCAAATATATTCCAAACATTAATAGAAGTATAGATTGCACTATCATCTATAGTTAGAAATAGAATGCAATTACTAACATCCAACGATGGACTTAATTTAATACTTGAGTCCGGGGAAATTGCATTAAGGTCAAAAGCATTATAAAATACTGTTTTGCCGAATGGTAATCCTTGATACACGAAAATATTCCCTAATCCACTTGTTGGAGTTCCTCCTCCTAAGAACTGAAGTGTAGGATCAAATGTTGCATTGCCTAAAAATAAATCTAGGAAAGCAGCATGGCCATCATTTTCATATGACGTAACTAGAACTGATTCTAGTCTCATAAGCGTTGAACTTATAGAAGGTAGTCCAGGTTTATAAACGAAGATTGACGTAGATGCACTTATAACTGTAGATATAGAATCAGTAATTTGAAGTGTAATTGGAAACAATCCTCCGACTGTAGGTGTTCCTGTAATAAGTCCACTGGAATTCATACTTAATCCAGTAGGTAATGATCCACTTGTAATTGCATATACGTATCCTGGAGTTCCACCTAACACATTTAATTTATATGAATATGATGCATTAATTTGAGCATCTGGAATCAATTCATTAAATGTTAAGTAATCAGTACCTCCAATTCCATATAGATATATCTGAGAAATAGTAGTATAAGTTCCACTAACTTGATTATCAGTAATTACAAATTGAAAATATCTAAAGGTTGTAGCAACTCCTGAACATATATAATTACGTAATTCTCCTCCTGACCATCCTATTTCTCCTACACGAGTATCCAATGTAGTCCAAGAGATATTATCATTAGATCCTTGAACAGTCCAAGCCTTTGGTAACCTAGTATCTCCTCCTGGAGCTAAAATGCTATATGAAATAAGCTGTCTAGAGAAACTAAACCCAGCATCTAATTTGATGAAGCATGGTAATCCAGATAATGCACAATACGTACCTGTATTTCCATCAAAAGCATCTTGTATAGCCAAAGATCCGCCGCTCGCAGTAACTACATACGGTGGAGGTGTTGTTGGACTCGTTAGATTATGTGGTGCAAAATCAAAACTCATTTTAGTGCACTAAAATGTGTTACTATATCCGGATGAGCCAATACGAGCCCACTTGTTCACCTGATAGCAAAAGAAGAAATTACCAAAATTGTCATAAGATACATCCCCTGGATTCCCAGATGATACATGACTTACAGGTGGAACACGCCAATTAACTAGACTTAGTTTAAGAAAATCTATATTATCAGAAATACTCCTTATATTTGCATCAAACGTATCTAATGCTTGGTATAATTTTATATCGCTTACCTTAAGATGTGAATACAGATTTTGTGTAGATTGTATTTTAGGCATCGTTTTTATTCTTTTTTAGTTTCATCATTCTTTCTAACTCTTGTTTATCTAGTTGCTCTTCTATAGGCATACTGGTTAACATATTTTTCCCATCTCTATATGGATTATAACCATGTCTTCCTTTTTTAATAGAATCTAATTTGTTCTCACGTGGAGTTCCTATAAATAAATGACTTGGATTTACGCACCTAGGCTCATCACAGTGATGACAAATAAATTTTTCTCCTGGATCATCCCCTGTATGAAGAAAATAGGACACTCTGTGTGCCCCAAACATACGGCCACCTATTCCAAATTTACCATATCCTGATATACCATCATTAGCTCCCATCCAGATCCAGCAATCGCCAAATCCACTAATATTTTTCCATGTTTTCTTGTAAAAATTTTTAATATTCTTGCGTGTTAAATTAGGAATTTTAATGTACACAAATTACCCTCAATTAAGCATTAGTCAAAATTGGTCTCACCAAATACTTCCTCTTTCCATATAAATCGAGCTTCCTTAACTGAAAGAAGCCCTGCCTTGCAGGGGAGGTATCTGGTCCGATTGCCGCCTGATTGCATTGTATAAGTACTTGTATAGATTCTGACTCGACATTCATGCTACGTTGATATTCCTGAATTACTGATGGGAGTAGATTCAACCCTTGAATAAAACGGAAAGTTTTCCTATCTTTGGAATATACTCCTACATTAGTTAGTAAATATCCGTTGATACTTAGATTAAGAAGAGTAAATACACCAAAACCTCCAGTGCTTACTTCTGAAGTAATTATATACTGATTTATAGGCCATTGAGTTCCGTCTTGGTCTATATCGCCAAAATATACAGAACTACTCACTTGTCCATGTTGGAAGCTGACTATCTTAAAGATTGAATTAGAAGCGTTACAAAAGCTCAACTGATATATAGGAAATTGATTCAAATTATTCTGAACTAAAACGAAGTTCTCCATGCTTAGTTTCAAGATGCTAGTGAAGAATCTACTACTCCATATTGAGAATTTGATAGTATTAGCGGAAAGTCCATCATTGTAATCTGCCATTAATATTGTATAACAATTTCCATTCGTTTCAGGAGTAAACGTGCCACCTAAAGTACTTGGAGGCAATAAGGGAAGGCTTGCATATATTCTCTTTAAATTGATATCATGGCAAATTCGTATATTCTTTATATATTGTGGGGGAATCAAGTCCCATAATGTACGAATCTTTATAGTAATACTCGGATCAATATAAGTTCCGTTAAATATTAATATGCCTTTGCTATTAGCTATAAAGCTAATATCCATACTATCTTGTGAACTAAAGCTAGAGCTAAAAACAGAGCAATTACCTTCCCATGCACCTAATCCTGAATCTATAAGAGTGATTCCCCACGATGAAGGCTCAGACCCGTTATCCTGAGTTGCATACGTTCCATTTGGTTTCAAGATATAAAGAAGGTCTCGTATAACTAGGCCTGTATTTGAGGGATTATTCCCAATTTCTGGAGGAATATGAACTACGTTATTATTAAAATTGAATTCCTCAGGAATAAGAAGCTGGCTAACTAGAATATCATCAGGAAATAAGTCCTGGCCAATTATGACTAATCTTCCTTTATAAAATCTTAATGCACTACAGGATGGTAAATCTGGAAGTACGTCAATAAGATAATCTGCACTTTCAAGTAAAGAATTATCAAGAACATTTTCAATGATGAACGAATTATGAATTGGATCATTGTCATTGATTATTCCATTAGGAACAAAGAACAATTCCTTCTGATTTGCCTTCGTCATTAATATGACTCTTGCAATCACATTGTCCGTGCCTATCCCAATATTACTTACTTGAATTGGAAATCCTGAAGGATCGTCTATATAAGTTATTTGACTTGGAGGACTTAGGTATCCATTCTTATACTGAAATGCATATGCAACTCCATGGGCTCCTACGTCTATTGAGTTAGCTACTTCTAACGGGGGAGAAGTTACTATAGTTATAGTTATGTTTCCAGTTCCTAAGGGATCGACGCTAAATACAGTAGTAGAAACCAAAGCAGGAGATGCATCCATTTCTATAAGATTATTTGGACTTCCAGGATAAATTGCAGTTATATTCCAAGTTCCATTAAGTGGATTTGAGGCTCCAGAGTATCCTGAAATAACCATCTGCTGGCCAATTTGTACTCCTAACGCAACAATATCATCTGGAGTCCAACTGTATATCTTTGAGAACGTTCCGTCAGGAAGTTGCCCTGCCGGATCAGTTTCGGTTAACTGTATAGTTTTTGTACTTGTTGATGAACTTCCAGACGGAGGTTGTCCAATAATCGTTAAGATAGGTTTCTGAGAAATAGTAGGACCATGGCCTGCTGCTCTTCTCAAACTTATACCATCGTAATAGTAAAGAAAGTCTCCTGGAAATGCTTTCCCTTCTTTCTTGAAGGATATGTAAGTTCTTCCATAGATGTTTAAAGCGACGATTTCGTCGCTTCCCGGCACGGTTGCTAAAAGCTGATTTGTAAGACCATCCCATAATTCTCCATTAATATTAAGAAAGAGCATTCTAGAATCTTTGTCTACCTCAGCTATGAAATATGATATAATGTTTTGATTTTGAAATGTGCTTGATATAGTAACTGGCTCACGGATCGAGACTTGATCTTTTCCTGGAAAGATGCAATTCATACAATCTGTTAAATGATCTTGAGGACAAGTATCATAACTTCCTCTACTATAAAGGCCATTGAATCCTTTCAATGTAAGTAAAGGTTCTCGGCCAGTATTAACGTTCATTTATTCCCCACATGGTTGGTTTAAAGTAGAGTATGGAATGTATAATGTCGTTAAACTACAGATTCCGTCAATATCGACACTTCCATCACTAGCAGTTATATTGGCACTAAATACTCCATCATTTGGAAATATAGCATTTATGAAATTAATGAAGTTCATTGGAACCATCGGTATAAGTGTATGAGGAACAATTATATTTGTATAAACCACTCCTTTCATAGTCAAATCTACATGCAAATCCTGAGTTATTGCCTTTCGTAACACTACCTCAACAACTTTAGCTTGATACTGCCCTGTATAATTTACAGGTCCCCAAATCACTACATTATCTGCAATATTGTTTCCTATAGTCAAATCCTTAAGAAGAACAGTACGTTGATATGTTCCACTTGGAATTATAGCAGAAATATTACCAACAACTGTTCCTACCGGAATAGAATAACCCTTGGCCTCGCGATACGGCCTACGGCGAATCGGACGTTGATCCTCAAGAACACCTCTCTTAATAATACTATATAAATTTCTTGATGCTATCTCTGTAAACTTACTAGAATCCTGACCCAATGAATCTTTAACTAAAGAAGCAATTCTAGGTCCAAGATACTTCTCAGAGAAAATTATTCCAAGTTTGTCAGTAAGAAGTTGAGGGGGAGTTAGTGATCCTTTGTATCTTATAATTACTATACGGTCAGACGTAGCTCCGATGAACTTTATAACCTCACGTCTCCAAGTCCAATAAAGCAAGTTATAATTCATATCTTGCTTGGGAAGATAATCTACAAGTATCATCTCCTGGTAGAAATCATCACTTTCTCCTGGAGCCTTCTCAAGCATACTTATAGGGTCAAGTATATTAAGAGGCTGATCTGTTCCTAAATCAAAATGCCCCGCTGGTACTAATATTGGACAGGATTCGTACTTCAATACGCCAAGCTGATTTAGGTCAAGTTCTTGAAGAATTTCTCCGTACGCTTCCTGAAGAAGTGGCATTAAAAGACTATCACTCCATGTAATTCCATTTATATCGTTTAGGTAAATCCTAGCAGATTTTATAGCATCTAAAGCAAGAGCCATAGCCTAATCCTTAGGAGTACATAAACCGCATAATTCAGTATTTGAGCAATCTTCAGGATTATTCCTATCTATAACCTTTCCAAGAGGACATACATATATATCTCTTGGTTTATTTGCATTAGCAAGAGATTCACGTATTTTATTCCACCCATTCTCACAAGGCAATAATTTCATTTGATTTCTCTCACTAACTCTTGGAAAACCATATCAAATATGTACACATTATCAACTTCCATAACTATTTCCCCATTGTGAAAATATATTTGCGCATTTGCAGTTAGATTCATCTTTTCTATTATATTCCTAATTCTAGCCGCTGTAATCTCAATCTTTATTTTATTCATGGTTTCAAAAGTGGCTTCTGGCTCCCACGGTTCGCACTTATTACCTTCGCTAAGTTTTCCTTAGCTAAGGCCGTCATTGCAGTATATACTTCAGCGCTCGCTAATGTACCAGCAGCAATGGCAGCGCTTCGTGCCGCTAAATAACTTTCACCGAATAGAATCCCAATTAAGTCAGTAGCAACTTGAGGAATAGGTATAAGCCTTCTATATTGAATAAGGACTGCTCTATTTGCACTGGCACCTACTAGTAATACTTTTTCTCCCTGCCAAACCCATATACTTAGTACAGTACTTTGAGCCATTCCTATAGGAACATAGAAAGCCTCAGTCATAGGTTGCCATCCTGCCGCCCCTATTAAAGAACCTGAAGCATTCTCAAACAAGGCGGTAGGGCAAAGCATATCTGTAGGCAATCCTGCGTCTATGTTAGTATTAGGGCTAGTGTAGGCAATTGGTGCTGACAAGGCACGAACTATTGGAGATCCCGTTATCCAAAGCTCTTCCTGAAGCTCTCTATGTGCCTCTTGGATCTTCGGTATTAAAACAGGATCTGTGAACGTACTTCCTACATCGTCATTCAATAAAGTTCTAGCAGTCGCTAATACTTGACTCATTGCAACGGACATAATTTACACCAACTTATGAAAGATTGCGTACAAATTAATCGAGTCACCCGTTACACCAGCAGGAAATGCTGCCTGAGTTAGTTCTGTAGCTGCCGTTGTATTAACTTTGACTAAGCCATTGGCACGAGTTGTTCCTGGAATATAGGAATAACTATAACCATTCTTTCCAGTAATTAATACAAACAAAGGCACAGATGGATCTTTTATCTTAAAGTCACTTAGGTCAAGAGCTACTCCTCCGGTAACGTAGTTCCCTGTAGCAGCTACTGTTCCTATTACGTGAAGGCGTTTGCCGTCATCCCAATGTTGGGTTACTGTAAGCGTTAAGCTCATTTAGTTGCTCCTTTAATTTCTCCTGCGAATCTTAACTCAGAATATTTCTTCTCATCAAGAATACATCTGCAATTACTACAAATGGCATTCCTGGGATCGTTCATAGTTGAGCAAGCCTTACACTTCAAGTACGTATAACCTACCTCTTCCGTCTTTAACCACTCTGACTCCAATCCCAAACTCTTAGCAGCAAATCTAGCAAGATCACTTACAACTCGGTAATTATTGTACTTCTTCCAATCATTATCGGTCTCTTTGCATGTCCTTATGAACCATCCTTTCTGGTCTGATTTGATTTTCTCATACACGTCCTTATGTTTGGTCCTAAATTCCTCACTGGATATTTTTCCTTGCAACCAAGTAATTCCAGGCATTGCATTCTCTGAGGCAAACAATTGACCTTCAATATAATCACGAACTATTGAGGCCGCGATCTGATACGAAGGTGTGATAATTCTGGCAGGCTCCTTCTTACCACCTATCGTCATCAAGTGCTCTGATGGACCTATTATTTTACTTACTGGGATTTCATCATTCTTGCATCCAGGTATACGATAGCTTCCAGGGTAGAGTCCAGGTTTGAATTCAAAAATCTCGAATGGAACAATAGAAAATATAGTGGACTTATCATCAGGAAAGTTATCAATCATTGACATTGATTTCTCCTATTAAGGAACGATTATTGCTTCTCCAAAGTGGAAGTATGACATAAGCTCACTGCTTGTCATCTCTCCAATTAGCTCATTACACTCTTTATCTACTCTTCTTTGTTTTCTATCCATCTCATCTTCAATTACGCTTTTGATTAACATACTCGAACTTTTAGGCTTCAAACTCATCTTAACCAAGAACTGAACTACTTTAAGGTTCAAAGGCTTCTCAAATACATATATAGGTTCGTACGATCCATGCTCTCTAACTTCAGGTAAGAAATCAAATGCATCAATTAATTCCTCAGGAGAGTGCCACTTCTCAACGATCCAATTCTCATTGATCCCCATTGCGCTGTATTTCTTTATTCTACGTACTTCTCCATTATCCCCTTTTACTAACTCATATTGATCATTTCCCCAAACTAGCCTAAAGATAGGATGGCCCTTTAAATTCTTTGGGGAATTATTAATGAGCCATCCCTGAATAGAGTTTGCTTCAATGCTTTCCATTACTAGTATCCGGGTGGTACAGTCAGTGCATCTATGTACGCTATGCCAGCTGGATTATTAGCGTACAATTGCCATGAGCAAGTTATGTACGCCAAATTAGACGTTGCCACTCCACCACTCGCACCACGCATCACGAAGAAGCGATTTCCATTGTCATCTTTATACCATCCGACGGGATAGAATTCTGCTCGCTTATAAATTCCATAATCTACGAAATCTATACGAGTTTTATCCCATGAGTAACTGCATTCAATCGGAGCGCCTGCAAGACGCATATTATCATTAAAGTACAAGTTAAGGCCTTCCTCACGTGCTTCCTTATTGATAATAGATACTTCCTGACCGATCTCTTCATATGCTTGTTTTTGACAAGGATGCATCCAGGCCGTTAATTTCTTCTGTTTGTCAATTCCTACTCTGTCTCCAATCTTATTCATTGCTAGACGAGGCATAGGAACGGCAAGAGATCCACTTGCCTGTACTCTATTTGCACGAATTTCAGGAGTAGTTGCACGATTAAAACCAAGCCAACTTCCCGTACTTGCATTGGATGCATGATACGGAATTCCTAGTATACTACTAGGAGGAGATGTCCACAAGCCAGAAACAACAATCAAATCTCCCGCCTGAACGTTATTTGGAGAATTACTGGCCATAATAGTCTTATTAGGACCATCATAATAAATGACTTTCAATTCCCCTGCCAGAGTTCCTGGATTCCTTAACGTAGTTAACGTTGGGTCCCAAACGTTAAATGGTTGCTTCATCCGAAGAAGACGTGCTCCAAATCCATCCGTAGTTAATGTGTACGTATCCACGCCACCTAAGCCACCCACATTAACTATAGTAGTAATTGTTCCAAGCACGCCATTGCCTGCTTGCATACATAAAGAATCGTTAAACCTCCTGAATTCCTTCATTGCACTTCCAAGATCTCTACGAAAAGTATCCAAGATTGCTTTCCTAGTACTATCCGTAGCATATTTGCGTCTACTTGTCCACTGCAAACTATGCTTTAGCTCAACAGTGTTTACTTCGGCCTTATCATAATCCGGCATGTCCCCAAGGCCCAGATCGTCACCGTTAGATGAGAATTGACCAGATACTCCACTTGGATGTAATTCCAAAGGAATACGCATTGAAATCTCTGATACCACCTCTCCTTGAGCTTTCTCAACATGAGAAAAGAACGTATCGTCTCGTTCAAAGACAATTCCGATCTTTGGTTCCACACGTTCCATCTCAACTGCAATTACTGATGCACTTCCGCCGGTTGGCATTTTATTCTATCTCCTTTTAATTTTACGTGCTAAAAATATCTATATCTGACATTTTTCGATAATCTGGCTTTTCTTTGCTCGGTTTTCCATTTGCAGGCATCCCTACTCCAGACTTATCTTTATGTACAGATTCAGATATTTGTTTTCGTTTATTCTCGGATTGCTTTTCAGCTTTCCCAAGAGCTTGTGAACGAACTTTTTCCCTAATCGGTCCAATTAACGATTTAGCACGCGCAAGGTACGTGGAGATCAACTTGCTTTTTTCATCGTCAGAATAATTACTTTGCTTTGCATGTTTCCATCTCGCTGACATTATTATTTTATGCCCATTGTCGTTTGAAAGGGCATTATCAATTCTCTTCACTACTTCTTCAGCTAATTGATTCCTTAAGAATGGTGTGAATACTTTATCAGGATCAAAATCTTTTAATACGAGAGATTTCATAAATCTTTGAACTTCTGAGCTTACATTCTCAGCAGTCTGCCGAAAGCGATTACTCGTTTCGGCATCCCTATTCTCTTGTAATTTCTTTTGTTCCTCAGTTATATTTAGATTCTTACTTAAAGTTTTCTCACCCTTCAGGACAGCTTCGCTGTCCCCTTTGTCTCCAAAAAGATACTGAAATATATTCAGGCTGGAGTTCTTTAGATTCTCATCATTTGACTTATAGGCTTGCCTAAGCATATTCTCAAACAGAGGAGTAACTACGTCATAATATGTCTCTTGTGAACGTTTATATAGATTTGGTAGGAACGAGAAACTAAATGCTTGAAGCGCTTTCTTATCAGTTTTTTCTAGACTTTCTAAAATAGGACCACTATCTCCATTCAATGCAGATTCACTCATTACTGAGAATGCTTCGTTTTCTGTGAACGCAGACTTTGCATCCTCTACAGTAGGAAATAACTTAGTATACTCAATTTCTCTGAAAATAGCTTCCTTCAGTTCTGGAAACTTAGTAAAGAATTCAGGGAATTCCTTTTTTATTTCTCTTATCGTTGGCCTTCCGTATGGAATATCTTTTGTCTCTATCTCTTTTTCTTCATCTGATTCTTCTGATTCTTCTGATTCTTCTTTAGTTTCTTCTAATTCTGTCTCTTTAACATCTTCTGATTCTGATTCCTCTTCAGTTTCTTCTTTAGCTTCTGATTTTTCTTCATTTAAAATATTATAATCTTCATCATATTTTGGCCCTTCAGATCCTTTATTCCTATCAATCTTAGGATCAACATTAACAATAGAATCTAATACTTTATTTTCTGGCATAACTTAATTCAACCTCACTTACCATTCCTGGAAGTACTACGTCTAAATCAGTTCTATATTGTTTATCGGGAATAACTAAATTTTCTACTATTTCATTTGGCAAAATCAATGACTCTTCAGGATTATTACCTGTCCCTATTGCTAGGCATATCACGCCACTTCCTGAAGCATGGACTAGTTTTTCATCACCTAACTTAACGTCATACATATATATGTTTTCTGAATATTCTTCATATCCAAAAATCGGCAGATTTTTGGATGGACTTACTTTTTCCAACAAATTCATTTTCTTAGTATCAATAGGATAAGGAGGAACTGTAACTCTTATACTTCCTGCATACTCATTATCTATGTCTATGTCATCATATTCTTGACCGCAAGCAATATCATAGAAGAACTGTCCTATATCTTCTCTCACTAAAGTAAGCAGAGTTGGCGTGGCATCATATCCAATACGTGCAGTGAACTCCAATCCATATACTCCTCTTTCATTTACTATTGTATTCAAATCAATTTGACCTATAAGTTGATTCTCTCTACATATTAATTCTAATTTTTTTATGCCTGATTTTATAATATAATCATCTTCACAAGGCCATGTTATATTTCCACTACATCCTGAACTTGGCCCAAGATCATTATTCATGAATTTCTTAACTTCAACCGTATGATTCCCAGGGAATAAGAAATTCTCTCCATCACAGAAAAACTCAGAACTTACAGGAATTCCTTCCAGGAATTCCTGTATTATAAATGACTTTATCTCATTCTTATATTTGCTTTCTATAAATATTAGATACTCTATTAATTCATGCTCAGTCTTTGCAACATAAGTTAACTTAGTTGGAGCATTATTTGGTTTGAATACTAAATGATTTTTACCGTACTCAATATATTCCTTTGCTTTATTGAAATCAGTAAATTCTTCAAACTTGGGAACCTTAATTCCACATTGCTTCATTACTTCAATTCCATAGTTACGATCCAATTCTAATTTATCACTGAATATACTTGAACCATATACTTTTATATCCTTCTTTCTTAAATAATCAGCATATTCTCCATTCCCACAGCTATCAAATATTACTAGTGTATTCTTATCTATAAATGACTCTATATTCTCTAACTCAATTTTATCAAGCATTCCATCAAATACTTCTCTATAATATTTATCTTTAATAAATAGCTTACAATCATTTCCCTCATTCTTTATTCTATACAAAATATGAGCACCTTCTCCGTAAGTTGAATACATCAAATATTTCATGGCTCTCTCTTTATTCCGCTATCTCTTTTGTTTAGAATTTCCTTTTCCGGACCAGCCGGCCTATCTAATTTAATTACTTCACTTCCACTTCCATTAATCTCTACATTAACAGAAGATGGCAACATAAAAATAACAATTACACTAACTATGAAAAACGCATACGTACAAATGCAAAATATAATAGCAATCTTCATATCATACTTAGCAGCAAAGAAGGATCTAATGTACTTGGTATATTTCCCCTTGGTCCACATAGCTCATTCTCGATGTAGTTCATCGCTCTCCATTCTTCATATGTTTTGTCTCCAATGGCCTTCCAGTTTCTCAATTCTATAGAATTATGATGGTAACATGAGCTACATATTTGCAACTTCTTCCATGATTTCATTTTAAACATTTTAAGGCATTTAAGGCACTTCATTATCTTAGATTTATGCCTATCTTCCTTGTTCCGGTTTAGTTTTATCTTATCCCTTATTAACGTTCTCATGCTATTATTTAATTATACAATTCGCCTGAATTTCACTTGTTTTCCCTACATTAGATGTAGTCCATTTTGGCATCATTGTAGAACATATTCCATTTATAAGAATACCTAAATTTTTAATTGCTATTGCTGGAGATGACTTTGTTAATATAATTGGAGTTGGATCATCATCTATTATTTTAGGTCCTACATATAAAGTATACTGTCCACCTTGCTGACATAAAAATTTAGCATTAGAATCAATAGCTATAAATAATGTGAATTCTGAATATTTATTACATATTACTGGTTTATTTTTCAATAAATCATATATAATCCAAGTGTCTTTATGAATTAAGTTAACATTACCTGGCTGCATTTCATGCATTTGAAGTAACATTAATATTATTTTAATCATACTACTTGTCTTTCCTACTAAGTAGTATTGCTAATAACATATATAATACATAAAGTCCTATTACTATAAGTAAAACATCTATTGTCCTCATATTCCAATATTTATTTAACCATAATAGCATTCTCAACGCTATCAACATCAATTTGTGCTTTGCTTAGTATTCCTTTCTTAATCTTAATACTTTCTGTAGGATATTGATTAACTAATTGCTTTAGTTGTAGATTTAGCAATGCTTTCACCAAAGATTGAATATCAGGATATAACAGTTTTCCATCTGGACCTTTTATATTTAGCCTTGCAGTTTCTAATGACGTTGCTAATTCTGCATTTATATTTAGATTTATTGTCTGAGCTTGCTGTGTAACAGCAATTACTAATTTCCTAGGAATTACTTGAGGAATTACTGAATTTTGACCATTTAGTATACATACTACACATACTATACATACTATGCATTTCATGGAATTACCCTCACTTCATACACTGAACTAGTTGGCGTTAATGCAGCCAATGCACATACTTTTACAGTAACTTCATCTGGATTAGAAATGTAACCCTTCCATATGATTCCGTCACCAGGATAAGTATCCGGTGTTATTACTACTGACATTCCTGTTGCCGCGCCTGTTACCGCTGATGTAGTACTTGCACAAGATAATGCAGTTAAGAGAGATCCACCTAAAGTAACAGGAACTCCTTGAAGTATTCCATTTGAAGGTGTAGAAAAAGATCCATTTCCATTCAAATACTGTGTTGCATTATTTGGAAAAGATGCGGAGCTATTAAAAAATCCAACGGAATTAGTGAACAAAATAGAATTTGGAACACCATAAGAACTAGAAAGATTTATCCCACCCTGATCGTTTATTTGCATTGGATTGTTATTGGTTGCAATTGTCCCTGTAGTGTTCCCAGATCCAATGGCATTGTCCAGTATCGTGCCGTTGCCTGTGATTGTGGCATCCGAATTATTATCCGTAAATGATCCACCATTAGAAGCGATGGCAGTTATCCAGTAAAATGCCAGAACACTTTCAGTCCCATTACAGTCCCCACCAGTTAAAGATCTATACACATATACACTGGTAACTCTAGTGTCTGCACTAGCAGGAACAGTAACAGAAACTTGACCATTTACTGTATTATCTGTAACAGTAATAGATGCAGTTTGAACATTGCTAATGCTAAGATTAGTGCTTCCAGATAGTGTCACATACTGATAAGCGTAACAATGAGTTCCATTGTCTACATTTCCGGCACCTAATCCCGCTAACGCTAACATAGCTGGTATCGTGGGGTCTGGAACAGTGATGATTTCTAAATTCCCACTCCCATCACTTTTAACGTGACTAAGTCCGTTTAAAGAATTAGAATTATTAAATTGGATAGATTGATCTGGACTTCCTAAAGTTTTTGCAATAAATCTACTATTAGAATCTGTTCCTACTAATGCGGCGCTTACTGGAACACTAATCCCATTAATTTGATTAGCGCTAATTATTCCGGTTCCATTTACACTCAATACTCCTCCACTATTCATTATTAATCCAGTTGTATTATTTCCTGCGGTTATATTAGCAAAACTTAACGTACTAGCCCCACCTACTTTACTTAAATCATACACGCAGGACCGTTGGTTATTTCCTATATTTGCAATGCGTCCATATAGGCCGCATTGGGACTTTGCAGTCCCAATGCATATTAATCCCAATACAATACACTTACTGATAATCATAAGTAGTCCTATTATCCCATACAAAGATTTTCTGTGTGTTCTTACTACCCTGCAATAAACTTCCACTTGCAAATGCAAACCGTTCCATTATCATGTTATTATTGCCATCAAATGTTGCTTTCCTTATGGCCCACTTAGGCTCACTGGAAAGCACACCAGGATCAGCCCATCCTTCATAAATCATATTATTATTTGCATCATATGCATATAATTTCTTCTGTGGCTGACTCGGCGGTAAATTCTCTTGTTTTATACTCGGCGCATTCATTCTGTTGGTCCTTTAGGAACTTCTCCTTGTTTATCTTGCATCTGTTGACTAACTTGCATCTGCATTTGTTGCATTTGCTGCTTCATAATTATTAACTGATGCTCCATCATATGAGCATTTAGATTTGCGTAGCCTAGAGGATTTGTACGTTTCTCCTCCATTCCAATGGAACTTACCATAAATGACTTCAGGACACTTATATGTATGTTATGATCGTCAACAAATTCCTCGACTGGAATTGTTGACTGCATTTCATTTATGGGTCCAGATTTCAAAAGTTCATTTATTTCATACGATTGTTTTACACGTTGGTCTTCTCCTGGAATCCGTAATTCCGTTAGGGCAAGTGCATCCTGAACTATCTTAGAGTTCTCTGGATTATACAGTGCAGCATTTATATATTCATTGTTCAACTCTATTAACCGAAGTAAAAGATCCTTGATTTGAGTTTGACTCACTGGAAAAGTTTCAGAAGCCTCTGCTTCTACTCCTCCAATCTTACCTTCCATTTCGCTACGCTTGATCCAGACGTTAATATAATTGCCATTTTCATACTTAGTGAAACGCTCATCCTCAATTACGCATTCCTTATACATATCAACTGCACCTGTCATCGTACGGACCCACCAATCTACTATGTATGTCCAGGCGATTGAGAGTCTTTGCAGAGCCATTTGCCTTGAAGCTGCATACTCTGAAAATGTTCTACTTTTTCCTTCAGAAGGACCACCGTATACACTTGGAAATGAACCTATACTAAACTGTGCGTCTTTATCAAGCTGTTGTAAGAACAAAGCTACTTCTCTCGATAATGTTGCCCGATTTTGAGTATAAAAACTATTGCCCAAAGGATCACCAGGTCTCCTAGGCTTAGCTTTATATATAAATCCGGGAACAGCCTCAAATCTACCGTAGGTGTCAAAGTTAATAGTTTCTGGATCTGCAAAATCTGAAGGAATTCCATGATTAATTGTTTCCATTATGAGATTTACAAGCTGATTCCTCATTTCTTGTATTTCTACAAGAGGTCTCATTATCGGATCTGAGTGGATTAATGTACTTAGGCCAGCTTGACCAATTTCCCATCTTTTGTCCATGTCCTCTGATTTACTATCAATATATATATTCGTACGGCCTATAAGAGTAATCTGGCTTCCCTCCGGGAACTTCTTTAGTAATTGATCTCGTTTTTCTTTTTCTGTTTCTCTATATAATGCACTTGGTCTAAGCCAAATCTTCTTTACTGTAACCAAATGTCTGTTTTGACTTTCTCTATCAAATTCACTTGAGTATAAACTTCTACTGAATCTATCTGCATTTTCAATAGATTCTCCCTCAATCTTATCAACAAATTCAGGATATTCACTTTTAACTACATCTTTACTTTTATCACCATAAAGTATGAAGTATTGGCATTCATCTTGTGACCGAGCATAATAAGGAATCTTGAACTGCAAAGGCCCAAAGATATCTAATTTTACTCTAGTCTTCGGATATTGTTCATCCCTTAATTTAATTGGTTGCTTTTCTTTCGTTGTTATTGAATTTGGATTTACTATCTGTCCACATTGAGGACAAAGTGCTCCCAATTCATGACTAATAAAGTCACTTCCAGTATAATTACATTCTGGACATTCAAGACTAGGAACGTCAATCTCTTGAGTTCCATATACTGGCACAGTGTAGCTTCCGTATTCCAGATCGCTGTCTTTATATCTATAACTTGCAACTAGGCCATGAATCGCAAGGAAGAATAATGCTTTGAGAAATACAAGTTTTGCTTTGTTATGCCTACTGACTAAATCTGCAATCTTACTATATGTCCTAGAGGTAAGCAAATCGTTGATCTCATCAGCGTCGTCTGGTAGGAATCGCAATGCAGGAATCTGACTTGCTAGAGCACTGATAATCGCTTCCCCATGCCCTCTGAAGATATCCACAACTTTATCCGAAAAGCTACCAAATTGCTCTTGGACATCTTCGAAATCTTCTGTATCTCCCCAATTTAGGTCAAGAGGACTACGCCAACTTTGTTCTGAAGCACTCCAGAACAAAAACTGGAAGCCATGCCAGAATTCTTCGTTCTTCTTCCACTGCCTAATCATGCTCTGACGAATTTCACGGTCTTCCTCTTCGCACGATTTGACTATTGCCTTCAATGAATCTTGAAGTTCCTCTGAAAGTCTAGTATTATTCTCTTCAGAAGCTCTTGGCATTTGCTAAACCAATTAAACCTTAGTTACGCATGAAGCAGGCAAATATACTTTCTTCCTAGCTCCGATTTCACCGTTGTTCACTTCGCTCCCAACGGTAGGAGTTACTCCAGTCACAGGATGTGACAAGGTTACTTCAATGTCGTTAAACCTAGGATCTACTAGATTTATGGCCGTAACTGTTCCCACGATGTTTACGGTATTTCCCACTGCAATTGCAACTGCTGCTGAATCTAAATTCGTATCTCCTGGCATTGCTTTTACTCCTTAATTAAATTTAATTTGGTTTCCTCACACAAAAGCCTCATCTCTAAGAGATTATCCATTTCCCCACATATCTGGTAACTAAGAGTCTCTAAGCTAGTCTTACAAATGGCCCATTTCTTTCCTATAACATATCCACCCATAATTTGATACCTACATCCAAATGCTTGACCAGCTAATATTAGAAACTCACTCTCAAATTTCATTCTTTAACTAAGTTCAAAGTTGACGTATTCACATTCAAGCTAGGCCCATACTTCGCTTGAACTACTGCGTTACCAAGGACATTATTACTAGGAATCAATCTCGTCACTACTCCCTCAATCTTCACATTATCTCCTAAGTTAAGCTGAGTTCCATTTATGTCACGAAGACTTGCTGTTAGCGCCGTTCTATACCAAGTAGAACTCAAGAAATGACTGGCAAAGATCATCATACTTCAGCTTGTCTATTATTCATCCTAATCGTGTCTACAAAATCAGCTAAATGTTCCCAATCAGTCTCGATAGCCCCATTAATTATGGCCAACTTTCTTTTACTTGGAGTTAAATCATAATGTGGTAAATGTTTTTTGTCTTGAAACCAATATTTCTGTAATCCAATCTTAACAGCCATATCATGTAATTCATCCAGTGAATCTGCATACATATGACAAGATGGTTTATTCCTAAAGCAGGATGGAGATTTATCTCCTACCCATATACTCAACTCATCCACATATACCATACTAAGATACCATACTAAGATACCATACTAAGATACCATACTAAGATACCATACTAAGAACCAACTACCAATTGGAGTGGATGAAAATACCTTATATTCCTTGTGTTTATGCTTCCAAGCGAATTAGGAATATTTGGGTCCAATAGTCCTATGGCTTTTTCTGTAAGTGAATCTGGATAAATCCCTGTGATTTCAATATCCTGAAAATGTGGATCACTCACATTAATCTTAGTTACTTTGCCTATGAACTTAACGGTACTTCCTACAGTAATAGCCACGTCATTAATGTCTACAGCTTTGTCACTAATGACTTGACCAAATGGTCCAACAATCACTGCTCCTGGTACTCCAGTTGTTTCCCATACGCCCGCCAAATACTGAAACACTCCAAGTAATATCATTTATTTGCAAGCTCCAATTTCTCTAGCCAAGAATAGATATCTCTTGTACTTAAATTCCTTATATCCAATTCCTGGCCATCATCTGTGACTAGCATGTCTTGCTTAACTGTATAGTTAGGAGAACCCTCTGTAATTCTTTTTCTTTGGACATTTATTGGCTTTCCATCACATAGTACATCAAACGTAGTGACATGCTCTTGTTGTTCACCCTTTAATGGACATCCACTAGACATATGAAATGTCTCTCTTTGTGTCCAACTTCCAGGCATAATTCATTACGCAGTTGTATAACCCATGAGATTTACACTCTGCACAGAATTAGCAACTCCAGCAGCGGAAAACTCAAGAGTCATTGCAGTAGCTGCCGTCCCTTGCAGATCAGGCAAAGTGACGTTCTCAGTCCAGAATGAACTTGCAGCTAGTGCGCACGATTTTGACCACAA
>WNGL01005520.1_pt1 | contig 47436 bp, 47 predicted proteins | sample 5400591 | NCBI WGS metagenome assembly WNGL01 (sample SAMN13153377, study PRJNA577476) | soil metagenome | isolation source: 80 cm soil or saprolite under Garry oak tree replicate 1 | place: USA:California | collected 2016-06-15 | reverse complement strand
GATCAGGTCGGTGAGTTGCTTCGATCCGTCGTCTGGGATCTGTGCCTGTTCTTCAGTAGTCATAGAAGCCCTTCTTGGTTTTTCTTCCTAGTTTTCCTTCTTTGACCATTTGTTCGAGTATGGGTGTTGGTGTAAAGGTTTGGCCGAATTCTGCTTCGAGAACCTTCAACGTGGATAGTATCACGTCTATTCCGATAAAGTCGGCGAGCTGTAGAGGACCCATGGGATGGTTTGTTCCGAGGAGGAATGCTTTGTCAATGTCATCGCGTGTAGCGACGTTCTCTTCTAGAAGCTTAACGCTTTCGTTGATGAACGGCATCAGGGCTCTGTTGACTATGAAGCCCGTCTTGTCGGCGGATTGGACAACGGTCTTCCCTAGTGTTTCTACGAAAGTTGAGCTCGACAAGTTTCATTGTTGGGACGGGGTTGAAAAAGTGGAGGCCTAGGACTTTTTCGGGTCGTTTTGTGGCGGAGGCAATCTTGCTGATGCTTATTGACGATGTGTTTGAGGCTAGAATCGTATTCTTGGGACAGACCTTGTCTAGGGTGGCGAAGACTTGTTCCTTTATTCGAGGATCTTCGAATACCGCTTCCACCACTAGGTCGGCGTTGTGGCAGGCTTTTGCAAAGTCGACGGTCCCCTTTACATTAGAGTGGATCTTGGATGCTTGCTCTTTGTTTATGTGTCCACGACTCAGGTTTCTTTCGACGTAGTCGTCGACTCGATGCATCCCTTGGTCGAGGAGCTTCTGGTCCTGCTCGACAACAGTCACTATGTGTCCGGAGGCGGCGGAAGAGTAAGCGATGCCTGAGCCCATTGTGCCCGCTCCGACGACGACAACGTTCATGTGATCTCTTGACCTGCGCTAGTTGGATTGGCTCATAGGGTTTTCCACTGCGGAAGCAGGTGAAGTTATGAATGGAAGACCCTCGTCGTAAGGAGTCACGCCGCTTAGAAAGCTTGGAAGCTTCTCAACCGAAACAAGAACCACGCCTTCAGCGAATTGAGCAGGGGGCTCGGATAGTGTCAAGATCATTGGGAGTGCCTGCTGGTCGTTGTCGCTTCCAGTCGCCCTTTCTCGCAGCGTAGCAAGGAGATGCAATGTCGCGCTTCGTTGGTGGTCTGCCATCGGTTTGAATCTAGCAAGGTTACTCGGGGTATTCCAATGCTTACAGTCGATCGCCAGGACTAGTTGGTTGTGAAATCCAACCACGTCGATCTGCCAGTTTCGACCCTCTCCCTTGACTCGCACATTCTTCTCGGTCCGAAACCCAGTTTCCTCAAGGCATCTTTCTGCAAACCTTTCGAATTCCTGCCAAGTGAGAACTCGAGCGGCTTCTCTAGGGAGTCCAGCACGGGCGATTTCCAGGGCAAGCTTGATCCGAAGTTCTGATCTCAGAGAGATCTGACCATTGTTAAGGTCCCCTATGACATCTATCGCGACGCCTCTTACGAAGGATTCTGTGGCCCTCGCTCTCTGTGCGATATCACCCAGGTCCACGCTGTTTCCGTCTTTGCTTAGTCTAAGAGTTTCGATCAAGACCCTGACTGCGCCTTCTTTGAAGCGAGGCAGCATTGTGGTTCTTCTAGAACGGAGAGTATGCGAAGGTGAGTATCAACATAACGAGAGCGAAGATGTAGAGTAGTTTCCTTGAGTTGCTAACTGGACTGATGTCGTCTAGTGGCTCAACCCCCGCGAACCCTCGGCGCGAAAAGAACATGAAGGCCAGAACGAGAAGGCCAAACGGATAGTACCCGGCAAGGAATAACAGAGCGAGTCCGATCACGCTGGCAACTCTATGTCCGCCCGGACCGAAGACCGCCCTGGAGATATGACCGCCGTCGAGCTGCCAAGCCGGGACTATGTTTAGGAAGGTCAGCAAAGCCCCGATTTGCGCCGCGAAGAAAAGCTGGCTGTCCAGTAAGACACCCGGCCGGATCATGCTGGTGACTTGGGAAATGATGATCAGAATGAGAGGTTGTCTCGCGATTAAACCAAAGTCGATGTTGGAGAAGCAGCTTGAGACTCCGAGCTGCGCAGCACATGTACCATTCCACGTGTCTAGTTGGGTCGCTTGGCTGGCGTTTGGGAGTATTCCTATGAAGACGCTCAGCGCTGCAACAGCTATTGTTACTATGAAGCCGATCACGGGCCCGCTTAAGCCTAGATCAAAGAGCTGGTCCCTGTTGGCTGGGGGTGATTTGAGAGATATGAGTGCCCCAAAGGTGCCGATTGGAGGGGGGCCTGGGACGAAATACGGAAGGGTCGCGTCCATCTTGTGATGTCGAGCCGCTGCTTTGTGCCCAAATTCGTGAAGCCCTATTATTGAGAGAAGACCTCCGGCGAACAGCCCGGCTTTGAGATACGGGTTCGCCGTAGGATCAATTATCGCGATAAGTTGCTGTTGAAGGACCTGGCTCCCAAATAGACCGGATGTCCAAAGGTAGTATCCCGCGATGAAGACTGTGGTAACAGTCGCGAGGAAGAGCCCGAGGTTGATGGTCTTGCGAGATGGCTTGACTTGGGGTTTCTGGAAGACTTTGATCGTCAGCCCGTCTGTCGATCCTCTGATGGCGGCTATTAGCCCTTGTTGACGTAGTTGGTCCAACAATCTCTGGAATTTTTCTTTCGCCGGCTCTGGCGTTACTTGAACGGTAGGGATTCCGTACGGGTCCAAGAACGCGTCCGTGACGTGAAACTCTGTAGCGACCATCGTCTTGATGGAATCCAGCGGGGGTCCAGCGTAGACTGGGACATTAGTTTGGGTCGCCGGTAAAGGGGTCGGCGGTGTGGCCGCATCACTCACTCAAGAGTCGCCTGTCTTTCGCGGCTCGCTCCGTTCTGAGCGATTTAAACGTGTTGTCAAACTGACAGAAATTATCCAATTCGACGACAAGATATTATACATCAGGATTCCCAACTATCTTAGAAAGAGAGTTGCTCGAAGCACCCTACCTGTTGCGTCCGTTCCACCCGGACGATCTCTCATCGGTCATCGAGATCAACAGGGTCTGCCTTCCCGAGAATTATAGCCCGTACTTTTTCATGGAGGTCTACAAGAGCTGTCCCGAGGCGTTCATCATCGCGGAGAAGGAACGCAAGGTTGCGGGATATATTATGTGCAGGCTTGAGTTCGGTTTCTCAGATGTTCGCAGATTCAGAATGGTCCGAAAAGGACACGTGGTTTCAGTCGCAGTCATGCCAGATTATCGACGGCAAGGAATAGGAAAGGAACTGGTTCTCGCAGCGATGAAGGCCTTAGAACTGCATGGGGCTGAGGAGTGCTTCTTGGAGGTTAGGACTGCCAACGAGGACGCGGTCAGACTCTACAAGAACATGGGTTTTGACACGGCCAGGGTTGCGACACACTACTATCATGATGGCGCTGATGCTTACGTTATGAGCATCAAGTTGCCGCATAATCCGCCTATGAACTAAGCGGACTCTGGGCTTTTTCTTCTTACTCTCGCTATTAACGGGCCTAGAATCAAGACCGCCGTAGGTAAGTACACGAACGAGAGATTGAAACTAAGCGCAAAAGGGTTCACACTCAAGGCATAAGCAAGGCTTGCGACCGCGGACAATATTACCATCGAAGCGAGAGCGGCTCTCCAGGAGAATCGCTCGTCCGCAGCGTTTACCCCAGTGAGAAGGACGGGTTCTTGGGAAGTTTGAATGGCTACTCGTCTTCCTTCTTTGACTTAGGTTTCTTCCCTTCTTCGGCGGGGTGGAGGAGCCATTTCAAAGGGATGTTCTGGCTTGTGCCATCAGGCAAGGATCGGCGTATACTGATTGGAAGAACGCCCTCTTCCAATTCCATCAGAGCGACGTCAATAGGTGACAGTAACCCTTGCTTCAAGTCGAGGAGAACCGGCGCTCCCATCGATATTTGGAGGGCCCTAGCCCCTACTACTCTCGCTTTCTCGAAGCGTGTGAGTTTTGGGGGTCCGATCTCGATGCTGTCCGGCTCTCTAGTAATCGCTACTTCCCTCGTCGTCACCCTCGTCTTTTCCCTTAGGGCCGCCTTGACCGCCGGCACTCGACTTAGCTGCAGCGATCACGTCGTCGATCTTCAGTATCATGCCCGCAGCCTCCGCCGCCGATTTTATCACTTGCACTTTCACCCCTAGGGGTTCAAGAATGCCTCTTTCCTTGAGGTCGGCGACTTTAGACTCGTTCACGTCAACCCCGGCCCAGAGCTGTCCTTTCTCATGGGCGACTCGAAGCTGGACGAGGATGTCGATCGGGTCGAGCCCCGCGTTTTCGGCCAGGGCAGTCGGAAGTGTTTCGAGGGCCTCACCGAAAGCTATGACCGCCAATTGTTCTTTTCCAGAGAGTTTCTGTGCGTGTTCTCGAAGACGCCTTGCGACTTCTGCCTCCGGGGCACCCCCGCCTCCCACGACTCTCGGATCTAGCACAACGTCGCGTACAACGCATAGTGCATCGTGGATCGCTCTTTCGGCTTCGTCCACAAGTCTCTCGCTCCCACCGCGCACGAGTATCGTGACAGCCTTCGGATTCTTGCTTCCCTCGACGAATGTCATCTTGTCGTCTGCAACCTTCCGCTCTTCGACTAGCTTCGCGAATCCCAAATCCTCAGGCCTTAGATCGTTAACGTTACTCACGACCTTTCCCCCGGTTGCCTTGACAAGTTTCTCCATGTCCGACTGCTTTACACGTCTGACTGCGAGGATCCCTTTCTTTGCGAGATAATGTTGCGCGACATCATCTATTCCTTTCTCGCAGAGAAGCACGTTAGCCCCCGAGCTTGAAACTTTGTCTGTCATGTCCTTGAGCATTTTTTCCTCCTCGTCGAGGAATGATTTCATCTGCTCCGGATTCTCTATGTTGATCTTCGCGTCGAACTCTGTCTTTTCCACTTCTAAGGGTGCATCGACTAGTGCGATCTTTGCATCTTCCACTCTCTTGGGCATTCCGGGATGAACGATTTCCTTGTCGAGAACTATTCCTTTGATGAGGGCTGTATCGGTCAATGACTCGCCGGGCTTCTTCTCCACCTTTACATCATCAATGTCGACCTTGTATCCGTCAGCAGTCTTCTCGGCAACTTGGAGAATCGCGTTCACAGCGAGTTCCGCCATTGCCTCTTTGTCCTCAGCCAGAATCTTGCTCGCCAGTGAGACCTCAGCTACTCTCCTAAGAGTCGCCTTGTCAGTTGGATCGATCTTGATCGCGATCTGATCGAGCACCTCTAGTGCTCGGTTCGAAGCCTGCCGGTAACCATCGACTATTACTGTTGGATGGATCCCCTGATCGATGAGTTCTTCGGCCTTTTTGAGTAGTTCTCCGGCTACAACGACTGAGGTGGTTGTTCCGTCTCCGACTTCGTCGTCCTGGGTCTTCGCAACTTCTACCATCATCTTGGCGGCTGGATGTTGCACTTCCATTTCGTCCAGTATCGTCGCTCCATCGTTAGTTATCGTTACATCTCCAAATCCATCCACTAGCATTTTGTCCATGCCTTTTGGTCCTAGCGAGGATCGGACAGATTCGGCAATGACCTTCGCAGCCATAATGTTCGCTTTGAGTGCATCCTGACCGCGGCTTCTCGAAGTCCCTTCTCTTAGAATAATTACTTGCTGACCTGCTAATTCTGATGACAATTCTTTCTTATCCCCAAGTCTCGACGGGCGAGAGATTTCGCGTGCAATATAAAATTTATCAAGCGCTAGGGCTCCGAAACCGGAAGTAAACATGCCCTAGGCGGGTTATGTGGCTTTAATTCCTTGTTATTGGCTCATTTTCGAGCATTTGCGCCTTTCGACCGCACAAAATCTACGCATGAGATCAAACTGAAGTACGTTCGCGATTCCATCGGTTCGGGTGAGATTGTTTTTGTAATATGCAATTTGAGCTTGAGAAAAACTTGCTCTGAGATCTGTTTTGGGCCAACTCTTTTAGGCACCAGAGCGGAGATTGCTGAAAACCGGGGACAAGCTGAACAATTGCGAGAACTGATCAGGATCAATCAACCGTTTCTTGGAAAGGAAGAGATCGATGCAGCGGTCGAAGTCCTACGTAGCGGAATCCTGACCGATAAGAGCGGGATGGGGCCTCGTGTCCTTGAGTTTGAAAGGAGTTTTGCCAAGTTTGTTGGTGCAAAGCATGCCGTCGCAGTGGTGAACGGGACAGCAGCATTACACGCCTCGTTACTCGCTGCGGATGTTGGCCCCGGTGACGAAGTAATTCTTCCCTCTTTCACGTTTGTCGGTGCCGCCAACGCCGTCGTACTCACTGGTGCAACCCCTGTTTTCGCTGATATCGATAAGGACACGTATTGTCTCAGGATTGAGAGTGTCGAGGAGTGTGTGTCACGTAAGACGAAAGCTATCATTCCCACCGATCTCTACGGCCTTCCCTCTGACGTTTCCGGGGTAGCGAATTTGGCCCATGGAAAAGACATTGTTGTAATTGAAGACGCGGCTCAGGCTCACGGCGCCCAGCTCGACGGGAAAAAAATTGGCTCGATCGCCGACATGACTTGTTTCAGTTTCTACGCTGGCAAGAACATTACAACCGGCGAGGGAGGGATGGTTACGACAAACGATGACGGGTATGCTCAGGCCCTGAGAATGGTCCGTTCTCACGGAGAACAACGTCCATACTGGACCGTTAGGCCAGGTCATAATTATCACATGACTGAGATTGCAGCGGCGATCGGTTACGCGCAGCTGAGGAAACTACCCTCGTTCCTTGAAAAGAGGCGGAAGAATGCTGAGTTGACCACTGAGAAGCTGAACATGACTGGAAAACTATTCTTGCCTAAAGAGCCCAACGGTCGAAAACACAGCTGGTACTTGTATACGGTTCGCTTGAGAGGCGTGAACGCTGCCAAACGGAACAAGATTGTGGACAAGCTGTGGAACAAGAACATCGAAGCTGGGGTCTACTACTCCTCCCCCGTACATTCTACACCGCTTTATCGGGACTCGAACATTGCTCGGAGGGGGAGATTGCCTGAGACTGAGAAGGCGTCGAGGCAGGTTTTTTCCCTCCCTGTTCATCCAAGGTTGGGCGAGACCGAGATAGAGTACGTGGCTGAAACTCTGCGAAAGACGATTGCCTAGCTGTCGGCTAGGGTCTAGATGATCCCTTTCGAGTGCAGAACGTCCTTGATTCCTGGCTTGGTTTGTTCCTTCAATTCGTAGCCTACTCTAACAGTAGGCTTCGGGAACTTGATTATTCGCCTGATATCCGCGGGTGTCGCTATCATAATGGTGTCGCAGTCCACTTTGGCTATGGTCGCTTCCATGTCACGTATCTGCTGGTTTCCGTACCCGATTGTAGGAAGAACTTCGGTGACATGAGTGTACTTCTTGAAAATGTCCTTCACGATTCCCACGGCATACTTGCGCGGGTCCACAATTTCTTTGGCGTGGAAGGATTTCGCAGCAACGTACCCGACTCCATAGGCCATATCGCCGTGGGTGACGGTCGGGCCGTCTTCTATGATCAGGACTCGCTTTTCCCTAACTAGCTCAGGCTTGTCTACCGTGACTTCTGACGCAGCCTTGATGACAATAGCCGTTGGGTTCAATGTCTTCAGATTTGACTCCACTAGCTGTATTTTTTCCGGTTCCGCAACGTTGACCTTGTTGATGATTCCGACATCGGCGAGCCTGACGTTGACTTCACTTGGATAGTGTGTCAGCTCGTCTCCAGCGCGTAGCGGATCTAGGACTGCGAAGTGGACGTCTGGTTGAATGAATGGTATGTCGTTATTTCCTCCATCCCAGAGTATTATGTTAGCTTCCTTTTCCGCAGATCGTAGAATCTGTTCGTAGTCTATGCCCGCGTAGACCACAAACCCGTGTTCAAGGTGCGGCTCGTATTCTTCCCTCTCTTCGATGGAGCAATCCGCCTTATCCAAGTCTTCGAACGAAGCGAATCTCTGAACTCCTTCCCTTGTGAGGTCGCCGTAGGGCATCGGGTGTCGAATTACGACGACTTTCTTGCCAGCATCTCGAAGAGTTAGAGAAATCTTTCTCGAGACGGTGCTCTTCCCAGCTCCGGTCCGCACCGCCCCAACCGAGACCACTGGCAATCTTGAGCGAAGCATTGTATTCCTCGGGCCGAGCAGCTGGAAATCCGCTCCTGCGGCCAGCGCAGAGGACCCAATGTGCATCACATCTCCGTACGACAGGTCGCTATAGGACAGTACCGCCAGGTCCACTTTCATTTCTTTGATCAGGCGAGGAAGCTCTTTCTCCGCGAATATGGGAATTCCCTTCGGGTATCTCGGCCCAGCAAGTTCTGGCGGGTAGGTTCTTCCTTCTATTCCCGGGATCTGGGCTGCTGTGAATGCGACTACTTCATGATCAGGCGAGTTCCGAAAGACCATGTTGAAGTTATGGAAATCCCTGCCAGCTGCCCCAACTATGATCACTCGTTTCATGTGAACTCGCTTTGTGGGCGGTCCGCCTTGAGCGAGCTATATAACTTGGTTCACCCCCGGAGCTGAGAGTCTTGTCACACGGACCTGCATCAGAGGTTTCCCGACCCAAAGTCTCCTTTTCGATCGAAGGATTAGGGGAGGCTCAAGGAGAATTCTTCAGGTTCGCCGCCCCTCGAACATCTGACGCTCTGTTACGCAATCTTCCTGTAAATGGTAGGGCTGTAAGATATGGGGAAGAGATCTATTTCCAAGTCACAGTGAAGGCTCCAGGCGAGAAGCCCCGCAGCAATATGGAAGTGGGATCAATAGGTTACTGGCCGCAGGGTGACGCGGTTTGCGTCTTCTACGGTCCAACTAGGCCTTACAGTCCTGTTAATCTCTTAGGACGAATAACCTACGGGCTTGAGCTGTTCAAGCAGGTGAAGGAGGGTGCGGTCATAACGATAAAGAGGGTTTAGGCGGCGGCGGGCTGGTAGATTCTGATCCTCGCGTTTCCGCCGACCAACCTGACAAGCCTTTTCTTCTCGAGATCTTCCAGCAGATCTTTGGCCACGCTAAGTCTGAGGTTAAACTGCGATGCTATTGAGAATGGTGTGATCGCTCCCATTCTCTGGACCTCGGCAAGGAACTTTGGGTCGGAGATGTCGGGGCTCTGCAGTCCTCTTGGTCTCTTCTCCACAACTGTCTTTGCCTTTCCCTTCTTCGAACCAGGTTCTTCCTTCTTGTCCGTCTGATCCTGGGTCCTTTCCATCTGTGCCATGCTTTTCTTCTTGGCGCCGCCCATGGTTACTTCCCTGCGGTTTGCTGGATAAATAGGTTACCGAAAACTGGGGAAACCCTTATTCGCTTTATGGCTCAGCGATGCCTTGCGTTGCTTTGAGGCTCGTAACCGTTAAACTTCCTGAGAAGCTCATCGACGATGTTGACCAGTTGGTCAAGGCTGGAATCTATCATAGCAGAAGCGATGCCATTAGGGCGGCGGTTCGCGATCTCCTGCGGCGCGAGTTATGGCAACCGGGCCAAGCCTAGTCATCTAGGACGACAGACGCTTTTGCTAATTCCGCTGCTGCCTTTCCGGGGTTCCTTGCTTTTGTGATTGATCTTCCGATTATGAGGTAGTCTGTTCCTGCCTTCAGGGATCGGGCTATTTCTCCGCCTTGGGTTCCAACTCCCGGTGAGAAGACTGGCACGCTCGTGCCTAGGATCTCCTTGGTTTTTCGAATTACGTTGGGCCTGGTTGCGCCTACTACTGCGCCATCGGCCTTCCACTCGACGGCTTTCTCGGCGAAGATTTCGAACTGGTGTCGGGTCTTTTTGGATCTGCCCCTCAACACTTTCTGTCCGTATCCCTCGGAGGCTCCTAGATGGCTCATGTAAACGAGCGCTAAAAGCCCCATTCCATGTTCGTGACCCAGCTTGAACGTAGTTTCGAGGCCGCCCTTCCATCCCGCGAACGGGTTTACTGTCATGGCGTCGAATCCGAGATTGAGATAAGCTCGGGTGATCGCCGCGTTTGTCTCGTCTATGTCATTGAGCTTATCGTCTATTATCGTCGTAAGCCCATGACCATGTATTTTCTTCAGCAGTTGAGTTGTCCTCTCAGGGCCAATCCTCAGAATTGTTTGGCGCCCGAACTTTACGGCACATATTGACAAGCGGGTTTGTTCGAGCAGATCGATTGATTGGTAAGTCAGTTCCCTGGGTCCGCCATCGTTGACATCGATAGCGAGAACTATTCGGCTCTTGTTGGATCGCGAAGATTGGAGGATTCGTTCTTTGAACGGTATCTTGCGGTTCTGCCTCAATTCGGCCTTGGACCCTTCGGCATCCAGCCTAGTTCATGGTTAAGGTTTTCTAGAGGCACTCGTTTTGGCGGCGCTTTGAATCCGTAGGATGAGACTGCGTTCAATGCTCCGCTCTGTTCTTTTTCCGCCGCGAGCTTCACCATCCGTATGACGTCCGTTAGAATACCTGCACATGCTGGTCCGTCTTCGAGCGAGATCCGCATGTCAAGAGTGAAGTCTGTTCCTGCGAAGTATTCGCCTTTGATCCAAAAGTAGCTTGTCCGGCGGTTCTCCATGAAATCCACGAAATCGGACGACCCTGCGACTATCGGGAACTTGTACGGTACGGCAGCGGCGACAGCCGCTGTCTTTATCCCCCGCTTGATCTCGTACCGTTTCTTGTCAAGGGATAGTTGTGACTCTGTTCCTCCGCCGATGTCGAGTTGGTACGTTTCTCCAATCTGGGTGCCCCTCTCTACTAGCAGAGATAGGAGGTTCTTGTGGAGGATTGTTGAGCCGATCTGATCCATGACGTCATCGCCCACAACGAGGGACCCTTTCTTCTTGTACTTGGCTTGCCACACCTTGCTCGAAGCTATCTTTGCGGGCGTAGCATTGATGAAACCGCTGCCTGCCAGCAGCGCTGCTTGGGCATACATCTCGCTGGCCTTCGAGGCGCCTGTTGGCGTGAGGTTAACCAACACATCGGTCCTAGTGTCCTCTAGAACCTTAGAAATGTTGGAGGGTTTCGCGTTGCTTGGCTGTATCTTGTCACCAGCGATAGGCGATATTCCGTCCAAAGGCTGGGCCATCTGGACCTTGACCCCTGTGGGGCGCACTTGAACGACTTTTCTCGTGTTGTTCGGTTCTGCGTAGACTGCTTCTGACAGATCTTTCCCAACCTTCCTCTCGTCAATGTCGAAAGCGGCGACGAACCGAATATCTGATACCTTGAAAGGTCCAACTTTCTCGTTCATCAATCCAATTTTCTTTTGGGCAGTGCGGTAGAATTCCATTCCTTGGACAAGGCTCGAGGCGCAGTTTCCAACTCCTGCGATGGCGACCCTAATTTCTCTTGGCAAGACGATTACCAGCAGTGCTGGAGAGAATGTTTACTGCTGAAAAGTCTTTGGCCCGGGTTTATTTTGGAAAGAGTGGAAAGTCGATGACGTCAATGACCTTTGTGTAGAAATATTTTGCATCTGTGGCAGCGTTCGTGAACTCCAACCTCTCTCCGTGTGGCTTTGCTGCCAGATACTTAAGAAACGGTCCTGGTGGCGGAGTCACGGACGAGGTGTAGAAGAAGACTGGAAGGGCGTTGGAGTCATAATAATGTTCGAAAGGTATACAGTTGCCCAGTATGTGTTTTTCTCCCCTCCGGAAGTGCCACAGAGGAAAGACGTTACCGTCCCGCATTGAAAGCGTGAGTAGAACTCTGGCCAGCGACTTTGTGTCTTGGAGCTCAGTCAAAACGGGGTCGGGGGCATCTGGAAAGTCGCCTTCGATACTCTTTACGAAGGGGTCTGGCAAACTTTTTCACGTCGATGACGGAAGCGTACTTGAACCGAGTATCGTCGGCTTCGTCGCAAAATTGCCATTCCTCTCCTTTAGGAGAATCGCTCTTGTATGCAAGGAAGGGTTTGGTTCTGTCAAAGTCCGCTTCAGTATAAGCCAATATCGGAATATCTCCATCCCAGTACATGTATGCGGTGAAGAATGCTAGGATGTTACTGGATTTATGTCTGAAGCTCCAAATCATTTGGGACCCTTCGGTTAGGCCCAGTGCCAACCGGGCGAAATTCTGAATGTCTCGAACGTGTACCGGCATTGGGGGCTTGATTGGCTCCATTGTCATTTCGCGTTCGCTCGCCGGCGAGTTCTTAGTGCCATTAAGACTTGGCTAGCGTTGGACCAATCGTCTTCTTACCTGAAAAGGTCCATTTCTTCTGGTCTCAGAAGGTCCTTACCCGTGCCTTTACCTCGTTTGACCTTGTAGCAGGCAAGCTCGTCTGCGACGGCTATCTCGGTTACATGGAGTGTGTGCCGGTACATGTCCCGGGTTCCTCTGTAGTCGTGGATTGGCTTCATTCCTGAGATTCCTATGGCGAAGTTGACCTGCCCCATCCTCCATGCCCGACCGAAGGTGTCGGTTATGATCACGGGTATTGTTTTTCCGGTGAGTTTTCGGATTGTCTTACCTATGCGGTCAGCGGAGGCGTCGGGATCTAGCGGTAAAAGTGTAACAGTATATTTCCCCTTTGCGACGTTCGAAGCATCGACACCAGCGTTCGCGCAGATGAATCCATGCCTCGTCTCTGTGATCAAGTGCCCAGCCTTCATCCGGATGATCTTTCGAGTTTCTCGTAGGATAACTTCTACCTGGCGCGGGTCCTTGCCAGCCTCCTTCGCAACGAAGGATGCGAAAGGAGAGGGCGTTACTTTAGAGAGGTTTACTACTCGGCCTTCTGATTTTGATACAACTTTCTGAGAAACAATTGTGACATCACCTTCTTGGAATTCCTCTCCCTGGTCCTTCAGGCTGGCGACAATGATCTCGCCAAGATTATCGCCCGACTCCTCCGGAGAAGAAGGAGGTCAGCTTCTTCGCACCCGTGAGTTCTTCGTAATCTAGGCCCACTGCGTCTAGGACCTGCTCGAAGGTTGAGCGGATGTATTCGTTGTATTTTTCCACGTCAATCTCGTGAATGCTTGCCAGTTGAACGGGCTTGACCCCGCTCCCGGTTGTGACTTTTACGAAGCTGACTAGGTCGCCGGCTCTGACGTCGCCGCCCTTGTTGCTCAATTGTTGTGCCGCTTTGACGTGCTGCGGAGTCGTTTTCGTGTAGCTGGAGACGGATTTTCCGATCATCATGTTAAACGCCAAGTCATCTAGGGAATATTTCCGGTTTCGCAACTTGCTGTACGAATCTTGCACAAGATCCTTGATCTGGACCCTCGCCGCGTCGAAATCGGTTGGCGTCTTAACCTGACCGAGAATCCCCACTAGTTGATTGAAAGTGTTCTTGAGGAACTCGGGGATGTGTCTCTTCTTACCCGTGAGTCCCTTGATGTCAACTTTGTTGTCCGGGTGAACTCCGAGGTAGTTCTTCTTTCTGAGGCTGAGAGCAACGTACCGGTAATTCTTGTCAACCTCTAGCTCCATCCCAAGCTCCTTTTTGGACCATCGTATTAGCTCGTCAAGTTTCTCCCGAGCTGGAGTGCCCAGGAATATTGAGTCGGTGTCTCCGTAGAACACCTCAATTCCCAGTCGTTTTGCTTCTTGAATCGTGTTTGTTATCGCGTATCTTCCGACAGCGGCTGTTGACTCTGCGAGGGGAGGACAGTAGAGCGAGAACCTGTCTGAGCCGAAGACCCCGTAGCTCGCGTTCAGCACTACTTTCAGAGCGTTCTGCACGACCTGATACCAAGTGAGTTTCTCCGGCGAGAGTCCCTTGTCTTTGGATCTGGGTTTGTACCAGTGTATTCTGAGATCCCGAAGGGACCCTACTAGTTGACTTTCCATTGCCTTTCTGTGTCTACAGACCCAATGGTCTGTGTCGGGGATCTTGTTGGTTCGGCAGTCAGCGTGCCCACAAAGAATCGTCTCGTAGCCGAGGTTCCACGTCTTGATTATGGATGGGTATAGCGAGGCAAAATCGAGCACGGCAACATCGAAGTGAACACCTGGAACAGGATCGACGACCATTCCACCTTTGTACTTTTTGCCTTTGATTACCGCAGTCGTGCTAGTCGATCCTTTCTTGGCGGTGATCTCTTCCGATCGTGGAATGAGGAAACCTCGAGAACGATGTTCGCGGAACAGCATGCTTCTGATCCAGCCCGAGACACCCTGGCGGGCCATGTCCTCCATTGGGAGAAAACTTATTCGAGAGAGCGCGGTGATGAGTTTCATAACGACCTCTCCATCGAAACTCGTCAGATTCATGACGAGCTCAGCGTCTTGGTAGCAATATGCCGCGAGTTCCGTTGGACTCAATCTTGATACGGGCGCTGAAATGTCCAGCTTACCTGTTTCGAGAAGCGCCTCGGAAACAGCATCTAGCGTAACTTCTCTGTATCTATTGCTAAAAGCATAGACTTGGATGGATCTGTTGAAGAAGAACTTGTAAAGGTCCAGGTGTACTCCGTATTTGACGGTGGCCGATTCTCTTCCTAGCTCTATGGGTATCTGGTCTCTGTAGAAGCCGAGATGGTTCAGCGCTCGATGGAACAAGTATCGGAGGTCAAAATCGTCTCCGTTGAAGGTTAGGACGAACGGATAGTCGTTCAGAGCCCTGAATATCGCTGACACAAGTTCCGGTTCAGAATCGTACACCTCAACTTCTATTCCGGGAAGTTCGACGATCTCTGTGCCGTTCTGTTTGAGGAGGAGCACCCTTTTTGAGTCGTCGGATCCGCAGAGGCTTGCGCATGTGACCTTGTACTCTGCAGCTGTGGGGTCGGGCACCCTCGTTTCTATCGGGGAGTAGACTTCGATGTCGAGTGCTACCCGTCTGAAGTTTGGAACTGGGTATTCGAGAAGGCGTAGCCATCTTTCCATTAGTTTACGGTAATCTTCGTCCTTTTCTTCGATTGCTTCTTTGACAGCGGGAAGTTGTGCTGAGGTCCCTGGCTTTAGATCGCCTTGATGGATGTTGTAAGACATTCCGGGCTCAAGATGTCTGTCGTAGATGTAGTTCTCGACGTACCTAATGTCAGCCTCCCAAGCGGTAATTATGTCTCTAATGCATCCGCTGGGTCGTCCGCCTATGGAAAGCGGGTCTTTCGCAAGCACGATAGTCACAGGGATATCTTTGCCTTCAAGCGCGTCGAAACGTCTCGAAGGCTCGAGTCCTAAGAGTCCCGGATGACTCATCAGTTCCTTGATTTTCTTCAGGTTGTCAGACGTGTCTTTGGATAGGCAGTATGGCGTGTGGCCCGTATTATCGTACCAGAATTGTATCTTCTCGGTTTGAGGATCGTAGAGTTTGAGGTATACTGCTCTTCTCTCACCGTCATACCCCGCCCCGACAAAATATGACTGAGCCATCTCCTTTGGAGTCTCAGGCTTGAACACGAGCTGGGGCTTCGTCAGAGCCCTGGGCTTCGGTGTCTCAGGTTGAGGCTTTGTTAGGTATTGGTCAAGGCTGGACATCATGCGGAGCCAAGGCCGGAAGGGCTTATCGGTAAAAACTCTTGGTCTAAGGTGGGCTTTTCGAGTTTGGGGGACCGATTGATTGGCTTCCCCGGAGTCTCCGGAATCGTCGGAAGAGTTCGATGAAACCCAGGATAGTTCGGATCGTCTCTGGTATGGCGATCGTTCATCTCCGCCGTCGTTTGATGAACGTGTTGTCAAGCTTCTTGCTGAGACTGAGTTCCCGGGTGATGCGGATATTGCTGATCCTTATCGGCGCGCTAACAGGTCAGTTAGTCGAGCGCTGAGTTATCAGCGTTGTTCTCGTTTCTGGATTGGTCTTAGATGTAAGGCTTGCAAGGTTGAGGGTCGTTCTGACTCTTTCGCGTATCGTCAAGTTGTTCATTGTCATCTTCGGGGTTGTCCGCGTTGCGGTCATACTGTTCGTGTCGGTCTTGTGAATCGGTACCTTTCTCGGCTTGTTCATTTCAAGCGTCGTTTGCTTCGTCATGTTATTCTTCCGTATCGCTGGGTCGGTGAGGCTTCTGTCAATCTCTACGATTGGCTTCTGAAGTGTGTTTCTAAACTTTGGAAGTCTGTAGGTTGGCGTGGTGGTGTCTCATGTGTCGAGTTGAAGGAAGAATACAATGGTGAGTATTACATGCATGTTCACTGTCTTGCTGTTTCAGATAGTTATGATTATTCTGCTATCGGTAATCGTTGGTTTGAGCTGACTGGTTCTCGTGGTGTGAAGTTCAAGCAGGTCTATTCTCAGGGTGGTTTGCTTTGGTATATTCTCGGCTATGTTTTTAAGGATTGGATTCGTGAGTTTGAGGATGCTGGTCGTTATGTTAGTGTTATGCGTGCTTTGCATGGCAAACGTCTGTTGCGTGCCTTTGGGTGTCTCTATGGGCGTCGGAAGAGTGCCTTAGGGAAACCCAGTGGTGGGGGATCTCTCCGGGTGGAGAGCGGAGCGAAGCGACGCGGACGCGTACTCTTGCTAAGGGTAGCAACAAGTCGTCGTCGTTGGTGTGTCCGGTGTGTTCTGGTCTTGAGTGGGAGTGGGTTGATGGTCCTATTGTCAACGGTCAGCTAGTTGTTTCGAGGTCCGGTGATGGGTGATGGGTCTTACAGGTCCCAGTCCTTCGTTCGTTGTGCTAGCTCGCGCCATGCTGGCTGGACCGTTGCTTTACCTAGCTGGACTGAGCGTGACAGCGCTCACTCTCCACTCGTTTCGGCCTACGGGACAGACGGTTAACCTTCTACGGTCGATACTCGAACTCGTGAGATCAGGATCAGCGCTCACCCAGGCAAGCGTCATCTTGCCGGTCACCCGTTTGCGTCAGCATGGTAGCTCGCGAGCGTCAAGCGTTGTCGAGGTTGGCTCTTCTTGTGTTGTGTGTGGTGCTGGTTTGATTGGTAGTGAGCGTTCGTATTGTCGTGATTGTCGTCTTGAGTTGAGCGTTCTTTGGCGTGTTAATGTGCGTCGGAAGGTTGGGCTTCCGCGTTAGCCTTTTCTTTGAGTACACGCGTGTTTTTCTTTTAATATCGGGTGCACCCAATTCTTTTTGAATTGTCACGTTCGCGCCCTACGCTGTTCTCCAAGCTGGTGCTGTTTTCTATCGTTGTAGGAATCGTAGGTTCCGTTCTGGTGGTGGTAGGTTTGGCATTGCCTCCTATTGTTGGGGTGCAAGTGGTATGTGCTTGTCGAACGATAACCGTACCCAGTGGTAGAGTTGATCCTAATCCTTTGCAGCTACCTTTCTTAGTTGCAGGTTCTATAGTGTTGATAGGCGGTTTGAGTTTTCTTGCTGTTCAGCTTTTCAAACGCTAGTCCGGTTCGGTTGCTAACAGGGGCAATGATTAGTAATCACCTTTCGGAATGGTAGGTGATTTCCATTGGTTAAGGGCGATGGGGAAGAAGAGGACGAAAGGTTTGTTGACATGCTTGAGGGGTTCTTGAAGCGATACGAGGCGCAGATCGGAAGGGCGATTGATGGTTGGACCAAGAACATGGAGAAGGAACCGGAGCGAAAGCTAAGAATTGTTTTGGCGATCGTTCTTCTTGTCGCGTTCTCGGTGTTTGCGCTTGCTTGGTTGACTTTGGCTGGTAAGGTTAGTGGTGATGCTTTTGCTTTCCTCATAGGCTCCGTGATTGGTTACCTATTTTCATATCTTCGGTTAACCACTCATGGACGTGGCTAACCTTCATCATTAGTAGTGTTGACGTCTTGTGACTTGTTTCTCAGCATGTGAAATTCTGAGTGTAGTCCGAGCCGGAAGGAATTATTGTACTAGGGTTCGTATCGCAAATCTTGTTGCCAACATCGGGAGATACGGGGCCATGGAGAGAGACGCTGTAGAGAACATTTGAGCGAAGTGCAATTTCGAAGTTGCCGTTGGATGAAATTGTGGTGGACAGTGTGTCAGTTGTTGTTGGACGGAATTCTATTGTTTTCGGGGGGTTGTTTGAACTCGGATATACCATTAGGGCGGTGCCGTGGACAAAGGTGAAACCCGAGGGTGTAGAGCTTGTTTTGAAAATGGTATTGGGTACCGAAGTAAGCGCAAAACCTACCCCTAGCACCACTACTCCTATTAGCAATATGACTATGACGATCTTGTACCTCATATGGCTATGAGGCCGGGAAAGTTGAGCGGGTTGTGTCTGTGACATTGTATCTCTTCGGTTTGATGAGTCTCAGTATTAAGAAGATCTCCCGCTTGTCCCACGTTACGTCGTTTTAGTTGGTAGTTATCGCCTTCGCTTGGATTTTGAGGATTGCTATCCAGTCTTTTGCATTGAGTTCTTCTCCATTTGTTAGTTTGGTTATTAGTTCCGGAGGAAGCATTTGGAATGCTTCCATTAGTTGAGGTCGTAGTGTAGGAGGAAGATTGAGCTTCTTTTCGGCTATTTTGAGCCCTTCGTTGACTTGGTCGTACTCTGTTGGTTGTGAACGGGCTTGAGCTATTTCCTTCGCGTTCAGTGGAGCGTTTTCCGAGATTTGTTTGAGAATATTGTCGTAGTAGCCTTTGAGTTCGGCTACTTGGTGTTCCAGGTCTTTGATTTTTTGCTCTTGGGTCTGCTGAGTCTGGATAGTGGTTTTGTCAACGTTTACGCGTAGATTTGGGTATGCTCTTTGGTAGATTTCTCGTAGTCTCTCGATTGAGTCGGTTCCTTTCTTATCGAAGTAATGCTTTAGGATAATGTTGTTAGCGTGGTGTCCCGTTAGAGCGTCTATTTCGTAATCGTTGACGTTGGGTAGTCTGAAGGCGTTTGTGTAGAACATGCGGAAGCTTCTGTATGGATTTACGTTGTCGTCGTTGATGTTGGCTTTTCGTAGTGCTATTGTGATAAGGTCGTATGCCGCTGAATAGCGCATTCTGAATATTGGCTCATCCGGTTTTTCTTTGTCTATCGGAATGAAGGTTTCGATGACTTTGATTTTCTTCTCTTTCTTAGTTTCCGGGTCTATCTCTTCAAGAGTCTTGGTTATTTCTTTCTGGTGAGGCTGGAGGCATAGGTTGAACTGTTCGATTGTTTCCGGACCTATGAATGTCAGTGAGGCGCTCTTGTTGGATTGAGTGTAGAATCCTCTTGGGAGATTGACACGCACGAAATCTTGTCTGGTTTCGAGTTCGTCTCTGAAGTGGTTGTAGGTTAGCTTGAGTATCGTTCGAATTCGGAATCCAGTATCTTTGGCGACATAGATGAGGAGCTTGTGTAGGTCGTTGTCGAGTAGTCCTAATATTCGGTGAATTTCATCTGTGGTGTAGCTTCTCGTTTCGTTTTCGACTTCATAGTCGTTCTCAAGTGTAGGCATGTTTACGTTGCCTCCGTGTCTTAGTAGTGCCCACATGGCGTTTTTGAATACTGCTTTGGAACCGTTGGTGAGGGTGTCAGCATGATCGTAGAGTGTGTCGGCGAGGTCTTGGGGATCTTGCGTTTTCGCTAAGGCGATATATTGGTCAGGGTCCATTTGGAGGCTTTTTAGGTACGGTCCAATCTGCTCTCGGTAGGTGAGCCAGGTTGATGTTTTTGGCCAGTGGATTTTCCAGAGCAATCTTTTTACGCTTCTATAGGGTACAAGGTAGTCCCACTTGCTCTTGTCGGATATTTCCATGGCTAACAGTAGGGTCATACCTAGATTTATCCCTTTCTATTATAGGGGGGAAAAACCCAGTATTTCGGTAAAAAGGTTCCCCGTAAGGATGCAAGAAATGCCCGACTCGAAACTGCTGGAGAGGCTAATACTGGCCCGAGAAGCTCTGCTTCTTGTATCACAGGGAAGGAGTGAAAGATCCGCAATCTCAAGAATCACCTCTGCCGATCCTCCACTCCGACACGAGAAATCTTCAGCGCTTAAACTAGTCATTGACACGATTTCGAGACTTGACTCTCTGAACAAAGCGGTTCTGACGATTTTTCCAGGCGAGAAATTTGACAGAAAGAGCCTCGCTCTCTTCCACCTCACCGCCTACCTCATGCTCGCGAATGATACAGATGCAAAGGCTGATTTGGTTCGGGGCTTGAGAAGAATATCATCCGAGCGCGAAGGTCCGAAGCTCGAACAATTACTTGGGTTCCTGATAGCACGCGCGCCTCTCGACAATTGGAGTGATATGACCGAGACGGAGCAGGTGGGCCTTCATACCCACAATCCGCCATGGTGGGTCCAGTATTGCTTCTACCACTTCGGTAGAGAAACTGGTCTCAAGATCCTTTCTCCACCTGCACGTCCTCGATACATTCGCGTTAATCCGCTCAGAAATCGTGGTCGAACTAGCCTTCCGTTTGAATTGAGAAAATACTCAGGTCAGCTGGTCGAGGCTGATTCTGGCACTCACTTACTGACCGGGTCTCCCTCGGTCCTTGCGAAGTATTTCGAGATAGGCCTCTTCCAAGTGCAAGACTTTGCCTCCTACCTATCAGTTAAGGCTGCAGACCCCACACCTGGGGAGAACGTGCTGGATCTCTGCGCCGCGCCCGGTGGCAAGACAGCGACTCTGGCTCAGATGATGAAGAATCGAGGACGAATCACTTCGGTCGACTATTCCAGGAATAGGATGGCGTCGTGGAGGACGGAAACGGAGAGACTCGGAGTAAAGATCGCCTCACCCCTAATCGGAGACGCGTCAAACCTAGGCCTCGCCCAACCATTCGACCTCGTGTTTGTCGACCCGCCCTGCACCGGAACAGGCATTCTCGATCGAAACCCGCGGATGAAATGGCACCTCTCTCCAAAGCTCGTTCAAAAGTTCTCACTCCTCCAATTTAGCATGCTCGAAGAGTCTTCAAGGTACACGCGTCCTGGAGGCCGCATCCTTTACTGTACTTGCAGTCTCACACTCGAAGAGAACGAATTTGTACTTTCGAGGTTTTTATCTGCGCATGCTGACTTTGAGACCCGTCCAATCTTGGAAGAATACGGTTCCCCAGGACTCCGCGGCCAAAATAATTGCCGACGCTTCTATCCTCATAGGGACAGAACTGCAGGTTATTTCATTGCCAGGCTCGAACGCATTGGTCAGGCATAACGCGCGTCTGCGATTCGAGTTTCGGGGAGTCAAGGAAAGTAGGCTGATAGTCCGTTTAGGAGCCGTAGAGTCGGCTTCGCCCGACGAGGTCCGTGAGTATTGGCATCAGGTCAAGTCCGCGTATCCTTCCAAGGTTTCCCCTAGCTGCTGACGCTTCGCTGAGCTTGAGAACACGACTTGCAGGGACATCGGGACCACCTATTATCACTGGGACCGGGTCGCCGGTATGGGCTCCATACCCGACAGGGGTAGCATGATCGGCTGTCAGCGCGACATAGTTAAGTCCGATATCGACTTCATCGATGATGTGCCCGACAAGCGTGTCCACTTCTTCTAAGGTTCTGACCTTGCCTTTGAAGTCGCCGTCATGGCCCGCGATATCCGGCGCTTTTACATGGACTAGAACAAAGTTCTTGTCCTTGCTTCCTTCGATGACTGCTTTTGCCTTTGCTTCGTAATCTGTTTTGATCCCGCCGGTTGCACCTTTGATATCCATCACTTCCATTCCTGCGGCCATGGCTATTCCTTGGACCATTGGGGTTCCTGAGATGCAGGTTGCCCGGAGGTCGAACATTGACTTGAAGCTTGGAAGGTTGGGAATTGTTCCCGCTCCCCTTGTTAGAACAATGTTGGCCGCCCTTTCACCATCATTCGCTCGTTCCTGATTCAACGGATGCTCCCGCAACACCTCATGTGATCTCTTGACAAATTCATTAACTGCGAGGGATGTTCGTTTTGCTTCCTCGCTTCCATCCAGCGCTTTTGAAATCGCTATCTTAGCACCTTCCTCTTTCGGGTCTACATCGGACACCATTCTCGACAGCTTCTCGCCCCGCAATACTAGGACTGCTCGGTGATCAACTGTGGCTTTGAAAATAGTCCTGACGCCAGGTACCCCATCGATCTTGATTGCGTCGACCACCTTGGCAAGTTTCGAGGTTCCTTTTCTGATTCGTCCTGCGCGTCTATCTTCTACACGGAAGTCATCATCAACTGTGGCGAAGTTGCATCGAAACGCGACATCGCCTGGGCGAAGCTCTATTCCAGCGCCCATCGCCTCTAGCGCACCCCTTCCCGTGTAGTACTTGGCTGGATCGTATCCTAGCAAAGCGAGATTTGCAACATCGCTTCCCGCACGTACACCGGGAGATATCGGGTCAAGTTGACCGACAAGGCCTCCTTTGGCTAATCTGTCCATGTTCGGAGTGTTTGCGTATTCCAGAGGTGTCTTGTAGTCATGATCGATTAATGGCCTGTCGGCCATTCCGTCGACGATTAGCAATACGGCTCTTTTGTCTGCCAATGGGTTAAACTTCCAGCGGACCATTTTACGGTAATACAGTTAAAACAGTTTGCCTCAGGAGCGATTGCTAGCACGTTTGATGATGACTCACATCTATGGGCAAACATTGCGTGACTCAGTCTCGAATGACTAGGCTCTGATGGTAAAGGTATCATGGGAATGAAGAGATAAGATTTGGATCAGTGCGCTGTCTGTGGAATGAAAATTGTAGATGCCATTATGGGCCTTTGTGCCAATCACTCAGAGGTTTACCATAAGGTCAAGGATGCCTACTCCATCTGGTCCGCTGCATATGGCAGCCTGACGATCGAAGATTTTCTCAAGCGACTACTTGCCCTGCATGAAACTGGCGATCGTGCAAGAGAGATGGCGCAATTCCTTATTCGCAACCCCGAGAGGTGGAAATAGATCAAGACCCTAATCGTTTGCGAGAAGCCCGACGCGGCCCAACGAGTCGCAAGAGCGCTCGACGAAGAGAACCTCCCTCGAAAACTAGAATCGCAGGGCGTACCCTATTTCGAATGCCATACGAAACAAGGACAGCTCATCGTCTGCTCGGCCCTTGGCCATCTATATGGCGTCGATTCCAAAGGTCGATCAAGTAGACGTTCCTATCCTGTCTGGGATTATCATTGGACAGCGAGACATCTGTTTGATCGAGCCTCGACGAGATTGGCTCGATGGGTTCGGGTCATCGGATCCATTGCAGCAAACGCGGATCGATACATCAACGCGTGCGATTATGACCTTGAGGGATCTGTTATCGGTCACACGATTCTGCAATACGCCTGTAGCGGGGCCCATACCAATGCGCTCAGGATGAAATTCAGTACAATGACAGAGAAAGAGCTTCGAATCGCCTTTCAAAAGCTCAATTCAAAAACGGAGCTTCCGGCGGTAGATGCGGGAAAGTGTCGGCATGAATTAGATTGGATTTACGGGATAAACCTCTCGCGGTTGCTGACTGAGTCAGCGTTGAGGCAAGGAGGAGGATATACTACTCTTAGCACTGGGAGAGTACAAGGCCCCACTCTCGGCTTTGTTATAGAACGAGAGGAGGAGATATCCTGTTTTGTCTCGGTTCCGTTTTGGACAATAGATGCGACAATCGTTCACGACGATAAGTTTTACAGTTTAGAATATGAACGGGACAGGCTCGCCTCTCAAGCTGAAGCCAAGGGCGTTTGCGATGAGTGTAGAGATGGTCTACTCGACGTTAAAGCAGTAGAATCTCGCGAGATTCAGCGATATCCTCCTTACCCGTTTGACTTGTCGAGCCTTCAATCCGAGGCCTATCGACACTTCGGTTATTCTCCGGCGAGGACCCTTGCCTTGGCCGAGAGATTGTACCTGGATGCGCTCATCTCCTATCCCAGGACTTCTAGCCAGAAACTCCCCCCTGATATTGGGTATGGCGAGATCTTGCAGGGAATCGCATCTCATGCAAACTACCGACCATTAGTCGCCAAGCTCATGATGCGTGACGATCTTAGTCCAAACAATGGTCCCAAGGATGATCCCGCTCACCCTGCAATCTTCCCTACAGGCGAATTTCTCAGACGACCCGTGTCAGGCGGAGAGGCCAAATTATACGATCTCATTTCGCGACGGTTCATGGCCACGTTTGCAGACTCCAGCCTCAACACGAGTTCCAGAATAATTCTCACCTGCAACAGTCACAGATTCTTTCTCTCAGGCTCTCGCATAATGAGACCAGGATGGGTTGAGTTCTACCGCCCGTATGTATTTGATGATTCAATACCTCTACCTGACTTGAGAACCGGTGATAAAGCAAGGGTTCAGGACATCAAATCTGTCGAGAGGTTCACACAACCGCCTCACCGTTACAATCCAAGTAGTCTGCTGAAGAAAATGGAAGATGCCAACATCGGTACAAAGGCTACGAGAGCAGGGATAATCGACCTTCTCTATGCGCGAGGATATGTTAGAGAAGAACGGATTAGGGCGAGCGAACTCGCTGACAAAGTGACTGATACTCTTTCAACGTACTGCCCCTTGATTATCGACCCGTCCTTCACGGCGAGTCTGGAGAATTTGATGGAAGACATCCAGAATGGAACCGCATCTAGACGCGGCGTTCTAGTGGAAGCACTGCAGCATCTTCGACCGATAATGCTCTCGCTAGCAGAAAACGAACGGGAGATCGGCTCACAACTCTCAGATGTCATTGTAGCACAAAAGATAGCGGGCGTGACCTTTGACACTCCCTGTCCGAAATGCGGGCTGAAACTTGGTGTCGTGCGCAATCGTGGGACTGGCAAGAGATTCATCGGTTGCAACGGCAAATGGCAAACTGGATGCAATTTTACCCTTCCATTGCCTCAATTCGGCAATCTCACACTCTTGACCCGCCACTGCAACATATGTGAATTTCAAATGGTACAAGCCCGATCAAAGGGCCGCCGGCCGCTGGTCTCTTGTCCACGTTGCTATGCAACGAAAGCTAGGCAAACGAAACTGGTCTCTAGCAAAAGCAAGATTCCCGCACAAATATCGCGGGAAGCGCCGCCTACTACTTGAAGCGCCTTCTCTTATCTAGAACGAGAAGGAAAGTCAGGGATGTGAAGAACATTAGGATTACAAGCGACACGATGTAGGCTAGCGCTGTGCTACTTGAGACTACCCCCGGGTATTGCAGGACGGTCATCAGAGCGAATGCAGGGGCGACTATCTGAAGAGGAAAGAGAGCGAGCCCCACCCATAGACCCCATCTCGTCACCCTCATTATTCCCAGCGAGCCGACTATCGATAAGGCTCCGATGATGTAGAGCGGATACAGTGTCGTGTCCTGTACTACGAGGGGATAGATGAGGTAGTACAGACCGGAGGCAGCGTAGAAGAAGGAGGAGAAAGAGAGACCAACCGGGCGTATCAATGCTGCGGAAAGTGCTTCGTCTTTCGTCGCCTGCTTGGCTTCTTGCTTAGGCATTGTAGCGTTCGCACGCCGGGTCAGTATCTTCCCCAATAAGCTTTACAATGACTTCCCGCAGGGTGTCGGCAGACTTGAGCCGAGCGAAACTCTACCTTTCAACTCGAGTTCCATTCACCGGCACGTCATCGGCCTTTGACGAGTCGCGCTTCGTCTTTTTCGGTGTCCCCTACGACAAGACCAGCACTTACAAGGCCGGATCGAGATTTGCCCCGGGAGCCCTCCGAGATGTTTCAGCCAACATGGAGCTCTACAGCGTTAGGTCAGAGGTGGATCTAGAGAAAGTCGCGGTTCACGACTGGGGAGATGTTGATATCGTTGAGAATCTTGTAGAGACCCTCGACAGAGTCAAGTCTGTTTGTTCTGAACTGTTAGGCTCAAAGAAGATTCCTATCATGGTTGGCGGGGAGCACTCCATAACCAAAGCGGCCGCTGATGCCCTGCCAGAGGACACAGGCCTAGTGAGTTTTGATGCGCATCTTGACCTGCGAGATGAGTTCCTCGGTGAAAAACTGTCTCATGCTACTTTCATGCGTAGAGTCTCCGAGAAGATAGGCTCCGATCATATCATGGAGGTCGGAATCCGTGCTTTCTCTAGGCCTGAGCTAGACTTCACCAGGAAATCAGGAGTCACGATGATTACTCCACAGGATTTGAGAGAAGCGGGGATTTCAAAGACTGCTCAAAGAATCAGAGGATTCCTGTCCGGGTTTTCGCACAGCTATGTGACAGTAGATATCGACGTGCTGGACCCGGCGTTCGCCCCAGGCGTCGGAAATCCTGAACCTGACGGCCTCTCAACAGACGAGCTTCTTACATTGGTCGACGCATCAGTGGAAAGGAACACCGTCGGGTTCGACCTCGTCGAGGTATCACCACAACTGGATTCGGGCCAAACGGCCGCGGTCGGTGTAAAGGTCATATTCGAGGCCATTGCCGCTCTGTCAGCGCGGAGTCATAGAACATGAAACTGGACAACTACATCACAGCGTCCACCGCTCGAGTCAAAAGCGACAAGAACGTACCGAAAGCCAAGTTTGAAAAGCTCAAGGCCGTCGCCGAGAAAAAACTCCTCGACGCGAGAGCAGCAAGTTCAAAGGCCAACCTCAACGGTATTACAGTCGAATTCTACGGAAACAGCAAGCACCAGTACGATTTTTGGAAACTAAACTGGAAGGAAGCTCCTGATTCCTCCCAAGCAGACGCGAAGATCTACTCAGCATACGGGGTTGAGGGACATGACCCTGCCGCGTACTATTGCCCGGAAGCGCACGAATCAATTTTCTTCAATACGGAATACTACGGACAATGCAAAAGCTGGGCCCTGGGCATGGCCGCCGCAATCATGGAGGAGAAAAGGAATACACACTCGATACACGGGGCCTGCGTCGACGTCTCGGGCAGAGGAGTCATAATCGTTGCTCCGACAGGTACTGGCAAGACGACTCAAGCCTTCAAACTGATGGAGCTTCCAGGAGGGAGAATCGTTGGAGACGACTGGGTGTACATTGACCATAACGAAGGAGAACAACTCGGCTACTTGATCGGAAGGCAACCTGAGAAGAGCCTCTACATGAGAACAGAGACACAGATGAGCAAGCCATGGCTTCGAAAAATCTTCGACGAGAGCAAATGCGAAAACGTCACCACGAAGAAAGAGAATTGCGAGTTCACTCAGGGTTCAACAGGTTGCAAACTAACAAGCAGCAAGTGCGTGTTCGATGAAGGATTGCAATGGTGCTACTACGCTTTCGGAAACAGCAGAGCACTGATTCCTCGAGAAAAAATGTTCGGGCCTGGAAAGGTTACCGATCAGGCGAAAATCAAGCTCTTAGTTTTATTGCGAAGAGACGACAAGAGTCCTCCAGAAGTCCATTTGGACGCTGACGAAGCGATAAAGACCCTCAGGAAGGGAGAGTACATGGTACGTCCGGGTGCAGGGCCGAAAGAGATGTGGGGGAAACTTGCCAGCGAACCTTGGTACAACCCCTACTTGCTTCTCTTGGACCATGCCCGCCAAGAACAGTTCTTCCGACGGATGATTTCCAAGTTCCACGTCAAATGTCTACTGCTAAACACAGGCGTCGACAGCATAGACGGAACTCACAAACGAATTATCTCCAAGCTAGAGAGCACCTAGATCCAATTCGTGCTGAAAAAACGTTAAGACACCACGGGGAAATCGTAGCATATGCCTGCGAGACGTTCCTGTACGACGGCAAAGAGACGAAAAGCGTGCTATTACTATGCTGGAAAGGAGACCAAAGCAAAGAAAGTTGCAAAGAAGAAGGCAAAGAAGCCCACGAAAAAGCTAGCGCGGAAACCAAGAAAGCAATGATCCGTTCAGCTCAATACGAAACCGGGAAGAAAACGAGAGTTAGCCACTGGATCGAGGGAACGGACCAAGAGAGCGGATCAACGTGAGCCGTTGTCTTTGTGTCCAGAAAAACGTGTCTTCATCCAGAACATGAATGTGGAACCCTCTCCCAGAATAGACAAGCCGGAGTTCTCCGAAAGAACCAGACAGCTCGTCCATCAACTCGAGCGCCTGCTCCTGGGCCAATTGGAGTTCTAATCTACAAAAGGACAATCCTTGCCGTTTGCTCAGCTTCTCCTCAAGGTTGCCGTGTATTGGACAATCGAAATTCTCGGGATCAATATCAAAAGCTAATTGTTGACCAAACGATTTGCCGAGTTGTTCGATCTTGCCTGGGCCACGTCTGGCTTCTTCCCAATTTCTGTATACGTTCCTGTCATAATATAGTGATTCGGGCCGGAACTCTACACAATATCGTCGGAGATCCTGTAACCCGTTGTATTCATCGATGAGAATTGTCCGGGATCTATCCCTTCGATATTCAGCCGGGAAGATTTTCGTGTGTTGTCCAATAACAACCGCGAAGACTACTGGTCTTGACCAGCCTCGAAACCAATTTTGCACGAGATCTGTCTTGAACTCTCGTTGGTAGAATTCGTACCTCTCTTGGACCGTTGCGGGGCGCATTTGGTCCGGGAATCGGTATCGCGACCTCATCATCTACGCTGCTTCGACCGCAGTATTTTCGGTAACCTTCTTCAGCTGAGCCCGATACATTTCTACTATTTCATCGGTTGTGGTACAGTCTTCAGCTGATTTGTCCTCACGATATTTTCCAGTAAACCGTGGAAACCTCACGGCTAGACCTGCCTCCGGCCTGATACTGTTCATGCCACAGGTGTGTATGGGGCTCAGCGTGATTTCCGCGCCAACTATTTCAAGGACGAGTGCTGGGACGAGCCACACGTCTGCCTCGATCTTGGAATCTACCCTCGAGTGCCGGTGATCTACCCTATGTTTCTCAAGAAGTTTGGGCAATTTGTCCAAGTCTTCATCCGTAAATCCTGAACCGCATTTGCACAACGTTCTGAATACGTCGTTGCTCTTGTCATAAGCGGCAAGAAGCAGGGCGCCGTAGGTTCCACCTCGCCGTCCTCTGCCCGCGAAGGCTCCCACTATGGCTAGGTCGACGCTGTCTCGCATTTCCGATTTGTAGTCGCGCTTATACTTGATCCAGGTCCATCCCCTTGCTCCAGCCTTGTAAGTCGAGTCAGGGCCAATTGATTTGATCATCAATCCTTCACAACCATCCGCCACCGCCTCTTGCATGAATTCATCCAGCTGCACGGGGTCATTGCAAATTTTCTGTTGAGAAAGGTCAAGTCTTTCACTTTTTGGGATCAGCTTTCGAAGCCGTTCGCGTCTTTTGAGATAAGGCTGGTCAGTATAATCAATTGTGTCAGCGTACAGGAGGTCAAAAGGAAAGAAAGCAACCGGTATGTCCCGGATCGTTTTTTCAAGGTCGTATTTTCTGCCTCTGCGTTGCGAGACTAGCTGGAATGGTAGAAGTTCACCTGTTGCCGAGTCAACGGGAACCGCTTCTCCTTCAAGGATTAGTTCAGTTTCTTCTAGGCTGTTCTTCAGTAATTGTTGCACATCTGGAAATTGGCCAGTGATGTTCTCAAGGCGTCTGGAGAAGAGCGTGGTCCCCTTAGGGGAGACATGTGCTTGAATCCTTAGGCCGTCGTACTTGTACTCAGCTGCACACTCGCCGTTCATCTTTGCAAGGATTGCTTTCGCCTCAGAGAGCCGTTCCGCAAGCATCGGCCGGATAGGCCTCCCGACGGTAACCTTGAGAAATTCAATTGCCTTCACTCCTCCAGTGGCGAGAGTTCTTGCAACGTAACCGAGGTCGGATGAGCGATTGTAGGCGCGCTCCAGAGTGGGCCTTGATTCCTTTCCACCTCCAAGGGAAATCGCGAGAGCGTCAAGAATGGTCATGTCGGCGACTCCAAGCCGGAGACGACCGAGAGCCATTCGAGTGATGTATTTCGCTTCGGTTGGAGAAGCTTTCCCCAAGAGGCTTGTCAAATGTCTAAGCTTAGAGTTAATGGAGCCTTGGCCTGCTTCATGCGCTATGGTGTCGAAAGCATCGTAGACTTGCTCCACCGTTAGGGCCTCACTCTCAAAGGACACCTGAGCCTTTTCTTTGAGGAGCTGCCCCGCAACTGTTCCAAGATCGCCCAACTTCTTGTAGAGAAGTGTAACCTCCAATTCGGCTTGCCCGGTTACCGTCGCGAGAGCCCGAAACAGGAGCTTCTCTGCTACTCCTAGCTCAATGCCGAGAAAATCTGGATATAGCTTTCCCTGAGTTAGGTATACCACCCTATCGATAATTGACTGTGGAGTATCATCTATGAGTTCGACAAGAAGACGGGTGATCTCCAATCGTTTCGTGGTCGCTTCAATCTTTGCGTATGTCTCGACTATTCGCGAATAGAGCAAGATGCAGAAGCAGCCTGGTGGGTGATGAGGGGCTAGATGCCTTAATTTGTTACTTGTGTTCCGGTAGAGCCTTTGATTGCCTTTCCGAGGTCTCCGAGGTTAGCTATTACCGATCTTTTTCCACCGTTCCCAAGGAACCGGATCGCAGCTTCCACTTTGGGCCCCATGCTTCCTGTAGCGAAAAATCCCTTCTTAGCGTACTTCTCAAGCTCATCTCGGCTAATCTTTGACAATAATTGCTGGTCCCGTTTACCGTAATTAATGTAGACACCTTCAACGTCTGTGAGAATGACCAGGTTTTCTGCGTGAATCGATGTAGCCAATCTTTCAGCGGCTAGGTCCTTGTCTATCACGGCCTCTACCCCCTGCAGCCGGCTGCCTTGTCTTATGACCGGTATACCTCCTCCTCCACATGCAATTACCACGGACTCGTCATCGACTAGAACCCTGATTGCTTCATCCTCTATGACGGCCTTAGGATCAGGCGATGGAACGAGTCTTCTGTATCCTCTGCCCGAATCCTCTTCAATGACGAGGTCGCTTCTAGATCTCAGCAAAGCATCTCTTTGCTCCTTTGTGTAGAAGGGCCCAATGGGCTTCGAGGGGTTCCTGAATGCAGGATCGTTCGGCTCCACTAGGACCTGGGTGACAACTGTCGCAACTGACTTGCTTGTTCGACGTTTGGATAATTCATCTTGGAGAGATTGTTGAAGAATATAGCCGAGGAATCCTTGGGTTTCTGCTCCACAAGCGTGAAGGGGCAAGGGGGGTACCTTCTTTCGACCCATCTCATGCCTTATGACGGTTGCACCTATCTGGGGGCCATTTCCGTGGACAATGACAATTCTAAGGCCTTGGTCCACAAGCGTCGCTATCTGAGTTGCAGTCGATCTTACGTTCTCGTATTGTTCTTCGAATGTCCCTTCTTGATTGCGTTGAAGAATGGCGTTCCCGCCAAGGGCGAGAACCGTTATGGGAGTCCGGGGCGACAAGCTCGTTTTGTCTCTTCGAAGGAGCCAACAAGAAGGTGAGGTCCCTTTTGTCTCTAACGTCCCGCTCCGAAGCAAAGTTGGGTATTCAATGATGCCTCTAAGTTAGAAACAAGCTCTATTCCCCTTCGACAGATTTGGCGGACTTAAAGGCGAGCTGTAATTGCCTTCTGCGCGTGCTAGGACGTTGGAATTTGTCGAGTATGTCATATCATTGAGATGATTCAATTGATAGGTGGTGACCACTGATATGGGCGCGCCCCCACGCAACGACGGTCGAAGCGTAAAGCGCTATTACGTCGCGGGTGAATTCTACGACTGGGTGACCGATCCCAGAGCCCTGGAACGGATATTCCATTGGGGAAGATCCACTGTTGCTAAGAGGTTGATTCGAAGGCTAGGCAGATCGCAGTTCGCGCTGGATATCGGCTGCGGGACGGGCCTGATTACGAGGTACATTCAGTCTTCGCGAATCGTAGGCGTTGATATCAATCGATGGAACCTTGACAGGGCGAAGAGACGGATTCCCGATGCCGACTTTGTACAATGCGACGTCGAGCATTTGCCGCTCCGAAACGGTCTTGCAGATTTTGCAGTCTGCACTGAAGTGGTGGAGCATCTCTATCTTCCTGCTCGGGCCCTCAGGGAAATCGCGAGGGTAATGAGACCTAACGGTACATTCATCGGTTCGGTTCCAAGCAGCAATCCTTTGTGGAGGTTCCGAAACATTCTAAGTGTGACCCATCCCCAATCCGAACCGTTTCACAACAATTTCTCAAAGCCCCAGCTGAAAGCATTGTTGTCGAGGTTCTTCGCTGATACAAATTTGTTCTATGAGAATCTACTGATGAACCTCTTCTTTATGGCCCGTGGACCTGATTCCAACCGAAACGCAGCCAGAAGGCCAAAGCTGGCGGGTTGTTAAATAGCAGTGTTTTCTTCCAAGCGTCATAATACCAATGTATCCTTACCCCGGATGGCGGCGAGTGATCTTCGTTGCGGTGCTCGTCGTCGTGCTGGTCTTTGCCTTAGCCCCTTCCATAACTCAGGGCACCATCAAGGTCCACATCTATGGATTAACTACCCGCGGGGTCATTGACCATCTGTACGTCAAATTCGCGAACTTGCAATTCCACACTTATGGTTTCGGATCCAGTGCAGGATGGGTCAACGTTACCGAGACTACGCCGATCATTGATCTCATCCCGATGACCTCTCAGTTTTTGCCACAGATCGTGGCCTCTGCTCAGATAACGTCAGGTAGATATGATGCAGTCCGATTATTCATGACAAATTCTACCGCACTGGTAGGCTCCTCTCACGTGTCTCTATCAAATACCCCGACGTTGAGTGCAAACTTCACCTTACCCGTTCCTCCGAACGGCTTTGGGGACGTTCTGTTGCTGGTAAGCTTCGATGAGTCCCTTGTCTTAGCGAATCCAGCTGCTCTATCGGTCCAAGTTGTCCAGACATCGGTCGTCTGACATTGCTACCGAAACTATCAAATTCGACCCTCGAATAAGCGATTTGCATGTGCGTGATTGGCAAGAATCAACTGGTTAGCCTGATTAAGGCTCACAAGAGCATTCATCCATTTGATTACGGGCTCCTTGACGGAGATGGCTACGTTCTCACGGTGAAGGAGGAGAGGACTCTCCATTATTTGGAACATCAGAACCTTATCTCCAACGAGATTGTGTTTACTCCTCCGGAATTTGTGGCGCATCTCACCGCCAAGAGTAAGTATGGCAGAATGGGACTCTCGTTTCTGAACGCTGCAAAAGTCCACAGCGGGTTCATAGGTCGTCTCGCTCTCGAGCTTGTTAACCTCAGCAACGAGCGACAACCGATAACGATCAGGAGAGGCGATCCTCTAATGCACATTGAGTTCATGAAGCGTGAGGGAGAAGCTTCACCCTACAACGGAGGCTACATGTTCCAATTCATGAGTGAAGACGAAATCGGGGAATACATGTCGATCCTCGCAAGAGACTTCAAGACTTTGTTTCCGAAAGAGTACCTCACAAAGGCGGCTCAAGCGCGCGTCGCTGTAGTCACTCAAATCTAATTGAACGACTGTCGATAAACTGGAGCTATTATCCATGGCCACTCTGGGTCGGACGGAACCTGATCTCAGTTCTGAGAGGAAATTTCACCTAGGACCCGCTTTAGCTTGGGATCTTTGATCGCTGCGATAGAGGACTCGTAGAATTCCTTCAGCTTCGTCGCTTCGATGCCTGCCCTGGCATATTGGTTCGCCTGAAGTGCCATCTCCAGCTTATCGAGTTCGTGAACGAGCTGGGCTTCCTTGCTCCTTTCGTTCTCCAGCTCCGACCACAGCTCCCGATAAGCTCGCTGATTCTCCTGCGGAAAGTACGAAAGGAGTTGTTCTCGGGCCGAGATTTTCTGAGTTCTAACGACATTTTCTCCCTTCGACTCTTTCTCCTGAGGCGTCAGATCCCCTGTAATCGCTTCTTCCAAGTCATGCAATAATGCAAGCTTTAGCAATCTTTCCACGTTATAGCCTCGTCTCTCACCTTCGAATAAACAGAGAAGCGATAGTGCAAAAGAATGATCGGCGACCGACTCATTTCGCTGGAGACGAAGCTTCTTGAGCCAGCCTCTGCGCGGCTCGGCCTTTAATCGGGCAGCAAGTTCCCAAAACTGGACAAGCTTGTCCAAACCTCCTTCCGCTCCAGCAGTGAATCTCGTCACAATAGCTAAAAACCCTTCATAATGCGAATACGTCAACTATTCGACTCGTCAAGGCGTAGCAAATTGGTTAAGAAAATCCTAACTAGATTCGCCGTAGCAAAGAAGCCAGCTCGAACTGCGGGTACGCAATACAGGTCTCCTCGAATTTACCTGCCCACAAAATTCACTGATGATTCTAGCTTTCCATTCAAAGAGGGAGATCTCCTTACTATCCGGGTTGATAGGCGCAAGCTGATCGTCCAGAGGGCTCAGAAAAGCATTCAACAGTCGTTTGAAAGCGGAGATACTCGGCAGAAACCATAATATCAGCGCAACGCTCTCTTACTCCTGCGCTGCAAGTCGAATGCTAAGAGTGACTGTACAGATTACAAATCTCACAGGCGAACGTTTCTGGGATCAGGAATCACAATTGCCTCCTCAAGTCCAGATTGCTGTAAACATAAATGTGGTGGGATTGGACTTGAAGAACGAGTTAACGGCCAATGCTCCCTTTGTTTTCACGGTAAATTACAATCCATCCATCGCGCAGCTCAGCGTTAAAGGTCGGGCCCAAGTGTCCGGGGAAAAAGAAGAGATCTCTAAGATGATAGATGATCATAAACAGAACAAGCCACCTCCTGTTGCGATAATCCAAGCGGTATCGAGCATTGCGATGGCTGAGGCGATTCTATTGTCGAAAAGCCTGGGGATTCCACCACCACTTCCCCCTATGGGCCTGCCACCAGAACAAATACACGCGCAGCAACAGCAAAGCCCGAGAAAATCTGAGTCACGCTACACAACCTAATCGGACCACCAGATTATTTTTGAGCCATCCAAAATCTTGGAGGTTTGTCATCCCTCCAAAAAATTGGACTGAGAGAAGGACAAATGCTATGTCGGGAAATATGTGGGTTTTAGGTCCCAGACTCTATGGGGCCTGGCGGCAGAAATGGGGTTACAGTATCGAATCTTGGGGCCACGAACGGACAACACAGCCTCGCGCATGAACAACTTCGGCTGTTTTACCTGACCCTCTCTTTGGGATCCAAGCTCATCAAAGATCGCCATTCATCAGGAGTTGTCTCAATGACACCGATCCCCCCGCATTAGGAACCACTATTTCGAGCGAGATCGACCGAATCCCATTGGCCCAACGCTACTAATACGCACGTGTATTTGCTAAAACTGCACTTTTAGCAAACCTTATTTTCGCCTCAGCCCACATCGTGTCGAGGGGCGAATACCTTGGATTTTCCTGGAGTAAATCGCTCGAAATTGACTCTTGGAATTCAACGGCAGGAATTCAGATGCGAATAAGCAGAGACGGACGAGGGGAGACGCGACTGACTGACCTTCAGAAGAATTTAATAATCGAGTTGGCCGAGTCGGTTCCTCGAGATCACCTTCTCCTAGGGCTTCAGCTCGAGCGGGGTTGGCGTATCGGGAGCATAGTGGGTTGTCATAACAGGGTTACCTACACTAGAAAAAGAACAGGGGAGAAGGTTGTCTGCATTGTGGACCTGCCGGGAATACGAAAGGAGGACGTGGGTGAGGAGACAATAATGATTCACTTCAAGGGGGGAAAGACGGAGCCAGACTATCCTGGGAAGAAGTGGCTTAGACTTGCTCAGAAACTAGCCTCAAAGGCGCAGGAGGGCGAAAGGATCATTTCTCTTTCAGAACAACATGGAACAAACATCCTGCGAAAGTATGCAAAACTCGCTGGTGTTCCCGACTGGGACCGTTTGCATAATCACCGTCAGCGAGCCTATTTCGGGACTTTCTGGGCTAGAAAGACCGGCAGAGACCCTTGGAAAGTTCAAAGTCTCATGGGGCACAAGGACTTGAGGGCAACGGCAGTGTATGTTGAAGAGCTCTCCCTCGAAGAGAAGAAGCAGCTCCTAGACGAGCCCTAGCCCCCTCAAAAGAGTCTCCCGTGACTTGAGAAGAACTCTCCTAAGCTATAGCAGTAAACTGGAAGAATTGAGAAGTTTGTCTGATACCTGCGAGTTACGCAAGGATGTAGGAGGACAAGTAAGGCGCGATTAATCAAAGAATTTACGTTAGAAATCTCTCAACCGACAATTCATCTTTTTCTCCCAGCTTACAGATTCTTCAGTAACCATAAGGATTAAACGAAGGGTGAAATTGCCGGTTGTCGGACGCGAAATATTTGCCCCGAAGAGCCGTTCGAAGACCAGCTAAGCAAAAAACCACGATCTTGTTCAAAGCGGGAAACCTTCCTAGTACCCCGGAGGAACTCTTCCGTCGGGTCTTCTGGAAGAGCGATTTTCTTGCTGGGGAAGCTCACAACTTCTGGAAGGAAGTCAAGAAGGTGGAACCTAGTGGTCTACCAATCCAGGCATGGAAAGACTGGATCTCGAAGAGGGGGATGAGTGTCGGACAATTCTACAACATGATTCATGGACTTGTTGGGGCGGGGTTCATAGAAAAGCGCGATTCCAAATGGCACATGAGTGGAGGGTTCATGCAGGAACTGGAACAGATGATGAAGGTCTATTCTTCAGAAAGCGGTTACGAAGCTAAGGCGAAATAGCTCTCCAATAAACTGGATCATTGGCATACATCCAATAAATTGAATCTCTATCGGGCAGTCAACAAAGCGCGTCCCTGAGGATCCATCTCCCCATTCCTAATTCGTGTCGATGAGATCGGTTTCCCATCAGCTGCCCTGAGCAAGTCGACAACGAACAGATCTAACGGTTGGAGACCGTTCTTCCTTCTAAGTCGGTTCAAACGACGGCCGCTCGCAAGAGTACCTTCGCTGACTATCAGTGCTTGCAATTTCTTTCGTCGGGCTGCAGGTCCGTAAGGCTCGCGAAGGGCTGTCACTCTCACCCTCGATGACCAGCGCCGAGTTTTTAGAAACCGGTTCAGGTCGCGAACTCGACTTGAGAAGGGACGAACTTGGTGTTTCTTATGAAGACTTGCGACAAGTCGGTCACTTGTGACGCCAATCAAAACCATATCTCCGAGCTTGAAAGCCTCAGAGAGCAAATGTCGGTGGCCCGCGTGTAAGATGTCGAAAGTTCCTCCGAGAGCTACAAGGTTGTATTTTCGGGCTGATCGTGGCAAGACCTATTCACATTTCTGGATTTTAAGGATAAACCTTGGGCTTGCATGGTCAATTCCTTCGGTTTTCAGGAGGCAGATAGCGAAGGCAATTGCGCTGCACGTTCAAGCATCTAGCGGAGTGGAAGATTAGGCAGTCCTGCGACGGGCGTTGACTGGTACTCTCATCCTCAAATTCGCGATCGGCCCAATAACCAACTGAGGGAGAGAAATGAGTTCGAAGTCCAGATCTCCCAAGGCTCGTCACCGATTCGGTTTCTCTGGACCGCGGATGACAGAGAGGAAGGACAAGGTTACCGCCGACGACATTCTTGCTAGCCTTACCAGGCAGGCCGAATTCAAGCAGAAATATGAGAAAGAGGATCGGTTGGCATTAGCCGATATTGCAGAGGAAGAAGATCTAAGTCGGATTCAGGGGTTCAGTTCTGAGCTAAAGTCCCCTCCAATAATGGAAAGGGAAACAGACTACGGACATTTTTTATTCGTATTTATGCTCTTAACCGGACTGGTAGTAGTTTGGTTGTACAGTTCGATCTCGAAGCCATTTGATCTGGCAGCATTGAACGAAATCATTCAGAAATCCAGCGTTCGGTCAATTTTCGCGAATGCAGCTCAATTGGGAATAATGGCATTAGCGGGTCTCATAGGCGCTCTTTGGATTCGACGCAAGAGGCTAGGCTCAAGCCGATAGTTTATGTCTCTCTAGACCGGGACCCCACCACCTAAACCGAATTCTGCAGTCTGCATGTTTGAGGGCGCTTGATTTTGAGCGGCGGAAGAGTGCGTCATTGATTATGGGTGGACTCTTCACTGCAGGTTATATCGTGGTGAAGACTGGCCTTTTCTCGTGCCCGAAAATATCCAAGCATCAGGGGAGAAGAAATCAAACCCATACCTAACCTCCCCAACTCTAATCCTCTCGCTCATACTCATCTGTGTTTACGCAACCATTGCATTGCTAGTAGGTGACTTTGTCAGTCCACTCTCGACGAATTCACCTGTACTTCTGGTTCTTGCACAATGCGATGGGCCCTTGCCTATCTATCCATGGACCTTAGTATCTTCAATTTTTCTTCATGCGAGTATCATCCACATCGCGAGCAACATTCTATTCCTGTTGCTCTTTGGCTTCATTCTTGAAGAACAAGTCACGAAAACCCGCTGGGTAACAACTTTCTTCCTTACGGGTATCGCTGGGAACCTGACCTTTGTTGGTGCCGATATCACCGGGTTTTTTCTCACCGGCTTCCCCAACTCTCTCTCTTTGAGCTGTGGGGTAGGCGCGTCTGGCGCAGTCTACGGCATAATGGGGGCAGCAACGGGGGTCCGAGGCGTCGTCTTGATCATATTCATCGCCGGTTTGGACCTTTTCGCTGGGGGAGGGTTCTTTGCACACATCGGAGGTCTGGTCACGGGGGTCCTTTTGCGAAGGTTCTGGGACCCAACTCCCGTCAGCAGGTTGCTCCAACCCCTCTGTTTGAGGGGATCCAGAGCCGACTAGGGACGCTTCCGTGTTTCTGGCCCGAAACGCCCATGCTATGCTAGACCACTACACCACCGGGCTACGAAGTTCTCGGTTGCCCCCTGACTAACCATAATAGGTTTCGTTGAATTTGCAAGGGAGAATCGAGAGCGGTCTACTGGTCACTGCCCCTGGCGGGACATTCCCGACCAACAATTTGGTGTGAATTGGGATCTTGAAAAGTCACTGCTTCGGCGCCATTGAAGCGCGAGAAGGCACTCGTGCGATCCCATGCCGCAACTTTGTCCCGTGTGAACTGAAAGATTGATGTCGGGGTGCGGTTGGCAAGCGAATCGCCCAGAATCAGCCCTGATCCCGAATCTGGGAAACGGTCCGCATCTCGCCCCTGAATCGTTCGGGAAAAGCCCTAGATTTTCCGTCCTTTTCCCTTATCACCAAAACCCGGATTACGCCCTGATAAGCCGGTTTCGCCCATTATCGCTGCCGGACAGCAAATTCACTCTCGAAAAAGGGAGGGGGGTATAGCGCAGAGACCTCACGACGCAAGAGTGGTCGAGTGGGAGCGTCGGTGAAGCCGATATTCACTCTGCCAAAATAAAGTATTTGGGACAGGTCGGGAGAATTCCCATCTTCCTGCCCTTCGATCAAAGGCTGGACCGCCGGACGACTCGAAATAGATTGGAATCGAGAGCAAGTCGGAACCCGACCTAGCCTATATACTTGTCGAAACACTTATATTTGAAATCAAACGCGTCGCTCTCGCTTTCCGAGGTTGGACTCTTCTAAAGCGGCGTCCGAATCAAGTCCAGCAGGCGGAGATGCGCACGGTCCCTTAGAACCTAGGCAAAAACCATGAGCACGCCCTCCCCAAGCGCACAACCACCCAAGGTGCACGTTTGTCCCGAGTGCGGGAGCCTCAATCTCATAGAGGACTTTGACCAAGGCGAAACCATCTGTCAAGACTGCGGCTTAGTTCTGTCTCAGAACCTGATGAGTCGCGGACCCGAGTGGCGCGCTTTTACCAAGGAGGAAAAAGATGAGAGAGGCCGCGTCGGAATACCGACATCCTTCTCCATCCACGACAAAGGACTCTCAACCGTCATTGACCGAGTCAACAGGGACGCGTTCGGCAGACAGCTGCCCTTCGAGACGAGAATGGAAATGCTCCGCCTCCGAAAATGGCAAATCCGTACGAGAGTGCACTCATCATCCGACCGCAACCTAGCCCAGGCAATGGCCGAGCTAGACCGTCTAACAGACAGGTTACACGTACCCGCTAACGTCAAGGAAGATTCAGCAGTCGTATACAGAAAGGCACTGGACAACGGACTGGTCCGAGGACGCTCAATTGCCGCAATAGCGGCGGCATCCCTGTACGCAGCCTGCAGGTCTAGCGAGACCCCCCGAACGCTCAAAGAGGTAGCATCAGCAAGCAGAATCAAGAAGAAAGACGTCGCGCGCTGCTACCGTCTCCTACTGAGAGAGCTAGAAATGTCGATGCCGGTCGAAGACCCGATTCGCTGCATATCAAAGATCGCCAGCAGAGCCGGAATCACAATACAGACACAGCAATCTGCGATTCAAGTACTGAAAGACGCACGAAATAAGGGAGTTGTAGCTGGCAAGGATCCGATGGGCCTAGCCGCGGCAGCACTCTATGTTGCCTGTGTCCTCCAAAGAGAAAAGAAGACTCAAAAGGAAATCGCGGAGATTGCTAACGTTACTGAGGTCACTGTGCGGAATAGGTACAAGGGTCTGAAAGACGCCCTTGGTCTGACTGCTTGAACCGGTTCTAGCGTAGATACTGGCGCATGCTCTGAATGTTATTGAATACGGTAGCCCACTGGGGCGAAGGATTCGGTTTCGTCGTGCTATATCCAGTCATGGAAATCGAGAATTTCACTCGTGGATCCCTAGAGTAGTAATAGATAATGTCCAGTTTTTTCTTTGGATTCGCATTATAGAGACTCCTCTTCAAAGCGTTGAAAAGGTATTTGTTAAAGAACTCCAGCTCAATCGAGACGGTTATCCGCTCACTCAACCGAGAACCTTCTAACTCGCCTTATCCTATATACCGGCTATACCTATTTATCGATAGCCCCTGGAGCCGACTAAACCTCAATTAGTCCTCTGGAAAGCGCTGGAAACCCTTGGCAATACCGAGAGAGTTGAAGGAATAAGCAGGCTAGGGCTCAATCTGGCTGCCCACCGTCCGGGACCCAGATTCGTTCCCTTCCTGCGTCCCCGTGGTTACAATCCGGATTTTACCCATTCAGTATAGGACTCACATAAGGAAAGCATGGCAGAAAGGACGACCATAATTCTTGCCCTTGGGATGGCTTGGCTGTTCTGGTTCCTTTTCTTCCTCTACCTCGGTGTCTAACCCATCTTTTCTGAGGGCACGCTTAAATACGCAAGCCAGCTATACAAAACTCGTGGACGATTACAAGGGAGAACTGGGCTTCTAGAATGGCCGACGTGTGTTCCACCTGCGGCCTTCCCAAAGACCTCTGCGTCTGTGGCACCATTAGCATGGAGCAGCAGACTGTAAAAGTGCGCATGGAAATGCGCAAATGGGGGAAACCTGCGACCATAGTTGAAGGCATCGATGGCAAAAGTGTGGACCTGCCAGACCTAGCAACAAAATTGAAAACTTACTGTGCCTGCGGCGGGACATCTAAGAACAATGCCATCATCTTGCAAGGAGACCATCGTGACAAGGTGAAGAAGGTTCTGGTTGGATACGGCTTTCCCGAAACGAGCATAGAGCTTCACTAAGCGGCTGTAAAACATGTCCAGTCTTAAAGAAGTCCTTGGCTCATTTAGGCGAGGCCCGACGGTCCTTCGAACATGTCCCCAATGCGGTTCAACCGTCGTAAGATCTCGAATGCCACTGGAGGGATCCATGTTGCCTGTAACCTATGTGTGTAGGAACTGCGGATATCAGGGGTTCGTCGCCTTAGAGGAGGAGCGGGAAACCGAATCCTAGAAGAGGCATAGTTTCAAGACACTCGGAGGACTCTTGCAATTTCTGATTCGAAAACCTCCGGTCGGAACTGTTGAGCCCTGGCGAACGCGGCTGCAGAAAACCTTTCACGGAGCTGATCGTTTTCAGTAAGCTTTACGATCTGTCGTGCTGCAACAGGCAAGCTACGCCATCGGAAACCCACATCATTGGTCACAATCTCTCTGGGTCCACCGCTATCATGGACAACGGGGACGCATCCGGCAGCCATAGCCTCAACGATCGTAATCCCAAAATGCTCATTCTCAGCACAATGAACATACGCCATCGCTCTTCCAAGAAGATCCTTTGCTTTTCTTAGCGGTAGGAGAACGAAGGAAACATTTTCTGGTGCCGTTCTTCTCAGTTCCTTAAAGTACGCTGAAGTCCCATCTGGGAGACTTCCTATTGCGACAAATCTTGTCGTGGGAACCATTCGAGCCAATTCAACGAATAAGTGGAACCTCTTCTCGGGAACGAACCTACCAACCGTTACCACCAAATTCTCCCTTGGCTGAACCCCGCTTAGATCTGAATAAGCTTCGACTGGACAAGGCGGATACACTGTCTTGGAATCGCGTCCCCATTTTCTCCGCACGAATCCTCGAGTAAAATCCGAGACGCTTAGAAGGACTCTAACGCGACGAACGCGATTCCGGTAATACACACTCGCCGGCCGATAGTACAAGCGCCACATTGGAGAGGATGATGCTTGCAAATGAGAGAAGTATTCCGGAAAATAGCAGTACTGTACGACAGGAGCACATGTTGAAGGCACGTAACCAATGTCCTGCGTACTTAGCACGATATCGAAAGAATCTTGCGAGACGATATCTCTGATCCGATACCAGTGATATGATAGCCTTTGGTAGAGCAGAACCCGAGGCCCGAGGAGCGGCTTGAAGGAGGGATAATAGCGTCGGTTGACTTTGTCGAAGAGCCCAGGGCAACCATAAAAGTCCTCGAAACTCGCCTCGTCAAACTGTTCGCTAACGAGCGAAACCTCGTGGCCGGCCTTCGTCGCCGCGAGGATTGAGTGAATAGCAACTCTTTCGCCGCCACCCTTAACACTTAATCGAGGGTGAACCAGAAGTACCTTCATGGACTAACCGCAGTGATCTGAAGTCTAATCGACACGCGGTTAGGTATTCTTAGTCCTCCACATCTCTACCGTCAGTTTCAGTCCCTCTTGAAGGGTATGCGACGGCTTCCAACCTAGTTCCTTTGATATTTTCGAGTTGTCTAATACTAGATATTGGGGGTCCTGCGACTTCGGCCGCTGAGGGTAGCCCGGTGGATACGATCCAAAGACAATCTTCCCTTTGAACCCTGTCATTGCCGTCAGCATTTTCGCCAATTCAGAGTTTGTAACCGGGTTACCGGGTGATACATTGTAGACTTGGCCTATCGCTTTGGGCGATTTGGCTGCTAGGATGTAGCTACTTACATGGTCTTCTGCAAACATGTAATCCCGAATTGAGTCCGGAGCTCCAACATAACAGGTTTCTCCTGCAAGCATTTTTGATATGAGATATTCCGTGTAGAACCCTCCTTCGCCGGTTCTCCCGTAACTGTTGATAGGTCGGAGCACTGTACCTTTTAGATGGTAGACGCGGTCAGCCATCTGAACGTACTGATCGGCGGCGGATTTTGTGACTGCGTAGGGGGAAGCTGGATTGAGTATGGCATCTTCTGCGATGGGTCGGTTGCCATCCTGCCAGCCGTACACCTCGGCGGTGGAGGCTGCGATCAGTCGTGCGTTAGGCGCTTCTCGCAAGATCGCATGAACTAGGTTTACTGTTCCCTCGAAGTTTGTTGCGATATATGGATAGGGATCGTCGAACGACAACCTGACAGGTGTTAGCGCTCCAAGATGAAAGATTATCTCTGGTTCTGAGGCGTCGACTGCTGATATAATTGAGTGGAATGTTCCAAGATCTCCTTCTATGAGATGAACTTGGGAAATTACATCTCTGATTCTGCTCAGTTCTCTTTCAGATGAGTGTCTGACCAAACCGTGGACGTTGTAGCCGTCTCTGACAAGGCGAGAGGCTAACCTTGAACCTATGAATCCAGTTATTCCGGTTATGAGGACATTCATGTTGATTTTCCTTCCTTCAGTGCTTCGTCGGCCTCTTCAAGCTCCCTCAACGAGTTAACGGTGATGAAAGATCCGTTGTGCTTGAAGGCTTTTAGCTTATTCATTTTCGCCAGCTTTGGAAAAGTTGTTCTTTCAACATCGCCTTTCCCGGGCATGTACTTCAGCACTTTCCGATCGAAAACGTATATTCCCATAGAACAGAAAAAATCCCTCAGAACCGGTTTCTCCACGAAACCTTCACAGAAGCCTTTGGGGCTAATTTCGACGAGGCCGAAAGGTAACCTTGGATGCACCACCGCAATTGACGCCAAGGCTCCATCCTTCGAGTAGCTGTTGTGGAACGAACCTAGTCTAAGATCCGTAATTTGGTCACCATTGAGCGCAAAGAATGAGGGAGAATCCACATAACGCGAAATTGCGAGGCGAAATCCCTCGCTCGTTCCGCCCTCCACGGTATGAACACTGTACCGAATGTCCACTCCAAACTTTCCCCCGTTTCCAAAGTAGTGGATTATTTTCTCTCTCAGATAGGCTACGCCTATGATCAAGTCAGTTACCATGTTCTGTTGTAGCCATTCGATTACCCATTCGAGGAGAGGTTTCCCGCCGACTTTGACCAGTCCTTTCGGAATATCATGGGTAATCGGTCTTAGTCGCAGTCCTTCTCCACCGGAGAGAATCACGGCCGTCTTAGGAGTTGTCATTCGATTGATTCACAAGCTTCCTTCTGAATGGGAGCAAGAGACCCAGATTCAACGGTGGGGATCGGCTCAGTTTGCCATGATAACTAAGGTTTCGGTCGCAAGGGTATTCGAGGACTACTCGATGTTCACAGCAAGCAAATAGACTATGGAGGCGACGACGGCGAAGAAGGCTAGAGGAACGTACCAAAGCAGCAGACCTCCAGTTACCAGCACGAGTAGGGCTCCAAGATCCGCTTTGTCCTTTCTCCTCGACAAGTCTACGTTCCAGATGCCTACGGAATATAGGCTCACGGCTAGAACTCCCAGCACCGCGGCGACACTGAAGAATAGGACGGAGAAGATCGAGCCGCCAATAGGCTTGTCATTGGAGATGGTGGGAACTATGCTTACAATGGGTCCGAGTAGGAATCTGAGGCCATAAACCAAGCCAAGGCCGAAAACGACCCAAGCGAAAGGAAGTAGAAAGAGCCGTTTCTCCAAGTGTCTTCCAGAACTGACCGCCGACCGATATTTCATATAAACGTTAGGCGCAGTGTTCGCGTGGAACTGACAATGAATCTCAGGAGGTTGATATTCAGAAGCTGGTATTATTTCCGGATAGGGTACGGAACTTACGTTGCTTTTCCGCTGGGTTTCGCCAGCACGATGATAGTAATCTATGCACTCGCCGTCGTCAGCGTGCCTGTCATTCACAATATATTCCCTCATCTTTACGTCTTCGGAATTGTCGGTATTCTCATCATTGTTCCGATAAGTATCTACGCAGGGCTGTACCACATTAAGCGGACAGGGGCATACTCCGCTGAGGCTTCGGTATTGACGGAATCCAACCCTTACGTCTACAGGGCAATACCAGGTAAGGAGCGTGAGGTCATTCTGCCACTGATGATTCTCACTGCAAGAGGACTCGCAAAGGTGATGGAGCAACAACACTCACTCTCCTTGGAGGAGCAGAAGGAGTTCGAGAGTGTACTTGCCAAGGCGAATTCGTTGTTGGAGGGTTCCTCGGTTGGCCTGCCGAAGGATAAGTCAAAGAGCTAGGAACTTGCTGTCGTTATCGCAGATCAACGGCTGAGTTCAGAAACAGCTGAATAGATTGACCGAGTAGACGCTCTCTAGTAACAAAGGAATAATTAGCAGTCTGGACGGGAGCGGGCAATCAGAAGCAGATGAGCGAAGACCTTCCTCAAACGAAATATGTTGTGCAAGTCACTGTTCCAGAGAAGAGCCCTGCGACTCCAAAACAGTATGTTCAAGATCTGAAAGGCGTCGTCGGAGGCAAACAGCTAGCTAGAATGAAGAAGGAAGCTGTAGACTGCCCAGTTCTCTCCAAGACCGTCTCTTTCGCACAGTGCTTCGCTTGTCCGAACTTTATTCGACGGGTCAAAGGGAAGGTCGACTGTCGAGGTTTCCCCCTGCCAACATCTACTTCATAGTTGTCGATTCCTAGAGGAAAGGCGACTCGCGGATTGAACCACGAAGCCCAAAAACTCATGGAAGAACTCGGATTCTCGAGAGAAGGATGCTCAATCTACTTCTCCCTCCTGGAGAAGCCCTCAGGCGAGACCATAGAGCAGATTCTGGCTCATTCAAGCTTCTCATCACGTGACGCTGAAAGAGCAGTTAAAGAGCTGGTCGAGAAGGGTATTGTCCTAGTTAGTAGCAACAAGCTCGAAGCGTCCGAGCCCAAACAGTTCGTGGCCAGGATCCAGGACATGAAAAGGACAGAGATGTCAAGAGATTTGGACGCCCTCAACGCCAAAAGTACACGATTGCTGTCCCTGCTTGAACCACAGTACTGGGAGCTAAGGCTAGGAGTGAGACCGGAGGACCTTCTGGAACCGTTGCCGACTCTCGAGGAGATGGAAATCAGGACAGTCAAAGTGATCGCAAACGCCTCCCGAAAGATTTCAATCTCAGCAGAGACGTTCGGCTGGTTCGGGAAGGTCAAAGAAGAAATCTATCGCGCGATGGAGAGGAGGGTGAAATTCCGCCTCCTCATGACAGCCAAGGATTCTGAGGCAGTCTCGAGAGCCCGAGAGGCAATGGGGTTGGGAATGGAAGTTCGACAACCCATGGAAGACTGGTATCCTGTCAGAGGAACGCTATCAGACGACAAAGAGCTCGTGTTTCTCATATGGGCTACAAACGAGAGAGATGGCCGGCGACCAAAGTTCTTCCGGCCACACTTCACCAAGAACGATGGTATGATACGGGTCTTCGCCGACGCGTTTGACAAACGCTGGTCCGACGCAAGTCCAATCTAGACCGCTGATTGGAACCGCGGGGTTGGTGCACGCTTGCACACTGCTACCCCGGTTCTCGGTTCGATGCCGATCGTGACGAAGATGGGCGGCTTCGAGACTAGGTTACGAGGGGCGATTTGCGAATGGAAGCTTCCCTCTCAGCCACTCCTGCGTCGCGAGGTGCCCTGTGCAATACCCCCTCCTCTTTTGTCGAGGGAATTTGCTGTCCGGCATCGATAATCGGCGAGTCCCGCGATTCAGGGCAGGATCCAAGGGGTCGAAATTCATCTAGTAACTCTTTGACCTGGCTCTCAGTCTTCGCTTCAACGTAAAGCCTAAGCAAAGGCTCGGTGCCGCTCGCCCGAACCAGAACCCACCCTCGTCCCTCAAGGTCCACTCTAACGCCGTCCAGACTACTGGATATCCTACTCTCGAGCCTAGATTTGAGCGCCTTGATCACGCGCTCTTTTGTTCCTTCCTTGCAGGCAATTTTCTCTTTGACCATGTAGAACTTGGGAAGCGCGTCCAATAGCTTGGAAAGAGACTTGCCAGTCCTAACGATTGCGTTCACTACTAGTACAGCGGCCATTGTTCCGTCCCTGACCGGATGATGAGGCGCGTAGAAGATACCCCCGTTTTCCTCACCGCCTAACAATGCACCTACTCTTACGACTGTTCTTGAGACCTCGATACTCCCCACCTTAGTCAGGATCAGTTTGCCCTTTCTCCTGCTAGCAATCTCCGATACGACCATCGAGGTGTTGATCGGCGTGACAACCATCGCGCCGGGATGATCCTTTAGCAGTTCATCCTCAATGAGTGCGAGAGTCCGATCGCCGGGCTGAACGATGCCCTTCTCGTCGACAAAGATCGCCCGATCCCCGTCCCCATCATGAGCGATTCCCAGGTCAGCCTTTTCCTCTCTCACGATCTTCGAGAGAGCACCTAGGCTTTCTGGTCGTGGCTCCGAATTCCGACCGGGAAACTCGCCATCAATCACATCATTAACACCAATCACACGCGCGCCAAGGTTCCTAAGCAACTTGGGGGTCGTGAGCGCAGCAACTCCGTTGCCAGTATCGATGACGATCTTCAGCTTCCTGATTCGGTCCTTAGCAACGAGATGGCTCTCAACTTTCGCAAAGTAGGACCCTATGCTTTCCTCTCTGC
>WNGL01001797.1_pt1 | contig 47501 bp, 39 predicted proteins | sample 5400591 | NCBI WGS metagenome assembly WNGL01 (sample SAMN13153377, study PRJNA577476) | soil metagenome | isolation source: 80 cm soil or saprolite under Garry oak tree replicate 1 | place: USA:California | collected 2016-06-15 | reverse complement strand
GCTTCCTCCAGACCCCTCCTCGCGGAGACGCCCTTGCCTTCGGCTAGTACTTGTTTTACCCTGTCATCGCGACAGTGACTGGATTCTCGTACAGGGGACTTGCACCCCATAAGTTCACGCCCATGACGGGCGTACACAATCTGCCGCCAGTACCTGGAGATCGGCCGGAGGTATGGCCTGCCGCTCCTGCTCTCCACACCGACCTGGCGTGCCGGGCGCGAACGCATTGCCGTCGCCGGACTGGCTGGACAGGATCTGAACGGCGACAACTTCCGTTTCCTGGATGCCCTGCGCCGGGAATACGGTGATTACGGCAGCAGCGTATATATCTGCGGCCTGATGAGCTGCCGGGGGGATGCCTACAAAGCGGAAGAGGCTCTGACAGCAGACGCGGCGCGCGCCTTTCATGCGTGGCAGGCCAGGCCCTGGCGGCGTCCGGGGTCGAGCTGCTGCTGGCAGCCACCCTGCCGGCACTGAGCGAGGCGATCGGGCTTGCTCAGGCCATTGCCGCTACCGGAACCCCGTACATGATCAGCTTCGTGGCCCGTCCGGAGGGGACCCTGCTGGACGGTACGCCGCTCAAGGACGCGGTTGCGGCCATCGATAACCAGGCCTCACCGCCGCCTCTGGCCTATATGATCAACTGCACCCACGCCTCTATTTTCCGTCGCGCAGTGAACCATGAGCTGAACTCGTCGGTAATCGTCAGGAAGCGGGTAATAGGCCTGCTGGCCAACACCGCCGCCCTGAGCCCCGAGGAACTGGATAACTGTACCGGTTTGGTGGAGGAGGATCCGGAGCTGTTCGGAGCCGACGTGGCCGCCCTTCAGACGGAACTGGGGCTGCGGATACTGGGGGGGTGCTGCGGCACCGATGACCGCCACATCGACCAACTGGCGCGGCGGCTCGCGGCATTGAAGAAAAAACGAAGTTCACAAAACTAAACTTGCCGGCCATTACGGGAATCGGCCCAAGATGATGCATTAATTACCCACGGCAAAAGAGCAATCCAACTTAAAAGGGGGCTGATGGCCAGCCCCCTTTTCTACGACAGTATCCTATTTTCCGAGCTCTATCTCCGCTTCCTTGACAGGATTGCCAGCGGCGACAAAAGGATCCCACTTAACCTTTACCACGGTTGTATCGGCTTTCAACGCGGCAAAGAACGAGGCTTTTGTGACGGCGGCTTCACTGGATGTGCTGCTAATCCTCCACTGGGTATTGCCATCCGACACAATCGGGAATCCGAGGATGGTCATTGTACCGGCCGTACCATCAAATGCCGAGACCGCCCCTTGCAGTAAAGCCCTTGTGGATGCGCTCTGAACGACGATGCGTGTCGCGATCAGGTTGCCGTTACGATCGAGCATCGCCCGCAATTCGACATGGCTGCCGTTGACTACCGGACCATTGTCAATCCTGGTGAACTGGTTGATAGCAACCGTTTTGCCGAGCACGGTCAGGCTGGTGGCCGTAACATTCGAGACATCCGCCTCGATCTTGATGTTGCTGCGGAAGGTGATTTTAGTCGCAGCGATCGCTCCACCGGCGTTAAGCGGTCCTTCAGCCTCAAGTCTGGCTCCGATTGCAAAATCGGAACTCAGCCCCCCCTCGAAAACGGTGGATGAGTCAGTTACGACCTGCTGACCATTTACGATGAAGCTTGCCAGAGTGCCGCTGGTGACAATCCCTTCAACCTCAACCTTTTCATTGGCTTCGCCGAGCCTGTCCTCGAGTTTGATGGAGGCAGCCGTGACAGCACCACCAGCCGGTGCGGCTGTCGCTTTCACCTCAACCGGTGAACCGTTTGCCAGTCCGGAGGGGAGCTGTCCGGCAGTGAAGTTGACCGTGATGAAGGAAGCTCCTCCAGGGGTAAGGCTCAGGCCGAAGGAGGAAGCACCGAGTCCGGTCACAAAGCCTTTCGTTTCAAATTCGCCGGTCGTTTTCTTGGCGACCCTGGTGGCACGCAGACCGCCATTGTCGTCGGCAAAGCCGTTGATCTCGACAATATTGCCGACTGCAAACCCGGCGTTCGCAAAGATCTTTACCGTATCGTCGTCATTGAGACAGGTCAGGTTATCCTCTATCCTGACTATCTGCCCCATGACCGTGATGGTTCTGCCTGCGACGTCGATGTTATCGATCCTGCCCTCCAGGGCGTCCCTCGCCTCGATCTTGGTCGCAACGCCCTTTTTTGTCACGTCGTCGCTGGTTCCACGTACCTTGACCGTCATCCCGACCTTCAGGAAGCTGTCATCACTGACCGGATTGTCATCGATCGTTATGGTGGCGCCGGATGTACTGTATTCGATCCCGTTCACAAAGATGCTGCCCTTGGCCGTAACTACGCCAAGACTTACTGCGCTGCCCTGAGTACCGACCGGACTGCTGCCGCCTCCTCCTCCGCCACCACAAGCTGCTAATGCAAGAACGGCAACCAGGGAGGCTGCCGCCAATTGAAAGTTTTTTGCCAACGTTTCCATAGTCAATCTCCTTTCATGGTTTATTCGGGAATGTATTCAGATCCAGCGTCTTTAAATAATTATAGACGCACATATGAACGAGTCAAGTGCATAAGCGGCGGTTTTTTTTGTTGCTTTGCCGGTTAAAGCGCGGCACGATACCACCCTGACAGGCCGATAAATTCGATCGGTGCGGTGCATTGCCGCCCGGCCGGGCCGATTAATTAATTCCGAAAAAAAAGAGACCCCATGACCTCAACGACATTTTCCTCGCTCCACCTGAAAACCCCGATGCTCAAAAACCTCGCGTCGCTCGGCTACACCGCCATGACTCCGATCCAGGCCCACACCCTGCCGCTGATTCTTGCTGGTAAGGACGTGATCGCCAAGGCGAAGACCGGCAGCGGCAAAACTGCCGCCTTCGGCATCGGCCTGCTGTCCAGCCTTGAGGTGAGTTCCTCGCGCGTGCAGGCGCTGGTACTCTGCCCGACCCGCGAACTGGCCGACCAGGTCGGCAAGGAACTGCGCCGCCTGGCCCGTTTTACCGATAACATCAAGATCCTGACCCTCTGCGGCGGCGTCCCCTTCGCCCCGCAACTCGGCTCGCTGGTACATGGCGCCCACGTGGTCGTCGGCACTCCCGGCCGCCTCCTCGACCATCTGCGCCGGGGAAGTCTCGATCTGGGCTCTCTACGGACGCTTGTCCTCGATGAGGCCGACCGCATGCTCGATATGGGATTTCAAGACGAGATCGGGGCACTGATCGCCGCCACCCCGAAGAAAAAACAGACCCTGCTCTTCTCCGCCACCTACCCCGAGGCGATTACGGAGCTGAGTGCGACGCTCCAGCACGATCCGGTCGAAGTCAGCGTCGATGAAACCCACGATGAAAGCGCCATCGAGCAGATCCTCTACGAAGTGGACCCGGAAGAACGGACCGCTGCGGTAGCGAAAATTCTCAGGCATTATCGTCCGGAATCCACACTGGTTTTCTGCAACACCAAGGTGGAGTGCCAGGAGGTAGCCGCTTCCCTGGTCAGGGAAGGCTTCGCGGCGCTGGCTATCCATGGCGATCTGGAGCAGCGGGAGCGCGATCTGGTGATGGTCCGCTTTGCCAACAGGAGTGTTTCGGTGCTGGTGGCCACAGATGTGGCCGCGCGCGGACTCGACATCAAAGAGCTACAGGCGGTTATCAATTATGAGCTGCCCCGCAACCCGGAAATTCACACCCACCGTATCGGCCGTACCGGGCGCGCCGGGGAGCAGGGGCTGGCGCTAAGTCTGGTGACGGCGCATGAAAACCGGCGGGTGCAGGCGATCGAAAACGCTCTCGGCGGCAGCATCTCCAGGGGAGAGCTGGCTTCGCTGACGGTGACCGCTAGCGCCCCCGCCGTCCCCCCAATGGTGACCCTCCGCATCGACGGCGGACGTAAAAACAAGCTGCGCCCCGGCGACATCCTCGGCGCCCTGACCGGAGAGGGAGGGATTGCGGCGAGCGAGGTCGGCAGGATCGATATTTCAGATTCCCACACCTACGTTGCGATCGTGCGCACAAGCGCCGAACAGGCTCTGGCCTGCCTGCGCGGCAACAAGATCAAGGGGCGCTTCTATAAGGTTAGTAAGTTACAAGGTAATTTCTAAGCTTTCGATATGTTAGAAATAGTTTCTTTGCTTCATCTGCAGAAATCATTTCGTGTACATATTTATCCTGATTTGTTTATGCGATATAATCTCAAACAGAGTACTGACCAGTTGATTCTGGAGGGAACAAGCAGATGAGTAAGAAAAAAATCCTTGCTGTAGATGACGAGCCGAATATTTTGATGTCCATCGAGTTCATTCTGGATATGGAGGGGTATGAGGTCCACACGGCGCGTGATGGGGATGAAGCGTTGGAAGTGGCCGAACGCGTGCGACCGGATCTGATCCTGCTGGACATCAATATGCCTCGTAAAGACGGCTACGAAGTCTGCCGGATTCTGCGCGAGCGAACGGATATGGCCGGGACAAAGGTGATCATGCTGACAGCCAAGGGACAGACCCTCGAAAAAAAGAAAGGGTTGGAGGTTGGGGCGGACGAATATGTAACCAAGCCGTTCAGCGCCGATGAACTGCTTCTCGCGATTCGTACCTGTATCGAGTCATGACCGCGGGCAAGGGAATCAGCAGCACCCGCGGAAAAAAGAGCCTGCGCCGCCGCATGGTCGCTTCTTTTTTATGTCTGGCGCTGCTGCCTATGACAGCCTCACTGGCTGGCCTCTTCTTTGTCATCAACGACTATGTAGCCGAAATCCAGCGGCTCCAGCCGGCATCCGAACTGCACGACCAGTTCATCTCAACAAGTATCCAGGCAGCATTCCTTCTGACGCTGTTCGGCGTCATCATCACGGCCCTGGCGTGGCGCATGGCCGACCAGTTTCTCCGCCCGATCATCCAGATTCGGCAAGGCGCCGAGATCGTCGCCCGCATCAATCTCGGCCACCGGATCAAGCTCGACACCGGTGATGAACTTGAAGATCTGGCCCTTGAATTCAACCATATGGCCGAAAATCTGGGTAAAGCCTACGACGAACTCGAAAGGCGTGTACGTGAAGCGACCCGTACGCTGCAGGAAGAGCGTAATCGCCTGGCAACCGTCCTGCGCACTATGGCTGACGGCGTGGTAGTGGCGAATGAAGCGGCGGAAACGATCCTGATGAATCCACGGGCACGGATTATTCTGGATCTCGGATATACGTCCGGCATTGGGAGTCCTCTGGACCGCATCTTCCCCAGCGACCGACTCGGCTTTCACCTGAAGAGAGTGCGCCGCAGCTGGGAGCATGGGCGAGAGACGGTGGAGGATGTGCTCTTTCCGTTCCGGAACGGCAAGCTCCTCAAGGGTTCACTTTCAGTTATTCCGGGGCCTGGAGGGGAACGATGCGGATTCCTGCTGGTGTTCCGGGATCTGAACAGTTCCGGCGATGATAGTAGCACGTCTGAAGAGACCCTGCGGGAAATGCCCCGACTGCTGCGGGGTCCTCTGGCCGCCTCCAGCTCTCTGATCGAGTCGCTCCAGCGACACCGGGAGATGTCCGAGGAAAAACAGATGGCGTTTCTGGCAGCGGTGATGGAGGAAATGGACCGACTGAGCGAGCGGGTTACGGCCATTGATGATGCTGCCAACGCCTCCCATAGCTCGCGCTGGCCGACCATCCCTTCGGATCCCGGAGACCTCGTCAAGGAAGCGCTGCTTTTGGTTCCAGTGACTCCGGCCCTGATCGAGGACTTCGACGCCCCGATTCCGCGGGTGTTGGTGGAGCCGTTCTCATGGGTGGCTTCTTTATGCTGCGTTCTTCAGTGGATCAGGCAGATGAGTCAGGGACAACCGTCGATCAGTGCGAACCTGCGCGTTGAGCAGGGCACTGTGGTTACGAGCTTTCGGATCAAGGGGCCCTTCAAAGGCAATCCGGCAGAACTGGAAGCACAGGAGGTTTCCCCTGCCGGCGAACCGTCACTCACCCTGGGAGAGGCTGTGCGAAGAAACCGGGGTGAATTGTGGACCCGATCTTCAGGGGAAGACATGGAGATCCGGCTGGCCCTGCTTCAGGCAGACGCAACGACCGAAAGAGATAGTGCCGACGGGTTGCGGGAAGGTGAACCGGAGTTTTACGATTTCGACCTGTTCCTGCCAAAACCGGTTGTAGAGCGGGCGGATCAGCTCCAAGCGGATTTGAACGATCTTGATTATGTGGTATTTGATACCGAGACCACCGGGATGCGGCTCTCCCAAGGGGACAAGATCATCAGCATCAGCGGGATTCGCATTCGGCGTGGGCGTATCCAGAATGCCGAAACATTTCACTCCCTGGTCAATCCCGGCCGGTCAATCCCTTCCGAATCGATCCAGTTTCACCATATTGAGGATTATATGGTGGCGGATGCACCCTCTATTATTCAAGTCTATCCGCAATTTGTAGAATTCGTCGGCGACTCTATTCTGGTCGCCCATAACGCGGCCTTCGACAAAAAATGCCTGGAAATTGCTGCCGCCGAGGCTGGTTTACCTATGATCGACAACCCGATCCTCGACACCCTTTTCCTTTCTTACGGAATCCATGAAGAGTCCACGGGGCACGGTCTCGACGCCATCGCCGAACGGCTGGGGATAACCATCGAGGGGCGTCACACCTCCATGGGAGACGCCCGGGCTACCGCCCATGTTTTCCTGAGCCTCATTTCGCTGCTGCCGGGACGGGGAGTACGAACCCTCGCCGAAGCAAAAGTTTTCTGCGACCGCCACCTGCTGCTGCGCTGGCAGTCATCGAGGTTCTGATGAGCCATGAATGGAGAGTATTCGGATATGAATAAGAGTTCTCGCCGACTTGCAGCGCTGTTCGTCATCGGAATAGCGGCCCTGTACCCCCCACTGCTGGAGGCGTTTAACCGCCCGAGCAGCTTCCTCGGCATTCCGATTTTGCCCCTCTACCTGTTCTCGGCGTGGAGTGTGCTGGTATTGGTCGGCTGGATAGTGAGCAGGAGGGACGAGCCGTGAACGAAACCTTCTGGGTTGCCCTCCTCGGAATTGGATATCTACTGCTATTGTTCGCGATCGCCTATGCGACGGACAAGGCCAGGGAAAGCGGCCACAGCCTGGTTGACAACCCGTGGGTGTACAGCATTTCTCTGGCCGTCTATTGTACGTCCTGGACGTTTTACGGCAGCGTTGGGCAGGCCGCATCCACCGGACTCGGGTTTCTGCCGATTTACCTGGGTCCCACACTAATCTTCCTCCTCGGACCATCCCTGTTGAAGCGGCTCGTTTCCTTTTGCCGGACGGAAGGGGTCACGAGCTTGCCGGACCTGCTGGAGGTCGTGTACGGAAAGGGGTGGGCTCTTGGAGCACTCGCCACCACAGTGATGCTGGTCGGGATTACCCCGTATATAGGACTCCAGCTCAAAGCGGTGGGGTACACCTTCGACCTGCTTACAGGGAGAAGCGCACCCTCCGGGGTACTTGGCGATGCCTCATTCTGGGCGGCCCTTGCTTTGTCGATCTTCGCCGGTCTATTCGGAGCGCGAAGTCTGGTAGCCTCCGAACGACACGAAGGGATGGTTGCGGCGGTGGTCTTCGAGAGTGTTGTCAAGCTGGGGGTTTTTCTGGTGCTTGGCCTGTATATCACCTACGGTATCGGTGGCGGGCTTCCGCAGGTTTTCGAAAAGGCAGCTGCAGACCCGAACCTGGCGCGCCTGTTCCTGCTTGGTGAAGGTTCCGGGGTATCGATGCCGACCTGGGTCTCTCTGAGTATCCTCTCCGCTTCAGCGGTAGTCCTGCTCCCCCGCCAATTTCACATGCTGGTTGTCGAGAATGTACAGCCGCACCATCAGCGTACCGCTTCCTGGGCTTTCCCCGCCTACCTGTTGCTGATCAATGTACTCGTACTACCCGTAGCGCTGGTCGGGAGACTGTATGGAGGCGATCTTGTTCCGGATTTCTACATGATCTCCCTCCCTTTGACACGGGGACATACCGGTTTGGCGTTTCTTGCTTTTCTGGGCGGTTTTTCCGCCGCCACGAGCATGGTCATTGTCGAGGCGGTCGCACTGGCAACGATGATCCTTCATCATCCCGGCGTTGCGATTCTTGGCAGGCTTTTCTCATTCCGGAATCCGGGTAAAAGCGATGTCTCCATGCGCCTGCTGCACACCAAGAGAGCCGTAATATTCGGCGTAGTGCTCCTGGGGTACGCATTCAAAAGATCGATAGGAGAGTCGCACACCCTGGTCGCGACAGGACTGTTGTCTTTCTCGGCCATGATCCAGTTTGCCCCCGCTGTACTTTTCGGCCTCTGCTGGAAAGGGAGGACCAGAACCGGCGCGATCGCCGGACTTGCCGCCGGTTTTGGAGTCTGGGTATACACCTTGCTGCTGCCAAGCTTCGTCGATTCCGGATGGATGAACGCGTCATTTCTGTCTCATGGCCCATGGGGAATAGAACTGCTGCGGCCCAGAGCACTCTTCGGCCTGCAGGGGTATGATATCTGGACGCATGCGTTGATATGGAGCCTCGTGTTCAACATGGGAGTCTACTTCATCTTCAGCTTCCTGACGTCACAGACCGCAGACGCGATCCAGCGTTCCGGACCGTCGGCCGCATGGGCGACCAGGGCCGAACTGGAAGAGCTTCTGACGCGGTTCGTGGGAGCCAGAATGGCCCAGGAAGTACTGGGAGCTCTCCCCGAGCGTGCGTCTCCCCAGCTGCTGCTGGAAGCCACCGAGCGCTGTCTTGCCAGTGCCCTTGGCACGCCGTCGGCACACATGATCATCAACAGCACACTCGCGTGGCCTCGTGAACATGCGGTGGAGATTCTGGATGTCTTCGGCGGTGTTTCCCAAACGCTCGTGGAGAGTCGGGAAGCTCTGGAACGGCGACTGCGGGAGCTGATGGTCCTCCATGAAGCCTCTCACGCCCTTTCAAGGAGTCTCGACATCGACACCCTTTTGCAGGAGGTGCTTCTTCTGATCAAGCGGGAGTTCGGGTTCGAACATCTGGGAGTCCGGCTTCTGGATGAGGATGGTCTTTTACGGATCCGCAGCCATGTGGGACTCAGTGATGAATACGTGGCAATATCAGCTATGCCCCCCTCACGGGAGACCTACTTCGGCAGCTGTTTTCTGGACGCTCGCCCGGTCGTAGTGGGTGATACCCGCGAGATCGACAAGCCTCTGCTCTTCTCCAAACTGGTCAAGGCGGTACCGATCACTGCCTTTATTCATGCTCCGATGATTTACGAGGGACGGGTGATCGGGGTTCTTACCGCCTATACTTCCCGTGGAGCGATGCACTTTACCGACGAGTTTGTCGATCTGTTTGCGGCTCTGGCAAATCAGCTCGCCATGGCAGCGATCAACGCCCGGCTTTACGGGGAAGTCCAGGCATACAGCCACGCCATGGAGGAAAAAGTAACCCGGCGAACAGCCGAACTGGAAAAGGCCAATACCCGCCTGCTGGAACTGGACCGTCTCAAAAGCGATTTCCTCTCCACGGTCAGCCATGAATTGCGCACCCCGCTCACCTCAATCCGCTCCTTCTCCGAAATCCTGTTGCGCTACGACGTGGATGATTTGGAAAAACGCAGGAAATTTGTCGGCATCATCAATAACGAGGCGGAGCGCCTCACCCGCATGATTAACGACCTTCTCGATCTCTCAAAGATCGAAGCGGGTCGGCTGGAGCTGTTTCCTGAACCGCTGGATCTGGAGCCGGTATTTGCCAGGTCCATCGACACCTCTCAACCGCTCTTCGCCGAAAAGGGAATCAAGGTTATCAGCACTATTGTTGAGTCTCTTCCTCGGGTTTTCGCCGATGCGGATCGCCTCCATCAGGTGCTGACGAACCTCCTTGCCAACGCCGTAAAGTTTTCCCCGGAGGGTGGAACAATCAAGATCAGCGGGATGATGAAAGAAGGTTTTGCCCTGATCAGCGTTGCGGACGAAGGCCCGGGCATACCGCCTGACAGACTGGAACGGATCTTTGAGCGCTTTCACCAGGTGCGGGATACACAACAACCCCATCCGCTCGGTACCGGTTTGGGGCTGACGATCTCACGGGAAATCGTCGAAAAAATGGGGGGGAAGATCTGGGGAGAGAGCGAGCCGGGAGAAGGTGCCATGTTTTTATTTACCGTGCCGCTTTTCGAGGGACCTCAAGGCGGTGGAAGCCAAAACAGGCAAACTGACAGACTGGATTAATCATGACGAGCAACTCTAATTATAATCCAATCTACCTGCGGCAGGAAATTGACACCGCCCGTTCCATCAGCCAGTTGCAGGAAATCGGCCTGCGGATGCCGGACATGGCCAGGTGTGCCATCAACTCAGGCTCCGACATTAAAACTGTTGTGAGACAGATATCCGGTTTCAACGACACCGTGACCCTGCGTCTGATTACCCTTCTGGAAAGTTCGGAGGGTATCCGTCTCCCCGAAGGTGCCACCTACCTTGTTCTCGGCAGCGAAGGGCGGTGCGAACAGACCTTGCGCACCGATCAGGACAACGCCATTGTCTACCGTGACGATCTCCCGCCCGCCGAACTTCGCACCGTTAAACGATTCGCCGCCAGAATCGTAGGCGCCCTTGAAGAGATTGGCGTCCCGCGTTGCCCCGGCAACATTATGGCCAACAATCCGCAATGGTGTCACAGCGTCAGCGAATGGAAGATGTTTCTCAGTGAGTGGATCACCGTCCCCACCCCCGAACATATACTCAACTTTGGCACGTTTCAGGATCTGCGGGCCCTGCACGGTGACGAGACCCCGGCTAGGCAATTGCGCGATCACATCCGCAAGGAAGTAAAATGCTACGGACTTTTCTTCCCCCACATGGCATGCCATGTTGTCCGTTTTCCATCTCCGTTCACCATCTTCGGGAATATCCGTGTCGAACATGGTGGTATGCATAAAGACATGGTTGATCTCAAAAAGGCCGGCATTTTCGCCATCACCAAAGGCACAAGCCTCCTGGCTCTGGAAGCCGGCATCGTCGGTGGAGATACCTGGGAAAAGCTTGAACAACTCGGGAAACTCGATTTTTTTTCAAGAGGCGACCTTGAAACCATCATAGCAGCATTCACCTTCCTGGTTCAGCTCCGTCTACGGCTGCAGTTACGGGAGTTGTCCGCTGGCAGCAGCACGACAAACTGTGTTGATCCGCGACAGATGACCGATAGTGAACAGGAACAGTTCCGGCGGGCTCTCAAGGGTGTGAACACCTTCCTCTGGATATTTCGCGACCACTACCTGCTCGACTACATTTCCATGTAAATGCGTAGTCAGGCTTAACATCGGATAAAAACAGCATGAGCAGCTTGCGTCACTCCGACATCTTGTAGCGGAAAATCAATACCGCGGCGATAAACGTCAGGAGCGCCGCCAGCGACACCTGCAGCACCGGCAGCGGCAACAGCTCTCCGGCAACCAGGGCCCGGCGGGCGCCCTCGAAAAGGGCGGTGGTCGGCAGAGCGCGTACCCAGGGAATGACCGAAGGGGGATATGACGAGAGGGGGAAGAACAGGCCGGACATGAAGATCAGCGGCATGACCAGCACCGCCTCGACTTTGCCGATGGTTTCCGGCTTGTCCATAACCGTACCGCAGATGACCCCGGCGCAGGAAAAAAAGGCCGAGCCGGGTATCAAAAACAGCAGGTAGTGCAGCAGGTGCTCCAGCGGGAAACGGAAAGGGGTAATCGCGAAAAGCACCAGTCCGACGACAAGCCCCTTGATGAGGCCATGGGTAAATCCGCTGAGAATCTTGGCAATGACAATTTCGGACACATTAATCGGGGTCACCCGGTACGATTCAACCGTGAACTGAACCCGGCGATGGAACCAGAGACTCCAGACACTTTCATTATAGGCGGCGTTGACGGCGGTCATGGTGATCAGGCCGGGCGCGATAAAGAGGCTGTAGGGAGCACCGTCCACCAGACCGATATAACTCTGCATACCGATGCCGAATGCAAGGTAGATGGTCAACGGATACGCCACCACCGCCACCAGTTCGGAGAAAATGCTGCGGCGCAGGACCTGCATGTCACGCTGCCAGATTGCCAGGGAACCTCGCAACATTATTCCCTCACCTTCTCACCGGTCAACGAAATAAAAACTTCTTCAAGTGTCCTCTCAAGAAGCGAAATACGTCGAACCGGCGCTCCATTCAGGGCGGTGACAATCTCGGAGAGGCATTCCCAGCATTCAAGTGTTACTATAACTTTACTTTCTATCTGCTTGATATCAATGACGCATGGCATCGCACCAAGCAGCTCCGCATAGCGATCGGCGCCTACTCCGGTAAAATCAATTTCATAGACCGTCGCTCCGCTCAGACGATCCTTCAGCTCCCGGGTACTCCCGATGGCGATCAGCCGGCCATGATCCATAATGGCTATCCGGTCACAGAGCTGCTCGGCCTCATCCAGATAATGCGTCGTCAGGAAAATCGTCATGCTGCCGGCCAGGGAGCGGACATAATCCCACACCGCCCGGCGCGACTGAGGGTCGAGGCCGGTGGTCGGCTCATCGAGAAAAAGAACCCGCGGCTGATGCACCAGAGCGCGGGCGACCACCAGGCGGCGCTGCATGCCGCCGGAAAAGGTGTCGGGAAAATCCTTTTGACGCCCCGCCAGCCCCATAAGCTCAAGCAGGTCATCAATCCGGCGCTTGTACAGCCTCTTTTCCATGCCGTGCAGACGGGCATGCAGTTCGAGGTTTTCACGGGCGGTCAGATAGCGGTCGAGACTGTTCTCCTGGGAAACCACTCCGATCATGCAGCGGATCGCGCGCCCCTCGCTCCTGGTATCCAGCCCTTCGATGAAAGCTTCTCCGCTGCTCTGACGCATGAGCGTCGTCAGGATACGGATCAGGGTCGTCTTCCCGGCGCCGTTAGGACCGAGCAGGCCGAAGATGGACCCCTGCCCGACCTCAAGATTAAAGGAGTCGAGGGCGACAAGCTCGCCATAGGATTTTGTAAGGGAGCGGGCGATTATCGATGCGGTAGTCATATCAGATGATGCCGTGGAGCGGCGCGCCGGGGGCGGCAAGCGCATCAATTTTACGCTCCACAGCCGGATCATCGACGAGCGGCGGAGCATGGAACGGCTTGATCCGGGCATCTACAACCAGAGGGCCGCCGCATCCCCAGTGCCTGCCGCGGGTTTCGGGGCAGATGCCGTAAATGTCGGTCGCCGGGTTGGAGCGGGTAAAGGTCACCCAGAGGAAGTTGTTCAGGGTCGCCGCGGTGAAATTGCTGTCGTCGCAGATCACGATCAGGGGGAAACCGGCAAAAGAGTCCCGGTCGCGGTAGAAACCGCAGAAGCGGTCGAGAAGCGGATCGCTTTCCCCCCTCCCCTGCCCTGATGGCGGTCCCTGGATGGCCAGAACTCCCGGCAGACAGAGTGCGGCGGGGCCGAATCCGGCCGGTAATTCAAGCCCGGCAGGCTGTTCCGTTGCGAGCTTCTGCCGCACCGGACCGGCGGCGGCGATCACGACCTTGGAACCTTCGTTGAGCCCCGAGCCGCTGTAATCGAGGGTGTCTATTGTCGTAGCGGTCTGAAAGTGCAGATCGGAGCGCCAGTCGGCCCGCTCCAGAATATGCCCCAGAAATGCCGCAATGTCGTGTGTGTGAAGGGTCGGCGCATCTTCCTGGGCTGCAATCAGCAGGTATTTTGCGAGCGAGAGCTGCCCCTGGCCGAGAATGGCATTGGCTACGGTCAACATCTCCTGCGGCTGCCGGACAGCGGCATACGGCACATAGCGTTCGCCGGCAATTGCCAGCAGCAGCGGATGGACCCCGGCGGCGTCGACGGCATGCACCTCTTTAACCCCGGCGACGACGGTCGGAATCAAGGGGCCGGTAAGCTCATGAATGAAAGCGCCGAAGCTGGTATCCTCCTGCGGCGGACGGCCGACGGTCGTAAAAGGAAGAATGGCGTCCCGCCGGTGATAGACCGCATCAACCTCGACATAGGGGAATTGGTGGGTCAGGCTGTAGTAGCCGAGATGGTCGCCGAACGGTCCTTCCGGCAGCGTTTTGGCGGGATGGACAACGCCGCTGATGCAGAAATCCGCTTCGGAGTAGACCGGCAGATGCCCCGGCAACCGGGTCATCGGGATGCGATGGCCGGCGAGCAGACCGGCAAACGACAATTCCGGCATCCCTTCCGGGAGCGGCATAACCGCCGCCACGGTCATGGCGGGCGCCCCACCCAGAAAAATGTTGACTCGGAGCAGTTCGCTGCGCGCAATCGCCTCGGCATGATGGGCGCCGATCCCGCGATGAATCTGATAATGCAGTCCCGCCTGTTTGTCCTGCTGATAGCTGTTGCCGGACAGCTGAATCCGGTACATGCCGAGATTGGATTTGGCAAAGCCGGGACTAGCCGGGCTTTCACTGTAAACCTGCGGTAAAGTCAGAAACGCACCGCCATCTCCAGGCCATGAAACGATTTGCGGCAAGGCGGAAAGGGTTGTTGAACACTCCAGAACAGGCGCTTTTGACCTGACTGCCGGCAGCAGATTGCAGGCAGCAAGAGGGGCTTTTACGACATCAAGCGGATTTTTGAACACCGAGAAGGGATTTATCTTGAGTTCAACAAGGCGGCGGATATCATCAAGCGTATCGCGGAAGATGAAGCGGGTCCGTTCCAGGGTCCCGAACAGGTTGCCCACCAGCGGAAACAGGCTGCCAACGGCATTTGTGAAGAGCAGCGCCGGCCCACCCGCCTGGTATACACGCCGCTGCAACGCCGCGACTTCCAGATGAGGATCGAGCGGCACATCGATCCGCAGCAGCATGCCCCGCCGCTGCAGATCATCCACACATTGCCGGAGGTTTCTATAGCCCACGTCAGGAGCCGGCCCGGCGAATTTTTGCCAGAATCTTTTCCGTCTGCCGCAATTTTTCCCGTGCCTCGATCAATTCCCGGCGCCGGGCTTCATCCTTGAAAGATTCAAGTCCCCGCTTCAGAATCGCGTCTGCATCGTGATATTTTCCGGCTTTGTGAACCCAGCGGGCCAGAGCCACCAGGTAGAGCGTCGTACCGGGGTCAAGCTTGATCGCCCGGTGGAGGACGCGTTCCGCCTCGACCGTCCGCCCGGTCTTCTGCTCATTTACGGCTTTCTGATACAGCACCAGAGCTAGCGCTTCGCGGACATCCTGACTATAAGGTTCAACTTCCAGCTTGTGCTCGGTCTCTTCAAGAAATGCTATCGCTTCCTCATGCTGCCCGCTTCGATCCAGAGCCGACATGGTTGCCTCGATGGCCTCCTTGTTCTTATAATCGATCCGGAGTGCCTGCCTGAACTTGTCGAGAGCTGCCTGATATTCTTCGCGCTCCAGAGCGGAGCGCCCGACCCGCAACAGGGAGCGGATCTGGCCGGTCAGATAAGGAATCAGCGGGGCGGAATCCGGAGGATACAGTTCATCAGCCAGAGCCAGCGCTTTTTCGAAGACATGAACGGCGCCCGCATAGTCTCCTGTGCGGGTTATTGCAACCGCCGTCGAACGAACCAGCTGTGCCTCATACAGCCTCGACAATCGCTGATAGGCCTCATTCGCAGCAGCATCGCCAGCAACCAGAAGCATCTTTATGCGCGCCAGATCAAAATTGCAGCCGTCTGAAGCGGCATCCAGGTGACGATCGCGCAGTTCTCCGTGCAGTGACGTCCCGCTGATTTCAATCCGCATGGAATGCCCTTCGGCATGATCGGCATCCGGATAGGGATAGCGGAGATTCAGCTCGCCTAAGGACTGGCCGCGCAGCTGTCCGACAGTAACCGTATCGCCGCCGACATAGCCCGAAACTGCATTATTGTCATCTTCACTGCCGATCACGAGAGAGATCTGGTAGTTACCTTTACGGCCGTCACATGCCTTGCCCGAGGTTGTTACAACCTCCAGAGTTCCGGTATACAGACGGACGTCAGCACCGGCTGCGCGAGGCAGAATCAGAGCAATACAGAAAACCGCTGAAATTAATGAATAATACCGCATGACCCAGCCTTGAAAAGTTATCTTGACCCTCCGTATGCTATCATTGTAATCAATTAAATACAATCATGAGATTGCACCAGTTGGAGCCGGAATGACGCGCCCTACACTATTTAAAAAGATCCTCGTCATCACACTGCTGCTGTCACTGCTCCCTTTGATAGCATCCTCACTGATCCTGTTTTTCAATCTGGAATCGACCAGCGCCCGCCTTACATCTGAAATCGGAGGGACGGCCGATATTCAGGCGTCGGAATCGCTCCAGATGCGGGCAACCCAGGTGGCGGAGAATGTGGCGGATTTCCTGCGTCAATGCGAGAGTGACCTGATTTTTCTGTCGAGTTCGCAGCTGGATCGGGCGACACTGCTCAATTTTTATGCCAGCAGACGGGGGGATGTCTGGTACCGGACCGGAAGTTCATCGACCCCGCTTGAAACCCGGGAACAGGTTCCGCTCTACCGCAGTATAGCCCTGATCGATAAAAACGGCCGGGAGAAGCTGGTGATAAAGAGCGGCGCTTTCGTCCCCGCCGCCGAGTTGAGGGACGTTTCCGATCCGGCCCGGACTGAATTTTTGACGGAAGATTATTTCACCAGGGTCCGCACCCAACCGGGTAAAATATACGTTTCGCATCTCACAGGATTCCACGTCTCGAAGCAGGATCAGCTGAACGGCGCTGACGAACCTGAACACGCACTTGACGGCAAGTCGTATCAGGGGGTTATCCGGTTTGCCGCAGCCCTGTTTGACGCCAGGGGTTCATTCAACGGCGTGGTTGTCGTTTCGCTTGACCATCGACATCTGATGGAGTTTACCCAGCATATCGACCCGGGTCGCAACTTTTCCACCCTTTTCCCTTCCTACAAAAGCGGCAATTACGCCTTCATGTTCGATGATGAGGGCTGGATCATCACCCATCCGAAATACTGGGACATTCGGGGCCTTGATGTCCATGGCCGGTTGATTCAACCGTATTCCGAAACATCTTCCAAACCTGATATAGAGAGCGGGCGGATACCGTTCAATCTTGACCATGCCGGATTCATCCACCCTAATTACCCCAGAGTCGCTCATCAGGTCAGGAAGCGTACATCAGGTTTTGTGGACACGACCAATGTCGGCGGCGCAAAGAAGATCATGGCGTACGCACCGATTCTCTACAATAGCGGCGACTATGCCCGTCACGGAGTTTTCGGCGGTATTACCATCGGATTTCAACTCGACCAGTTTCAGGATGCCGCCCGCAAAGGGAGCCGCCTGATAAACCAGCAACTGGGTGAACATCGGACAAGAAGCGGAATCATTCTATTGATTACATCAATTCTGGCCGGATTTTCAGCCTGGACATTATCGCGCGGCATCACCCATCCGCTGCTGCAATTGACTGAAAGTGCAAAAAAACTAGCAGGTGGAGACATCGGCAGCCGGGTGGATGTAACCTCTGATGATGAAATTGGCGAGCTTGGCCGAACATTCAACTTTATGGCCGATGAACTGGAGACCCGCAAAAACAGCCTTTTGTCAACGCTCGATCAGTTGCAGCGCTCACGGATTGACATTCTCGACGAACGCAATTTCAAGGCCAGTATTCTCGAAAGTATATCAAGCGCCATCATTACGATTTCACCCGCCGGACTCCTGACTTCGATTAACGGAGTCGGGCAGAAGTTCCTTTCCGACAGAGTCTCCCTTGGTATGGAGTATCACGAGGTTTTTGCCGCATGGCCTGATGTCTCTGCCCGGATTGAGGCCGTGCTGCATGCAAAGCAGGGATATGGGCGGGAACCGTTGAGTCGGCAGATTGACGGCGAGATATCCTATTACGACGTCGGGCTTTTTCCGATCGGCACCGACGCTGAAATGGGATTGACCGTAACGCTGCGCAACGAAACGGAGCGGGAACGCCTGCGTGAAGAGACTGTACGGCTGGACCGCCTGGCGTCGCTCGGCAAGCTTTCGGCCGGGATAGCCCACGAAGTGCGAAATCCCTTGACCGGTATTTCGCTTCTGCTTGATGATCTGCACGACAAGCCGGGCTTCAACGCCAACGACAAGGAGATGCTTTCCAAGGCCCTGGCAGAGATTGAGCGGGTCGAGAGGCTGGTCAGCGCTCTGCTCAACTACTCTTCGCCGGTCCGCACCGCTTTTCGGGAGGGGGATTTGACTCAGCTTGTGAATGATATTCTGCTGTTGATGCGCAGGCAGGCTGAAAAGCAGGGTGTCACCCTGGATGTCTCCGGCGGCCCGCTGCCGCAGTTCAGATTCGACCCCGAAAAGATACGCCAGGCTCTCATAAACATCCTGAAAAATGCGTTGGAAGTGCTTGAATCGGGCGGGATCATCACGATCACAACCGGCTGCAGTGATACGACCGTTACGATTATCATTCATGACAATGGCCACGGAATTCCCCAGCAGGACCTGCCGCTGATCTTCGAACCGTTTTTTACCCGCAAAGGGGCCGGTACCGGTCTCGGTCTCTCAATTACCCAACGAATAATCGAGGAGCACCACGGAATCCTGACCGTTGAAAGTGACAGCTACAACGGAACTACGTTCCGAATTACGCTCCCTCTTGATAACCGCCCTGATTGAGAACATGGCACAGTATGAATTGAACCATGGTAAATTGCTTCTGCCTTATGGCTAGGCGGTAATCTACGTTTTAACAGGTTCTGCCGGCCCATATTATTCCATCTCAATACACCGTCACCGCCGCATACCCGACCACCTGATCATTATCACCGGTCACGTCTCCGCTGGTGCCGTACGCCACCAATTCCGACTTCGTTGCCCCCAACTGAATAGACGCCTCGATCATGACGGCCGCCGGTACGACACCGCACATCGTTATGCGCCGCTGGAGACAGACCTCCAGCAATCCCTTGCCGTCCAGTGACAGCACCCGATCCAGTGCCGTTTGGTCTTTTCCGCGGGCCGCATCGGCCGATTCATAATGGGTCATGTCCGAACTGGCGATGATCAGCACCTCTTCCCCGAATTCCCGGATCGCAGCGGCGATGCCGCGGCCGATGTCCCGCAGGGAGGCATAGTCGCCATGACCTATGCAGATTGCGGATATGGTGACCTCGGGGCGCAAATACTGGATGAACGGGAGCTGGACTTCGAGCGAGTGTTCGTGCTGGTGGGCAATATGGTCGCTGCTGAGGTAGTGACCATGTCGGAGGAGAAGCGCGTTCAGGCGGGAACTGACGGTTGCCGGCCCGAGCGGGGTCAGCCATTCGCCATCAGGGTAAAGCGCGGCGGCCGCACCCGTTCTGTGATGATTGGGTCCGATAATCAGAACCGTGCCGGGAATTCTAATCCGAGAATACAGCTGACCGGCAATCGCACCGGAATAGACGTAGCCGGCATGGGGAGAGATGATACCCTTTACCTGCTGAGTGGCCGCATTCTCCGGTATCATCCGTGAGAGAGCAGCTCGGAGCTTGTCATCGCTCCCCGGATAGAACTGGCCTGCTACGGCTGGCTGACGCTGCATGGCTAACCTCCCGCTCGATTCTCAGACCGCATCACTTGTCCGTAAATTCTATCACAACTGCCTGGATCAACAATCATTCAAACGGCAATTGGCTCTCAAGCGGGATCGCCTTCTCCGGTTCAAGCTGCAGCTCTTCCTGACGCTCGTACTGCGGCACTTCGTCCAGGGCCTGGATTTCGCGGAGCGTCGGCAGACTCTTTAAATCCTTAAGCCCGAATATTTCGAGGAACTCTTTTGAAGTGCCATAGATCAGCGGACGCCCCGGAATGTCCTTCTTGCCCAGGATCCGCACCAGATGTTTTTCCAGCAGGGACTTGAGAACGCCGCCGCAATCGACCCCGCGCAGATGCTCGACTTCGGCGCGGGTAATCGGCTGACGGTAGGCGATGATCGCCAGGGTTTCAAGGGCGGATTGAGAAAATTTTGCCGTTCTGGCTTTGATGTGGCGGGTGATGTAGCCGTGAAAAGCGGGACGGGTTCTGAATTGCCAGCCGCCGGCCACCTCAACCAGCTCAAAGCCCCCGGCCCGCTCCTGATAACCGGCGACGGTCTCTGCCAGGGCGGATTTGATCTCATCGCGCTCGAATTCGTTCAGCAGGTCGCAGATGCGGTCGATTGACAGCGCTGATTCGGCGGAAAAGATGAGACTCTCTATGATGGAAGACAATTCAGGGTTCATGGGAGATCAAACCTCGGGTAGAGCGGCCGGATCCGCGGCGACAGCAGGGACAAACCAGATCGAGCCATGCTCGCTCCCCTGGAAAATACGGATGAGTTTTAGACGGCACAATTCCAGAAGAGCCAGAAAGGTGGCGATGATCCGTTCACGGGTATGTTCACTTCGCTGGTCATCACGGGTCAGCTCGTCGAAACTGATGGTATCCCGTTCCTGAAGCCGCGACAGGATGTCGTTGATACAGTCGGCAATACTGAGAGAATCGCCCGGGGCAACATCGTGAAAACTCTCCTGCGGAATCCGCTGCAGCAGCCCGCGAAAGGCGTCCACCAGCTCGAACAGGCTTACCTCCAGCGGTCCTTCCGCGTTTTGTGCCGCTGCGAGCAGCGGCTCCGGCGCCGACCTTGAAAAAACCTCGCGCCCCAGCAGCGCCCTGGCACCGATCAGCATGCCGGCTTCCTTGTACTGCTGATACTCCAGCAGGCGGCGCACCAGTTCATGCCGCGGATCCTCCTCCTCCAGCTCCGGCTCTTGCTGATCGTCAAGCGGAAGAAGCTGCCGCGACTTGATCTGCAGCAGCGTCGCCGCCATGACCAGGAAATCACCGGCCACATCCAGGTTCAGCTCCTTCATCAACTTGATGAAATCGAGATACTGGCGGGTTATGACCGCAATCGATATATCACAGATGTCCAGCTCATTTTTCTTGATCAGGTGCAGCAGCAGATCCATCGGTCCGTCGAATTTATCGAGATGGACGCTGTACTGCTCGTGGATTCCATCCAGCAGCGGCAGATGCTCGTCGTGATGGCCGTGCGCCTCGGCTTTCATTTGAGCCTCTTAAAAAACGTAATGAGGAGGTCGAGATGCAAGGCGCAAGCGAGCGAGGAAGTGAGGCGTACAGACAAGTACGTCGAGCTTTCGAGCGAGCGGCAACGTAGCAGATCGACCCCGCAGTAGTTTTTCATGTCAGAACTTGAGCGCCGTACGAACCTCGGTCATCACCGCATCCGATATCAGGGAGGCCCTCTGGCTCCCCTCCTGCAGCAGCTGATCGACGAATCCGGGGTTGGCTACAAGCTCTTCCCGGCGGGCCCGGAAGGGAGCCAGGCGTTCGATCATGCAGTCGGCCAGGACCTTCTTGCACTCGACGCACCCTATCGTCGCGTTGCGGCAGGCCGGGATGATCATGTCCAGCTTCTCCTGCGGCACATAGATGCGGTGCAGGTTGAAGGCCACGCAAACGTCCGGTTCGCCCGGATCGTTGCGGCGTATCCTGGCCGGATCGGTCATCATCGACATGACCTTCTTTCTGGTCTCCTCGGCCGTATCGGAGAGATAGATCGAGTTGTTGTACGATTTGCTCATCTTGCGCCCGTCGAGACCCGGGAGCTTGGGGGTCTCGGTCAGGAGCGCTTCGGGTTCGGGGAAGACCTCGCCATAGAGATGGTTGAAGCGGCGGGCTATTTCACGGGTGATTTCCAGGTGCGGCAACTGGTCCTGTCCGACCGGTACGCGGGTGGCCTTGTAGAGAATGATGTCGGCCGCCATCAGCACCGGGTAGCCGAGAAAGCCGAAGGTGGACAGATCCTTGGTTTCCAGGTTGTCCTGCATCTCCTTGTAGGTCGGGCATCGCTCAAGCCAGGAGACCGGCGTGACCATCGACAGGATCAGGTTCAGCTCGGAATGGTGAGGAACCAGGCTCTGGCGGAAGATAACGCATTTTGCCGGGTCAAGCCCAAAGGCGACCCAATCGAGCACCATCTCGCGGATGCTCTGGGCAATCCCGGAGGTATCGGCGTATTCGGTCGTCAGTGAATGCCAGTCGGCCACGAAGAAGAAACAGTCAAAGGAATCCTGCATTTTTACCCAGTTTTCCAGTACTCCGTGATAATGACCGACATGCAGCTTGCCGGTTGGCCTCATGCCGCTGACAACGCGTTGTTTCATGGTAAAACGCTCCTTGTATCCGATAGGTCTATTCTGCTAGAGTGCCTCGTTAATATTCCACTTGAAGACAGGGAAATTTACATGAAGCGACCCGAAATTGAAACCAAAATCATGAATCCGCTGATCGGCACGACCATTCCGCTGCCGTCGTACGCGACGGACGGCGCCGCCGCCCTGGACCTGCGCGCGTGCCTGGAAGCTCCTAAAACCGTGCAGCCGGGTGAGACCGTGCTGATTCCGAGCGGCATTGCCATCAGCATCCACGACCCCGGTCTGGTGGCGCTGCTGGTACCGCGCTCCGGTCTGGGCATCAAGCACGGCATCGTATTGGCCAATACGGTCGGAGTGATCGACTCGGACTATCAGGGGGAGATCGGCATCGGCATCGTCAATCGCGGGCCGGCTCCATACACGATCGAACCAGGGGAAAGGATCTGCCAGATGATGTTCGTGCCGGTGCTGCAGGCGGAGTTGAGCGTAGTGACGGAATTCAGTCAAGAGAGCGAACGAGGAGCGGGAGGTTTCGGTTCAACCGGGAGCCATTGATTGATTTAACGGCAACCACCCCCATCAGGTGAATCTACACATTGAAAGGAGTTCACTAATGCGAAGCTTCAGAATCTGTCTGATCTTGGCGCTGTTTCTTCCAATTATCACAGGACTTGGGGAGGCACCCCGGGAGAATACCGAACCGGTCGCCGTAGCCAGCCGGAAAACTATCCTCTTCCCGGAGGGGCCGCTGTTCTTCGCTCCTCTGGCAAGCCCCAAGGAGCCCCGCACCCACGTCACCTGGCTCCGTCTCAACCTTCCGGGGGACAGTTTCAACATCGGCTCGGTCGGGTTTGGCGACAGCTTTGGCCTGGTGCGCTGGCCCGGCTGGGGCGAGGAGGATGCCTGGCAGTTAAGTCTCAGCGGGGCGGTCCTTGCCCAGTTCAATCTGGACTCCGATTCCATGGACCTGATCAACGCCGACTATATCATCGGCTTGCCGCTTAGCTACCGCAACGGACCTTGGTCAGCGCGTGCGCGCATCTTTCACCAGTCCTCACACTTGGGGGACGAATTCCTCCTCCTCCCGCAGAATCCGGAACTGAAGCAACCGCGCATCAACCTGAGCTTCGAGACGATCGAACTTCTCGGCGGCTGGGAATGGGAGGGGGTCCGGCTTTCCGCCGGTCCTTCGTATATCCTTCACACCGACACCCCCTTACAGCGTTACAGCGTCCAGGGCGGCATCGATTATCTAAGCACGAAGCAAGTCTTCAAACCTTCGATGCTCCTATTCGCCAGCGTTCTGTGTCATGCCTGGGAGGAAACCAACTGGAATCCCGACGTAAATGTAAAGGCGGGTATCAACATCCGCAGCCCCTATACCGAAAAACGGGCCATTCAAATTTTCGGTGAATACTACCACGGCAATTTGCCCTTCGGGCAGTTCTATAAGTTGCGGGCAGAATACTTCGGTGCAGGTATCAATGTAGCATTTTGAGTAAACAGGAGGAGATGGGGGGTCAGGTCCGCCGAGGTCGGATCAGCCTCAGAACCGTTACGTCTCAAAAACCACCATCCCCCCGAACGCTTTTTCGAAGAGATCCTTTTTGGCGTTACCCCCGAATATTTCCACCGAGATATCCTCCGTGCCGAGCAGCTTGAAAGAGAAGGTCGAGCCGCTCCGTTTGAGCGCCACCACTTCGACCAGGCCGCTCCTGCGCCGGTCCAGCCCGTCCGACAGCCGCAGGATGCCGCCTAGCCGACTAACGGTCAGCTGGTCTTTCAGCTCAAGGCGGGCATATTCCGGGTGTTTCTTCTTCGGCAGCGATTTGCGGTGATAGCGGGCGATCAGCGCCATCATTTCCCGCTCCCGCGGCGAGAAGCCGAACAGGTCGGCGTGGCGGATCAGGTGATGGGAGTGCTTGTGGTGGCTGTTGTAGCTGATGAAATAGCCGACGTCATGCAGCAGCGCCGCTGCTTCGAGGAGCCTCCGGTCATTCTTTTTTAGTCCGGAATCCTTCGCTAGCAAGTCGAAGATGCTCAGGGAAAGCTTGGCGACATGGCGTGAATGCGGTTCGTCATAGTGGCATGAGCGGGCAAAATCGAGGACCGATTCCTTCCAGTTGCGCTGCGCGGGCGCATCGGGAAGCAGCTGCAGCCGCTTCATGCAGCTGATGATCAGCCCCTCGCGGATACCGCGCTCATTGACCAGCATCATGTTGGCCCCGAAATATTTCATCAGTTCATCGATCACTACGAGCCCGGCAACGATGATATCGGCACGGTCCGGATTGAGACCGGGAACATTCCTGAGCGACTTTACATCCTTGCGCGCCAGCATCGCCAGCAGATGAACGACCTCCGAACGGAGCACCTCGACACCATGAGACGCGGTGTAGGTTTGGCGGCGCATGCTCATGACCATGCTCGCCAGAGCGGTTATCGTCCCGCCTGAGCAGATGAAGGTCTGGACCGCCGGCCGCTCTTCAACGAAGGCCGTTTTCAGTTCGGCACGGATGAAGCGCCGCAGTCTGGTTATTTCCGAATCACGAACCGGGTCTGACGAAAAAAACCGGTCGGTCATGCGTACGGCACCCAGGTCGAGCGAGAAGCAGCTTTCAACATGGTTGGCAACGGCGCTCATGATCTCCACGCTGCCGCCGCCGATATCGACGATCATGTAGCGCTTGCCGCTCATATCGAAGTTGTGGCGCACCGACCGCGCCACCAGTTCGGCCTCTTCCTCTCCCGATATGATCCTTATCTCCCGCCCCAGTTCACGGGTCAATACCTCGACCAACTCCCCCCCGTTCGCCGCGCTCCGCATCGCACTGGTGGCAACCGCTTCAACCTCCGACACTTTCAGGCCGTCGATCAGCTTCCGGATGCGCGACATGGCATCGACCGCCCGGGCAAAGGCCGCCGCCGAAATGGCGCCGCTTGACGCCAGGTTTTCGCCGAGGCGCACGGTCGCCTTTTCATCATCAAGAACCGTGTACCGCCCCTGCTGATCGACCTCGACAACGATGCTGCGGATCGAATTGGTGCCTATGTCAATGGCGGCAAGTCGACATTTGCTCATGCACAGACCCTCCAACAGTTATTCACGCGAAGCCGCGAAGGCGCGAAGAGAAATCGAGGATAAAAAGAATTCTCAAATAACCTGTTTATTTGATTTTTCGCGTCTTCGCGTCTTCGCGTGAGATGAACAGCCGATTTTAAATTACATTCACTATGCATCAACTTCGGGCAAAAGAAAAGGGGCGGAGCCGTAACCGGCCCCGCCCCTATTTCGTTTAAGTCACCCGCTGACGAAGAAACTACACCGGGTTAACCTTGGTGCCGTCAAGATTGTATCCGAGCGCTTCCTTGCGGGAGAGCTTGATCTTGCCGTTCTTGTCGACGCCGATGCATTTAACCAGCACCTGGTCACCTTCGTTCAGAATTTCCGTAACAACCTTGACACGCGCCGTGTCGAGCTCGGAAATATGAACCAGGCCGTCGGTACCTGGCATGATTTCGACGAAGGCGCCGAAATCCATGATCTTGCGGACGGTACCCATGTACAGCTTGCCCTCTTCGGCCTCGTCGGTCAGGCCGCGGATCATCTGGATAGCCAGGTCGCACGCTTCCTTGTTGGTGCTGGCGATGTTGATGCGGCCGGTATCGTCGATATCGATCGTTACGCCGGTCGTTTCGGTGATGTTGCGGATATTCTTGCCGCCGGTACCGATGACGTCGCGGATGCGGTCGGTCTTGACGTAGATCGTGGTAATGCGCGGGGCAAACGGCGACATCTCGGGGCGCGGCGCGGCCAAGGTTTCAGCCATTTTTCCGAGGATGTGCAGACGGCCTTCACGGGCCTGCTTCAAAGCCAACTCCATGATCTCCTTGGTAACGCCGCCGATCTTGATATCCATCTGCAGCGCGGTAACGCCTGCTGCCGTTCCGGCAACCTTGAAGTCCATATCTCCCAGGTGATCTTCATCGCCCAGAATATCGGAGAGGATCGCGAATTTGTCCCCTTCCTTGATCAGACCCATCGCGATGCCTGCAACCGGTGCTGTTACCGGGATACCGGCATCCATCATCGACATGCAGCCGCCGCAGACGGCCGCCATCGAGGAGGAACCGTTGCTTTCAAGGGTCTCGGAAACGATACGGATCGTGTACGGGAAATCATCATGGGGAGGAAGAACTGCCGCAAGGGCGCGTTCGGCCAACATGCCGTGGCCGATCTCTCTGCGACCCGGTCCCAGACGGAAGCTGGTTTCGCCGACCGAGAACGGAGGAAAGTTGTAATGGAGCAGAAAGCGCTTGCGCGAAGCGCCATACAGCGAGTCGATACGCTGTTCATCACTGGAGGTGCCGAGTGTAGCGGCGACCAGCGCCTGCGTTTCACCACGGGTAAAGAGCGCCGAACCGTGAACGCGCGGCAGAAAGCCGGTTTCGGTGGTGATCGGGCGAATCGTGCTGGTGGTACGGCCGTCTATGCGGATGCCGGTATCGAGGACATCGGCCCGTACGCGGTCATATTCGAAATCACCCAGAAACGCCTTGATCTGTTTCGCGGAGCCTTCGAATTCTTCCTTAAGGGCCTCGATCGTTTCGGCCTTGATCAGATCGATCTGATCATGACGCTCGTTTTTAGCTTTTAGCTTGACCGCTTCGCCGATGCGATCGTACGCCAGCTCCTTAACTCGTGCCAGCAGGACTTCATTAACGATCACCGGCGCAACGGCACGCTTGGCGATCCCCGCGAGTTTCTGCAGTTTTTCCTGGGCTTCGATCAGCGGCAGCATCGCTTCCTTGGCAAAAAACACCCCTTCCAGCAGATCGGCCTCGGATACGAATTTGGCTTCGCCCTCGACCATGATTACCGCGTCGCGGCTTGCGGCAACGACGATCTCAAGATCGCTCTTTTCGAGCTCTTCGGCAGAAGGATTGCAGATGAATTTGCCGTCCACGCGGCCGACTTTGGCGCCGGCAATCGGACCGTTGAACGGGATGTCGGAAATCATCAGAGCCGCCGAAGCTCCGAGCATCGACAGGATCCCTGGGTCATTGTCCTGATCGGCCGAAACAACCGTCGCGATTATCTGGGTATCGTTCAAGAACGTCTCCGGAAAAAGCGGGCGGATAGGACGGTCGATAAGACGGCAGGTAAGCGTTTCCGGATCGGAAGGACGAGCTTCGCGCTTGAAAAAACCTCCCGGAATCTTGCCGCCGGCGTAAGCCTTCTCGGTGTAATTTACGGTGAGCGGGAAAAAGTCCTGCCCTTCCTTTGCTTCTTTTTGTGCAACAACGGTGACGAGCACGACGGTATCGCCGCAACTTACGACTACTGCGCCATTGGCCTGTTTTGCCATTTTGCCGGTGGACAGCGTAATAGTTCTGCCCCCGAACTCAACCTGAACATTTTGTTCCATATTCCATTCTCCTCTTCCGGTTGCGTTGGGGCCGTCGCTACAATCCCGGCAACAGACTCGCCGCAGGAACTCTATCCACGCCCCCAACAAATATAAAAAGGGCCTTGAAAGCCCTTTTCTTGAAATGAGCAGCCATAAACAGAGCAGCGGTATACCTGGTTGACAGATATACCGCCGTTCACTATCTACGGATGCCGAGTCTCTCTATTACTGTTTTGTATCTGCTTACTTCTTTGCCTTTCAGATAGTCAAGAAGGCGCCTTCTCTGGCCGACAAGCTTCAAGAGGCCGCGACGGCTATGGTGATCCTTCTTGTGCGTTTTGAAATGCTCAGTCAGGTAGGTGATCCGCTCGGTCAGAATTGCGATCTGAACTTCCGGTGAACCTGTATCGCTGTCATGTTTCTTGAATGCATTGATGATTTCCTGCTTTTTTTCGGTTGCCAGCACTGTAAACTCCTCCGTAAAACTGATTGATGAGATTACGAAATCAGGGGGGGAGCCCCGAAACGTATTTAACTAAGTAGTAATAACTATCACAGTGACGCCCCATTTGTAAAGTACTAACTTACATAAAAACACGCTTCAAAACAATGGCCGGAAAGGGATCGCTGCTCTCAGCCAGCCTGGCAACTGCTACAAGAGCTCCGTTATGAGAAAGCCGTACAAACTGTGTTTCACCGGACAGCGTTCCTCCTTCAATCGTTGTCTCACTCCAGAGCGGCGAGCGCCCGAAGGACAATTTGGCCAGTCCGGCATCCGTAAGAGGTATATCCGGCAGATGTGTCAGCGAGTCGAAGGGGGAGATGCAGAGCGACGTCACCCTCCCCTCGCGAGCCGCACATTCGAGTTCTTCAAGTGTATGAGCTGCACTGATTTCAAACGGGCCGCTCGCGGTTCGGCGCAACTCCTTCAGCGCCGCGCCGCATCCCGCCATCGTGCCGATATCGTCGGCCAAAGTGCGGACGTAGGTTCCCTTTGAACAGGTTACCCTGATTGACACAAAGGGAGGGGTAAAAGAGAGAAGTTCGATGGAATGAATTGAAACCGGACGGGCGGCGCGCTCGACCTCCTGTCCCATTCGTGCCAATTTGTAGAGCGGTTGGCCGCCCTGTTTGATTGCGGAATACATCGGCGGGATCTGGAATATCGGACCGGTGAAACTTTTAAAAACGCCCAGAAGCTGCTGTTCGGAAACGGAAGAAAAATCGCATTCACACAATACCTTGCCGGTCATGTCAAGGGTGTCGGTTGACACGCCGAGCTGCATCAACGCTTCATAGCATTTGATCCCTTCGTCAAGAAAGGGAATAGCCTTGGTTCCTTCATTGACCGCTACCGGCAGAACCCCGGTGGCAAACGGGTCGAGTGTACCGGTGTGACCGACTTTGCGGGTGCCCAGAATACGGCGGACGCGACTGACTACGTCATGCGAAGTGATGCCGGCCGGCTTGTCGATAACTAAAAAGCCGTTTATCAAAGAGACTCTTCCACGATGCGGTACACGGTCGCCTTGACTTCATCCAGCGTGCCATCGACCGTGCATCCGGCGGCGTTATGATGGCCGCCCCCGCCGAGGGCCGCCGAAAAGGCGGCAACATTAACTTTTCCCTTGGAACGAAAGCCTACCTTGAATTTCCTTGTCTCAAGCTGCCTGAAAAAGATTGCCACTTCTACGCCGCGGATGGACCGGGGGTAGTTGACAAAACCGTCCGTCAGCTCGGCGTCGGCTCCGCAGGCGGCGTACATGTCACAGGTCACCGTAACGGAGGCGGCCTGGCCGTCTTTAAAGACCTCGAGGGTGGGCAGGCATTTCGCCAACAGCTCAAGACGTCTTCGCGGCTGGTTTTCATAGAGTTTTTCCGCCACATCCCAGGCGTTGACGCCGCATTCTATCATTTCGCCGGCCACTGTAAAGGCCTCGCGGTTGGCATTGGAGTAGCGAAACGACCCGGTATCGGCAATGGTTGCGACATAGATGCAGAGTGCGGTTTCCGGATCAAAGCGGTAACCGAAAGCCGAGGCGATCCGGTACACGAGGATGCCGGTGGCTGCAGCCTGGGAGTCTATGAGGTTGTAGTCGGCAAAGTTGTCACAGGAGAGGTGGTGGTCAAGATTGACCGTGGTGGTAACCCTATAGAACTCGCAGAATTCCTTCCCGGCCCGCTTCCTTTCACCGATATCGAGCACGAAGGCGACATCGAAATGTTTGTCAGGGATGTGCTTGAAGACAGAGTCTGAACCGGGCAGGAATGAATAGAGGTCGGGAACGGGGTCCTGATAATGGACGGTTACTTCTTTACCGATTGAACGGAGAAACGACGCAAGAGCCAGCGATGACCCTACTGCATCGCCGTCCGGCCCCTCATGGGAGGTAACGAGAAAGGTTGAATTGGAACGAATGACTTCAATGATCTGTCGAACTGTTTCCGTCATGTTCGGTGTGTATCTCCTTGAGGAGAGATTCTATACGGCTGCCGTAATCAAGGGATTTATCGTATTTGAAAACGAGTTCCGGTGTATGCCGGATCGTGAGTTTTTTGCCGATATCGCGGCGAATAAACCCTTTGGCGCTGTTCAGGCCGGCTTCCGTCTCTTTTTTGACACCCTCGTCACCGATGACGGTGAAATAAATACGGGCAAGACTCAGGTCGTCCGTCACTTCGACACCGGTAATCGTGACAAAACCGATCCGGGGATCGTTAAGGCCCCGGGACAGGATTGAGCAGATAATTTCATGAATGGTTTCAGCGACCTTGTCCGAACGTTTGTGCTGCATATGTTACCTCAAAGGTTGCAGGCCGCAGTGGAGGGTATCATCCGCTCCCCTCCCCTGCCCCCGTGACCCTACAGTTTTGTGGCGATTTTTTCCATCTCAAACGCTTCGATAATGTCGCCGACTTTGATGTCGTGGTAGTTTTCAAGCCCGATGCCGCATTCATATCCGGAGGCGACATCCTTGACATCATCCTTGAAGCGGCGCAGCGATGACATTTTGCCTTCATAAATAACTACGTTGTCCCGCAACAGGCGAACCTGGGCGTTGCGGACCATCTTGCCGTCCGTAACGTAACAACCGGCAACATTGCCGATTTTCGGCACGCTGAAGACATCCCTGATCTCGACGCGACCCAGGAATTTCTCCTTGAAGGTCGGCTCCAGCAGCCCTTCCATTGCCTTCTTAACATCTTCAACCGCATCATAAATAATACTGTAGAGACGGATGTCGACCCCTTCCCGATCGGCATGCCCCAGTGCCTTGACTTCAGGGCGGACATTAAAGCCGATAATGATGGCGTTGGAAGCTGCTGCCAGGTTGACGTCCGTTTCGGTGACCGCGCCAACGGCAGAGTGAATGACGTTCAGGCGGATCGCCTCCGTCGACAGCTTGCGCAGGGAGTCGCTGACCGCCTCGACCGAGCCCTGGACATCGCCTTTGACAACGACATTGAGATCCTTGACTTCACCGCTCTGTATTCTCTTGTAGAGATCGTCAAGAGATAATTTGGTGTGTTTGGCAAACTCGACTTCACGCATCTTGATCTGACGCAATGTCGCAATTTCCTTGGCCTGTTTCTCGTCTTTCATCGCCACGAAAATATCACCCGCATCCGGCACGCCGGACAAACCGATGAGCTCGACAGGCATGGAAGGACCGGCCTCCATAACCTTCTCACCGCGATCATTCTGCATCGCCCTGACACGTCCCGAATGAACGCCAACAACGCAGTAGTCGCCGGTTTTCAGTGTCCCTTCCTGTACCAGTACGGTAGCGACCGGACCGCGGCCCTTGTCGAGTTTTCCTTCGACAATGGTTCCTTTGGCCAGTTTGTTCGGGTTGGCGGTCAATTCCATCAGGTCGGCCTGCAGCAGGATCATTTCGAGCAACCCTTCCAGGTTGAGGCGCTGCTTGGCTGAAACTTCCACCATCGTGATATCGCCGCCCCAATCGGAGGATACGAGTCCCTGATCAGTCAGCTCCTGTTTCACCCGGTCCGGCTTTGAACCCGGTTTGTCGATTTTATTGATAGCGACAATAATCGGTACGCCGGCGGCCTTGGAATGGTTGATGGCTTCCTTGGTCTGCGGCATGACTCCGTCGTCGGCGGCCACGACGAGAACAACGATGTCGGTGACCTTGGCGCCGCGGGCACGCATGGCGGTAAAAGCTTCGTGTCCCGGAGTATCGAGAAAGGTGATCTTGCGGCCGTTCAATTCAACATCATAGGCGCCGATGTGCTGGGTGATGCCGCCGGCCTCTCCGGCAATGACGTTGGCTTCGCGAATTGCATCGAGCAGGGACGTCTTGCCGTGGTCGACATGACCCATGATAGTTACAACCGGCGGCCTGGTTTCGAGGGTTTCCGGTGCATCGACCGTCGATTCGAGGATTTCATCGAGGTCAACCGCTACGTTTTCAACTTCATAATCGTGCTCGGAAGCCAGAATGACGGCGGTGTCGTAATCAAGCTGGTGATTGATGGTAACCATCATGCCCATTTTCATCAGCGATTTTATAAGGTCGTTGGCCTTGATGCCGAGACGCTTGGCAAGTTCGCCGACCGAAATGCTTTCGGAAATCTTGATAATACGCTTGATCGCCTTCGGTACGGTAATCTCGGTTTTATTGGCATTGGAAACCCGTTCTTTTCCACCGCGCTTCTTCGACCCCTTGTAGGCCGGATCGAAAGCGCGCTCACGCTTTTCAATGATTTCATTCTTGCGCGGCTGCTCCTTCTTCTTGGCTGGCGGAGCTCCCTTCTTGGCGCCTTTACCGGCGTCTCCGTAGCCGGGACCATCCTTCTTGCCGCCGCGACGGTTGTCACCTCCAGGAAGCGCCGCCGGAGCAAGCTGAACCTGCTTCATGCGCGAGCGATCAAGCTCGGTTGCGGGTGCGGACGGAGTCGTCGATACCGGGCGCTTCTGTTCATAACCGGGTGACGGGCGTCTGGTATCGGTGCCGGGCGCCGGTCTTCTCTGATCGCCGGCAGCGGGTGCCGGCCTTCGCGGCTGTGTCGTATCCTGGGGAGTACGCAGGGGAGCGGTTCGCGGCGTAACCGGGGTATCCTTGGTTACGACCCTGGTAGGACGATTGGTAACACCTGGAATTTCCATCATGCCGAGGATTCTGGCCTGGTTCGGCCCCGCTTTTGCGGGTTCCGCGGGCTTTGCCGTCACCGGCTCAACGGTAGCCGGTGTCTCGGCGACGGCAACCTCTTTGGGCTCTTCCTCGGCTCGAACAGCGGCGGCAGCTACCACAGGCGGCTCTGCGGTCAGTTTCACTTTCGGAGCCTGAGTCACGGGAGGCTGAACAGGTGTCGTCTCCTCGGCAACGGCTGCTTCGGCGCCTTCGCCGGCCGGAACCACTTTGGCGCGGCGGCGGATGATATTTGACGCAACCCTTACCTCGTCGGTACTGGTATCCTTTGGCTGGGGGGTGGTCAAGCGCGCAACGACACCCTCATCAACCTGCGATGTAGCCGTTTTTGCGTCGACACCAATTTCCTTAAGTCTGGCGATAGCTTCCTTAGGCTCTACGCCCAACGTTTTTGCCAAACTGCCCACACTGATCTTACCCATATCCTTTATACCTCCCCCAGGAAGTTTCTGTATCTGTCAATAGCCTTCACCAGCTGCGCAACAAAGCCGCCTGATGCTACGGAAATCGCGCTTCTGGGCGCCTTGCCCAAAATTGCCCCGAAATCGTTTTTTGTTACGACCGTTCGATGCGGCACGTGGTGTGCTGCCGCAGCGTATATGATTTTATCACCAATCGCCACCGAAACATCCGTGGCAACCATGACTAGCCCCGGTCTTTTCTTGCCCTTAAGCGCTTCCATTACCATTGAACCGCCACCGGTGATCAACCCTGCCTTGTTGGCCAGACCGATCAGACCGATGATGCGGCCGTGCAGCTGTTGACGGACAAACTCGACCATCTGATCTGCCGGCATAACGGTCACGTCATGTTTAAAAGAGCGTTTAAACTGCCGCTGCTCAATGGCCGCAGCAAGGCAGCGTTTATCGATGCAGGTATATGCGCCGCGTCCGGGAAGCCGATTCTCAAGGTCCGGCAGGATCTCCATTTCCGGTGTCAGGACAAACCGGAGCAGTAAATCCTTGTCCTTGCTGGTTCTGCAGCCGAGACAGCTTCGCTGCGGAGCCTCTGCCTTCCCTTTAGGGGCCATATTACCGATTACTCTGTGACGGTGTCGGCACCGCTATCAGCGGCGGCAGCATCCTGCTCCGAAACGGGTGCTTCGTTAGCTTCAGCCGTTTCGCCGGCTTCAACAGTTTCATTAGCATCAACCGCTTCATCGGCTTCTTCGGCATCGGTGCCGTCGAACGATGAAAACTCCTGCCGCTCGGACTCCATGACTTTCGACTCGCTCTTGATATCGATCCGGCATCCGGTGAGGCGGGCCGCCAGGCTGACATTCTGACCGCGCTTGCCAATGGCGAGCGAGAGCTGATCGTCCGCAACGATAATTTCAAGGGCACGTTTTTCCTCGTCCACAAACACCTTGGAAACCTGTGCCGGTGAAAGGGCGTTGCAGGCGAAGCGGGCGATATCTTCCGACCAGGGAATGATATCGATCTTTTCTCCGCGCAGTTCGGAAACTACATTCTGCACACGGGCACCGCGCATTCCGACGCAGGCACCGACCGGATCTACATCGCGATCATTTGACGACACCGCGATTTTGGCACGGCTGCCGGCATCACGCACGATGGCATTAATCTCGACGATCCCTTCGGCGATCTCCGGCACTTCCGCTTCAAACAGCTTGGCAAGCATGCTGGGATGGGTACGGGAAAGCATGATCTGCGGGCCCTTGGTGGTCATGCGAATATCGGTGATAATCGCACGGATACGATCGCCGGGACGATAAACTTCACGCGGCATCTGCTCCTTGGCCGGCAGAACCGCCTCTGCGCGTCCCAGGTCTATCAGCAGCTCACCTTTTTCAAAGCGCCGCACCATACCGGTAATAACTTCCCAGACCCGATCCCTGTACTCGTTATAGATCGTTTCGCGCTCGGCATCGCGCACCTTCTGGATAATGACCTGTTTTGCCGTTTGTGCTGCAATACGGCTGAATCCGCTCGCATCCAGCTTTTCACCCAGCGAATCGCCTATTTCGGCTTCGGGGTCAATCTCGTGAGCTTCTTCGAGACCGATTTCCTTGTAGGAATCCTCTACCTCTTCCACGACCGTAACAAACTCGAAAAGCTCAACCTCTCCGGTTTCATGGTTGTAATGGGCTTCGAGTTCGCGGGTATTGCGATACTTTTTATTTGCAGCCGTCAAGACCGCCTGTTCCATCGCTTCCAGAACAACCTGACGGTCGATGCCCTTCTCTTTTACAAGTTGGTCGATAGCGTGTTTGAGATTAATTATTGTATCCACGGTTGCTTCTCCTTGCTGGCATATATGTATTTCAGATCAGAGTTCAAATTCGAGATTGGCCTTGGCAACCTGCTCGATGGGGATGGATGCGGTCTGACCCTCGGTCAGCGTCATCTTGACGACACCATCCACGAGCCCGTCAAGTTTTCCCAGAAAGGTCTTGCGTTTGTTGCCGCTGTCATCCAGAAACGGCTGATAGGTGCGAACTTTAATGAGGCGGCCGGCAAAGCGGTCATAATCGGCCGGTTTTTTAAGCGGACGGTCGAGACCCGGCGACGAAACCTCCAGGGTGTAGTTGCAGGCGATAACGTCTTCCACGTCGAGGATCATCGACAATTCCCGGCTGAGTCCGGCGCAGTCATTGAGCAGCACGCCGCCTTCCTTGTCGATAAACAGGCGCAGCACCGCATCAGGACCGACCCTGCCGAATTCGATATCAACCAGTTCAAGCCCCATTGATTCGAGTATCGGCTGGGCAATACGAGTGACTACCGTGCATGTATCTTCTTTTTGAGCGGCCATACCATTCCCGATTGGACAAAAAAAAGTGAGCCTTGCGAGCTCACGTACCGAGTGAACATAAATTGTTCTTATTGACTATCATGCTGACACCGGGAATGCAAGCTTATTTTTCATTCAAACGGTTATTATATGCAGATTCGCCGCACTTGATGGTATCCGTGAACCACCTTTCTTATCTTGCGGGCATCTATATGAAGTATTGCCGTAATTTTGGGCTTGCACAGCCGGTACGCCCATCGCCATAATGTCGGCATGATCCCGAAGAGCAGGCCCCCAATCAAAGAAACAGGCGATGAGACCAGGCAAGACTCTGTCGAGTGGGCAGGCATGACCATTGCCTACAGTTGGTGCCATTCACGTCGCAGAACTCTCGGCATAACGGTTCGCCCCGACAGGTCGGTATCGGTACGGGTACCGATGCGGACTCCGCTCAAAGAGATCAGGTCCTTTGTCATGAGCAGGGCAGAATGGGTGCTGAAAGTCTGGAACAAGCTGGATGCGGGGCCGGTCCGGCGCCAGCAGGAATATGGTCGCGGGGCGCTGTTCATCTATCGGGGGGATGCATACCGGCTGAAATTTACAACCGGTCTGCGCCGCTCGCTGTTTCTGCATGACGGTCTGATGATATTGACAACACCCGAAATACCGCCTGAAGAGACGGTTCGCAGGATGATTGCCGGCTGGTACCGGGAACAGGCGCTTAAAATCGTCAAGGAACGGTCCATCGAATGCCATCGTTTGATGCAGGGAGAAGGAATCCCGCTGCCTCCCATAACGATCCGCGCCATGAAAACGCGCTGGGGAAGCTATTCCTACCTGACCAGGCGAATCACCCTCAACCTCAATCTGGTCAAGGCCCCGCAATCCTGTCTTGACTACGTGATCATCCACGAACTCTGCCACATCAAGGTGCGGCACCACGGCGCCGACTTCTGGCGGATGGTCAGCCGTTATGTGCCCGATTACCTGGCGTTACGCAGGCAATTGAAGGAATACATGTAAAGATCCGCACCCTATGGGCGCGGATCTTTACATCCCCTGACCCTTTTACTTCCCCAGGTTCGCAATCACACCGTTTGCCGCGTTCACCAGCAAACTTGCGGTTGCAGCGCTGATCTTGCCGCTGTTTTTTGCCGCATTCACCTGATTTATGAATGCATTCATCATGTTGTCGCCGATGTTGGTATTGCTTCCGCAGGCTCTTGCAAGGGTAGCCAACAGAGTGTCTGCCGTTTTCACAGGTAGTGCCCCGGACTTCACCAGCTCATTGACCAGATATTCCAGATAGGAACAACTGGTGACTGACTTGATGAGTGCGGTTGCAGATGCACGATTTCCGGCTGCATCGGTAGCGGTCGCGATGATTATGCTGTCGCCAAGGGTAAGGCCGCTCAGTTGTGAACTCCATGTAGTATCCGTTGGATATTCGAGCGGCCCGACAGTTGCGGTGGAGCAGGTTACGCCTATAGTTGCATTTGCTTCGCGGGTTCCGCTTATGAGCTGGGATGGCGGAATTGTCGGGCTTGTGACCGGATTGATACTTAATGCCGGCGGTGTGGTGTCGTAGATAACATTGCGCTGGGCAGTGGTGCTTGTGCCTGCTTCGTTGGTGGCGGTGACGACGATGGCGTAACTCTTTTCAGTGGTAAAGGTTACAGCCTGTTCAAACTGGCCGTCCACTACTGCCGGGGTATAGGTCTGGCCATCCATGGTAATGCTGACGGCGACGGCGGTGTATAGATCGGAGACCGTTCCGCGTATAGTGAGTCCGGCCAGATTGGTGCGGATATCCTGGGCCGGAACGGTAATTGCGAGGGACGGTTTCTGATCGTCATAGATGACCGTTCGCTTTTGGCTGCTGGTGTTGCCTGCCAGATCCGTAGCGGTCACAAGGATGGTGTTGGTGCCTGGGGTGAAGTTAAGGTCTGCCGTGAAGTTGATGCCGTTCATGATAACACCCGTGATACTGCTTCCAAGAGAGTTTATCAGTTCGACAGTAACGGTGGAGGTCTCGTTGACAGTGCCGCTGACGGTGGCAAGGGGATAAGCTGTCTTGCTGTTATCGGCAGGAGTGATAATCACAAGCTCTGGTGCGGTCTGATCAAGAATAATGGTGCGGATATCGCTGATCTTGTTGCCGATCAGGTCGGTGGCTATCGTGGTTATCTGGTTTGGCCCGTTCACCAGTACCAGGGCGTAGCTGAACGTCCCGTCAAGGTTGGCAGGTACTATGACGCCGTTGATGGTGAGTTCCTTGAAACCGCAGTTGTCGGTTGCAGAACCACTGATATTGAGGACGCTGTTGTTGGTGTAGCTGCCGTCGGCCAGGGTAGAGACATTAAGAAGCGGAAGTACGGTATCACCGGCAAAGGTTGCCGCCACTGAGTGGTTGGCTATGATGTTGGAAATGGTGTAGATGCCGTTGCTGACACTGCCGAAAACGTTGCCGCCGTTATCGGTTAAGGTGGCCAGGCTGTAGCAGCGGTCCGGAGTGATGGTAAGGTTCACGTTGCTGCCGTAGTTTACCGTGCTGCTGGCAGGGGTGATGCTGCCGTTGCCGGTGGTGGTAGTGGTGATCGTTACGTTCGTTGGCATAAAGGAGAAGCTGACGGAACAGTTGGCGGTGATGGTGCCTGTGGTGTAGCTGTTGCCGCTGAAAGTGCCGGCAGGGCATGTGCCGCCAACGGTACTTGCAGCTTTATACCCGTCAGCCGGAGCGAGTGAAAAGGTGGCAATGGAACCACCTACGACTGTGACCGGGTTTGCATTGGGAAGTATGGAACCGTTGCCGCCGCCGGTGACCGACGGGGTGACAATATTAACAGGCGTGGCAACAGCATAGATCATGGAAAATCCCTTATAGGGTTCCCAGTCTTTTCCGCAAAAATAACTAGGTCCATAATAGTTGGATGTCGTATATGACCAGGTTTGCTTGTTCGAATCAAATATTCTGTACTTGCCGGGCATGAGGAGGACATTCGGGTATGCAGACCAGACTACATTTTTTGCCCCCCAGGCTCCGCCAGAGCTGGTTGCCGGCCACCGCCCGACCACCTCACTCTGAGTATCGCTAAGCATTCTGTCGATCCCGATCTGGCCATTGCAGAGACTTGCATCATCACCTCTGTAATCATTCCAGTGATAATTAACAATCTCACCGATAGTGGTTGGTTCTGTCAGAATAAAAACTGTCTCCACGGTTGGGTTGCTGGAGGTGCCATCAGCATTCCAGCTGTTATAGATGAGGTCTGCCCGGGCTCTTTGTGCGCCCGCCAAAGTAATGACCGAAGCTACCAGAAAAAACAAAATCCATTGAGACAAACCAAAATGATACTTCCGCATTGTGATCTCCTTTTGAGTTATTGAGTAAATTTACTGCACCCCAGAGGGGAAGCAGTAAAGATGGTTAATTCGCTTGGAAATTACCGGTAATTGTACGAAACGCATCCACCTGTTTCTTTTACCAAACAAATTTCAAGTTGTTAATTAAAAATAAAACAAAGAAGCCTACCCCGAAAAAAGGTAGGCTTCCATGATAAGACAGACCATCATCCGTCACTTCGACAACCCCTCTATCCAGCTTGTGCTGGATGGTAGCTTTGTGCCACACGGTTACCCGTGCTTTACCCTTTCGGCGACTTATTGCTATTTAGTTTTAATTAAGATACAAAATACAACAAACTACTTATCGAATATGGCATTAGTAATTAGTTATTTAATAATTGTCAATGTTTATTTGAGAGCGTGAAGAACCTTGAGCTATCGGACTGTTAGAGTGTGGCCATACCATCACGGGGAACCGGTGACTACCTGTAATTGTCAGCGTTACCGAAGAAGCGACAATAATAACTTCGCATCCGCATCTTACTGAGAAAACGCCCTCCTCAGAATTTCCGCCTGTTGCTCGGCATGAACGTGATGAGACCCAACGGCCGGACAGGCATCCTCCGGGCGGCCGATATACCCAACAGAAGCGGATAAATCCCTGAAATGCCGGGCCATATGCTGCCAGGCGCCCATATTTTCAGGCTCCTCCTGAACCCAGTACAGTCGGCAGCCGGCCCCGCACATGCCAAGAACACTCTCAACGGCCGCAAGGTCGAGCGGATACAGCTGCTCGATCCTGACAAGCACGGTGTCGTTCCTCTTCAGTCTGATACGCTCTTCTTCCAGCTCGTAATAGATCTTGCCGCTGCAGAACAGAACCTGCCTGGCGGCGGAAATACCGTCAGGCGGGACAATACAGGTCTGGAAAGTGCCGTCACAACATTGGGCAACGGTCGAACTGCAGGCCGGATGGCGCAACAGACTCTTCGGCGTAAAGACCACCAACGGCTTTCGAAATGACTGCATCATCTGGCGCCTCAGCAGGTGGAACATCTGCGCCGGGGTCGACGGACAGGCCACTATCATGTTTTCCGACGCGCACAACTGCAGATAGCGCTCGATGCGGGCGCTGGAATGTTCGGCCCCCTGCCCCTCGTAACCGTGCGGAAGCAGCATTACCAGGCCGCTGGCGCGATTCCATTTGGTTTCACCGCTGGCGATGAACTGGTCGATGACAACTTGTGCCCCGTTGGCAAAATCTCCAAACTGGGCTTCCCAGAGTGTGAGGCAATCGGGGGTTTCCAATGAATAACCATATTCGAAACCGAGCACACCAAGTTCGGAAAGCAGGCTGTTCCATGCCTGAAAAGCGGCGCCGCCCTGAACAACGGTTTCGAGCGGCGAATAACTACGCTCATCGTTGCTGTCGATCACGACACAATGGCGATGATTAAAGGTTCCACGCCGTGAATCCTGCCCGGAGATCCGCACGGAATACCCCTGGTCAAGCAGCGTCGCATAAGCGAGCGTTTCGGCATTGCCCCAATCGATTCCCACCCCTTTCAGAACCGCCTCAAACCGTTTCTGCAGCAGAGCGCCGATTTTCGCGTGCGGTGTGAACCCGGACGGGAGGGTAGCCAGCCGCCTGGCAACAGTTACCAGCTTTTCGGCCGAAACCGCGGTATCCACAGGTTCCGGGTTATAAACAGCGCTGATGGTGTTCCAACGGTCGGAAAATCCGGGCGGCTCATCCACTGGCGGTTTAATAAAAGATGATTCCAACGCTTCATTGACACGCCGTTCAATCTGTTCCAGCGTCTCCGGAGAGACTCCCCCCTCTTCGGCTAGAACCGTTGCATAGACGCGGTTGACCGGGGGGCGGGCGGCGATTTGTTGATACATTTTGGGCTGGGTGAACGCCGGCTCATCGCCTTCGTTATGGCCGTGCCGGCGGTAGCAGATGAGCTCGATGACAACATCGCGCCGAAATGTCCGGCGATATTCCATCGCCAGATCGACGACATGCAGCGCCGCTTCAGGCGATTCGCCCTGAACATGAAATATCGGGCAGGAAAGCATCTTGGCAACATCCGTGGCATAACTGGTTGAGCGGGCGTCCTTGGGAAGAGTCGTGAAGCCGATCTGATTGTTAAGCACCACATGGATCGTCCCTCCGGAACCATACCCCTCCAGTTGCGACATGTTCAGGACCTCCATGACGCTCCCCTGCCCTGCGAAAGCGGCATCGCCATGAATCAGGACCGGCAGCACCCGCCCGGCGCCATCGGCGCCATAACTATCCTGCCTGGCGCGGCATTTCCCCTCGACCACGGCATTCACCGCCTCAAGGTGGCTCGGATTTGAGGCAATAGTCACATGTACCCGGCGGCCATCAAGGTCAATATCACACGAATGTCCCTTGTGATATTTCACATCTCCGTCGCCCATAAAACCTAAGGTATCGCTGTCCTTAAACTCCGCAAAAAGGGTTTCATACGGCTTGCGCAGAATATGCACCAGCACGTTCAACCTGCCGCGGTGCGACATCCCCATTACGACATCGCTGATACCGGCCTCCGGACAGCTGCGGACCATCCGGTCCAGAACCGGAATCAGTATTTCACCCCCTTCGAGCGAGAAACGCTTCTGTCCCACGAACCTGCGATGCAAAAACAGCTCAAAAAAAGCGGCTTGATGGAGCGTCTCCAATATATGCAGTTTTTCAGTCACCGAAATCCGGTCGATCAGCCACTGCCGTTCATCCGGTTCCTGGATATGCATGAATTCAACGCCGATTTCCCGGCAATAAGTGTCATGCAGCGTCTCCACTATCTCCCGGAGCGTTGCGCGCGGCTTCAGAAATCGACGGCAGGAAAAAATGGTATCGAAGTCGTTTTGATCAAGTCCGAAATTGGCCAGTTCGAGCAGGGGGTGGGACAACAGGCAGGGAGAGAGCGGATCGGTACAGGCCAGGAGATGGCCTATAGAGCGGTAGCGATAGATGAGAGACTGGACGCCCGACAGTTTCAGCGCCTCCTTCTCGTCAAACCCGTGATCGCCGGGCGTTGTCTTGTCCGACCCCAGCTCGAAACCGGAGAAGAAGAGCCGCCACTCCTCCGGAACGGAGTCGGCCGACTGCCGCCACTGGCGGTAGAGGGTATCAAGCCATTCTCCCGACATGGCGCCCAGAAAACTTTCCTCCATTAGTACGCCCCCGTTATCACAAAAATGCTACCGGTATTCGAAGAAACACGAACAAAAGTCAGAACAGCACAAGCCAGGCAGGCAACTCCATCTGCCTCACGTAGCCGCCTTCCGCAGCAGGTCGCGCACCGTAACCCCTTCAAGACGGGCCAGGCTGCCATCCCACCCCTGCCGTATGACCTCCTCTGCGAGCTGAAGAGATGGAGTTGTCGCCCGCAGAGAAGAAACACCGCGCAACGCCCCGATAACCTCACTAATCTGAATCTCTGACGGGTCACGCGCCGGCAGCCACCCTGATTCGCTTCCCGCCGCCGCGACCAGATATTCCAGCCGTTCCAAATCATCGAAAACGCTCTCAAGCGGTAAAAGCGGTACATTCAGCTGGTCAGCCAGAGACTGGGAGGTCGGCGGTATGCCGCCTGTTTGAAAATGGAGACCCACCTGCACCAGCAGCGCCACGGCCAGTTCTTCGCGGGCCGTTGCAGTCAGACTGAATGAGCCGCTTCCGGGTAGACCATGGCCGCGATGTTGATGGGCAAACACGATCTCGAGACCGAAAAGCACGATCAGCCAGCTGGTATAGATCCAGACTAGAAAAACGGGGACTGCCGCCAGAGTACCATAAATGGCGTTGTAGTTGGCAACTCCGACCTGAAAGTGAAAGTAGCCCCACTGGGCCAGTTCCCAGGCGGTACCGGCTATTACCCCTCCCGTTACGGCAGATGCAAAACGAATCCGGGTATTGGGTATGAAAATGTACAGAAAGACCATGGCAATCCAGACGCTAAGATAAGGCAGAAAACGAAACAGCATCAGGATTGCATCGCCAAGATAGGTATTATGGATTAACCACTGCAGCAGCCATTGACTCTGCAGGGAAGAGGTCATGCTGGTCGCTGCGAGCAACAGGATGGGTCCTACGATGACGACACTCAGGTAATCACTGAAGCGCCTCTGGATCGAACGGGTCTCGCGCACTCCCCAGACGGCGTTGAATGCCTCCTCGATGCTTCCCATCAGGGAGATTACGGTCACGATCAGCATCACGAGGCCGATCGCCCCCATTGACTTCATATTGGTATTATTCACATAGGCGATAATGCGGGAGATAGTTTCCTCGGAATCGCCGGCTACCTGCTGCAGGATCGGTTCGAGCGCATTTTGCGCCCCGAGCCCTTTTAGTACAGAAAACGCGATCGCCAGAAACGGTACCAGCGAAAGGACCGTGGTATAGGTGAGTGCAGCGGCGCGCAACGGCCCCTTGTGAACCGTAAAACTGGCTGAAACCGAATAGATTGACTGGAGAATATAATAGAAACGCCCTTTCAGGCCGCGCCACGCCTCAGGGGTCTCGGTATGTAACAGGTCGGGAATTTCAGGATTCTTCATGATCAGCCTCGCTTCATTCACGTACCGGACATTTGTTAAATGGTAATGGTCTCTCCCGGGCGCACCCGCCGCTGTTCATCCCTCTGGGGAGCCTGGACCGAAGAGGAGAGCAGGTAGAAGAAGATATATATCATGGCGAAAATACCGATAAATATCGGCATGAGACGAATCCTGGCATCATCTTTGAGTGGTGAAAGCGCCAGTCCGAAAGCCGCCACCACGACACCATAGCCGCCGATCGCTGCCGCCCAGAACATTACCAGACGATAGATTCTGCTCTCTGCGGCAGGTGACAACGAGAACAGATCGGAGAGCTGAACATTATAAAAACTGGCCATAACGATCAGGATCAGGGCCGCCATGACCAGGCGCATTCCATTTCTGACGGTTCGTTTACGCACAGCCTACCCTCCCTGACCGACACACCATGAAACATCTCCAAGCCCGACCCGCAGAACCTCCGGGGACGCACCGATCAGGCTCACGACAGAACTGACATCGGTTGCCAGAATACCGCCGTCAATGACAAAGTCGAGCTGGCTTCCGAATGTTTCGGCGATTGCGTGCGGATCCCCCTCCGGTTCTTCACCGGAAAGATTGGCGCTGGTGGTTATAATCGGGTTACCGAGCGCAGCGACCAGATCGCAGCAGATTCTGTTGTCAGGAATCCGGATCCCGACCGTTTTCTGACGGGTCAGAAGCAGATCGGGAACTTCACGAGTCGCTTCAAAGACAAATGTGTATGGTCCCGGAAGATGGCGCTTTATGACCTTGAAAGCGGAGTTGCTGACCCTGGCATACCGTGATATTTCCGACAGCGATGAGCAGATAACCGAGAACGGTTTGCGACGATCACGCTGTTTCATCTGATAGATCCGTTCAATACTTTTTTTACAGAAGATCGAACAACCGATCCCGTAGGTGGTATCGGTCGGATACGCTATTACCCCGCCATTTTTGAGGCTGTCCACGACCCGGGAAACCTGGCGCGGCTGCGGATAATCGGGGTTTATTTCCAGTATCACGGCGCTGTCCCCTCTTCCCCGTTCACATCAGAAGTCCCGGAGAGCTCTTCACACTCGAAAACATCTTCCTCAAGAGCGGCTGATTCCTGATGCGGGACATCCTGCACATCGCGCAATTTACGTTCAATGACCCTGGTACGGGTAGCGGCCAGATCAATATGATTTCCCGCTTCCACCAGTTTTTTACGCGTTTTTTCCAGGATAGCGCCGAACTTGGAGAATTCAGTCCGCACCGCCCCCAGCAGGTTCCATACTTCGGCGGAGCGTTTTTCGATGGCAAGCGTTCTGAATCCCATCTGCAGACTGTTCAGCAGCGCTGCCAGAGTTGTCGGGCCGGCTACCATAACCTTGAAATCGCGCTGCAGGGCTTCAAACAGGCCCGGCAGCCGCAGCACTTCGGCATACAGACCCTCGGTCGGCAGAAACATGACCCCGAAATCCGTTGTATGGGGCGGGTCCAGATATTTGTCACGAATCATTTTTGCCATCTCCCGCACGGAGCGATCGAGCTGTTTTCTGGATTCGGCCGCAGCCGTAACGTCGGCGGCTTCTAAAGCCTCCACCAGCCGCAGATAATCCTCCTGGGGGAATTTCGCATCGAGAGGGAGCCAGACCATCCCCTCCGCCGTACCATCGCGTCCCGGCAGCTTCAGAGCGAATTCAACCCGTTGGCCGCTCCCGTGCCTGGTTTCAACGTTTGAATCATACTGCCCCGGAGCCAGGATCTGCTCCAGCAGGCTCCCCAGCTGTATTTCACCGAAGGTGCCGCGCGTCTTGACGTTAGTCAGCACCTTTTTTAGATCCCCTACGCCGTTGGCAAGAGTCTGCATCTCACCCAGGCCGCGCTGCACGAGTTCGAGACGCTCGCTGACCAGTTTGAATGATTCTCCGAGACGCTTTTCAAGGGTATCATGCAGCTTTTCGTCAACGGTAGCCCGCATCTGCTCCAGTTTACGGGCATTATCTTCCTGAATCAGCCGTAAACGGGCATCGACCCCTTCACGCAACTTGTCAAGCCGTCCTTCGTTGCTCGAAGTAAGCTCCTTCAATTGGGCGGCAAACAGTTCCAGCTGGTTTTTCTGCAGGCCGGCAATGTCGCTCATCCGCTTCGACAATGAATCACCCAGCACGATTATGCCGCCGGTCATTTCTTCCCGCATGCGGCGGGAATCGGCGTGAGTTTCCGCCCGACTGCGGGCAAACTCCTCCTGCAGAACCCGTTCATGATGCTTCAGCAGTTTTTCAATACCGTCCATCTTATTCTGCACATCGGCAGCTTCACCCGCTTCGCGCCTCCCTCTCATGAGCAGGGCGCAGAGGAGCCCCAGACAGGCCAGGAGGAGCAGAATTGTACCGTATGCAATCACATCGTTCATTATACTTCAGTCCTTTTCGGATGCCGCTCGATATCCGGAAACTCAGGCCGCTTCTTTCAGCATGAAATCCACATGAAGTGCTTCAAACGGGAACACGATTTGACCACTCTCGGTTTTTTGCAGTATTCCGGCATTCAGCAGGGCACGCACATCACCATGTACCGCCTTTACGTCCCTTCCCAGACGGCGGGCCAGTTCACGTATGGTCATCGGCCCTGAACCGGTCATGAGATTCAGTACTTCCCAGCGCTTGCCGGAGAGCACCTTGAACAACAGCGAGGGCGATTCAAAGCTGATGATGTCCCCCTGCGGCTCACCCTCGAATGCCCGTAAAAATCTTCTGTTTGCGGCTTCCCGGGAAGAAACTTCCAATGTCACGGTACGCATGTCAATACCTCCATGTATCTACGTCGTTCCAGAAATCAATCAGCAAGGCCTTTGGTGTAGTGAAAGAGTAGAGATATTCATCATTGCCGACATGTTTATGATCACCCTTGCCGGATTCATTGCCGTAACGCAGCACGCAAGAACCGTTCACCACAAGCGCAAGCCGATATTTGAAGCTATGGCAATTCCCCGGAAGCGGCATGGGAAGGCGCCACACAACCAGTTCAACAAAGGCTGTTTCGGATAATGCGTGCCGCTCATTGAGCAATAAGCTTGCGTCCATGTTGGAGATTGTAACAACGGAGGGAAGTGTTGTCAAATTAAACAACGATAAAGTTTGTTACCGTATCTATTAATTGGCCGAATGCATGGCCTAGCATTGTTTCTGGGGCATTCGTACGGATCTGAAATAGCGTACCAGTATCGGCACTACGAACATCGCGCCAATGATGATCAGCATTGTCGTGTTTGGGTCTTTAAAGTACGAGTTAAGGCGCAAGGTCGTGATCGCGATAACGGCGAAATAAAGCATGTCGCCAATGATGGCAATTGCCCAGCCGGCAAGGAATCCGTGCCCCGCGGCGAGCGCCGTGGCGCGCCCTGTCATCGGATCCACGCCGAAGGCAACCATGACGAGCGCAAGGGGACCAGTGCCGGTGCCGCTAATATGGGCTACGCTGCGAGCCGTTACAGCTTTCAAAGCGACGCTGAATCGGGATAGAAACCGGATTTTTCCTACCATCGCCGAGATAAGCCGAAGGATCGGTTCAAAGGCAATGGCCAGGACCATGTCGGAAACCAGGTAGAGCCCGGTGGTGATGGGCCAGGCCAGGCCTTTGGCCTGAGCGAGCAAGACACCGGCAGGGATTCCGCCCCCGACCGGAATAAGAAAGAGCTTCAGTACGGAAAGCATGGTGGATGTTGACTGGGCCGAACCGATAATTTGCCCGGACAGTGGAAAAAGGGCCATGGGACTCCTGGTGTGGTGATAACTCGTCGATCACCGGAAACCTATCAACTGTTCATTTTGGATATTAAAGACTGTGAACATGAACAGACAGCAAACATTCAACTCGCATTCCAGTCGAACCTACACCGATGTTGCACGCAGCACCTCAGTCACCCGCCGCGACAGCGCGGCAAACTCCTCAAGAGAAAGCGTTTCACCTCTTCTGCGGCCGTCAATCGCACACGCCTCCAGCAGCGCCACGCAATCGACCTGTTTGGCGAATTCGGCGGATTTGAGGCAGTTGATCAAAGTCTTGCGCCGCATCGAAAAGGCGCTCTTCACGACGCTCCTGAACACCTCCTCATCGCCGACGTCGG
>WNGL01001641.1_pt1 | contig 47535 bp, 43 predicted proteins | sample 5400591 | NCBI WGS metagenome assembly WNGL01 (sample SAMN13153377, study PRJNA577476) | soil metagenome | isolation source: 80 cm soil or saprolite under Garry oak tree replicate 1 | place: USA:California | collected 2016-06-15 | reverse complement strand
TTGGACAGCCGCAGCGCGCCCGCGTGGATGCGGGACAGCTCGAACAGGTCGTCGATCATCAGGGTGAGCCGGTCCACCTCGCGGCGGATCTGCGAGTGGTACTGGGAGACCTCGCGCGGATCGATCACGACCTGGTCTTCCAGCGCCTCGGCCATGGCCCGCAGGCCGGCCAGCGGAGTGCGCAGGTCGTGGCTGACCCAGGCGACGAGCTCACGCCGGCTGGCCTCCAGCGCCCGCTCCCTGGACCGGGCTTGAGCCAGTCGTTCGTGCGTGGCGGTGAGTTCCTTGGAGAGCTCGTTGAGCTCCGCGGGCAGGGTCAGCTGCGGCGCCACGTAGACGCCGCTGTCGCCGACGCCCTGCACGGCCGAGGAGAGCGCCCGGCTGGCCTTGGTCAGCCGCCGCCCGACGAACAACGCGACCACGAGGCCGGCCAGGCCGGCGATCGCCATCAGATCGAGCACGTCGTTGCGTTCGGCCGCGCCCAGCATGCGGATGGTGATGACGCTGATCCCGGCGAGCGAGGTCAGCACGGAGACGGCAACCACGATGGTGACCATCAGGCCGATCGACCGGGCCGCAAGCCGCCGCAGCAGCAGCAGGCTGATCAGGCTGATGACGAGCGCGATGACCAGGACGCGCTCGGAGATGTACGACAGGTCGGACCACTGGATGCCGTTCGGCAGCAGGGAGGCGCCGTCGGCTACCGCGGTCACGCGGTACCTCCCGCTCGCCTCCGGGGCGCCCTAAGGCATCGCCTGGGCTGAGGAGCGAGGCTCGAATGACGGGGGAAGAAAATGCCGCGCTCCTCCGGTCCGCTCACGCCGCCTCCGGCTCGTATCGGTAACCGACGCCCCACACGGTCACGATGCGCCGGGGCATGGTCGGGTCGGGCTCGAGCTTCTCGCGCAGCCGCCGAACGTGCACGGTGACGGTCGAGGTGTCGCCGAACGTCCAGCTCCACACCTCGGTGAGCAACTGCTCCCGGGTGAACGCCTTGCGCGGGTTCCGCATCAGGAAGACGAGCAGGTCATACTCACGCGAGGTCAGCTGGATCAGCTTGCCCTCGGCCCTGACCTCGTGCGCGGAAAGATCTACCACCAGGTCGCCATCGGTGATGGCGCCGAGGTCGAGCTTGTCCGGCAGGCCGGCGCCGCGGGACCGCCGCAGCACAGAACGCACGCGAAGCGCCAGCTCACGCGGGCTGAATGGCTTGGTGACGTAGTCGTCGGCACCGGTCTCGAAGCCGACCAGGCGGTCGGTCTCATCGCCGAGGGCGGTCAGCATGACCACCGGAATCGGCCACCGGGCCCGCAGCCTGCGGCACACCTCGAGGCCGTCCATGCCGGGCAGCATGAGGTCCAGGACGACGAGATCGGGCGGCTCCTCGGCCACCCGGCGCAGCGCCTCGTATCCGTCGTGCACGCACTCGACCGTGTGGCCGTCGCGGACGAGGTAACGCCCGACGACGTCAGCGACCGTCGGGTCGTCATCGACAACGACGATCCGGCCAGGCGGATCGGGGTTGCTCACCAAAGGATTCCCGTTTCTGTAACAGGGCAGTGATTACGCCTCCACGTTAAGACGTAAACAGCCGGTGACGCCAGTAAACAGGGCAAAAGCGTCACGACTCCGTAAGCACAGTGACGATTCTGTGAGATCCGCCCTGTTCGGCGCCGAACCGGCCCCGCGAAATCGTGCCTGGGTTAACACTGAGGGATGCTTTGCGCCGCCGGGACCGGCGGGGCGATCGAGCGATCGCGGGCCGCGCGCCGCGCCTGCCTCGCGATCATCCAGGGTTTCATGGGAGGAGTCCGCGTGATCGGGGAACTTTACGAGCACGCGCTGGCCGGCTGGGCCAGGCCGGAGATCGAGCACGCCGACGGCAGCCGCAAGCCGCTGCCGGTGGACGGCTGGCTGCGGGAAAGCCCCGGCGACAAATCGATCCTGGACCGATGTGAGGGCCCGACGCTCGATATCGGCTCGGGACCGGGCCGGCTGACCGTCGCCCTGTCCGAACGCGGCATCCCCGCCCTGGGCATCGACATCACGCCGTACGCCGTCGACCTGGCCCGCTCCTCGGGCGCCCTGGTCATGCTGCGCGATGTGTTCGACCGCGTGCCGGGCACCGGCCGCTGGACCACGGTGCTGCTCGCGGACGGGAACATCGGGATCGGCGGCGACCCGGCCGCCCTGCTCCGCCGGGTGGCCGAACTGCTCGCGCCGCAGGGCCGCGCCATCGTCGAGCTCGAGCCGCCCGGCTCGCCGCTGCGCCAGGAGCAGGTCCGGCTGTGCCACGGCGGATCGGCCAGCGCCTGGTTCCCATGGGCCTACGTCGGCGCCGATCACATCACCGACGTGGCCTACGACGCAGGCCTCGGCGAGGTGGAGATCTGGACGGTCGACGGGCGGTGGTTCGCCTCCATCGGCGGCTGTCAGGTGTGTTCCGAACGAGCCGTCGTCGCGCTGTTACGGCATGCTTACCGCCCGGACCGCGGATGATCAGTCCGCCCAGACAGATGGAACTCCTCGCAGCATGAACGGAAAACTCCGGGTGGCCGCCATCGGCTTGGCCCTGGCGGTACTGGCCGGCCTGGTGCTGCTGCTCGTCCACCCGAGCCTCAACCCGGCGCGGATACGCCCGCTGCCGCTGCTGATGGGCGCGTGGGTCGCGTTCATCGCCGCCGCCTGGCTGTTGCGGCAGGTGCCGCGGCGGACCGCGGTGGCTCTTATCCTGCTCGGCGGGATCGTCATGCAGGTGGCCGCGGTGTCCGCGCCGCCGCAGAACAGCAACGACCTCTACCGCTATGTCTGGGACGGCAAGGTGCAGGCCGCGGGCATCGACCCGTACCAGTACGTCCCCACCGCGTCGCGGCTCGCCGGGCTGCGGAACGAGTTCCTCTTCTACCCGCGCGGCGAGTACTGCGTCCGGGCGTCTTACGTCAGCCGCCATCCGGCCGCCGAGCTCGCCCCGGGCTGCACCAGGATCAACCGGCCGACCGTGCCCACCATCTACCCGCCGGTCGCCGAGGCGTACTTCCTCGGGGTGCACTACCTGCCCGACGGCGGCGACTCGAGCACGCCCATCCAGGCCACCACGGCGCTGGCCGCGGTGCTCGTCACGGTCCTGCTGCTGTTCGGCCTGAAACGGCTGGGCCGGGACGTGCGGATGGCCGCGCTGTGGTCGTGGTGCCCGACGGTGGCCCTGGAGGCCGGCAACAGCGCCCACGTGGACGTGATCGCGGTGGGCATCACCGCGGCCGCCGTGCTGTTGCTGGCCACGGCCCGCACCACCCGCCGGACGGTAATCGGCGGGATCCTGCTCGGCCTGGCCATCGCGACCAAGATGACGCCCGCGCTGGCCGCGCCCGCGCTGCTGCGGCGCCGCTGGGTGACGGTCGCCGGCGCCGCGGGCAGCGCGTTCACCCTGGTCTACGTCCCGCACGTGCTCCGGGTCGGCGGCAAGGTGATCGGCTTCCTGCCGGGCTACCTGCAGCAGGAGAACTACACGACCGGCACCAGGTACGGGATCATCGGCCTGTTCATCACCGGGCCGCTGGCCAGCGCGGTGGCGGTGCTCATCCTGGCCGCGATCGCTCTCGCCGTGCTCCAGTTCTCCGACCCTGACCGGCCCTGGCGGGGCGCCGTCGTGATGACCGCGGGCGCGCTGGCCGTCACCACCCCGCACTACCAGTGGTACTCGCTGCTGCTGGTCATGCTGGTCGCCCTCGACGGCCGGCCGGAATGGCTGGCGTTCGCCGCGGGCGGCTACTACGCGGCCGAGCCGAACCTGGGCCGGTACAGCATCCCGTGGCGGCTGCACGACGCCATCGCCTACGGCGTGCCGCTGCTGATCGTGGCGGCCGGCTGGCTGGTCCGGTACGAGCTGGCCAGGCGCGCGGTAACCGCCGGGCCACGGCCCACGGTCGCTGAGCCCGCAGTCGCTGACCCCGCAGTCGCTGAGCCCGCGGTTGCTGAGCCCGCGGTCCTGGGACCCGGCGCCGGCCGGGACCTGGTCCGCGAGCCCGGGCCGGGCCTAGACCGCCAGCCGGTGCCGGATCCGGCGTTCGCCACCGACACCGGCCGCGAAGTCCCGGTCTGACCGGTGCCGTCAGGGTCTGCGCTTTCTTACCGGTTGGTTACCCACAGGGCAAACATCAAACGGCACCGGCCACCAGGACCGTGAATAGGGATATGAGCTACGACCCGTCGCATCGGATGCCGCCTCGCCAGGAGCGCTGGCCCCAGGCGACTCCGGCCGAGGGCTGGCCGTCCTACCGGGACCCCGAAGGGGAGCAGGCGGACCGCCGGTCCGGAGCGGATCGCCTGGACGCCTACGCGATGGTCGACGGTCACCGGCGCCAGGCCGGCTACCAGCACGCGTCCCGCGGATCGGGCGACCGCGGCCAGCAGGCGGCCGTCGCCACGGCGGCCTTCCCCGCGACGAGGGACGGTTACAGCGGCGGCTACGGCTCGGCTGGTTACGGCGACACGCAAGACGGCTATGCCCGAGACGGCTACGACCGAGACGGCCACGACCGGACCCCGGACCACGGCTACGACGGCGGGGACGAATACGGCACGGCCGGGAACGGCTACGACGGCGCGGACGGCTACAGCGGGGCCGGGAACAGTTACGGCGGCGGGGCCGGCTACGGCGGTGCGGACGGCTACAGCGGGGCCGGCTATGGCGGGGCCGGGAACGGCAACGGCCACCGGATGGATGGCTACGCCAGCGGCGGCCACGCCGGGAGCATCAACGGCTACGCCGGGACAGGGAACGGCTACGCCGGGACCGCAGGCGGCTACGCCGGAGCCCCGGACGACTTCGCCGGGGCCCCTGGCGGCTACGGCAATGCCGGGACTGGCTACGGCGGGGATGGCAACGGCTACGGCAGCGCCGGCAGTGGCTATACCGGAGCAAGCAACGGCTACGGCAGCGCCGGCAACGGCTATACCGGAGCAAGCAACGGCTACGGCAGCGCCGGCAACGGCTATACCGGAGCAAGCAACGGCTACGGCAGCGCCGGCAACGGCTACGCCGGAACGAGCGACGGCTACGCCGGAACGGGCAACGGCTACGCCGGGAACGGTTACGCCGGCGCGGTCGAGGGGTACACGGGCACGGTCGAGCAGTACACGGGCGCGGCCGACGGGTTCGACGGCGTGACGGACGGGTTCGACGACGCCATGGACGGCTACGCCCGCAGCGACGGCGGCTACGGCCAGGCGGCCGGCGAGTACGCCGGCCGGGGCAGCGGCTATGACTCGGACGACACCGGCTACGACGGGACGGCGGGCGGCTATGCCGCGGCCCCGGACGACTTCGCCGGGACTCAGGACGGCTTCGCCGGCGGCGCCTACCTTGGCCCGGGCAGTTACACCGAGCCCGGACTGGCCGACCCGGCGTTCAGCCGCGATCTGCTGCTCACGGCACCCGACGCGGGCGTCTACCCGGACAACTGGCAGGCCGAGCAGGAGCAGCGGCGGGAGGCGAGGCGGCGCGCGGTGATGGTCGGCGCGGTGGCGGAAGTCCTCGCCACCGGCGTCGTGATCGGCGTCTCCACCGTGGTCGCGGCGCTGCTCCGGTCGTCGGCCTCGCCGGTCAGCGCCCTGGGCGCGGTGTTCATCGACCGGATGCCGGCCGCGCTGCGCAACGTGGCGCTGCAGCACTTCGGGGCGTCGGGCCGGACCGTGCTGCTGCTCGGCATGTACGCCACGCTCGCCGTCGTGGCCATCGTGATCGGAGGGCTGGCCCGCCGCGCCGCCGCGGTCGGCGTGGCCGGCATCGGGGCATTCACCCTGGTCGCCGCGTTTGCGGTGATCACCAGGCCGGCCAGCCACGTCGGCGACGTCACCCCCGCGGTCGTCGGCGGCATCGCCGGCGTCGCGGCACTTATCTGGCTTTTCCGCGCGTCAGCGCCGATCGCGCCGCTCCGGCCAACGCGCGGCGGCGCCCGGAGGAGGACACGATGACGACCACCGTAGACCGGCGTAAGTTCCTGCGCGCGGCGGGCGTCACCGCCGCGGGCGCGGCCGCCGCCGGCGTCGGCGGCGAAGTGCTGCTGGGCAAGCACGCGCCGGCGAACACGGCGGCGGCGAAGATGCGGCCCGCCCCGGGCGCCACGCCGACGCCGACCCCGACGTCGCTGCCGGCGGCGACGGCGGCCAAGCCGCCGCCCGTGACCGAGTCGCTGAACATCCCGGGCATCTCCCCCTTCTACACGCCGAACGCGGATTTCTACCGGGTGGACACGTCCCTGGTCATCCCGCAGGTCTCGGCGTCGACCTGGCAGCTGAAGATCCACGGCATGGTCGACAACCCGATGACGATCACGTTCGCCGAGCTGATGAAGATGCCCATGATCGAGCATGACGTCACCCTGACCTGCGTCTCGGAAGCGGTGGGCGGCAACTTCGTCGGCAACGCCCGCTGGCAGGGCACGCTCCTGGCCAGCGTGCTGCGCAAGGCCGGCATCCAGTCGGGCGCGGAGCAGATCGTCATGCGCGACGTCAAGGGGATGACCATCGGCGTCGCCACCGAGCCGGTCATGGACGGCCGGAAGTCGCTGCTCGCGGTGGGCATGAACGGCAAGCCGCTGCCGCAGGCCCACGGCTACCCGGTGCGGGTGGTGGTGCCCGGGCTGTACGGCTATGTGTCCGCGACCAAGTGGGTGGTGGACATGGAGTTCACCACGTTCGGCGCATTCAGCGCGTACTGGGTCAAGCAGACGCCGGCATGGTCCCAGCAGGCGCCGATCAAGACGGAGTCCCGCATCGACGTGCCGAAGCGGAGCAGCACCGTGGCCGCGGGCCAGGTGACGGTCGCCGGGGTGGCCTGGGCGCAGCACACCGGGGTCGAGGCCGTCGAGGTGGGCATCGACGGCGTCTTCCACGAGGCCAGGCTGCCGGCCCAGGACACCATCGACACCTGGCGGCAGTGGTACTACGTCTGGGACGCGACCCCGGGGGAGCACACGCTCCAGGTGCGGGCCACCGACAAGAGCGGCTACACCCAGACCGCGGTGAAGCACAAGACCGAGCCGAACGGCGCGACCGGCTACCACACCATCGGGGTCAGCGTTACCTGAGCCAGCCGCTGGTGCGCACCCGCTTTGCGCACCGACGGCTTGTCCTGCGCCCCGCTGGCCGCCGCCCCCTCCCCCCCAGGCGGCGGCCAGCGGGCCCGCAGGTCGCAGCAGCGCTCAGCGGGCCCGCAGCGCATCGAGCAGGTCCTCGAGCGAGTCCAGGTTGTGCGCGCTGACCACGGCGTCGCAGTATGGCCACGCGGCGGCCATGCCGCCGACCTCCGGGCGGTACCGCGGGGACTGGGTGCGCGGGTTGGCCCACACGATCCGGTTCGCCATCCGGGACAGCCGCGCCATCTGGACGCCGAGCAGCGCCGGGTCGCCGGTCTCCCAGCCGTCGGAGATGATCAGGACCACCGCGCCGCGGGCCATGCCCCGGCTGCCGTAGTGATCGTTGAAGTCCTTGACCGCGGCGCCGATCCTGGTCCCGCCCGACCAGTCGGGCGCCGCCTCGCCCGCCTTGGCCAGCATGGTGTCCGGGCTGGCGGCGGCCAGCGCGGGCGTCAGCCGGGTCAGCCTGGTGGCGAAGCTGAACACCTCGGGACGGTTCTGGCCCCCTCCCTGACCGGCGCGCACCTGGCCGCCCCACCCTTGGCCGGCACTGAGCACGTAGAGCAGCATCAGCAGCGCCCGGGCGTAGGGCTCCATGGAGCCGGAGATGTCGCACAGCACCACCAGCCTGCGCGGCCGGACCCGCGGCGCGCGGCGCGCGAACCGGATCGCCTCGCCGCCACTGCGCCGCGCCAGCCGCAGCGTCCGGCGCAGGTCCGGCCGCTTCCCGTCGCGGGCGGGCCGGTACCTGCGGGTCCGCCGGGGCGGCACGGCCAGCGTCATCTCGCGCATGAGCACGACCAGCTGGCGCAGCTCGGCCGGGGACAGCTCGGTGAAGTCCCGGCCGCGCAGCGCCTCGGCGGCCGACGCCACCTGGCGCAGGGCCGGGCCCTCGGCCAGCGGCTCGTCTCCGTCGGCGGCGGCCGGCATGGCATCCACCACACGAAGGCCCGGCCGGCTGCCATCCAGCTCGCCCTGGGACGGCGGGGCGGGCTGGGGGCTGCTGTCCTGGTCGGCTCGCTCGAACGAGGGCATGACCGGCGGCACCGGGGTCCGGAACGGCGACGGGCCGCCGAACAGCGCCGCGAACACCCGGTCGAAGGTGGCCATCTGGCCGGGATCGGACACCATCGTGGCCAGCGCGCAGGCGCGCAGCTCGGCCAGCGAGGTGGCGCCCATGACTGTCACCGCGCGGGCCAGCCGCTCGCAGCGGTCCGGCCCGACCGGGAGCCCCGCGGTGTGCAGGGCGATGCCGAAGCCGGTGGCCATGGCCGCCACGTCGGGAGCGGGATACCCCTCAGTCAAGGGAGCTGACCACCCCCGCCAGCCCGGCCCGGCGCACCGTCTCCTCGTCTTCCGGGTACTTGAGCACGGTGCTGAGGGTCTGCCCGGCCACCGGAGCGGCCAGCTCCCGGGCGCCGAACACGCTCAGCGCGAAGGCCCAGCTGATCGCCTCCGAGATGCCGGGCGGCTTGGTGAGGTCCAGGCTGCGCAGCCGGCTGACCGCGGTGGCGATCTGGCCGGACAGCCGCTCCCCCGACTCCGGCACCCGGCGCCTGACGATCTCGGCGACGCGGGCGGTGTCCGGGTAGGCGATCCAGTGGTACAGGCAGCGGCGCTTGAGCGCGTCGTGCAGGTCCCTGGTCCGGTTCGAGGTCAGCACGGTGACCGGGGGCAGGGCGGCCTGCTGGGTACCGAGCTCGGGAATGGTGACCGCCGCCTCGGCCAGCAGCTCGAACAGGAAGGCCTCGAACTCGTCGTCGGCCCGGTCCACCTCGTCGATGAGCAGCACGGCGGGCCGCGGACCCGGGTGCAGCAGCGCGGTGAGCAGCGGCCGCGGCAGCAGGTACTCGCTGGTGAACAGGTCCTTGTCCTGGATGTGCTCGCCGGCCGCCTCGGCCAGCCTGATGGCTAGCAGCTGGCGCGGGTAGTTCCACTCGTACAGCGCCTCGGACGCGGTGATGCCCTCGTAGCACTGCAGCCGGACCAGCGGGGTGTCGATCGCGGCGGCCAGCGCCTTGGCGGCTTCGGTCTTGCCCACGCCCGGCTCGCCCTCGAGCAGGATCGGCTGCCCCATCCGGACCGCCAGGAAGAGGGCCGCACCGAGCTGGTCGCCCGCCAGGTAGCCGACCGTCTCCAGGGCAGCGGACAGGTCGCCGACATGCGGGAACCGGTCGTGGAGATCGTGCGTCACAGTGCTCACAAGGTGCGAGTTTATCTTTGCGGGACGATTCAGCTGATCGCCAGGTCGGTGCGGAACGGCCGGCCCTGGATGGCCCGCCACACCTGGGCCGGGGTGAGCGGCATGTCCGCGTGCCGCACGCCGTACGGCCGCAGCGCGTCGATGACCGCGTTGACCACGGCCGGCGGCGACCCGACGGTGGCCGACTCGCCCACCCCCTTGGCCCCGATGGGGTGGTGCGGCGACGGGGTGACGGTGGCGCCGAGCTCCCAGGACGGGCACTCCAGCGAGGTGGGCAGCAGGTAGTCCATGAACGAGCCGCCCAGGCAGTTGCCGTCGGCGTCGAAGGCGATGTTCTCCATCAGCGCCATCCCGATCCCGTCCGCGAGCCCGCCGTGCACTTGCCCCTCGACGATCATCGGGTTGATCCGCACCCCGCAGTCGTCCACCGCGATGAACCGCCGGACGTCGACCTTGCCGGTGCCCGGGTCCACCTCGACCACGCAGATGTAGGCGCCGAACGGGTAGGTGAGGTTCGGCGGGTTGTAGACGCAGGTCGCGTCCAGCTGGCCCTCGACGCCGTCGGGCAGCTCCAGGTTGGAGTGCGCGGCCAGCGCGATCTCCGCGATCGTGCGGCCGGAGTCCGGGTCGCCCCGGACGAACCAGCGGCCGCCGGCCCAGTCCAGGTCGGCCGGGTCGACCTCGAGCATGGCCGAGGCGACGACCCGGGCCCGCTCGCGCACCTTCCTGGCCACGATCGCGGTGGCCGCCCCGGACACCGGCGTGGACCGGGATCCGTAGGTACCCAGGCCGAACGGGGTCTGGTCGGTGTCCCCGTGCACGACCTCCACGTCGTCCGGGGAGAGGCCGAGTTCGGAGGCGACGATCTGGGCGAAGGTGGTCTCGTGCCCCTGCCCCTGGGTCTGCACCGAGATCCGGAGCACCGCCGTCCCGGTCGGGTGGACACGCAGTTCCACCCCGTCCGCCATGCCGAAGCCCAGGATGTCCATGTGCTTGCGCGGACCCGCCCCGACGGCCTCGGTGAAGAAGCTCACACCGATGCCGAGGAGGTGACCCCGGGCCCGTTCGGATTCCTGCTCTTTCCTCAGCCTGTCGTAGCCGGCCATGTCCATGGCCAGGCGCAGCGTGCGCGGGTAGTCGCCGGAGTCGTAGACCCAGCCGGTCTGGCAGGTGTAGGGGAACTGCTCGGGCCGCAGCAGGTTGCGCATCCGCAGTTCGGCCGGGTCCAGGCCGAGCTCGAAGGCCAGCACGTCAACCATCCGCTCGACCAGGTAGACCGCCTCGGTGATGCGGAACGAGCAGGAGTAGGCGACCCCGCCCGGCGCCTTGTTCGTGTACACGCCGGTCACCTGGCAGTGCGCGGCCTCCAGGTCGTAGGAGCCGGTGAACACGCCGAAGAACCCGGCCGGGTACTTGGTCGGCTGCGCGGCGCCGTTGAACGCGCCGTGGTCGGCGAGCACCTGCACCCGCACCGCCCTGATCGTCCCGTCCCGGCTGGCCGCCAGCTCGCCGCGCATGTGGAAGTCCCGGGCGAAGCACGTGGACATCAGGTTCTCCGACCGGTCCTCGATCCACTTCACCGGCCGGCCGGTGAGCATCGAGGCGGTGATCGCGCACAGGTAGCCGGGGTAGATGGGCACCTTGTTGCCGAACCCGCCGCCGATATCCGGCGAGATCACCCTGATCTTGTGCTCGGGCAGGCCCAGCATCATGGCGTACAGGGTCCGGTGCGCGTGCGGCGCCTGGGCCGTGGCCCAGATCGTCAGCTTGCCCGGCACCTTGTCGAAGTCCGCCACGATGCCGCAGGTCTCCAGCGGCGCCGGGTGCACCCGCGGGTAGAGCATGTCCTGGCTGACCGTCACCTCGGCGTCGCGGAACACCTGGTCGGTGCGGGCCGCGTCGCCCGCCTCCCAGTCGAAGATGTGGTTCCCGGTGCGCCCGGGCAGGTCGTCGCGGACATCAGCTCCAGGGCGTCCCGGGCGGAGTAGTGGTCCTCGGCCACCACGAACGCCACCTCCTGGCCCTGGAACCGCACCTTGTCGGTGGCCAGCACGGCCTGGGTGTCGCCGGACAGGGTCGGCATCCAGGCCAGGTTCCTGGTCGCGAGCATCTCGCCGGTTATGACCGCTCGCACCCGCGGATGCGCCTCGGCCGCCACCGTGTCGATGGACAGGATCCGGGCGTGCGGGTAGGGGCTGCGCAGCACCGCCCCGTACAGCATGCCGGGCCGCCGCACGTCGTCCACGTAGGTGCCCAGGCCGCGGACGAACCGCTGGTCCTCCTTGCGCAGCAGCCGGCCGAAGCCCGCGGTCACGGTGTATTCCCGGGGTGCTCCGCGGCCCAGCGGACCGACCTGACGATGTTCTCGTAGCCGGTGCAGCGGCAGATCTGCCCGGAGATGGCCTCGCGGATCTCGGCTTCGTCCGGGTCGGGGTGGTGGTCGAGCAGCCAGCGGGCGGTCATCATCATGCCGGACGTGCAGAAACCGCACTGCAGGCCGTGGCACTCGATGAAACCCTGCTGGACCGGGTCGAGCCGGCCGTCCCGCTCCAGGTCCTCCACGGTACGGACCGAACGGCCGTCCGCCATCGCCGCGAGCACCGTGCACGCCTTGACCGGCCTGGCGTCCAGCCACACCACGCAGCTGCCGCAGTTGGACGTGTCGCAGCCCCAGTGGCTGCCGGTCAGGCCCAGCTCGTCCCGCAGGAAGTGGATGAGCAGCAGCCGCGGCTCGACGTCCCGCGCGTACTCCTTCGCATTCACGGTCACCGTGACCCGCATGGTCATGGTTACTGCCTCGCCCGTTCGGCGGCACGCCGGAGCGCGCGGGCGGTGAGCTCGCCGACCAGGTGCCGCTTGTAGTCCTCGGGCCCGCGCTGGTCGGCGACGGGATGACAGTGCTCGGCGGCGATCTTGGCGGCTGCTGCGACGTTGTCCTGGCTGGCGGGGCGGCCGCGGAGGAACTCCTCGGCCTCGGCCGCGACGAAGTGCTCCGCGCCGACCGCGGTCAGGCCGATGCCCGCGGCCTCGATCGTCCCGTCGCGCAGGCGCAGCACCGCGCCGGCGGCGGCCACCGACCAGTCACCCACCCGGCGGGCTACCTTCTCGTACGCGCTGCCGGTGCCGGGGTGCACCGGGACCCGGATCTCGGCCAGCAGCTCGCCCGGGCCGATGACGGTCTCATAGGGGCCGAGGTGGAACTCGCGGACCGGGACCACCCGGTCGCCGTCCCGGCCGCGGATGACCGCGGTCGCGTGCACCGCGGCGAACGCCGCGGACAGGTCCTCGGACGGATCGGCCTGGCACAGCGACCCGCCGATGGTGCCCCACAGCCGGACGATCGGGTCCGCGACGACGCGCTCGGCGTCGTGGAAGATCGGGAAGAGCTCGCCCGCGACGGCCGAGTCGAGCAGGTCCGCGTGCCGGGCCAGGGCGCCGATGCGCAGCCGGCCGCCGTCCCGCCTGATGTAGGCGAGCTCGGCCAGCCCGTTGATGTCGACAAGCACACCGGGCTGGGCCAGCCGCAGCTTCATCATCGGGATGAGGCTGTGACCGCCCGCGAGGACGCGGGTGTCCGGCATGCTCAGCAGCGACAGCGCGTGCTCGACGCTGGTCGCCCGCTCGTACTCGACCTGCGACGGGACCTGCATGTAATGCATCATTCGGCCTGCCCGGCCGTTGCGCAACCGCGTCCTTAAGTTTTCGCTTATACGTGCTAGTCAGGCTCGTACGGGTCAGCGGCCGCCGATTCGGCACGGGACCGTGACCGGCCCGGCCGGGCAGGCCGCCGGCCGGGGTGCACCGCGCCCGGCGCGGACGTAGTCCCTGCTACGTCAATTGCAGGAAGCTGCTGTCCAGCTGACGCCTTACCGTCGATTACAAAAAGCGGTCACGAAAAGGTCGCGTTGGTCCAGTGGGGGGATCGGTGAGCCGGATGGCTCGAATGTTGCATGATCGCACGATCGTGCGCAGGCGAAGTTGTCACGTCGATCGAGACGCCATGAGGACCAGCGCCGGGGATGGCCCGGCTCATGGCCGAGGCTTGCTTCCGGCCTCCTGGGTGCGCCGTCTTTCCGCAACGGCCGCCGTGCTCGTCGTCGCCGCATTGGGCAGCGCGGCGGTCGCGGCGCCGGCCCTGGCTGCGACAGTCCCGTGCACGGCATCAGACCTCATCTCGGCGATATCGGCAGCCAACGGCAGCGGCGGCACCGTCACCCTTACGAGCGGCTGCCTCTACACGCTGACCGCAGTGAACAACACCACGGACGGAGGCGGCGTCGGCCTGCCGGTCATCAGCGGGAATTTGACGGTCCAGGGAAACGGGGCCACGATCACCCGGTCCACCGCGTCCGGTACGCCGGTGTTCCGCATCTTCGATGTGTCGTCCTCGGGCAGCCTCACGCTGTCATCGCTGACGGTCAGCAACGGCCTGGCGAACAACGGCCAGCAGGGCGGCGGGGGCATCTTCAACCACGGCGCGCTCACGATCTCGGGGAGCACGTTCACCGGCAACTCCGCACCGGCATCCAGCGGCACATCGGGCGGCGGTATCAACAACAGCGGCACGCTGAACGTGACGACCAGCACGTTCACCGGCAACACGGGCCAGGAAGGCGGCGCGATCTTCAACCAGAAGACCGCCACGATCACCAACAACACGTTCAACAACAACACGGCGACGATTTACGGGGGCGGGGGGCTGCTCAACGCGGCCGGGTCAGCGACGGTAAACGGCGACACGTTCACCGGCAACACCGGGCCCGGCGGCGGTGCCATCGACAACGACACCACGCTCAACATCAGCGACAGCACCTTCACCGGCAACACGGCCGGGACGAACGGCGGCGGCGCGATCGACAACTTCGGCTCCACCACGATTACTCAGTCGACGTTCTCGGGCAACAGCGCTCCGTACGATTCCAACATCCTGAACTACACCGGCTTCACGCTCTCACTGAGCATGAGCATCGTGGCCAATGGCCAGGGCGCCCCCAACTGCGGTGGCGGGGCGGCGTTCACCGACGCCGGGTACAACCTCGACACCGGGTCGTCGTGTGGCTTTTCCTCGGCTAACCACTCGATGAGCAACACCAATCCTCAGCTGGGTGCGCTGGCAAGCAACGGTGGCCCGACCCAGACCATGGCGCTGCCCGCCGGGAGCCCGGCCGTCGACGCCATCCCGTCGAGCACGTCCGGCTGCACGGGCACCACCGACCAGCGGGGCACCGCCAGGCCGCAAGGATCCGGCTGTGACATCGGCGCGTACGAGCTGGTCCAGACCGGCTCGGGGCAGCCGCCGCCTACGCCTGCGGGCCTTACCGTGACCGGCGTCTCATCCAGCTCGGTGTCGCTGTCATGGAATGCGTCTTCGGGCGCGACCGGCTACACCGTGTACCGCAACGGCACATCGGCAGGCACCACTGGCGGTCTTAACGCCACCACGTTCACGGACCAGACAGTGGCACCGTCAACGACATACACCTACACCGTCGACGCCTTCAGCGGGAGCACCCACTCGGCACAGTCGCAGCCGGTACAGGCGACCACGTCTGCGTCCGGCGGCGTCCAGGGGGTGCAGAGCGGCGCTGTATCGACGGGCTCGCAGGTCACCAGCACCACGATCACCCTGTCCGCCCCAGTGCACTCGGGGGACTTGCTCGTCGGCTGGTTCGGGCAGTACGCGGCATCCGGACAGGTGCGAGTCTCCGACAGCGTCAACGGTACCTGGACCCGCAGCAGCGCCTCCACCACGTGGGGTAGCGGCCACGGCGACCTCGCCCTGTACTACGTGCAGAACTCCGCACCGGCCGGGAACGGGCTGACCATCACGATCTCGGCGGCCAGCGCGACATACCTGCAGGGAGCAGTGGGCGAATACGGCGGCGTGGCCACCTCCGGCGCGCTCGACCAGTTCGCGGTCGCCCGCGGGAACAGCGCGGCGGTCGACTCCGGAGCCACCGGATCGGTGGGCGCGGGTGAGCTGGTCATCGGCGGTATCATCACCGGCGGGTCGCCTGGCACGGTCACGCCGGGATCCTCGGCGGGCCAGACGTTCACCATGCGGGCGCACACCAGCGGCTACTCGGCCGACCTGGAAGACATCCAGTCCAGCGGCGCGGGGGCTCAGGACGCGCGCGCCACGTTCAGCAGCTCCACGGACTGGTACGCCGTCGTGGCCACGTTCCACACCTCCGGATCCGGCACCGCGTCGCCGCCGAGCGTCCCGGCCGGGCTGAAGACCACCTCGGTCACCGCGAGCTCGGTCGCGCTGAGCTGGACCGCCTCCACCGACAGCGGCGGGACGCTGGCCGGCTACACGGTCTACCGCAACGGCACCTCCATCGGCACCGCCAACGCCGCCACCACCACGTTCACCGACTCCACCGCGCAGCCGTCCACCACCTACTCCTACACGGTCGACGCCTTCGACACGGCAGGCAACCACTCCGCCCAGTCCACCGCGCTGCCGGTCACCACCCCGGCCGCGGCCGCGTCGAGCGTGAAGTGGGTGCAGGGCGGCACGGTATCCACTGGCAGCCAGGTGACGAGCGTCACCATCAAGCTCACTGGCGCGGTCAACGCGGGTGACCTCCTCGTCGGCTGGTTTGGCCAGTACAATTCGTCTGGGCAGGTCCAGGTGTCGGACAACATCAATGGCGCCTGGACGCGCAGCAGCGCCTCCACCACGTTTGGTAGCGGCCACGGCGACCTCGCGCTGTACTACGTGCAGAACTCGGCTGCTGCTCCGTCCGGGCTGACGATCACCATCACTGCCACCAGCGCGACGTACCTCCAGGGCACGATGTCCGAATACTCCGGCGTGGCGACGACGGGCGCCCTCGATCAGGCGGCGACGGCGAAGGGAAACAGCGCCACGGTGGATTCCGGGCCGACTGCCGCGGTTGGCGCGGGTGAACTTGTCATCGGCGGCATCATCACCGGCGGCTCGCCGAGCTCGGTCACACCGGGATCCACGCAGGGCCAGGCCTTCACCATCCGCAGCAAGACCAGCTCGGGGTCGGCGGACTTTGAGGACGTGCTCGTGAGCGTCGCAGGCGCGCAGGACACCACGGCCACCTTCGCGTCCGCCACCGACTGGTATGCCGTGGTAGCCGTCTTCCATCACGCCTGACCAGGGGAATCAAGAGTGATGATCGGCCCCGAGCGGGTGACGGGATAAGGCTCAGCGTCCCGGAGACACCCTGGCTGGCGCCCGGCATGATGCTGCCTGGCTGGCCCGCAAGTCCAGGTTCCGTGGCCCGGCCCGCAGCTGTGCCTGGTTCGGGTCAGCGGCCGCCGATGTCCTCGCTCCAGACCTCGGGGTAGCGCTGCTGGAACTCGCGCATGGCGGCCACGCAGCCCTCGTCGTCGAGCAGCACGATCTCCACCCCGCGGCCGGCCAGGAAGCCGAGGTCGCCCTCGAAGGTCTGCGCCTCGCCGACCACCACGCGGGGGATCTGGAACAGCAGGATCGCCCCGCTGCACATCTGGCACGGGGACAGCGTGGTGTACAAGGTGGTATCGAGGTAGGAGGGGCGCCGCCCGGCGTTGCGCAGGCAGGCGATCTCCCCGTGCGCCACCGGGTCGCCGCGCTGCACCCGCTCGTTGTGCCCGGCCGCGAGGACCTGCCACCCACGGCTAGCACCGCCCGCGGCGAGCACCGCCCCGACGGGCACGCCGCCGGCCTCCAGGCTGACCCGCGCCTGGCCCAGGGCCAGCGCCATCATGTCGTGATCGGCTTGGTCCGCTTGCCCGTATCCCATGCCGGCCAACGCTACCTGGCCAGCCCCGGATTGAGCACCAGGGCCGGCCGGGTGAGGCGCCACACCACGCCGACGCCGCTGCCCCCCGGCACGGGAAGGTCCAGCGGGCGGCGCTCGACCTCGGTGAAGCCGAGCTTGCGCGGTATCCCGCCGCTGGCGACGTTCAGCGCGTCGTGCACGATCTCCACCCGCTCCACGCCGGGCAGCCGGAACGCCTGCTCCACCAGCGCCGCCGACGCCGCGGTGGCCAGGCCGCGGCGGGTGTAGGCGCGGTGCACCCAGTAGCCGATCTCCAGGCCGCCCGGGCCGATCCTGGCCATCAGGCCGGCGCTGCCGACCAGCGCGCCCGCGGTGGCGCTGCCCGCGGTGGTGCCCGCGGTGGTGATGGCGTAGTTGTACTCCGTGCCGTCGTCCCAGCGCTTGATCGAGCCGGCCAGGTACTCCTGCGCCGACTCGCGGCTGTAGTCCGCCGCCCACGGCATCCACGGGCGCAGGTGGCCGAGCGACTCGGTCACCGCCTCGAACAGGGCATCCAGGTCGTCCTCGCGGTACCGGCGCAAGGTGACCGGCCCGCGCTCGATTACCTCGGCCGGCCGCTCATTTTCCCGGCCACTCATAGCTCAGCTCCTCCCCGACTCGCAGCCGGGCCCAGCGGGCCGCTTCCACCTGCAGCGCCTGCGCGGCGGCGGCGATGACCACCGGGTCCACGTCCGCCTCGGGCAGCACCGAGAGCTTCTCCCGGGCCAGCCGCCTGATTTTATCCCTGCTCAAAGTGTCCAGCGCCGCGGCGCTTGACACCAGGTCGGCGAGCAGTTCGGCGCGCAGGCCCGGCCGGCCGTAGCCGCGCAGCAGCTGGCGGGACCGCTCGGCCGCATGCGGCGGGCGGCGGCCGCTGACGTATCGCATGCTGTCGAAGACAGCACCCGCCGCGATACCGCCCCAGATGCCGTCCCTGATGCGCAGTTCCCGCTCCACCACGAAGTGCGTGATGTCGTGCGGCAGCCGCGGCCCGGCCGTCCCGCCGTCCAGCCGGTACACCACCCCGTCGTCCCGCTCGACCAGCGCGTAGGCGCGCTCGTGGTCGGGGAGCCGGGGAAAGGTCACACGCATATCCTCACTATGCGGACGCACCAGACGGCACGCCTAATGGTTTTCGCCGGGCCGGCTTCATGCCGTAGGGTGACCGATCGTGGCGGGACGCGGGACGACGGCGACGGCGGCGCTCGAGCAGGCCGGAATCCCGTTTACGCTGCACGAGTACGCCCACGACCCGAGGCGCGAGTCCTACGGCCTCCAGGCCAGCCAGGCGCTGGGCGTCCCGGCGGACCGCGTGTTCAAGACGCTGGTCGCCGAGGTGGACGGGGCCCTGGTGACCGGGGTGGTCCCGGTCGAGGGCCAGCTCGACCTCAAGGCGCTCGCCGCCGCCTGCGGCGGCAAGAAGGCCGCGATGGCCCAGGTGGCGGCGGCCGAGCGGGCCACCGGGTACGTGGCCGGCGGTATCTCCCCGGTCGGCCAGCGCAAGCGGCTCCCGGTGGTGCTGGACTCCTCGGCTCTTGGTTTCGGCACCGTGTTCTGCAGCGCTGGGCGGCGCGGTCTGGAGATCGAGCTCGCGCCCGCCGACCTGGTCCGGGCGGCGGGCGCGACGGTGGCCAGCATCGGCCGGCCCGCGGTTTAAGCGGTGCGGCGGCGGAACAGCCAGGCCGAGATCACGACCGAGGCCACCAGGATGCCGCCGCACCAGGCCAGCGCGGTCCCGAGCGGCACAGCACCGCCGTGGACCGGACCCGGCGGCCGCAGCAGCAGCCCGCGGATAGTTTCGGTGACCGGCGTGGCCGGCTGGTGCCTGGCGAACCCCCGCAGCCACCACGGCATGGTCCGGACCGGCACGAACGCGCTGCTCGCGTAGCTGAAGAACATCAGGAAGAACGTCGCCGAGCTGGCCGCCTCCGGCGCCGACACCAGCAGCCCGAACGCGGCGGCCAGCCAGGAGACCGCGGCCACGAACAGCAGCAGCACCCCGAGCGCGGCGGCGAGCGAGCCCGCCGAGGCGTGCGGCCGGAACCCGATGCCGACCGCGACCGCGGTGACCAGCACGGTCGAGGCGACGTTCCGGCGACCGGAACCGGTCGATGATGCCGCCGGCCATGTCCTGGCAGACGGTCACCGCGGTGGTGGACGCCCCGGTCACCGCGCACAGCAGCAGGACGCCGGGCACCACGTAGTCGACGTACCTGGTGCCGATGTCCACCGCTCCGCCGAACAGGTAGACGAACACCACCATCAGCATGACCGGCAGCAGCAGCGCGGTCAGCAGCGCCTCGGGGCTGCGGGCGGACAGGCGCAGGCACCGCCCGGCCATGATCAGCGCGTCAGACATGAGCGGTCTCCTTCTGCGGCCCGGTCAGGGTGAGGAAGACGTCGTCCAGGGTGGCGCCGCGCACGGCGAAGCCCGCGATCAGGACCCGGCCGGGGTCGGCCGCGTCGAGGAGGCCGCGGACCTGGGCGGCGCTGCCGTCGGTCCGCACGCCCAGCGTCAGGGTGGCCGGGTCCCGGTGCACCGCCTGGTCGACGAAGTACCCGCTGACCTGGTCGAAGGCAGTCAGGTCGGCGCAGGTGAGGTCCAGCCGCTGGGCGGCGACCCGCCGCTTCAGCTCGGCGGCCGTGCCCGCGGCGATGACGCGCCCGCCGTCCAGGACCGCGATGAGTCCCGCCAGCCGTTCGGCCTCCTCCAGGTACTGGGTGGTGAGGAAGACGGTCACCCCCGAGGCGGCCAGGCCCTCGATGACCCGCCACATGGTCAGGCGGCTCTGCGGGTCAAGGCCGGTCGACGGCTCGTCGAGGAAGAGCACCGACGGCCGGCCGACCAGGCTGGCGGCGATGTCGACCCGGCGGCGCATCCCGCCCGAGTAGGTGCCCACCCGCCGCCGGCCGGCCCCGGTCAGCTCGAACTGCTCGATCAGTTCGGCCGCGCGCTGACGGGCGGCCGGCCGGGACAGCCGGGACAGGCGGCCCATCATCCGCAGGTTCTCGTCGCCGGTCTCGGTCTGCGCCTCGTCCAGGGCGGCGAACTGGCCGGTGAGGCTGATCCGGCGGCGGACCGCGGACCGGTCGCGGCGCACGTCGAAACCGGCCACCCGGGCCTGCCCGGCGTCCGCCTCGGTCAGCGTGGCCAGGATGCGGACGGCGGTGGTCTTGCCCGCCCCGTTCGGCCCGAGCAGGGCGAACACGCTGCCGCGCGGGACCCGCAGGTCAACGCCGGACAGCACGCGCACGTCGCGGTAGGCCTTGACCAGCCCGCTGGCCTCGACGGCTAGCTCATGGTCCGTCATGGTTTCCTCCTTACGCAAGCCTTACTGCGTATTTCATACGCTTATTTGCGTAAGTTATACGCAGTACTAAGATGATGTCAACCACGGTCCCTGGACGGGAGATGACATGGCTGGCCCCAGCGCACCAGAGGCCGGGATCCCGGCCGACGTCGCCGCGGCCTGGGGGGTCCGCGAGCGGCCGCACAAGGGACCGAAGCCGGCCCTGAGCCTGCCCCGGATCGTGGCCGCCGCCGTGCGGGTCGCCGACGCCGAAGGCCTCGACACGGTGTCCATGGGGCGGGTGGCCGCCGAGCTCGGCACCGCCCCGATGTCGCTGTACCGCCACCTGTCCGCGAAAGAGGAACTGCTCAGGCTGATGGTGGACGCCACCTGGGGCGACTCCCCCGGGCCGCCGGCGCAGGGCGAGAACTGGCGGGCCGGGCTGTCCCGGTGGGCCTGGGCCATGCGGGCCAGCATCGCGCGCCACCCGTGGGTGGTGCGCATCCCGATCAGCGGGCTGCCGATCATGCCGCGCGAGATCGCCTGGTTCGAGGACGCGCTGGCCTGCATGGGTGGCACCGGGCTGACCGAGCCGCGGAAGGCCTCGGTGGCCATGCTGCTGGCCGGCTACGTCAGGAACCTGGCCACCACCGAGGCGGACATCGCAGCCGCGATCGCGGCCTCCGGCCTGGACCCGTCGCAGTGGATGGCCAGCTATCCGCGCATGCTCAGGCGGCTGACCGACCCGCAGCGGTTTCCCGCGCTCACCGCGTTCATCGCGGCCGGGGTCTTCGACACCTTCGACGACCCCGACGACGAGTTCATCTTCGGCCTGGACCGCATCCTGGACGGCATCGAAGTGCTCGTCCACGGGGCCTGAGCCGCCGGGAACGGGCGATTTCCCGTGATCACGAAGACTTTTGAGTCTCCTCAGACTGGCAGTGTTGCGACGACCCATTGAGCCCGGCACTTGTAAACCCTTCGCGATCATGAACTCCCGGCGCCCTCGCGGGGGGCGTCAGGAGTTTCGGGGGTTAGGCGACTCGGGGTGGGCCTGGTGTTGCGCATGAGCAGGGTGGCCAGCAGGGCGGCGAGGATGCCGATCGCGCTGATGGTGAAGGTGGCCGACATCGAGGTGGTGAAGGCCCTGCGCCTCCCCCGCTGACGGTGCAGCGCCTGGTCAGGACGTGAGCGCTTGACAAATCTAGAGCATATGCTCTAATTAGAGTATGAGCACTAAAGATGTGGGTGCCAGCCGGGCGGCGCGGACGGCGAAATCGGAACAGACCCGCAGCCGGATCCTGGACGCGGCCCGGCGGCTGTTCAACGACCGGGGTACCGCGGCGGTCAGCACGAATCACATCGCGGCGGAGGCGAGCCTGTCCCCGGGCAACCTCTACTACCACTTCGCCGACAAGCAGGAGATCATCCGGGCCCTGCACGAGCGGTACGCGGCGGCCAACGAGGGCCTGTGGGAACCTGGCCCCGGCACGCCCGTGAACCTGGCGAGCCTGCGCACCGGCCTGGCCTGCGCGATGGAACTTGCCTGGGAGTACCGGTTCTTCGAGCGGGAGCTGCTGGCGCTGCTGCGTGCTGACCCGCAATTGCGGGACCGCTACCGGGGAGCGTATGAACGCCGGCTGGGCCAGTGGCTGGCGTTCGGCGAGGGCCTGGTGGCCCAGGGTGCTCTTCGCCCGCCGCAGCCGCCGGCCACCATCACTGACCTGGCCATCGCCATCTGGCTAGTCGGCGCGAGCTGGCTTCCGTTCCTGGAGATCACCGGCGACCCCCGCGATCCCGGGCAGGTCACCAGGGGCGCCGACCTCGTGCTGGCGCTGCTCGGCCCCTACCTGGCCGGGCCCGCCGATGCCGGAGCCGGACGCGAGAGCGCCGGAGGGGAGCGGTCATGAGCCAGGTTGAGCAGGTACGGGTGGTCACCCGGTCAGGCGCCAGCCTGCCTCACCACTGCCGGCCGCAGGACTGGCCGCCTCGGCACCGGGTCCACCCACCGTGGACCAGACCAGACCCATTCCGCCACCCTCACCTGGCGGCACGACCAGGACCGCGCCGCGGTCTGCAAGGAGTGACTCACGATGAAAACCCTCACTAAGCCCGCAGCAACTGCACCCGCCCTCCCCGATCCGGACGCCCGCGCCGCGTGGCGCCGCCGCGCCGCCCGAGTCGGTGCGCTGATCCAGCTCGCCTTCGCCGCGCTCTGGCTCGTCCGCGGCGCCCTCGCCACCGGCTGGCCCGGACGGCTCCCCATCGCCCTCACCCTGGCAGCCGCCGCGCTCGCCCTGGGCGCGTGGGGCGCGATCATCACCCGCGGCCTCGCGCCGCGGCCCCGCGGACCGGCCGCCCACCGCCTCGAGCGGGCCATCACGATCGCCACCGTGGCCCAGCTCGCGGCCAGTTGCGCGCTGCCGTTCCTCGTCTCCGCGCTCGGCCGGGCCGACCTCACCATCACCACCATCGCGGTCACCATCGGCATCCTGCTGCTATGGCTGTGGGCCAGGCTGGCCACGCCCGGCCACCTCGCGGCTGGCGTTCTCCTCATCGTTGTCCCTGGCGGCCTCGCCTTCGCCCTCACCGGCAGCACCCTCACCGCCGCCGCAGGACTCACCACCGCCGCCATCCTGACCGGCAGCGCCCTCGCCGGCTTCCGTGCCCTCACCAGCAGAGCGCTCGGCAGCCCGCCACCTGCGTCACGGGAGTAAGACCGGCGGGGAGCCAGTGCGCTTGACATATCAATCTATTGCTAGATATAGTTTGCATACGGAGGCAGCTCTCAAGGAGGTGCGGTTCCGATGAGCGCGACTATCAGAGACGTCATGAGTACCAGCGTGATCACCGTCCGCGGAGACACGTCGTTCAAGGAAATGACGGCCATGCTCGGCAGTTCCCGGGTCAGCGGATTCCCCGTCGTCGACCGGGCGGGCAAGGTCATCGGCGTCGTGTCTGAGACCGACATGCTGATCAAGGAAGCCGACCGGGACAGCCATCCGGAGTTGTTCGCCGGCCTGCGGCGCAGCCGGGACCATGAGAAGGCGGGCGCGGTGACCGCCGCTGAGCTGATGACGAGCCCTCCTGTCACCGTCGGCCCGGACGAGCCGGTGCAGCACGCCGCTTTCCTCATGTACGACCGCGCGGTCGAGCGACTGCCGGTGGTGGATGAGGCCGGGCGCCTAGTCGGGATCGTCAGCCAGGCCGATGTGCTCAGCATCTTCAGCCGGCCAGACGAGCAGATCCGCCGCGAAGTGACCGACCGCGTGATCCGGCCAGGCTTCCCGATGGACCCGGAGCGCCTTAAGGTCACCGTGCGAGACGGCATCGTGACCCTGTCCGGCCGACCGGAGACCGGCCAGGCCGACCAGAACGTCGTCGAGGCGATACGGCAGATCGACGGCGTCGTCGCCGTCCGGGGTTAGCCGGGCCCGCATCGTGACGCGCTGGAAGCTGGCCGTGCGGAGCCGGGGCGCTAGTCGCGGTCGAGCGGGTTCAGGTCGCTGGTCTCGCCGAAGATGACGAGCACGTCGCCGGCCTGTAGCTGGAGCTCGCGGGAGGGGTTGGCGATCAGCTGCCCGTCAGGGTGGCGGATCAGCAATGGCACCATCGGCCCGCGCAGCTCCCGCAGGCTGCGGCCTGCCAGCGGGGACCCCTCGGTGATCGCCAGTTCCTCCAGCCGCAGGCCTGGCTGGTCGGCGCCGGCGACATCGAAGAACTCCACCACGTTGGGCCGGAGAGCCAGGTTCGCCATCCGCCTTCCACTGGTCACATACGGTGATACGACATGGGTGGCGCCGGCCCGGCGCAACCGGTCGGCTGACTGCTCCCGCGCGGCCCGGGCCACGATGAGCAGACCGGGGCTGAGCGAGCGGGCGACGACGGTAATGAAGACGTTCTGGGCGTCGGAGTCCACGGCGCAGATCAGCCCTTTTGCCCGTTCGATCCCCGCCTCGCGCAGCACCGCCTCGTCTGAGGCATCGCCGATGAGGTAGCACCGCAGGTCGCCTTCCAGGTCCGGTTCCAGTTCGGCCTTGCTGTCCACCACGACGAACGGCACGCCCTCGGCCTCCAGTTCCCGGGCGATGGCCCGGCCGACCCGGCCGTAGGCGCAGACGATGAAGTGCCCGCGCAGTTCATCAAGGCGCCGGCGCATCCGGCGGCTCCGTGAGAACAGGCTCACCCGGCCTTCCGCGATCGCGGTCGTGGCCAGGCCCAGGACGACGAAGAACAGGCCGACGCCGAGGAAGGCCAGCCCCGCGGTGAAGGCCAGCACGCCGGTTGAGAGATGATCGCCGGACGCAAACCCGACCGTGGTCAGCGTCAGCAAGGTCATCGCCGCCGCCTCCCACGGCGAATAGCCGAAGCTCAGGTAGCCCGCAATCCCGGCGGCGACCAGCACGGCCGCCCCGGCGGCGACCAGCACGCCACGGGGGGCCCGGGACCGCGGTCTCATCCACCCAGCCTCCCCACCAGCGCTACCTCCAGGCAGCCCGCCCCCACGGACGGGCAGGCCGGGCCGCCCCACCCGGGCACCGTCCCGGGCAAGACCCACCGTCTCCCCCGCCATCCGGCCAAAGGCAGGGCACTTCGGCCCCGCCCCCGCAGGACTTCAGTCACCGCTTCCCAAGCCGACCCACGTGCCTTAGTCCCCGGTGAAGACCCCAGCGGCGATCCGTGGCTGGCGTCTCACCCAGATCGAACCCGGCTCCCTGACAGCAGGGCCACCTGATCGCTGCTCACGGCACCCGTCACGGCGGGAGAGCGCCCGCCCGGCTGTGCCGCTTTGTCTGCGGTTTCGGGTGCTCTAACCCCCGAAACCGCAGACAAAGGACAGGGCGCGGCGGCCGGGCCCGGGTGGGCGCGGGGCGGTGAGCTGCTTGCGGCTGGTGGCGTGGACGGCTGGGCAGCGCACGCGCTAGGGACACATGGCGCGGGCCGGCGGGTCATCGGCGAAGACCCCGGATCGCCGGATGACCTGCCAGCGCTGCCGGGTGCCGATGAGCGCGGTGATCACGGACTGGATGGTCACCAGGTACATCAGCTGCCGGTAGACGATCTGCTGCAGCGGCAGCACCCACAGGGACCGCAGCCGTTCCCCGTCGAGCCTGAGCGCATACCCGGCGGCCAGCACCTGGAGGAAGACGAACAGGAGCCAGAAACTGATCACCTTCGCCGGGTTGAGGAAGGCCACCCCGTAGAGGGAGAAGACATCGACGACCGGCGCGATCATCGGCAGCAGGACGTGGAACAGAGCCAGGTAGCTGAGGCAGTACCGGCCGAACCGGCCGGACCGGCCGGGCTCGGTGACCGCGCGGCGGTGCTTCCACATCGCCTGCATGGTGCCGTAGGACCACCGGTAGCGCTGCCGCCAGAGCTGGCGCAGGGTGGACGGCGCCTCGGTCCAGGCGAGGGCATCGGGCGCGTATACGACGCGCCAGGGTGACCGGCACAACGCCATGGTCAGGTCGGTGTCCTCGGCCAGCGTGTCGGTGCTGACGCCGCCCGCCGCGGTCAGCGCGGCGCGGCGGAAGGCGCCGATCGCGCCGGGCACGGTGGGGATCGTGCCGAGCATGTCGAACAGCCGCCGGTCCAGGTTGAACCCCATGACGTACTCGAGGTGCTGCCAGCCGCCGAGGAAGCCGCGGCGGTTGCCCACCTTGGTGTTGCCGCTGACCGCGCCGACGTCCCGGTCCGCCAGCGGTGCGATCAGGCGGCCGATCGTGTCGGACTGGAAGATGGTGTCTCCGTCGACGAGGACCAGGATGTCGCTGCGGGCTTCCGCGATGCCCCGGTTGAGCGCGCCCGGCTTGCCGGAATTGGGCTGGCTGATCACGCGGAGGTAGGGGATGCCCAGGTTGCCGGCGATGGCGGCGGTGCCGTCGGTGGAGCCGTCGTCGACGACGATGATCTCGATCCGGCCGCGGTACCGGCTCCTGACCATGGACCAGACGGTGGCCGCGATCCCCGCCGCCTCGTTGTAGGCGGGGATCACCACCGATACGTCCGGCCGGAAGCCCGGTTCACCGGGCGGGGGCCGCCGGGCCCAGCCGCGGCGGGCCCGGCGCCGGTGCGCCGCGGCGAAGCCGACGAGCAGGGAAAGCCTGATGACGGTGAGCACGCTCGCCGCCACGAGCACGACGGCCAGCAGGGCGACGCCGTGATCGGCGGTCTGCTGGGTCAGGACGAGCGCGGTACCTGCGAACCGCTGGCTGGTGGTGGCGGGCGCGTCCCCGGCGGCCAGCCGCAAGCCGCCGGTTACGGTGGTGAACCGGTAGCCCTCGGCCCGCGCCCGCCTGATGATGGCCGGCAGCGCGGCGACGGTCTGCCCGCGGTCACCGCCGCCGTCGTGGAACATGACGATCGCGCCCCGGCCGCCGGACGGCACGGCGGCGGCCACGATGCGCGCGACTCCGGGCCTGGCCCAGTCCGTGGTGTCCCGGTCGGTGAGCACGACGAGATAGCCGTCCCGGCCGGCCTGGGCGGCGGCGCGCCAGTCCGCCGCGCTCAGCGCGTCCGGCTCGGCGGAATAGGGCATCCGGAGCAGGCGGGTGCGGATGCCAGCCGCCCCGGCGAGCGCGTTCTGGGTGAGGGTCAGCTCGAAGTCCTCCCGCCAGCCCGCGGTGGCCAAGCTGGCGTGCGTGTACGTGTGCGAACCCACCTCGTCGCCGTCGCGCAGTTCCTCGCGCACCAGGTCCGGGTAGCTGGCCACGTGCGCGCCCACCAGGAAGAACGTTGCGGGCACCCGGTAGCGGCGCAGGATCGCCAGGATCTTCGGCGTCCAGGTCGGGTCGGGTCCGTCATCGAAGGTCAGAGCCACGGTCCGGGCGGGAAGCGAGTAGCTGCGCAGGCGCGAGCCGGTCCCGTCGATGACCGGGCCGCCGCCCGCGACGGCGGCAGGCACGGTGGCGTGCGAGCCGGGCGGTGGCTCATTCGCGCTGTTCTCGCCGAGCACGCCGCGCGTGTAGCCCTCGACCAGGAGCCCGACCGCGAAGACGATCATGACCAGGCTGACCAGCAGCCAGTGCCCCCGTGGCGTGCGGCTCTTACGGTGACTCGCAGGCCGGGAGTTCATGGTGATGCGGCCCGCGGCACGCTCAGGCGCCATGAGAGCTCTTGCGCGGGTTAGGCGACTTGGTCTGCCCGGGCGGGGTATTTCCAGCCGGATTGGCCGGCACCGGGGAGGACGAGCTCGCCGACGGCGAGGAGGAGGAGGAGGAGGAGGAGGAGCTCGCCGACGGCGAGCCGGACGTGGCTGGACCCGGCGAGGGATGCGGAGACGAAGACGGGGACGGCGCAGCGCCCGGCGGCGCCGCAGCCGGCGACGGGCTGACGGTGCTGGCCGCTGAGTCGTGTCCCCGGGCGGCACGGTCATGGCCTGATGTCGCGACCGCCGAGGCAGGCGGAGCGGCCCACCGGGCGAACGGAGCCTGGGGTCCTCCGGCGATGGCCACCACCACGGCTCCGAGGCAGACGGTGAGCACCGCCGCGGATCCGAGGCCCGCGCATCGCATGATCCGTCGGCGCCGTCCCGACGGATCGGCGAATACTGGCCTAGAGTGCACGAGCTGGAGTGTAGCGGCGCGGAACCCCGGCGACCTCGGGTTTCTCAAGCATGACGGGGCCGGCGGCCGGGTTTGCGGCCTGTCGTGGCCGGCAGGCCGGGCGCGTGTAACGGTTCCGGGGCGCGCGGCGCTTAGGCGGGCAAGGCCCTTTGTCCGCGCGGCGCCCGGCCGGGCCGCGGGGCCTGGCAGGAGGACCGCCGGCCGGCTGGTCAGCCGGCACGCCGTGCGCCCGGCGATCGGCTGCCGGGAAGGCGGATTCGCGGCGAGAGGGGGGCAAGCGTGCCGAAACTCGGCTCGGTGGTGGGCGATGAGTTTGCGGCCACGCTGAGGGCCGCGCAGTCAGGCAGCGAGGCTGCCTTCACCGTGCTGTGGCACGATGCCAACCCGGCCTTGCTGCGCTACCTGCGGGTGATCGCCCCGGATGCCGCGGAGGACATCGCGGCCGAGACCTGGCTTCAGGTAGTGCGCGGGCTGGCCAGGTTCCGCGGAACCGAAACGGACTGGCGGGCCTGGCTGTTCACGGTGGCGCGCCGGCGCGCGAGCGACGAGACCCGGCGCCGGTCGCGGCGGCCGACCTCCCCCCTGGATGACCTGAGGCCCGGTCAGGTGCCGAGTGCGGCGGGCGCCGAGGACCTCGCGATGCAGAACCTGGCGACCCAGCGGGCGATAGCGCTGGTATCGACGCTGCCGCGGCTTCAGGCCGAGGTGATCATGCTGCGCGTGGTCGCCGGGCTGGGCACCGAGGCCGTGGCCGAGCTGCTGGGCCGCAGCCCCGGCGCGGTCCGGGTAGCGTCCCACCGGGGCCTGCGGCGGCTGGCCCGCATCCTGGCCGAGACGGCCGAGACGGCCGGGAGAGCCGGGACGGTGTAACGCTATGACGGACCCCGGCGTTTCGCCCGATGACATGCTGAGCTTTCCCTGGCGATCCAGGCCGGACATCCCCCAGCTAGGGGACGGCGCCCTGGATGCCCTTCTGGCACGCGACCTGGGCCCGGAGGAGATCACCGCCACGCTGCGACCGGTCACGGAGGTGCTGGCCGCGCTGCGGGAGGCGCCATCGGGCGGCGAGCTGGCCGGGCTGGGCCGGGCTCTGGCCGAGTTCCGCTGGGCGGGCGGCAGGCCGGATGGCTCGCGCCGATCGCGCCCGCGGCGGCGTGCCTGGCGCCGTAGCCTGCGCGGCGCCAGGCTCGCGGGCGCGATGGCGGCCACGGTCCTGGGCGGCAGCATCGCCGCCGCGTACGCCGGCGTGCTGCCCGCCGCTCTGCAGAAGTTCGCCCACACCGCGATTGCCGCTCCGGCGGCGAGCCCGGGCCCGGGTGCCACCCGCCGCGCCCGTGTCCCGGCTGGCCCTGGTCCCTCCGGTCCGGCGGCTCACGGCCTGTGTTCTGCTTACTCACGTGCCGAGGCGCACGGTTCCGCCGCCCAGCGGGACGCGGCGTTCCGGAAGCTGGTGGCCGCGGCCGGCGGCGCCGGCCAGGTGGCCGCCTACTGCGCGACCGTACCTGTCCCGTCCGCCGGGCCGACCGCCCACGCGACCGCCCATGCGACCGGCCACGCGACCGCCCATGCGACCGGCCACGCGACCGGCCACGCGACCGGCCGGCCCACCGCCCGGCCCTCCCCGCCCGTCAAGACATCGCCCGTCAAGACACCGCCAGGCAAGCAGAACGGCGAGGCAGCAGCACGATGACGAGCCTGAGTTTCGACATCTACGTGCGCTCCACGCCCGAGCGGGTATGGGCCATCCTGACCGACCCCGGGAAGGTGCCGTCCGGGGGCTTCGGCATGGCGTTCCACGCCGACTGGAATGCGCCTCGCCTTCCCGGCCGGGCAGGCGAGGAGGCAACGAGCTCGCGCCCGGCCGCGGGGCAGCGGCTGGCCTGCGAGTGGCTCCAGACCGATCACCTCGGGGCCAACGGCGGCCGCTCGTCCGTTGTCTTCTTCGAGCTCACCGCGATGGGTGAGGTCACCCGGCTGAGCCTGGTGCACAGGCACCTCGCGCCGGACGGCTCGTACCTCAAGGCCGTCGCGCCGGGATGGCCGATGCTGCTGTCCAGCCTGAAGAGCCTGGTGGAGACCGGCGAACCGCTGGCCTTCGAACGCTAGTCAGCCCAGGACGAGCAGGGCCCGGCGGAGGCGGTCCAGGTCCGCGGGGGTGCAGTCGACGTGCGGGCTGATCCGCAGCAGCGGCTCGGTCATCTCGCGGGGGGCGCGCAGGACGCTGCCCGCGGTGGTGACGATCCCGTGCTCGGCCAGCAGCCGGGCCCGGGTGACGTCGACGTCCTGGCCGTCCGCCGCGCGCAGCGCGACGATGGCGGACGGCGCGTCCGCGGCGTCGGCCACCGCCCAGCCGGGCAGGCCGGCCAGGGCCTCGCGGGCCTGCCTGCCGACAGCGGCGAGCCGGGCCCAGACCCGGTCCGGGCCGGCTTCGGCGTACTCCGCGACGGCCGTGCACAGCCCGACCCAGGCCGCCACGTTGGCCTCGCCCGCCCCGACCAGCCAGAGCGGGCTGCTGTCCGCGGGCCGGACGCTGCGTTCCAGCTCGGCGGCGCTGATCGTGAGCCGGTCCCACCAGGGTTCGGTCACCCCGATCACGCCCACGCCGCGCGGGCCGGTGAGCCACTTGCGGCTGGTGGCGTAGACGGCGTCGGCGCCGGCCGCGGTGTCCACGTGCCCGAGGGCCTGGGCGGCGTCCACCCAGAGCGGCACGCCCGCCGCGCGGCACAGCGCGGCCGCCGCGGCGACCGGCTGCACCAGCCCGCGGTGCGAGGTGACCTGGTCCAGGTGGACCAGGGCGGGCGGGGCGCCGGCCAGCATCCGGTCGAGCGCCGCCAGGTCGACAGTGCCGTCGCCGTGCGCCGCGATCTCGGTGATCCGCAGCCCCCGGCCGCCGAACGCATGCAGGTTGGGGCCCCATTCCGAGCGCAGCACCGCGACGGTGGCCCCCTCGCCCAGCGGCCAGATCGCGAGCAGGGCGGCGAGCGCGGCCTCCGCGCTCGGCACGAACGTCACCCCGGCGGCCGGGACGCCGAGCAGCCGGGCCAGCCGGGCCTGGCCCTCGGCGAGCACCGGCCCGGCTTCCGCCGCCGCCACGTACGCGCCGGTCACCGCCTCGCGCTCGGCATGTGCCGCCGTAGCCGCGAGGGTGGCCCGGGAGGACCGGCCGGCCGCGGCCGAGTCCAGGTGGAGGCGCTGCACGGGCAGCCGCCGCTCCCGCCACCAGCGCCATGGCTCGCCGGCGGCGTGGTCCCGCCCGGTCACGGCTCGGAGGCCGCCTGCTCGGCATTGTCCGCCGGCTCGGCATTGTCCGCCCGCCCGGCATTGTCCGCCCGCCCGGCATCGTCCGCCGGCCCGGCATCATCCGCCAGCACCGCGTCACCCGGCGGTCCGGCGCCGGCGCCGGCCGGAGCGACGGTCGCGACCGGAGCGGGCCGGCGCTGGCTGCGGTAGAACCAGACCGCGCCGATCACCGCCAGCGCGGAGGCGATGTACATGTTCAGGCGCAGGCCCAGGATGTAGACCGAGGAGTCGATGCGCAGCGATTCCTCGAAGATCCGGTACGCGGAATAGCCGAAGACGTACAGCGCGAACAGGCCGGGCGGGGAGATCCTGCGGTGGTGCCCGAGCCAGACCAGCGCGGCCGCGCAGGCGAAGTCGAAGATCAGCTCGTAGAGGAAGGTCGGCTGGAACGTGCTGAAGTGCAGGTCCTGGGCCGGGATGCCGCCGGACGCGCGGTACTGGAAGGGGATCTCGAGCCCCCAGGGCAGCGACGTCGGGCGGCCGAAGAGCTCCTTGTTGAAGTAGTTCCCGATCCGCCCGATGCCCTGGGCCACCAGCAGGGCGGGCGCCACCGCGTCCATGAACAGGGCGCCGCTCACGCCGTGCCTGCGCAGCCGCCACAGGCCGACCACGGCGGCCAGGAAGATCCCGCCCCAGATGCCGAGACCGCCGTCCCACACCGCGAACACGCCGTACCACACGTGCGGGATGTCCATCGGGGTGGTGATGTCGAAGTAGATCCGGCCGCCGATGATCCCGGCCGGGACGCTCCACAGCGCGATGTCGCCGACCAGGTCGGGGTCGCCGCCGACGGCGGCCCACCGCCGCCTGGTGATGATGACCGCGACGGCGATGCCGACCAGGTACATGAGCGCGTAGAAGTGAATGACCAGCGGGCCGATGTGAAAGCTGCTGATCGACGGGCTGGGAAGGTACGCCGGCATCGCCATCGCCATACGGCCGAGGGTACACCGGGCCCGGACCATGACCGGCAGCCCCGGGCATCCCGGGCGACCCGGTTGACTACTCAACGTCTAATACTGTTAACTCTAAATGATCAAGAGAGCTGTTCTTTCTTCTCCGCAGTTTCGCGGCGGCAGGCGAGCTCTGGCCGGGAGTGGGCACCATGCAATTCGCGGACCATTTGATGGTGGGGCTGCTCGAGGCGGCTCCCGATGCCATGGTGTGCGTGGACGCCGGCGGGCGGATCGTGCTGGTGAACGCGCAGACCGAGCGGCTGTTCGGGTACCGGCGGGACGAGCTGGCCGGCCAGCCGGTGGAGATCCTGGTCCCGGACGCGATCAAGGCGTCGCATCCGGCCCACCGGGCCGGCTACGTGACCGACCCGCGCCCCCGGCAGATGGGCGCGGGCATCGAGCTGGCCGGGCGCCGCCGCGACGGCAGCACGTTCCCGGCCGAGATCTCGCTGTCCGCCATCGACACCGGCGAGGGCATCCTCGTGTCGGCCGCGGTCCGGGACGTGACCGAGCGGCTGGAACTGCAGGCCGAGCGGGAACGGCTCAAGACCCAGGCCGAACGGGACCGGCTGGAGCGCCAGCTGAACCAGTCCCAGCGCCTGGAAAGCCTGGGCCAGCTGGCCGGCGGGGTCGCGCATGACTTCAACAACCTGCTCGCCGTCATCTCCAACTACGCCGCGTTCGTGGCCGAGGAGATCGCCAGCCAGACGCCGCGGGACCAGTGGCGGCCGGTGCGCGAGGACATCACGCAGATCCAGCGGGCCGCCGAGCGCGCCGCCGGGCTCACCCACCAGCTGCTGGCCTTCGCCCGCCGCGATGTCATCCAGCCGCGCGTGCTGAACCTCAACCAGGTCATCGAGACGGTCGAGCAGCTGCTGCTGCGCACCCTGGGCGAGCACGTGGAACTGTCCACCCACCTGGCCGCCGGGCTGTGCCCGGTGCTGGCGGACCCCGGCCAGATCGAGCAGATCCTGGTCAACCTGGCCGTCAACGCCCGGGACGCGATGCCGGGCGGCGGGAAGCTGATCGTCGCCACCGCCAACGCCGACATCGACGCGGACCACGTAGCCAGCCGCGTCGGCCTGGTAACGGGCCGGTACGCCAGCCTGAAGGTCAGCGACACCGGCGCCGGCATGTCCCAGGAAGTCATCGACCGGGCGTTCGAGCCGTTCTTCACCACCAAGGCCAAGGGCGAGGGCACCGGCCTGGGCCTGGCCACCGTGTACGGCATCATCACCCAGCTCGGCGGCTACGTGCAGATCTACTCAGAGCCCGGCCTCGGCACCACCTTCACCATCTTGCTGCCCGAGACCAGCCAGCCGGCCGGGGAGGCACCCCCGGCCCAGCCGCTGCCCCGGGGTGGCGCCGGCGAGACCGTCCTCGTCGTCGAGGACGAGGCCGCGATGCGGGAGGTGACCCACCGGATCCTGACCCGCAGCGGCTACCAGGTGATCACCGCGGTCAACGGCCTCGATGCCATCGAGGCCGCCGCCAGCCACCCCGGTGACATCGACGTGCTGCTCACCGACGTCATCATGCCGCAGATGCTCGGCAAGGAGGCCGCCGAGCAGATCCGCGCCCGCTATCCCGGCATCAAGGTCCTGTTCATGTCCGGCTACACCCAGGGCATCCTGGACACCCAGGGAGTCGTGGAAACCGGCGTCAACCTCATCGAGAAACCCTTCACCGAAGCGTCCCTGCTGGCCAAGCTGGGCGAGATCATCGCCAGCCGCGGCTGACCGGGCCCGGCGGCCGGGTCCTCAGCGCTCGGGCTGCGCCTGCCAGCCGGGCTGCTCGCCCGTGCTCACCCCCGCCGCGGCCAGCATCTGCGTGACGCTGGCCAGCAGCGCGGCCCGGGTGAAGGGCTTGCCGATGACCTGCGCCGCCGGACCGGGCCAGGCTTCCCCGGCGGCACCTGGCTGCGCATAGCCCGACATGAACAGGATCGGCAGGTCCGGGCGCATGGCATGGGCCTGGTCGGCAAAGGCCGTGCCGGTCATGCCCGGCATGACGACATCGGTCAGGACCAGGTCGGCGGCCATGTCCTGGCGCTGCAGCAGGCTCAGCGCCTCGGGCCCGTCGGCGGCCGTCACGACGCGGTAACCAGCCCTGGTCAGGACCCGGTGGGCGACGTCGCGGATCGCGGCCTCATCGTCTACCACCAGCACCGTTCCGGCAGGCTCCGCCGCCCGCTCCTGGTGCCCCGCGGCCGGCCCGGCGGATCCGGCCGCGGCGGGCAGCACCACCGTGACGGTGGTGCCCTGGCCCGGTTCGGACCGGAGCCAGGCCTTGCCGCCGGCCTGCGTGGCGAACCGGCGCACGGCGGGCAGGCCGAGTCCCGCCGCCCGGTCTCCGCCTTTGGTGGTGAAGAAGGGGTCGAACGCGTGTTGCGCGGTCGCCGCGTCCATGCCGCTGCCCGCGTCGGTGACGCGGATCGCGACATAGCTGCCGGGGAGCAGTTCGGCCAGATCGGCGGCGTCCTGCCCGTCCGCCGGGAGATTCTCGGTGTCGATGTTCACCGCGTCAATGGTGACCTGACCGCCCTGCGGCATGGCGTCGCGGGCGTTCAGCGCGATGCTGACGATGGCCTGCTTGAGCAGCCCTGGATCGGCCTGGGCCGGCCACAGGCCCGCGGTCTGGAGGGTGACGACGGGGACGTGCTCGCCCAGCACCTCACCCAGGAGCCCGGTGGCATCGCTGATCAGCTGGCCGACGTCCACCAGCACCGGCTCGGCCTCTTCCCTGCTGGCGAAGGCCAGCAGGTGCTTGATCAGCCTCCTGGCCCGGTCGGCGGCCTCTTCGATCTGCTCCACGTCCCAGCGGACGGGTCCCCACTTGGCCGCGCTCTCCGTCGTCTCGGCGACGATCACCTCGTCGCGGATCAGGCTCGCGTAGTTGGCGATCACGGTGAGGATGTTGCTGAAGTCGTGCGAGATCCCCCCGACCAGCTGGCCCAGGCTCGCCAGGCGCTGCGACCGCTGCAGCTCGCGCTGGAGCCGCTGCAGATCGGCCTGCGCCTGCCCGGCGGCGGTGCCGTCCTGGACGAAGATGGCGAGGTACGGCTCGCAGGCGGGCGGCCGGATCACCGAACCGGTCAGGCAGGCCCAGGTGATGTGGCCGTCCTTGCGGACCAGGCGCGCATCCGCCGCGATCCGGCCGGCCGCGCCCGATGTAACGCTTTCGATTCCGATCTCGAGCGCGGGCTGGTCTTCCGGGTGGAAATGACTCAGGAAGTCGCTGCCGACGAGTTCCGTGCGCGAGTAGCCCGTCAGCCCGCAGTAGGTGTCGTTGAGCGCGAGGCAGGCGCCGCCCAGGCCGGCCGCCAGGCTGACCGTGACCAGGCCGAACGGCGCCGGGCCGAAGTCACGCCAGAATTGCTGCTCAGTGGCCCGCAGCGCGGCACCCCAGGTCCCAGCGGCCGACTGCTCATCCGGAGCGGTGTTGTGGTCCTGCGTCACGGGTGCCCCCTCGGAACCGCTATTGACGTCACAGAGTAATTGAATATTAACTTTCTGTAGTCAGACGATCAAGATCAGGATGCATCAGGTCGGGGACCTGACGCAAGGCCGGGACCTTCGGCCCCCTTACCTCGTGAAAAAGGTCTCTTCAAGATCAACCGGGACGGCGGCCAGAATGCCGTTCACGAGGGCTGGAACCCTGCCTGGAGCCGCTCCTGGCACCCCCGGCCAGATACGACGGCGCGTAGTACTACATTACGTAGTAAGGGAGGCAGCCAGTGAGCGTCCTCGAGCTCTCGCGGTGGCAGTTCGGGATCACGACCGTGTACCACTTCCTGTTCGTGCCCATCACCATCGGCCTGGGCTTCCTGGTGGCCGGCTTCGAGACCGCGTGGATCCGCAGCGGCCACGACAGGTGGCTCAGGCTGACCAAGTTCTACGGCCGCCTGTTCCTGATCAACTTCGCGATGGGCGTGGTCACCGGGATCGTGCAGGAATTCCAGTTCGGCATGAACTGGTCGGCCTACTCCCGGTTCGTGGGCGACATCTTCGGCGCGCCGCTCGCGGTCGAGGCGCTGCTCGCGTTCTTTCTCGAGTCCACGTTCCTCGGCCTGTGGATCTTCGGGTGGAACCGGCTGCCCCGCGGGGTGCACGCCGCGTGCATGTGGACCGCCGCCGTCGGCACGGTGCTGTCCGCCTACTTCATCCTGGCCGCGAACTCCTGGATGCAGCACCCGGTCGGCTATCACTACAACCCGGTCACCCACCGCGAGGAGCTGACCAGCTTCCTGGCCCTGATGACCAACCCGGCCCAGCTGGCCACGTTCCCGCACACGATCGCCGCCGCCTTCCTGACCGCGGGCGGGCTGGTCGCCGGGATCGCCATGTGGCACCTGATCCGGCGGCCCGCCACCGGGGAAGGCGCGGCGGCGACCACCGCCGCCTGGCGCTCCGCGGTCAAGGCGGGCACGATCACCTCGCTGGCCGCCGCCGTCGCCACCATCGTCACCGGCGACATCCAGGCCAAGCTGATGACGATGTACCAGCCGATGAAGATGGCCGCCGCCGAGGCGCTCTACCACACCGCCCAGCCGGCCCCGTTCTCGCTGTTCACCATCGGCACGCTGAACGGCTCCAAGCCCGTGTTCCAGGTCACGCTGCCCAAGGTGCTCTCCTTCCTGGCCACCGGGAACTTCAACGGCCAGGTCAAGGGCATCGACAACCTGCAGTCGCTGTACTCCCAGGTGTACGGCCCCGGCTCGTACACGCCGATGATCCCGGTCGCCTACTGGAGCTTCCGGCTGATGATCGGCATCGGCCTGCTGACCGCGCTGATCGCGCTGGCCGCGCTGTGGACGCTGCGCAAGGGCCGGGTGCCCGCGCCGTTCGGCGCCCGGGGCACCCGCCGGGCGCTGGGAACGCGACTGCTGCTCTGGGCGGTGATCGCGCTGCCGTTCCTGCCGCTGGCCGCGAACGGGATCGGCTGGCTGTTCACCGAGATGGCCCGCCAGCCCTGGCTGGTCTTCGGCCAGATGAAGACGAGCACGGGCGTGTCAGCCAACTCGGCCGGCGAGGTGCTCGCCTCGCTGATCGTGCTGACCCTGCTGTACGGCGGGCTCGCCGTCGTCGAGGGCGGGCTGATGTTCAAGTACGCCCGGGCCGGCCTGGGCGAGGAGAAGAAGCCGGACGCCGCGGACAGCGGCGAGCAGGCACCGCTCGCCCTGGTCTACTGACCGGGCCACAGGTAACCGAAGGGAGTGAGTGAGCCGTGCATTTTTCCGACGTCTGGTTCATCGCCATCGCTACGCTGTGGGCCGGCTACTTCGTACTGGAGGGATTCGACTTCGGCGTCGGCATCCTGCTGCCGATCCTGGGCCGGGACGAAAACCAGCGCCGTGTCCTGATCAACACGATCGGCCCGGTCTGGGACGGCAACGAGGTCTGGCTGCTGACCGCGGGCGGCGCCACGTTCGCCGCGTTCCCCGGCTGGTACGCGGCCATGTTCAGCGCCTTCTACCTGCCGCTGCTGCTCATCCTGGTGGCGCTGATCCTGCGCGGGGTGGCGTTCGAGTACCGCGGCAAGCGGGACAGCGCGACCTGGCGGCGGCGCTGGGACGCCGCCATCTTCGGCGGCTCGCTGCTGCCGGCGATCTTGTGGGGGGTGGCGTTCGGCAACGTGCTGCACGGCATCAAGCTGAACGCGGCGCACAACTACGCCGGCAACTTCTTCGACATGCTCAACCCGTACTCGCTGCTCGGCGGGGTGGCCACGCTGTCCTTGTTCACGCTGATCGGCGCGCTGTTCCTGGCGCTTAAGACCACCGACGACATCCGGCGCCGGGCCAACCTGTGGGCCCGCCGGGCCGGGGTGCTCGCGGTGGCGGCCGGCGGCGGGTTCCTGGCCTGGACCGAGATCAGCTACCGGGCCGCGGGCCACGCCGGCGGTACCGGCGCCGCCTCGGCCGGACTGGCCGCCGTGGCCGCCGTCGCGCTGCTGGCGGCCTTCGCGGCCAACCTGCGGGGCCGCGAGGGGGCGGCGTTCGGCGCCGCCGCCGCGGGCATCGCCGCGGCCACCGCGGCGCTGTTCACCGCGCTCTACCCGAACGTGCTGCCCTCCACCATCAACGCGGCGTACACCCTGACCACGGGCAACGCCTCCTCGACGGCCAAGACGCTGGCCCTGATGACCGTGGTGGCCTGCATTTTCCTGCCGTTCGTGCTGCTCTACCAGGGCTGGACCTACTGGGTCTTCCGCAAGCGGATCAGCGCCACCCCGGAAACCCCGCCGACTCCCCAGGCCAAGCAGCCGGAGACGGCCGGCCGGTGAAACCACTGGACCCCCGGCTGCTCCGGCACGCCCGGCAGGCCAGGACCTACATCGCCGCGGTCAGCGGGCTCGGCGTGCTGGCCGCGGCCCTGGTGATCGTGCAGGCGCAGCTGCTGGCCGGCGGGATCACCGCGGCGTTCACCCGCGGCGCCACGGTCGGCGCGCTGCGCGGCACCCTGGTCGCGCTGGCCGCGGTGGTGGCCGGCCGGGTGGTGCTGGCCTGGGCCACCGAGGCCGCGTCCTACCACGCCAGCGCGGCGGTCAAGGCCGAGCTCCGCCGCCGCCTGCTGACCCGGGCCACCCGGCTCGGGCCGCGCTGGCTGGCCGGCCAGCGGCACGCCGAGCTGACCGCGCTGGCCACCGAGGGGATCGAGGCGCTCGACGGCTACTTCGCCAAGTACCTGCCGCAGCTCGTGCTGGCCGCCGTGGTGCCGGTCGCCGTCCTGGTCCGGGTCGGCTGGGCCGACCCGCTGGCCGGGCTGACGATCGCGGTGACCCTGCCGCTCATCCCGCTGTTCGGCGCCCTGGTCGGGAAGGCCACCAGCGCGCACGCGCAGCGGCGCTGGCGCGCGCTGGCGGTGCTGTCGCACCATTTCCTGGACGTGGTGTCCGGGCTGCCGACGCTCAAGGTGTTCGGCCGGGCCCGGGCGCAGCGCGAGGTCATCGGCGAGGTCACCGGTGACTACCGGCGCGCCGCCATGGGCACGCTGCGGGTCGCCTTCCTGTCTTCCCTGGTCCTGGAGCTCGTCGCCACCGTATCGGTCGCGATGGTGGCGGTCGGGGTCGGCCTCAGCCTGGTCTACGGCCACCTCGGCCTGCGCACCGGGCTGCTCGCGCTGATCCTCGCCCCGGAGGCCTACCTGCCGCTGCGCCAGGCCGCCGCCCAGTTCCACGCCAGCGCCGACGGCCTGGCCGCCGCCGGGGAGGCCATGGCCGTCATCGAGACCCCGCTCGCGAGCGGGCCGGGCCAGGCCGCCGCCAGGCTGACCGCCCCGCAGGTCATCCGGGTCGAGGGCGTCAGCGTCCGGCATCCCGGACGGCCGGCGCCCGCGCCGGACCAGGTGTCGCTCATCGCCCGGGCGGGCGAGATCACCGCGATCACGGGCCCGAGCGGAGCGGGCAAGTCCACGCTGGTCGACGTGCTGCTCGGCTTCGCCCGGCCCTCGATCGGGAAGGTGAGGGTCGACGGGACGGACCTGGCCGGCCTGGACCAGGACGCCTGGCGCGCGCTGGTGGGCTGGGTGCCGCAGGAGCCCTCCATGTTCCCCGGCACGGTGGCGTCCAACATCCGGCTCGGCTGGCCGGACGCGCCGGACGAGGCGGTCCGCGCGGCCGCTCGCGCCGCCGCGCTTGACGTCCCGCTGGACCGGCCGGTGACCGAGCGCGGCGGCGGGCTGTCGGCCGGCCAGCGCCGCCGGGTCGCGCTGGCCCGCGCGCTGCTGCCCGGCCGCCCGGTGCTGCTGCTCGACGAGCCGACCGCCGGCCTGGACGGCGAGACCGAGGAGCGCGTGCTCGGCACGCTGCGCGCGCAGGCCGCGGCCGGCCGGGTGGTCCTGATCGCCGCGCATCACCCGCGGGTCATCGCGGCCGCCGACATGGTCGTCCGGCTCGGCTCCGGCGGGCGGGCCGGAGCCGGGCCGGTGCCCCGGTCAGAGAAGGTACCGGCATGATCAGGGGACGGCTGGCGCTGGCCGGCGCGGCGGGCACGCTGGCGGCGGCCTGCTCGATCGGGCTGCTGGCCACCTCGGCCTGGCTGATCTCGCGCTCGGCGCAGCACCCGCCGGTGCTGTACCTGATGGTCCCGGTGGCGGCGGTGCAGGCGTTCGGCATCGGCCGGGGCGTGTTCCGCTACGCCGAGCGGCTGGCCGGCCACGACGCGGCGCTGCGCATCCTGGCCGGGCTCCGGATGTCCGTCTACGACAAGCTGGAACGGCTGGCCCCGGCGGGCACGTCGGTGTTCCGCTCCGGCGACCTCATCAGCCGGCTCGTCACCGACGTGGACTCGCTGACCGACCGGTGGCTGCGGGTGCGGCTGCCGTACGCCGTCGCCGCGCTGGCCGGCGCGGGCGCGGTCGCCGTCGCCGCGGCCCTGCTGCCCGCGGCCGGCCTGGTGCTGGCGCTGAGCCTGGTGGCGGCCGCGCTGGGCGCGCCGCTGCTGGCCGGCGCCATCGCCCGGCGCGCCGAGCGAGCGCTGGCGCCGCGCCGCGGTGAGTTCGCCGCGGCCACCGTCGACCTGCTCCGCGGGGCCGGCGAGCTGGCCGTGTTCGGCACTACCGATCAAGCCCTCAACCAGGTCGCCAGCAAGAGCCGCGAGGTCGCTCAGATCCAGGCCAGGTCGGCGTACGCGCGCGCGAGCGGCGCGGCGGTCAGCGCGCTGGCGGCCGGGGCGGCGCTGTGGGGCTGCCTGGTCCTCGGCGTGGCCGGCGTCCGGTCGGGCACCCTGGCCGGGGTCACGCTCGCCGTGCTGGCGCTGATGCCGCTGGCCGTGCACGAGGTGTTCGGCGCCCTGGCCCCGGCCGCGCAGGAGATACCGCGGCTGCGCAGCGCGGCGGCGCGGGTGGCCGAGGTACTCGAGCAGCCCGATCCGGTCACCGAGCCCGCCCACCCCGCACCTATGCCCACCGCTCCCCACGACATCACGGTGCGCGGCCTGACCGCGCGCTGGGCGGCCGACGAGCCCGACGTGCTGCGCGGCGCCGACATCGACCTGCCCGCCGGGTGCCGGGTGGCCGTGACCGGGCCGAGCGGCTCGGGCAAGACCACGCTGGCCATGGTGCTGCTGCGGTTCCTTGACCCGGCCGCGGGGACGGTGACGCTGGGCGGCGCCGACATCACCACGCTCGACTCGGACCGGGTGCGCTCGGTCATCGGCCTGTGCGCCCAGGACGCGCACATCTTCGACTCCACGCTGCGGGAGAACCTGCGGCTGGCGCGGCCGGACGGCACCGACGCCGAGCTCACCGAAGCACTGCGCCGGGCCCGGCTCGACGCCTGGGTCGCGGGCCTGCCGGCCGGCCTGGACACCGAGGTCGGCGAGCACGGCGCCCGGCTGTCCGGCGGCCAGCGCCAGCGGCTCGCGCTGGCCCGGGTGCTGCTCGCCGACTTCCCCGTGGTGATCCTGGACGAGCCCGCCGAGCACCTCGACGAGCCGACCGCCGAGGCGCTCACCGCGGACCTGCTGGCCCGCCTGGCCGGACGTACCGTGCTGTTGATCACGCACCGGCCGGTCCGCCGGGGGGACGTTGACCAGGTGCTGCGGCTCACGGACGGGCGCCTGGAGCCGGTGGCATGAACCGGCGCAGCGTGAACCGGCGCAGCGTGAACCGGCGCAGCGTGAAACCGGCACCGGGGCTGATACCAGGGCCCGTTCGGCTCCGTTAGTCGTTACCGCGCCGGGACGGCCGGCGGTCCGTCGCGGCACGGGTGTCGGCGGCCGCCACCGCCCGGGGAGCCACCGTGACCGGCACGTGGTCCGACGGCGCGGTGGACGAGCGGTCCGGCTGGCCGGTCAGCCGGTACACGTCGGACCCGTCCACGGTTTCCATCTCAAGCAGCAGGCTGACCAGCGCATCGAGCTGGGAGCGGTGCTCGCTGAGCAGCTCCGTCGCGCGTTTCTCGGCCTGGCGCAGCAGCCTGGCGACCTCGCGGTCGATTTCCGCCTGGGTGCCCTCGGCGAACGGGCGGCTGGACATCGCGGGCCCGCCGCCGCCGAGGAACACCGACCCGCCCTCGGGGTACCCGACCGGGCCGAGCGCCTGCGACAGGCCGAACTCCCTGACCATCTTGATGGCCAGCTCGGTCGCCCCGGCCAGGTCGTTGGCGGCCCCGGTGGAACCCTGGCCGAGCACCACCAGCTCGGCGGCCCGGCCGCCGAGCCGCACCGCGAGCGAGTCGTACAGGTAGTCCTCCCCGTACATGTGCCGTTCGACCAGCGGCAGCTGCTCGGTCACGCCGAGCGTCTGGCCCGCGGGCAGGATCGTCACCTTGGCCACCGGGTCGGCGTGCTCGGACAGCGCGGCCACCAGGGCGTGCCCGGACTCGTGCACCGCCACCGCGTGCTTCTCCTCGGGCAGCAGCACGTTGGAGCCTTCCCGGCGGCCCAGGATGATACGGTCCCTGGCCGCGTCGAAGTCGCCGGCGGTGATCACTTCGCGATTGTCGCGCACCGCGAAGATGGCGGCCTCGTTGACCAGGTTGGCCAGGTCGGCGCCGGAGAAGCCGGGGGTGCCGCGGGCGATGGCGGTCAGGTCCACGCCGCCGGCCAGCCGCTTGCCCCGGCAGTGCACGGCCAGGATCGCGGCCCGCTCGGTCACGTTCGGCAGCGGGATCGTCACCTGGCGGTCGAATCGGCCCGGCCGGAGCAGCGCCGGGTCCAGGATCTCCGGCCGGTTCGTCGCCGCGAGCACCACGATGCCCGCCGTCGGCTCGAAGCCGTCGAGCTCCGCCAGCATCTGGTTGAGCGTCTGCTCCCGCTCGTCGTTGGCCACGTACCCGCCCGCGCCGCCGGAGCGGCGCTGGCCGATCGCGTCGATCTCGTCGATGAAGATGATGGCGGGCGCGCGCTTGCGCGCCTCGGCGAACAGGTCGCGGACCCGGGCCGCGCCGACCCCGACGAACAGCTCCACGAAGCCGGACCCCGTCACGGAGAAGAACGGCACCTCCGCCTCGCCCGCCACCGCGCGGGCCAGCAGGGTCTTGCCGGTCCCCGGCGGCCCGACCATCAGCACGCCGCGGGGCACCAGGGCGCCGGCCCGGGTGTAGCGTTCTGGCTTGCGCAGGAAGTCGACGACCTCGGCGATCTCGGACTTGGCGCCCTCGTACCCGGCCACGTCGGAGAACTTGGTGCTGGGCCGCTCCTCGTCGAACACCTTGGCCCGGGACCGGCCGACGCCCATGACGCCCTGCAGGCCGCCCGCCCCGCCCTTGGACAGCCGGCGGAAGAACCAGCCGAAGAGCAGGATCGGCAGCCCGAAGACGATCAGGTAGATCAGCAACTGGGTGCCGAAGCCGTTCCCCGACGGCGCGGACGAGATCTGCACCTTGTCGGCCTGCAGCGTTTTCAGCAGGTCCGGCCCCGCCTGCGGCGGAATGACCACGGTGAAGGTCTTCCCGTTGGTCAGCTTGCCGGTACTCGTGCCGCCCGTCGTGCTGGCGATCTGGATCGACTTCACCTGCTGCGCCGACACGTCGGACAGGAACTGGGAGTAGGTGAGGCTGGTCGAGGGCGACCGGGTGGGCAGGAACAGCCACAGGGCGAAGATGACGAAGATCATGATCGGCCAGAGCCAGTTCCGCCAGGCGGGCGGCGGCGGCGGCGCGGACGGCTTGGGCTTGTCGCCGGGCGGCGGCGGCGTGGCTTGCTTACTCATGGCAGCTCCTTGTGTTGCCCAGTATGCCCGGTGTTCGTAGCCCGCCCATCACCAGACAGGACTATTCGGCCATTGGTCAGCACACTGGCGGCGAACGGTCAGGGAACGCTAAGGAACCAGCACGGCGGCGCCGTCGAAGCGGCCGGCCTTCAGGTCTTGCAGCGCGCGGCCGGCGGCGTCGAGCGGATAGGGGTGGACGGTGACGGCCAGGTGGTGCTCCGCCGCCAGGCCGAGGAACTCCCGGGCGTCCGCCCGGGTGTTGGCGGTGACGCTGCGCAGCTGGCGCTCCTGGAACAGGTGCCTTTCGTAGTTGAGCGGCGGGATGTCGGTCAGGTGGATGCCCGCGATGGCCAGGGTGCCGCCCCGGTCGAGCGCGGCCAGCGCGGGCAGCACCAGGTCGCCGACGGGGGCGAACAAGATCGCGGCGTCCAGCGGCTCCGGCGGCATGTCCGCGGCGTCCCCGGCCGAGGCGGCGCCGAGCTCGAGCGCCAGCCGCCGGGCCTGCTCGCCGCGGGTGAGCACGTGCACGGTGGCGCCGCGGGCCAGGGCCACCTGCGCGGCCAGGTGCGCGCTGCCGCCGAAACCGTAGATGCCCAGGCGGCCGCCGGGCGGGAGTTCGGCCCGCTGCAGGGCGCGGTAGCCGATGATGCCGGCGCACAGCAGCGGGGCCAGTTCGGCGTCGGAGTACCCCGGCGGCAGGCGGTGCGCGTAGGCGGCAGGCACCGTCATGTACTCGGCGTACCCGCCGTCAGCGTCCCAGCCGGTGTACCGCGACTGCGGGCACAGGTTCTCCGCGTCACGGCGGCAGTACCTGCACGTGGTGTCCGTCCAGCGGAGCCAGGCCGCGCCGGCCCGGTCACCGACGGCCCATTCCGGCCCGGCGCCGCCGCCGAGTTCCGCCACCTCGCCGACGACCTCGTGGCCGGGGGTGACGCCGGGCCGGTGCGGCGGCAGGTCGCCCTCGGTCACGTGCAGGTCGGTCCGGCAGACGCCGCAGGCCAGGACCTTGAGCAGCAGCTCACCCGGCCCGGGCCGGGGCATCTCGTCGTCGGTGTGCAGGCGCAGCGGATGGCCGGTGACCGGCCCGGGCGCCTCGACATGCCAGGCACGCATACCGGCACGCTACCCCGGCCGGGACGGCCGCCGGCGCCGGGCCGGCCCCGCGCGATCAGCCCTTGCGGGGCTCGCCCCGGTAGGTGCCGAACGACCAGCGGTTCCCCTCCGGGTCGCGGGCGGCGAAATCGTGCGAGCCGTAGTCGGTGTCGTGCGGCTCGGCGATGATCTCGGCTCCGGCCGCCCTGGCCCGCTGGTACACGCCGTCCACGTCGTCGGTGACCACGTAGGCGCCGAACGTCCCCGGCGCAGACGGCGTGGCCTGCCCGTGCGCGTCGGTGCCGTCGTCGCGGACCGAGCCGAGCATGACGCCGCCGCCCGGCGGCCAGGAGAGCTGGGCGTGGTCGACCCGGTCCCCGTCCCCGTAGACCACGGTCTCCTCGAACCCGAACGCGTCGACCAGGAACCTGATCAGCGCCCGGGCGTCGTGCGCCCGCAGGGTCGGCCAGACCTGGGGCTCCGGTGTGGCTGGCATGGCGTGCCTCCTCGGCAGGGGGCCTGGCGGTTACCGGGCCCGGTGTTCCCAGCCTTCGTCATCGGGCCAGGCCCCGGCTTGGACGTTTCGGAACTCCTCGGCCAGCCACCGGCTCGGCGGGCAGCCCGCCAGCGCGCGGAACTCGCGCGCCAGATGCGCCTGGTCGAAGTACCCGCAGGCCACGGCCAGGTCAGCCAGCCGGTAGTCATCGCATCCGGCGGCCAGCTCGCGGACGAGGAGCTTCCTGGCCCGGTCGAACCGGATGACCCGGGCGGCGGCCTTCGGGGTCAGGCCGATCTCGGCCCGGAACCGGCCAGCGAGATGACGCCCGCTCCAGCCGGTCCCGGCCGCCAGCGCCGCCACGGGCACCGTGCCGCCCGCCCGCAGCAGCTGCTGCCACGCCCAGCTGACCTCGGGCGCCACCGCGCCGGGCCCGCCCGTCATCCGGAGCAGGATCTCGTCCAGTACCGCGAACCGCTCCGGCCAGCCGGCCGCGGCCCGGACCCGGTCGCGCAGTTCGGCGCAGACGCCGCCGAGGACGGCGTCGGCGGGTACGTCGAGGCCGGCCAGCTCGCCGGCCGGCAGGCCGAGCAGCGCCCGCGCGCCGAGCGGCCGCAGCGCGACCTGGATGCCGGACTGCGCGCCCGCGTGGGTGATCAGCGCCGGGGTGCTGTGCAGCCCGCCGAGCAGGGTGCCGAACTCGCCGGGCGGCTGCCCCGGATCAGGATGCGCCGCGATGGTGAGGGGCTCGTCCAGCGTGAAGATCAGCGTCAGGTAGGGCGACGGCAGGCCCCGGTGCCGGGCCGGCGGCAGCCCGCGCTGCCGGTAGCCGGTGTACCAGGCCACGTAGCGGCGCAGCGGCGCGGCGGGGATCCGGCGGTGGTGCTCGTCGATGGATCCCCGGTCAGCCGTTGAACCTATCTCACCCCTCATACGTATTACTCAGCAGAATCCCGCTATCGGTCCAACCGCAGGGATTCTCATTATTTGCGCTGGTAGTGACCCTGCTGCCAGAATCGGGACCATCACCCCAGTGTACGGGGCCCTGGGGTCGAGTCCCGGTTCGGCGGTACGCGGAACGTTTTGCCGGTCCGCCGACGTTAACCGGAGGGGCACGTGATCATTCGTCTACGGGACCGCGACAAGGAAGTCGCGGCAGAGCCAGACGGGGGAAGTGATGCAATCGTGATAACTGACCTTGTGCGCCGCGCGGGACGACCCGCCGCGGTGCCGCCACTCCAGCTCGAGCTGTCCTGCCAGACCGGCGCGAACGGATACCAGATCGTCAGCGTGACCGGCGAACTCGACATCGCCACCGCCGAACAGGCCTACTCCTACCTCAGCGAGGTCATCGACGGCCGCCCCGCTCCGGTCACCGTGGACCTGTCCGGCGTGTCGTTCTGCGACGCCTCCGGGCTCGGGGTGCTGGCCCGGACCGCGCGGCACGCGCGGCAGGCCGGCCGCCAGCTCAAGCTCACCTCGGCCCGGCCGTCGCTGGTGAAGATCATGCGGATCACCGGCCTGGACCGGGCCTTCCCCGAGCTGGATCCGTCAGCTCACGCGTACTCCGCGTTACCAGAGCACCCGGGAACAGGCCAGGTCCGGCCAGATAGGTGACCTATGGCCATGGATGATGATGCCCGTCGGCGTTAAGTTGGGAGTGCTTCCGGCGTTAAATCTGAAGTAACCCCAAGCGGAGGGACTCACGCAATGGCCGAAGACGTCCAAGGGCAGGCCGCAGAAGCACCCGAATCAGCCGTGGTTTCCGAGGCTCAGATCGCAGTGCACTGGCGCGAGGAGGACTACTATCCGCCGCCCGCCAGTTTCGTCGCGCAGGCCAACGCCGCCGACCCCGCCATCCTGGAACGGTTCACCGAGGACAAGTTCCCCGACTGCTTCAAGGAGTACGCGGACCTGCTGACCTGGGAGCAGACGTGGCACACCACGCTCGACACGAGCACGGCGCCGTTCTTCAAGTGGTTCATCGGCGGCCGGCTGAACGCCTCGTACAATTGCGTCGACCGGCACGCGGCGGCCAATCCGGACAAGACCGCGATCA
>WNGL01000878.1_pt1 | contig 47544 bp, 50 predicted proteins | sample 5400591 | NCBI WGS metagenome assembly WNGL01 (sample SAMN13153377, study PRJNA577476) | soil metagenome | isolation source: 80 cm soil or saprolite under Garry oak tree replicate 1 | place: USA:California | collected 2016-06-15 | reverse complement strand
TACAACAACATCAACTACCAACTGAGGACACATGAAGGCAGGCGGCATTTCAAAAGGACCAATATCGGTCTTGATCGGAACACGCAAAGGCGCATACATACTTCGCGGCGATAAATCACGGCGGACGTGGAAACTTTCGAACGTCATGTTTTTGGGACAGATCATTCATCATCTCGTGGTTGATCCCAGAGACAGCAAGACCATCCTGGCGGCCGCACGTACCGGGCACCTCGGCCCCACCATCTACCGTTCTACAGACTTCGGCAAAACGTGGAAAGAATCTGAACGGCCTCCTGCGTTTCCGAAAGTGCCCGAAGGTCAGACCGGGTTGGTTCTGAATCACGTGTTCTGGCTCACGCCTGGCCACGCCAGCCAGCCTCGAGTTTGGTATGCCGGGTCATCCCCGCAGGGCCTGTTCCGAACCGAAGACGGCGGCCGCACCTGGGAAGGTGTTGCGGGTTTCAATGAGCATCCCATGCGGAACACGTGGTGCGGCGGTGACAAGGATGGCACTCCGGATGGCCCCAAAATGCACTCGATCAACATCGACCCGCGCAATCCGAAGCACATGTATATCGGCATGTCGAGCGGCGGCGTATTCGAAACTACGGATGGCGGCTCGGACTGGAAACCGCTGAACAAGGGCTGCGCGGCGGACTTTTTGCCGGTCCCGGATCCGGAGTTTGGGCACGACCCTCACTCGGTGTTCCTGCACCCGCTGATGCCGGATCGGCTCTATCAACAGAACCATTGCGGCATTTATCGGATGGAGCGGCCGGAAGGCGCGTGGATCCGCATCGGAAACAACATGCCTAAGAAAGTCGGCGACATTGGCTTTCCCATCGTTCTGCATCCGCGCGATCCGGATACCGTATGGGTCTTTCCGATGGACGGCACCGGCGTCTGGCCGCGCACGAGTCCGGAAGGCAAGCCGGCGGGCTACATCACACGCAATGCTGGAAAGACTTGGAAGCGGCTCGATACCGGATTGCCCAAACCGGCCTGGTTCACGGTGAAACGTCAAGCGATGGCTTCAGATCGTCACGATCCTGTAGGCCTCTATTTGGGGACAACGAGTGGAGAGCTTTGGGCCAGCCGGAACGAAGGTGAAAAGTGGACGTGTCTGGCGAACCACCTGCCGGAAATCTATTCGGTCCAAGTGGCGTAGCCGAGGCGAATACGGTCAACAAATGAAGGTGCATGTACCCACGCCGCTGCGCTCATATACTGCGCGTGAGGCCGTAATCGAAGCCAAAGGATCGACGCTCGGAGAGCTTCTCGCCGATATCGACCGCCGCTATCCGGGCTTCCGATTTCGGATCATCGACGAGCAGAACGGCATCCGCGAGCACATCAAGATTTTCTTGAACGAAGATCCGTCCGAAGACCTGAGCGCGCCCATTGGCTCGAACGACGTTATTCACATCATCTGCGCGCTCAGCGGGGGATCGATCGGTTGGATCTTAAATCAGGACTTCACTTTGTATAGTATAAAGATATGATGAATAAATATTTACTGACTGCATTAGTTGCTCTGTCCGTTCCCGTCTATGCTGCGCCTTGCACCACCGCAACGCCGTCCTGTACCGAATGGTTGAGCCTCGGGAAGGGCCAATCCCGCTCGCTTATCTACCGCACGTATGCTTTGAACGCAAAGAACGAGAAGATCACCCGCGCGCTCATCGTGGTTCATGGGGCGGGACGGGACGCCGATAACTATTTTCGAACCGCGGTTGCCGCGACATTCCTTGCCGGAGCTCTCGATGACACGATCGTTATCTCTCCTCGTTTTGCGTCCAATGACAGCTCCGCCTGCCGTGACACTCTGGCCACAAATGAGGTGAATTGGAGCTGCACCGGTGATAGCTGGCGGTCCGGCGGCACCGCCTCGAACGATGAGCGGCTAACGTCCTACGATTTCGCGGACGAACTTCTCGGCAGTCTTGTCCGCAAAGACCTTTTTCCGAATCTGAGAGCTATTGTTGTGGCTGGCCATTCTGCCGGAGGCCAATTCGTGACGCGCTACGAGATGGCGAACCGGGTTCACGACAAGCTCGGAGTTCCTGTGACGTATGTCGTCTCAAATCCATCCAGCTACGCCTACCTGGATCCGGAACGTCCAGTCGCTGACATTAACAACGAGTGGCGGCCCTTCGGCGACGCCCGCAACTGCACTACGTACGATAACTGGCCCTATGGGCTCAAGAAACGCTCTGGCTATTCGGCCCCACTTACTGACGACCAACTCAAGAAGCAACTCGTCGCACGCCCCGTAACATACTTGCTCGGTGAACTCGACGTCTTACCGATTGCAGGCTTCGATTCTTCATGTCCGGCGATGGCGCAGGGTCCCAATCGTCTGGCTCGCGGCCAGGCCTTTGTCAGCTACGTTAACAAGAAGTACGGCGCTCAGCACAAAGTAACCGTCGTCCCACTCTGTGGCCACAACGCGCGCTGCATGTTCACGGCCGACCCCTCGCTACCAGTGCTCTTTCCGAAACCCTGACAGTGCTTCGGCAAGCCAGCCGCCCGTGACATCATTCCACCGCCTGCTACATCCCCGCGCGACGCGCGTGAGTCCGATGCTCGCCGCATCTGGTGTGAGCGCGTAGTCGCGGGCTTTAGCCCGCGTCCTATTCACGACAGGATGATTCTTGCTTGAGCATCGGAACGCGGGCTAAAGCCCGCGACTACGTGCTTCTTGTAGACGGTCCAAAGACGATAAGAAATCCAGACTAGTTGAGCGGCGAGCGGTTCGAAGAAGTACCAAAGTCCCATCGTGCGGAATCACCTTCAACGCCGATCGCTCAGGTGCCGCCTTTTGGCTGGGTATTCGGATGCCACCTTGATGCGGTCGACTTGCATCGGGGGAAACTTTCCCACGAAACGGAAACTTTCCCCGAAACCCGACACGGGGCCATGCGAAAAGTTAGTGATAAACAAGAGGACAGGCTTATGGAACATTCCTTGCAATATCTGACCAACGACTGGGCCCCACAGGCCCTTTCTCTGAAATCCGAAGTTGCGCTCGCACGGAGCTGTTGTGATGTCTTCTGGGGGAGTCGGAAGCAAAACGATGAGCGGGATCAAACAAAGTCAAGCGAGAGGCTCAACCACAAACGATCCTGGTCCCCGGGCCGCTGAAGAGCCGTGCAACGCGCGGGAACGTCCGGGAACGGTGGCGGCCGCCAGAACCGTCGCGTTGCCCTTCGCTTTCGCCTTATTTCTGTCCTGTGCGTTCGCGCAGGAATCACCAAAGCATCCCGAAGAGGACCATAGCCTCACTTTTGGGGGGGAGACGGATTTCACTTCGGGTTACGTGTGGCGCGGCCTTCTGCTCAACGACGGGCCCCTCATGCAGCCGTCGGCATGGATTTCCAAGTCTGGATTTACATTTGCCGCCTGGACCAGTCACCCCCTAAGCAAGACATCCGAGACGACGCATCTGAATGCGAGCACTTTCACGCTGACCTACGGCCGAGATTGGAAGAAGCTCACAATCGAACCTTCCGTCGAAAGCTATTTCAGCCGGCGGACGCAGGACAGCAACGATCCCAATACGATGGAAGGCTCCTTGAAACTGTCTTATCCCGCGGGCCCGCTACGCGTATTCACCAGCCATGCGTTTGACGTTTTGGCTTATCGAGGTGCGTACTTCGGAGAGGCGGGATTGGGCTATGAGGGGCATGTCGCGAAAAATACCGAGCTGTCCATTTCTCTGCGCTCGGGATGGGCTTCGTCGAAATTCAACGATATCTATATCGGTCTCAGCAAGAGAACTCTCAATTTCATCGGAGCCGAAGGATCGGTCAGTTACTATTTGAGGCCTTACCTGTATTTCCGGCCGCATTTTGAGTTCAGCAACATCGTCGACCGGCGACTCCGGGAGTATTTGGAGTCGCCCACCATCAACAGTTTTGGACTAGCCATGGGAGTCGAGTTCTGAACACTCAGGAGGAGCTATGAAGTCACTTATGGAATCTTCTTTGCCACTTACAGATATTGAGGTCCTCCATGTGATCTTCGAAACGCAGGCGGACCAGCGGCCGGAGGCCGTGGCCGTGGTCTTTGGCCGAGAACAGACGACGTACGCCGAGCTCGAGAGCCGCGCGAACCGGCTCGCCCGCCATTTGCGCGGACGGGGCGTTGGACGCAGGTCGGTTGTCGCAATGATGCTCCCGCGGGCGATAGAGGCGTACAGCACACTCCTTGGGATCCTCAAGACGGGAGCCGCCTACGTGCCGATTGACCCCGAGTACCCTGCGGACCGCGTGGCATACATCCTCGAGGACTCGGACGCCGAGGCGCTCGTGACGACCGCGGACCTGGCCAGCCGCCACCGAGCGTTTGGCGGCGCGGTGGTCCGCGTCGATGCCGACCGCGACGCGATCGCCGCCGAGAGCCCGGCGCGCCTCCGCTCGGAGGAAGCCGGCGTGGGCGGACGGGACCTTTGCTATGTGATCTACACGTCGGGCTCTATGGGCCGGCCCAAGGGCGTCATGATCGAGCATCGGAGCGCGTGCCACCTCGTGCGCGCCGAGGGACGCATCTTCGGGGTACGTCCCGAAGACCGCGTATACCAGGGCTCCTCGCTCTCTTTTGACTTGTCGGTCGAAGAGGTCTGGCTCGCGTTCCACGCGGGGGCGACGCTGGTCGCCGCGACACCGGAGATGGCCCACGCGGGGCCGGATCTCTCGCAGCTCCTCACCGAGTGCGGTGTGACCGTGCTCTCGTCCGTGCCAACCTTGCTTGCGATGCTTAAGGAAGATGTGCCGACGCTGCGTCTTCTCATCTTGGGAGGCGAGGCGTGCCCCGATCGGGTGGTCGCGCGCTGGGCGCGGCCAGGACGGCGTGTGGTGAACACTTACGGCCCGACGGAGACCACCGTCATCGCGACGTACACGGACCTGTCTCCTGGCAAGCCGGTCACGATTGGCCGCGCCGTCCCTGGCTACCGCGTGCACCTCCTCGACGACGGATTGCGGCCGGTCCCTCGCGGCGAGGTGGGCGAGATCTGCATCGGCGGCGCCGGCGTTGCGCGCGGGTACGTGGGACTTCCGGAGCGGACGCGCGAGCGGTTCGTACCGGACCCATTCGCACCGGACGGCGAAGTGGATGCGCGGATCTACCGCACGGGCGATCTGGGACGCTTCGACACGGACGGCAACATCGAGTTCCTCGGCCGTAGGGACGCGCAGGTAAAGCTCCGGGGGTTCCGCATCGAACTGGCGGAGATCGAGTCGGTGCTGATGCAGAGCGACGGCATTCTCGCGGCGGCGTGCGCCGTGCGTGAAGACGTTCCCGGCGTCCAGCAACTGGTGGGCTACGTGGTTCCTGGCGACGGCAACCCGGTGGACGAAAAGCGCCTCCGTTCCCACTTGCGGGATCGGCTCCCCGCCTACATGACGCCCGGATTGATCGAGACGCTCACCGACCTTCCCCGGTTCCCAAGTGGCAAACTCGACCGTGGGTCGCTGCCGGCGCCGCGGGCACGGGACGCGGCGAAGAACGGCCCCAGGAGTCCACGGACCCATACCGAGCGCCGGATCGCGGAGGTCTGGAGGACTCTTTTCAGCCCTTTGCCCGTCTTTGTGGACGACCACTTCTTCCACGATCTCGGCGGTCACTCGCTACTCGCCGCGCGGATGGTTTCGGCGCTGCGGAAGGACGCGCGGTTTGCTCGCGTTTCGGTTCTCGATGTCTACGAGCAACCGACGATTGCGTCGCTCGCACGCGCGCTGGACGCCCGGGCGCACGGCCCGGCGGCGCCTCCAACTGCAGAGACTTCCTCACCCGCCGCGAGCCAGGATCGCCGCGCTCGCGACCGCATGCAGCATATCGGCGCCGGCCTTCTCCAGACGGCCGGTCTCTACTTCGTTTTCGGTCTCAGAGGCCTCCAGTGGATCACACCATATCTCGTCTTCTTCCTTCTGGTTGAGCACGAGTACCCGCCGTCCACGGCTGCCGCATGGGCCATAGCGAGTGCCATGGCGGTCTTCCCGGTGCTCGTTATCGCCGCCGTCGCGGCCAAATGGCTCGTTCTCGGGCGCGTGCGGCCCGGGCGTTATCCGCTATGGGGCAGGTACTACCTGCGCTGGTGGTTCGCACAAGCGATGGTCTCGTCGGTGCCGATAGACTATCTCGCCAGGACGCCGTTGATGTCGCTCTTTTACCGGCTCCTCGGCGCGCGGATTGGAAGGGACGTTTGCATTGGGACGGAGCGTCTTGCGGCCTTCGACCTGATCTCGATCGGCGACGGCTCGTCCGTGGACGACGATGCCTCGTTGTTCGGCCAGACAGTCGAGGATGGGCAACTGGTCATCGGCCCGGTCACCGTGGGTCGCGGATGCTTTGTGGGGATGAGGTCGGTGCTGACTGGTCCTCGTCATTCCGGTCTTACTTATGGGCGCTCTCGTGCCGGGGATAGGCATCCTGATGCACATCGACCCTGTCGCGCACGTGTTCCTTTACCTGGCAACAGCGCCGATCGTTGGCGCGTCATTTGTCCTTCTCATTACGACCGAGGTGGTTGTCCTCAAGTGGCTCCTCGTTGGCCGGGTCCGCCCTGGGACGTACGCGGTGCATGGCGGGTTTTATGTGAGGAACTGGATGGTGGACCAACTCCTCTCGCTCAGCCTCCACACGGTCGCACCGCTTCGAGCGACGCTCTACGTCGCGCTGTGGTACCGCGCGCTCGGCGCGAAGCTCGGGCGGCTCGTTGAGCTTTCGACGGCCACTTCGATGACGCCCGACCTGCTTGAGATCGAGGACGGGGGCACGGTCGCCGATGAGGCGTCGCTCGGCGCAGGCCGCATCGAGGGTGGCTGGCTGACGGTAGCACGAACCCGCTTGGGCCGCCGCGCCTTCGTTGGCAACAGCGCCGTGGTTCCGGGGGGCGTAGAGCTCGGCGACGGATCGCTCGTGGGTGTCCTCTCGCTCGCTCCAGCGCACAACAGCGAGAGCGCGAAGCCCGGCGCCACGTGGCTCGGCTCGCCCCCTTTGCTTCTCCCGCGCCGCGAGGCCAGCACCGGCTTTAAGGAAGAGAGAACTTATAATCCGCCGCGAAAGCTCGTGCTCACGCGCGCCGCCGTTGAAATCCTGCGCGTCACGCTGCCGCCGGCTGGGTTCATTCTCGTCACGGCCACCGTGGTCACGGCCGCGCTCGGGCTTTGGCACAGCATCGGTCTCGGCGCCATGCTGGGCCTGCTGCCGCTGGTTTACGGGGCCTGCTGCGGCATGGTGATTGCTGCGGTCGCGCTCGCGAAGTGGCTGGCCATAGGGCGCTACCGGCCCTTTGTGCGCCCGCTCTGGAGCGCGTTCATCTGGCGGCTGGAGTTCGTGAACGCGCTCTACGAGTTCCTTGCGACACCGCTGGCGCTCGCGGCGCTGCAGGGCACGCCTCTGCTCCCCTGGTACTTCCGGCTGCTTGGGGCGCGGGTCGGCCGCAGCGTCTATACACACACGACCGGCCTGCTTGAGTGGGACCTCGTCGAGATCGGCGACCGGGCGGCCCTGAACGACGACTGCGTCCTGCAAACGCATCTCTTCGAGGACCGGGTGTTGAAGGCCTCCTGTCTTCGCATTGGCGCGGACTCGGTGGTGGGGGCGACTTCCGTCGTCCTTTACGACTCGAAGGTGGAGGATGGCGCGCGGCTTGACGCCCTCTCGCTCCTCATGAAAGGGGAGACGCTCCCTGCAGGCACGGCGTGGGCCGGGATCCCGGCAGAGTGGCGGGGCGGGTCCGTGCGCGAAACGGAACCGCGCGAGCCGAAACACACCGAGCGCCAAGAGGAGGCCAAAGAGTGTTCGACCGAGGCCGTGGCGTGACCCACTCCGCGCCGCCGTTCGAGCCGATCGCCGATGGCTTGGCATGCGCGAAACATCATGAGCTTACATAAGCCCGTTCGGATCGCCGCCCATCTGATCCGGCTCGACGGCTACCTCGACGACGCGTGTTCCTATGCCACGCGACCCGGCGCTGATCGGCAGCGTGCAGCAGAAGTCCAATCCGTACCGCAGCGCGACGCATTCCTGGCCGCGCGAAAGTTGCTGCTCAAGTTGCTTGCCGCGCAGCTTGGCTGCCCACCAGCAGCCGTTCCTATCTGCCGAGGACCGCATGGAAAACCGCGGCTGGCATTTGGGAATACGGAATTCAGCCTGTCGCACCGCGATCGCTGGTGTGCCGTGGCCCTTTCGGCCGACGCTCCGGTGGGCATTGATGTCGAGCCGATTCGCACGCTGCCTGGCATGACGGAGGTGGTGGCAGAGTTCTTCCCATTGGCCGCCCGCGCCGCCTTCGCTTCCGCACCGCCTGAGGAGCAGGAAATCGTGTTTTTTCGTTGGTGGACGCGCATCGAGGCCGCAGTAAAGGTCTCCGGAAGGGGGCTGGATGCGGCCCTTTCCTGCTTCAACGACGTTACATGCCAATCGTTCGAGGCGGTCCCCGGCCTGGCGGTCGCTGTCGCGGCCGAGGGCGAAGGTCCTCTCATCGTCGATTGGCAGGTTGATCGTAATTTAAGTTGGCTGGAACCTGAACCGCGGCGTCTTTACGTAGCCTCCTCACGGCTTGTGTGTCAAAAGACCGGGTAGTCCATTTCGAAAACGTTGTTCCAGCGACAGGCCGAAGGTGTACCAACTATAACTGGCCGGTGGGCCCGACGCTAAGAAAAGACTTTGGCTTTGCCGTGGACTTGTCAAGAACCGAGAAGCCGCGTCATGCGCCAAAGATGGATGGCTTGAACGATCAGTTGCAGCGAGAGAGCGGCCGCAACTACTAAAGGAAGGCCATGCCGTCCGAGACCCAACGCAAACACAAAACAGAAGAGCGCGAAGCTGTTGAGTGCCGAAAGGAAGCCTTGAAAGTAAGAGACGACCGCGTCGGGTCCGCTCTCCACATGGGTAAAGGCCGCGATGATCGCAGTCGCGATCGGAAATGGAGTGAGAAACCCGGTCAGGCTGGGTCCCAGCCAATCCGCCAGCGACGTCAGCCCAAAGACGAGAAAGGCCGCTGCGAGCATGCGCATGAGCAGATCTCTCGACGCATTTCCGGCTGTACCAGATATGGGTTTGCGCGAGGGAAGGGCCCTTTCCGCGATCGCGAAACTCGCCAAAGCGAGCGCGAGGCTGATGATCAAGTTCGGCTGGACCTGATAGAGGACGAACGTTACTCCCGCAAACGCCAGCCAGCCGAGAGTGATGCTCACCGGCCACGTCACGCGACGGCAACTCCGCGCATAAGCCACGGAATGGGCCGCAACTGCGACCAGACCGGCCAGCGTCGTTTGAGCAGCCCGGGCCGCAAACCCGTTTCCTTGCTCGATGGCGTAGAAGCAAAGCGTTGGGCCGGCCACAACAGGAAGAGCCGTTAACCATCCACCAATTCGAGGACCCCATCGCCGGCCTGCTATCGTGACACCAGCGACCAGAGCTGGCACTAATACGATTTTCAGAAGCAGAAACATTGAGTGTCCAACGCGATGCGATCAGCCGGCCGGTATTCTCGCTTCTTCGAAGCACTGCAAGCGTTGGCTATAGCTGACGAAATCTTCAATGACATGGCTTGCTCCGAGCTCGTCTCACAGCCTCCTCAAGTCCACTCAACCATGTTTCACGGACACCACCATGGATTGGTCCACCACGGCGAAGGGTCGTATTGTCCTCCAGCTCCCGTGTATTCGAATGCGGAATTCCAGCGAGTAAGTCCGCCGATCTCAGTTTCGCGGAAACCATCAAAGCAACCAAAACTGGAGGTCACCTCAAATTTCACCTGAACGCGATCACGAGCGAGACGTTGCAGATGGTTCGCCAGATCGCTTGAGAATATTCCAACGTGATGCTCTGGGAAATCAACAAACTCCAACACGATATGCGGAGCCCTGTAGTCGTTCTGATCACCTTTATTCACCCATGTCATCCAAAAGGCCTGCTCGGTCTGTCGACCGACGAAGGTTCTCCACACAGCCGAAACCGATGCGAGGTACAAAACCGAAACGCCAGCCAGCGCAAGATAACGGTGACGTAATCGGTTCCACTCCGGTTTCGTGATGAGGATTGTTAACCCTAATCCGGCTGCCCAAACGATCGGAAGCACCAAACCCAGCCGCAGATAAAAAATCGCGGCGTACGGGAGAGGAACCACAAAGGAAACTTTGACTACGACGATCAAAACCTGTTTCATGGACGAATCGAGTTGGAGGACGCTTGGCTCACCGGGCTACCGAAACGCCACGGCGTAGCGCGACGACTTTTCGAAACATGGCTCTCTCCATCGTGTAGCCCTGTACGGCCGGCCGGCATAAGGATTCCGCGACGTCACGGGCAAATATTACGCGACAATCCATAACTTTTGGATGCACGAAAATGCCTCCACGGTATAGTGGCGGGCCGTCTGATGAAGCGGTCGAAGGAGCAAAGTCTTATGCGCTATATGATTGTTTGGCTTTTGGGTCTGATTATAGTTGCGCCAGTGCTGCTGGCAGCCGATACCGAAGAACAGGAACGGCTCGCGAATAGCGCTGAGGCAATGGAAGAAATCCTGAAGATTCCTGACGGACTGCCGAAGGAGCTGCTGAACAAGGCCGAGTGTGTGGTGGTTATGCCGTCCGTGAAGAAATTTGCTTTCGGCATTGGCGGTAGTTATGGGCGAGGGGCTCTGGTCTGCCGGACAGGAAATAACTTCACAGGTCCTTGGGGTGCGCCAGCAATGTATCGGCTGGAGGGAGCCAGCATCGGCTTCCAACTCGGAGGCCAGGCAACCGATTTCCTCCTCCTGGTCATGAACCCCAAGGGGATAGAGTCGTTGCTGCGGAGCAAAGTAAAGCTGGGCGCCGATGCCGCGGTCGCGGCGGGGCCCAAGGGACGTGCGGCCATGGCTGCCACTGACGCCTACATGCGCGCTGAAATCCTCACCTATTCCCGTTCGCGCGGCCTCTTTGCCGGTGTCTCGCTGGAAGGCTCCACGCTGCGCCAGGACAACAAAGCCAATGAAAACCTTTATGGACAGAAAATCCCGGCCCGGGACATCGTGAGGGGCGGCAAGGGGGCGGGAGGTCAGCGTCTGGTCAGTGTGTTGCAAAAAGCGTCGCCGAACAATGGGTCTGAACCCTCTTCGTTGAATAAATAGTCGCGCGTGTTGCAAGCGACGCGGATCGAAAATATCAGGCGATGCGAACGCGGGCTAAAGCCCGCGACTACATGCTTAGCCGAAACGTAGTCGCAATTATGTAGTCGCGGGCTTTAGCCCGCGTTTGTACTCATCTTCAACCTGCTCAGGAAAAACAAACTCGCGGCGTAAGCTTACAACTGCTTCACGATTTCCTCCAAACGGCGCGCGGCTTCTTCGTAACTCATGGGGGCGGGGAACTCCAGAGGGCGGCCAATTGCGACGTGGACAGGGCCGCGCCGGGGCCAGGAGTCGTGGACGGAATAGATTTCGTACAAGCCGGAGAGGCGGATGGGCACGATAGGAACACGAAGGCGAATGGCCATCATGCCTATTCCGGGGCGGAATGAGTGGATTTTTCCGTTAGTCGTGCGATGACCTTCAGGGAAAACAACAGGGCAATAACCGCGGCTGACCAGATCGCCTGTGTACTTGAGCGCGCGTCTGGCGCCGGACATTTGCTGTGGCAACGGGTACGCATTGAAAATCGCGCAAGCCAGGAAGTACGCGAAGCCCGCGCTTATAACTTCCCTCCAGGAGGATCGCTGCGGTTCGAAATAGGCACGGAAGTGATCCTTCATCATTGCGGGTGCGAGCCGTTGGCGCCAACCGAACGGGAGTGCCGTGTAAATCGCCGGGACATCGAGATAGCTCGTGTGGTTGGCGGCGAAGATGACAGGCGGCTCGAGACCAGAGAGATTTTCCAAACCCGTCACCGTGAGGGTAAGCAAGTTTCGAAACAGCGGTAAAACGACAGCGTGCTGGAACGCCCCGCGGAACCCGCGCACAGGCGCCGAACGAGCCCACTCCGAAAGCGGAGCTTCTCGACCAGCCGCGGCCGCCGCGATCTGCGGCTGACGCAGCCATTCTTCGAGCTCGCGGCCGGATGCAAGTTTTGAGAAGGCCTCTTCATCCAACTCCACCTGGTACTGATCTTCAAGTTGAGAAAGCAGCTCTACCCGCTCGAGAGACGACATGGCGCCTAAATCCACTTCGGAGCGCTGCGTCTTCTCCGGTGGCGTCCCGAGTTGACGCGCCACCTCATGTCTCTTTACTTTGAAAGTGGAGGGAGTGCGTGGGAAATCATCGGCCGGCCAGATGGACCAGCCGCGAATTCGCTGATGTGTTTCGAGGCGCTCATTGGCGCGGCGAATCAGGGCTTGAACATCGGTTGACGGATCTTTCAGGATGAGGACGGCGTGGACCTGCTCGCCGCCATCTCTTCGAACGCCGACTACCGCGCTTCCCCGAATTTCCGGGAATTGATGGAGCACTCCTTCGACGTCCTCGGGGTGGACGTTCAATCCTTCAGGCGTGACGATCATGTCCTTCTTGCGGCCTCGGTAGTAGAGGCGGCGTTCGGCATCGATCTCACCGAGGTCGCCTGTGTGAAGCCAACCGCCATCCGTCGTTGTCACACTTTCGCCGCGGACCAGAATCTCGCCGTCCGGCGCGATCATCACGTCCTGGCCTTCGACCACTTTGCCGAGAGATCCCCGCCGCGTATTGAAGGGATGATTCACGGCCACGACCGGGCTGGCTTCAGTCAAGCCGTAGCCCTGGATTACCAGGAAACCGAGGCGGGACCAGAAGTCTTCCAGGTCGGGATCAACTCGGGCACCGCCGGCGACGAACGCCCAAAATTTCCAGCCGAAGCGGGAGTGGATACGGCGGTAGCGCCACCAGCGGCGGGCTACTCCGATCCAGCCATACCCATGCGTCGCTCCATCACGTGCGGGACGGAACTGGCGCTCGACCTCATTCTTCAGGTTTTCGAGGATGCGCGGAACGGAAACAATGACGGAAATACGGTCTGAGTGCACCATCTGAATCAGCCGGCCCGGGTGAGTCTCGGTAGTGAAGGCGACGGAGCCTCCAAGCAAAACAGGAATAAACAAGCCTTGCGATTGTCCGAACATGTGACTTAGCGGAAGAAGGTCGAGAATGCGGACCGGCTGAAATGGTCGAGCCCACCTTTTGTATTTCGCGATCTCCCTGGCGAATGGACGCAGGTTGGCGCAAATGTTCCGATGACGGTGCACGACGCCCTTCGGTTCGCCCGTCGTTCCCGATGTATAGACGATTTCGACGACGTCGTCCGGGGCGATCGTGCTGGGTTCGAAGAGTCCCGAAGGCGGGAGACTTCCCAGCAGATCCAGCATGGCAGAATCGATGACAAGTTTCGGTTTCGATTCTGCCTGAATGCGACCAACCAGATCCGCCGAGAATCGATAATCCACGGGCACTGCCTGAATTCCGCGAGCCACGCATGCCCAGAACACAGCGACCCATTCCAGACGATTCTCCGCCCAGATCAATACCCGATCGCCTTTGCCGGCTCCGCGCTGATCGAGGTACGCCACGATCGCCGCGATCAAGTGATGCAGTTCGGAGTAAGTCGCGACCCACGTTCGCAGTCCATTGGACGACCGGACTGCTTCGCTGTTGCCGAGCCGCGCGATTTCGGGTAGAAATTCAAGAAGGGTCTGCATGTGCGAAGACTATTCTTCTCATGTTCTTTCTCAAAGCTCGTCTATTTCCTCGAGGGTTTCTTTAATTCAAGCCAACAGGAGCCGTAAAAGTATGCTTGTGAGAACTTCGAGAATTTCCACCATTTTAGCGCTGACTCTAGCGCTTGCGCTTTCCGCGCACGCAGACAGCCGCACTCAGCTAAAGCCGGGTTGGAATCTTTTTTCTCCTGAGCAGGACGTTGAGATGGGCAGAGAAGTTGCGAAGCAGGCGGAGAGAGAATTGTCGATTCTCAATGACCGGCAGGCGACCACATACATCGATGCCCTCGGAAAGCAATTGGCTGCTCACGCACCGGGAGGCGAGAAATATCCGTTTCAGTTCAAGATCGTCAATGACAAGGCCATTAATGCGTTCGCGTTGCCCGGCGGATTCGTTTACATCAATCGGGGCGCAATCGAAACTGCGGACAATGAGGCACAAATTGCCGGCGTGATGGCTCATGAGATCGGACACGTTGTTCTGCGGCATGGGACCAATCAGGTATCCAAGGCTTACCTCGCGCAAGCTCCGCTTTCGATCCTGGGCGGAGTTCTTGGCAGCAATTCTGTCGGCTCCGTCCTGGCACAACTCGGAGTCGGATTCGCTGCCAACTCGATCTTCCTGAAATATTCGCGTGATGCCGAACGGCAAGCGGATCTGATGGGCACGCAGACCCTCTACGATACGGGCTACGACCCAAAGGCAATGGTCCAATTCTTCGAAAAAATCCAGGCGGAGAGCAAAGGACGCGCCAGCGAATTTTTCAGCGACCATCCGAATCCTGAAAATCGCATCTCCTCGGTGCAGCATGAAATCGAAAAACTTGGCGGGATGCCTCCGCGCGCTCGTTCGGATTCGCCGGATTTCCACGAGATCAAAAGCAAATTGGCGGGAATGCCGGCTCCGCCGAAGGCAGGTACGAAAGCGGCGACGAACGGCCGTCCGTCCGACAACCGGAACGGGAAACCGGATCTTCCCTCGACCCGCTACACCACTTATAACGGCCGTGATCTGCAGTTCAGGTATCCCGACAACTGGCATCAATACGGTCAGGGAAGCGCCATGACGCTCGCGCCTGACGGCGGCATCATCAACAACGGTGCGCTTGCCTATGGAATGATGATCGCGACGTTCGAACCGCACTATGACCGGCAAGGGCAGATCTCCTTGGAAGAAGCTACCGATCAACTTGTGGACGAGCTGCGCCGATCGAATCCGAACATGCGGGTCATGCGCAGCCATGAGCGGACCCGAGTCGGCCGTGAACGTGGTCTTTCCACCGAGCTTTCGAATGATTCACCGGCAGGCGGCCGCGAAACCGATTGGATTGTGACCGTCCTGCGGCCCGACGGCATGCTGTACTACTTCGTTGGGGTCGCGCCGAATCGTGAATTCAGCAGTTACAATCGTGCTTTCGAAGACATTATCGACAGCGTCAGAATCAAGTAGCCGGATGAGGTCTAGCCGCGGATTGCGCGAACGACGCGAATGGGCCGCTGCGATTGCCGTGACTCCCAACGGCAGGAATTGTGTGTGGCCCATTCGCGTCATTCGCGCAATTCGCGGCTAAGAATTTGCCCGCCAAAATCCTTTTGTGTGAATTTCGTGCCGTTTGTGCCTAAAATGCCTCCGACAACCCGTAACCCCAGAACCATTTATTCCGGAGGGATTTTTATGGAATGGAGAGAACTGGAGAAAATGACCGTCCTCAAACTGCGGGAAGAAGCCCTGAAGTTTCCGGAGATCGAGGCCGTTCACGGAAAGAACAAAGAACAATTGATGGACGAATTGGCCCGTATTTTGGGGATTGAAAAACCCCATATGCGGTTCGCAGAAAAGGTCGTCCACACGAAATCTGATCTAAAGCACAAAATCCAGGAGCTGAAGGCGGAACGTGAGAGGCTGCTTCAAGCGCACGATCACAAGAAGCTCCACGAGGTGCGCCGCCAGATGCACGAACTGAAGCATACGATTCGCAGGATCGAGGCGAAAGCCGCCCACGGATAGAATTCCCCTCCTTTGCAAGGAGGGGAATTCTGTGTCCACCATGCCCAGCGAGACTCTCCACATCACGGTATACCGCCACTCGGTCTTTTATAGCCCGCTGATCGCGACTATTGCTGCGGGGTTCCTGAAGGAGGAAGGTCTCGACGCAACCTACTTTCCGAAACCGAGAGAACGCAATCAATACGAAATGTTTCGGCAGGGGGAAATCGACATCATGCAGGCGGCGGTCTCCACAAGCTGGGATCCGCTATCCAAGGGCATTCGCGATATCCCGTTACATTTCGCTCAGATCAATCAGCGAGACGGCTTCTTCATTGCAGGCCGTCCAACCGGGAGGCCTTTCGAGTGGAAACAGCTGGAGGGCACCAGGTTTCTGGCCGATCACGCCCAGCAGCCGTTTGCGATGTTGAAGTACGGGTTGCATCTCAAGCGTGTGGATTGGAATCGTGTTCAGATGATCAATGCCGGTTCGCCTGAGGAAATGGATGCGGCGTTTCGCGCGGGGACAGGTGATTTCGTCCACTTGCAGGGTCCGGCCCCACAGCAGTTGGAAAAGGATGGCATCGGCAAGATTGTAGCTGCGCTCGGAGAAGTTATTCCTCCCGTCGCATTCAGCAGTCTGATGGCAATGCGCGATTTTCTGGATACCGCGGCGGCGAAGGCCTTCATGCGCGCGTATCGCCGCGCTCTTCGCTTTGTCATTGAATCGCCGGCCGACAGAGTCGCGGAAGTGGAGGCCGACTTTTTCCCCGGCGTTTCAATAGATGTGCTGGCCGCCTCCATCTCTCGATATCAGAAGCTGGGCTGCTGGCGTTTGGATCCCGCGATCACACGCGAACAATACGAAGTCGCTCTTGATGTCTTTCTGCATGCGGGCGTATTCAAGGAACGATTTCCGTTTGAGGACGTGGTTGTTCCTCCACCGGCTTGATCTTCTGTTCATCCTGCCGTAGGCTGCTGTTCACGCTCAAAGGGAGGTTTTTATGTATGCGATGCTCTTGGCGCTTTTGATGCTGTTGTCTGGGTGTTCGGCAGCGACGCCCACCGGACCGGAAGCAGCGCGGGCACTAATTGATGAGTCGGCGGCGGCGATGGGCGGATGGACAGCACTGGACGCGGTGAAATCGCAAGAGATTCTCACGGGTGGCGGGGATTGGGAACCGATGCAGGCCGTCGAGCCCACTGGCGAGGCCAGAGCGATCAACACGTTTGGCCAGAGCCTCGTCGCTGATTTTCAAAAGAACCGGTATCGGCTCACGTTTGATGCGATCCGGGTATATCCCAACCGTTCGCCAGTGAAGTTCGCGGAAGTCATCGATGGGGATGCCGGTATGCTGGAGTCGCTGGAGGCGAACGGCAAGGTTGTACGCGAACGCCTGCATCCGAGCCGTCTGGCTGCGCGCCTGCGCGATTTGCGCCGCTTGCCGATCCGTCTTCTCCATACGGCGAAAAGCGCTCCCGAATTGACGCGGCTGGAAGACAAAGCCGACGGCAAGACCACGCTTCACATTCTTCATTACAAGGACGGGAACCAGCCCGTCGAATTGCAACTGGACAGCTTCAACAAGCTGCCCATGCGAGTCATCTATACCGAGGACGATCCCATCTATGGCGATACGCTGAACGAGCTTGCATTTCAGGACTGGAGAGACTACGACGGCATTCGGCTGCCCCAGGCTCAGGCGGTTTTTCTGAATGGGAACAAAATTCGTGAAGAACGCGTACGTACGCTCATCCAGAACCCGAAGTTCGACGAGACGGGTATGACGATTCCTGATGAAGTCCGCTCTCAACCCGAAAACGGCGAGCGCATCGTTTCGCAGTGGCCGCTTCGCCGGGTCGTCATGGGAGTGGGCTACGAGGACTTCGGCCGCGAGCAAAAGGTCGAATTTGTTGAAGTCGCTAAGGGCGTGTATCACGTCAAGGGCAGCAGCCATCACAGTATGGCGATCGAGATGAAGGACCACCTCATCGTTGTCGAAGCCCCACTCTACGAAGAACGATCGGCCGCGGTCATGAAAGCGCTCGAAGAGAAGTTTCCGGGCAAACCCATCAAGTATGTTGTCGTGACCCACTTCCACATCGATCATTCGGGAGGCATCCGCGCCTACGCCGCTAAGGGCGCCACCATTGTGGCCCACGAATCCATCGTGCCCTTTCTGAAGACTGTTCTGTCGCGGCCGAAGACCATACGGCCGGATTCGCTCGCGAAGGCCGGCAACGTCACGTCCAATATCGAAGGTGTAAGTGATATGAAATCACTTACCGACGGCGAACGCACCGTCGAACTGCGACAGATCTCCAATCCGCATTCGACAGCCATGCTCGTCGCGTATCTGCCGGCAGAGAAAGTTCTGTTTGTGAGTGATCTTTTCACGCCGGGCACGCCGGTTGATGCTACCAATACCAGCGGCATTGCCAATGCGAATGCGCTGTATACGGCGCTGACCGGTGCGAAGCTTCCGGTGGACCGCATCGTTGGCGGTCACGGGGATATCGCACGCTTCCAAGAGTTGGAAAAGGTCAGCGCGCTAGCAGCAAAAGCGGGATCATGATTGAGGCTCGGAGGGCCGTTAGAATGTAACCACGCCCGCAAGGGCATCTGGAGTTTAAATCGCAATGGGAAAATCTTTCGCCCGTGGCGGGGCTATATTCCGACGGCCCTCCGGGCCTCAATAAGGAGTTTAAATGGCAAAGGTTCTACTCGGCATCGTCGGCGCGATTGTACTGGTTGCGATCGTGCTCGGCCTCACGGTCAGCGGCACCTACAATTCTCTGGTGCGGCTGGACCAGGGGACACAGGCACAGTGGGCCCAGGTTGAGAACGTTTACCAGCGCCGTGCCGATCTGGTGCCGAATCTTGTAGCGACCGTGAAGGGTGCTGCCAATTTTGAAAAGGAAACGCTAACGGCGGTTACCGAAGCTCGCGCGCGGGTTGGGCAAGTCACATCGGGAGCGATCGGAAACATTGCGCGGGACCCCCAAGCATTCGCGCGATTTCAGCAGGCACAGGACGGGCTTTCGTCCGCGCTGTCGCGCTTGATGGTCGTTTCCGAAAGGTATCCCGAATTGAAAGCGACTGCGGGCTTTCGTGACCTTCAAGCGCAGCTTGAAGGAACAGAGAATCGGATATCCGTGGAACGGATGCGTTTCAACGAGGCGGCGCAAGCCTTCAACACCAAACGTCAAAGCTTCCCCACAGTTGTGATCGCGGGATTTTTCGGTGACACGTTCCAACCCAAGGCATACTTCAAAGCTCAAACCGGCGCCGAAAAACCACCCGAGGTCAAATTCTAGCGTTGAGTTTTCATCGTAGCCTCGCCCTCGCTGTTCTGCTCGCTTGGGCTTTGGCGTTCGCCATAGCCCAAACACCTATTCCTGCGGCGCCGTCCCGGTGGGTAACCGACACCGCAAATTTCATGTCCGGCCAGGCCGCACAGTCTTTGGATTCGCGGCTCCAGGCTTATGAGCGCTCGACCGGCCATCAACTCATCGTCTTTATCGGCATGACCACCGGCAACGCACCCATCGACGATTGGGCTGTACGCGCATTCGAGACATGGAAGGTGGGGCGGAAAGGCATCGATGACGGACTTGTACTGTTCATCATGTCTGCGGACCGGCGGTTGCGATTCGAGGTGGGGTACGGGCTGGAAGGCCAGGTGCCGGATGCGATCGCATCTCGGATCATCAACGAAGTCATCGTGCCGCGCATCCAGGCCGGTGACCGTGATGGCGCCGTCAACGCCGGCATGGAAGCTGTGATGGGAGTCATCGGCGGACAAAGTTTGCCCCCCGAGAGAGCGCGCCGGAATGCCAGGCCACTGACGCTGGCCGAGCTGCTTGTCTATGCGATCATCGGGTTCCTGATTCTGATCTTTTTCGTTACCCATCCGAGCCTTGCCGTCTTTCTGCTGGCCAATTTTCTTTCCAGTGGCCGCAGGGGCGATCGCGGAGACTGGGGTGGCGGTGGTTGGGGCGGTGGTGGAGGTTTCGGCGGCGGCGGCGGACGATCGGGCGGCGGAGGCGCCAGCGGATCATGGTAATGACTCGCCGGAAGCTAATTCAAATGATTGATCAGGCGAGGCTCACAGAAGCCATCCAAAAGGCCGAGCATCGCACTTCAGGTGAAATTTGCGTTTCCGTCGCTCGGCTCTTCTGGGGCAGCATCGAAAAGGCTGCGGACAAGGCTTTCCTCCGCATGGGCATGACTCGCACGAGAGACCGCAATGGCGTGCTCTTCTTTGTCGTGCCCGCCCGGCGCAAGTTCGTCGTCCTGGGCGATCGTGGGATTCATGAAAAGGTGGGACAGGAATTCTGGGATCGGGTCGTCGCCGTGGTTTCGGACAAATTCAGAGAAGGGGATTTCACGGAAGGGCTGGTTCGGGGCATTGAGGAAGTCGGCGAACAACTCGCAACGCACTTCCCCCATGAGGCCGATGATAAAAATGAGTTGTCTGACGAGATTGATTTCGGGGGAATCTGAGCCGCGAATGGCGCGAATGAGCCGCCGCCATTTATCAGCGATTGTCAGCGTCAGGAAACCGATCCGGCCCATTCGCGCCATTCGCGGCTCAGAGCTTTTGCTCCTGCCTGAGCCCATCCGCAAATCCGCTTGAAACACCGGACCGATAAAGGTAACCTACGCCCTCCGCTCTTTTGGCCGCGCATTTCGAGGCCTGGGGAGGCCTGACCACTATTGGGAGGTTGTATGAGTTTGAATGTAAAAACTCGGAAGGTTGATGGCGTAGTTGTTGTGGATATGTCGGGGAGACTGACGATCGGGGAGCCAGTGCTCCTGTTACGCGAGACCCTTCGCGTACAGGTGAACGACGGTTCTAAAAAGTTCGTCCTGAATTTGGGCGATGTGTCTTATATCGATAGCTCCGGACTGGGCGAACTGGTTTCTGCTTACACGACCGTTCGCAACAAACAGGGCGACGTGAAATTGCTGAATCTCACCGCCAAAGCCAAAGACCTGTTGCAAATGACGAAGTTGCTCACGGTCTTCGACGTGTACGATGACGAAGCTAAAGCGATCGCGGCACTAAACGCTTCGAAAACCTCCGCGTAGAGTTTTCTCGTACCAGGTTGGCGGAAGTGCGTGGGAGTCGAACCCACCGGACGCCGGTTCCCCGACGCCCCACAGGCTTTGAAGGCCAGGAGAGTCACCGGACCCTACTCACTTCCAAACTCGGTATTATAGGAAAGTAGATGACAACGAAGTACGAAATCCTCAAGAAACGCCGCGTCAACCGCGCAAAAAAGAAAGCCCGCCTCAAGCGGCGAGCTCAGGAACATTTTCAGGCCCGAAAGGGACAGCAGCCGTAAGATTTCGAATTTCGAATTGCGAAATTCGAATTTAAAAGAGGCAAGGCCCAAATAAATTCGAATTTCGCAATTCGAAATTCGAAATCGCTCCCCCGCTTTAAGCCTCATATGATCAGCCCACGCCATTACACGAAAGGCGCCGGAGGCGGTTAGTAACAGGAGGCCCTGGATTACGCCGATCATATAGATTTCAAAGAAAATCCCATTGGTCAGGACTTCAAGTCAAGACTTAACGCTACAATAGACCGGTGAATATCCAGCAGTACGAAGAAGCCTTTGAGGCTCTTAAAAACGGCGAGGTCAAAGCGGCCGTGCCTCTGCTGGAGCAGGCCGCCCGCGAAACAGGTTACGCCTCCGACGTCATTAATCACGCCTATACGCTCGCTCTCTATCGGGCTGACGAAAAACCACGGCTGGCCGACGTTTCATTTCACATCGGAAAATCGCTAGTGCAGAGTGATCCCGCCTCCGCGATGGATTACTTTCAGCGGGGAATTTTGGCAGGTTTAGATCCTCAACGCGTTCGCCAAATAGGTGAGATTTTTGAGAGTTGGGCGGCGTCCCGATCTTCCGTTCGGGTCAGCGAACCGGTGGAGCGGGTGGCACACGTCATCGGGTGTCTATCACCCGAGCACGGGCCAGCCCGACACCTCAAGATGCTTGCAGCGAGTCTGAATCACCAGGGCGTCCGGTCCACGATTTTCACCACGGAATGGGACGCGTCGTGGTTCTTCAATCCGGCTGGCGAACCACATTCACAGCCGATGGCGATCGAGGCGGATACGCATATTGCTTCTGTGGAAGGAGATTTTGTCGATCGCGCCGAGAAAATCGCTGAGGCCATTGGAGCGTCCGGCATACAGGTTGCATTTTTTCACTCGAGCCTGGCGGAACAAATAACAGCGCGCGTTGCCGCAATGCGTCCGGCGCCGATCCAGGTCAATGTGAATCACGGCGCCGAAATGGCCGCCGATTTGTTTGACGGGTTTATCCACCTGTTTCAAAACGCGATTGGACGCACGCAATTTTCGTCGCATCCGGCCGAATGGATCCCCTTGGGGTCGGACATCGAGTCTCGGCAGCAGGCGAGTGCGGCGGTCAACCGGCAGGGCCTCGGACTGGAATCGGCCAGCACTGTATCCGCGACGTTTGGGAATTTATGCCAGTTTTCCGGTAATGGTTACTTGAAGGCTCTGGCGGAGGTCTTGAAGCGTTTTCCGAAGCACTTTCACCTGTTCGCGGGAGAAGGCCATGTGAAGGCAATGCGTGGTCTGCTTCATGGGGCGGGTGTTTTACCGCGAGTCCGCTTCCTTGGTCACGTTGCGGATGTTGCCTCATTGATGGACACCGTGGACGTCTACCTCGCGCCGTTTCCACACTCGGGCGCGCACTCTATCCTTGAAGCGATGGGTGCTGGCAAACCTGTCGTCGCTATGCGTTTTCCTCCCGATTCCGTCTACAACTCCGGCGCTGAACTCGTTGGCCTCAGCGAACTCATCGCGCCGGGCGAGGCGAACTACGTTGAGATCGCCGATCGCCTCCTGCGAAATCCAGCCCTCCGCCAAAGGCAGGGTCATGCCTTACGCGATCGATTTCAAGCCGAGTTCCGCCCCGAACTCCTCGGCGAGCGGTATGTGGGATTTCTGGAGCGGCTGGTGCACCGCGGAGTGCCCGGCTAATCTCCTGGCTCGCCCTCGGCGTGCGTTCCGGCGGATTTCCACTTCCTCGCCACTACATAAAAGTGGTTCGCCAGAACGTGGGCCGTGGGAAGGCGGTTGAGCCAGACATCCAAATACTTCAGCGGGAACATCGCCCAGCCAAGGGCGCCGACGATAAGGCGGTTGAAATTGCGGTGGAGGCTGTTGCCGCCGTGGACCGGGAGAATCAACTTCAAGTAATACGTGAGAAAAGTCAGCATAGTCGTCGTTGGACCGGTACGAATACCGATCTCCACATCGTGAAATCCGGCGAACAGGCCGGCCAGTCTCTCGCGCGAAAATCGGGAATAATCGGCAGGGTAGGCATGGTATGGATGACAGAATGGAACCACGACCTGTACCTCGCCATCCGGCCTCAGCACCCGATGGATCTCCGCCACGACTCGCTCGGGATCTTCGACGTGCTCCAGCAGAGCCAGGCAAGCCACCCCGTGGCACGAATCCGACTGAAACGGCAATTTTGATGCGTTCGCCACGATGTCCACGCCTCGGACCGGTGCGACGTCGATGTTGACGAATCCGGGAAGTTCCAGACCACCTCCGCCGATCCAAAGGTTCAAGCCACGCTTTGCAACCGGCAAGGGCGGCGCCGCAGGATTGACGTAAACAGGCTCAGGCGGGTACAGCCTTCGGGCCCAATTCCTTTTCAGACGTCCGGAGTATTCAGCCTGCATATGGGAACCGGCGTCTTGGGACAGGAGAACCTGGAACCGTTGCCGGTCTTCAGCGGTCATCAGGATAGGGGCTCCCGTCGATGCGCGATCATACCTGACGCCGCACTGAGAACACCGGTAATCATCACGCACCATGGATCCCGTGCACTCCACACATTGCAGATGTTCCTGCCACTTCATCGCATCAAGACCATAGCTGTCCAAAATAGCGCAATCCCGCTGGAACTGTCCTTCTCCCTCTGGGAGAAGGTGGCCCGAAGCGGCCGGATGAGGGTGCATTTCCTGCCCTCACCCGGCGCTTCGCGCCACCCTCTCCCAAAGGGAGAGGGACATGCCCGAAACAGGTTTGCAAATAGAGAATCCCATGAAACCCGCCGCAAGAGGAACGAGGCGTCAAACCCCTCGTTGTTCGAAATGTGTTATAAATGTGGGCTATTTATGACCAAACTGTTAATCCTGTCCTCGGATACAGGGGAAGGACACAACAGCGCGGCGATCGCCATCGCATATGCAGCCAGGGCCGGCGGACTCCAGGTTACGATTCGCAGGCCACTGGAGGAATCTACCAGCGTCAATCGTTCTCTAGCCAACTTTTACAACACGCTCTTGACGCATCGACCCCAGTGGATGGGGTGGTACTTCCGTCTGATCAATACGGCGCGGCCGAACGAGCGTGAGTTTTTCTACTCGAGAGTCCGTTCTTACATCGGGCGATTCATCGAATCGGAGAAACCCGGCATCCTCTTGTCTGTTCATCCGATGCTGAACCACTTCATTCAGCGGTTTATTAAGGAGGAAAGGCTAGGAATTCCTTGCTACACGTATTTGACGGATCCGTTTCCTCCGTTCTGGCACGGCTGGATATCGCCACATATTGACCGCTATTTCGTACCGACGGACGAAGCGCTTGATGCGCTCGTGGGACGCGGGATTCCCGCCCGGCGGATCGAGCGCGTTCCAATGCCGGTAAGACCTGGGTTCGTGCCCGCCGCCATGAAGGACATCGACGGATTGCGCGAGGTGCTGAAACTCGACGGTTCCAGCAGCATCCTCATTAACGGCGGCGCGCGGGGTGGTGGACCGATATTTCAGGTTTACCGGACGATTCGGAAGTGTGCCGGCGCTGCGAACATTCTCGTCGTCTGCGGAAGAAATGGCAGGCTCCGGCGCCGCATTGAACGGCTGCAGGATGGACGGACGAGAGCGTTCGGTTTTCTGGAAGACATTCATCGATATGTTGCCGCTTCCGACCTGGTCGTGACGAAGCCTGGCGGGTTGTCCAGCTATGAGGCCCTGGCGTGTGAAGTTCCTGTTCTATTGATGGGCATGCGCGGTTTGATGCCTCAGGAGTCCGGCCTTTTCCGGGCCTCAAGCCGTTACGATTTCGGATTTGCAGCGAGAACTTTCGAAGAGCTCCGGGCCATCATTCAAAAGGGCCCAGCGGAGTGGAACCTCAAGCGTCAAGCGCTCTCGAGGTTTTACAAGTCCAGTTCTGGTGTAGAACTCATCGAAAGGATTCAGCCCGAACATGTCCGAGCGTAAGACGATCTTTTTGACGGGAGCGACCGGCTTCCTAGGAAGTCATCTAACCGCTCGGTTGCTTGAACAGAGAAACCATCTCAATGTACTGGCTCGCGGCTCCAAGAACGTCCCAGCTCGAGACCGAGTCGTGGCGGTGCTGCGTGACGTCGGCGTGAACCATTTCGAAAATCTCGATGTCTTCGAAGGCGATATCTCGGTGCCGGGGTTAGGTCTGAGCGAAAGTGCAACTCATCGTGTGCTTTTCTCGACGGATGAAGTGTGGCATTGCGCCGCTTCCTTATCATTCCAGGAGGAGGATCGAGAAGAGATCTTTCGGATGAACGTTGGCGGGACGCGCCATGTTCTGGAACTGGTGAAGCGCACTCCCACACGGCGTCTTCATCACGTCAGCACAGCCTACATCGCGGGGAGTCGCTCCGATCTCGCGTTGGAAACCGAGATTGACGTCGGTCAGGGCTTCAGAAATCCTTACGAAGAATCGAAATGTCAGGCCGAATTGATGGTTGCAGATGCCGAGCGCCATGGCGCGATAGCGGCTTCCGTGTATCGGCCCAGCATCGTGATTGGGGATTCGAAGTCAGGCCGAGTGACGCACTTTCACGGCGTCTATGCCTTCATCCGTGGCCTGTGGACGGCATTGGAGCGGCTTCGCCGCCGGATGCCGGACGGCGGATTCATCAAACTGCCGCTGCGTGTGCTTGGAGCCGAAACGCAGACGTTAAATTTTGTGCCGATCGACTACGTGGTCGACGGCATGGTCGAGATCGCGAAAAATCCGAACAGCCTCGGCGGGACGTATCATCTTGCGAATCCCATCCCAACCGAAAACCGGCTCTGGCTGCCTCACATTTGCCGGGTTCTGCGTGTTGAAGGAATCCAGCTCGTCGGTGAGAACTCCTTCTTGAAAACTCCCATGACCAAGCTCGAAGCTCTTTTTCAGAAACAAATGGCTTTCTATTACCAATATCTGCAGGGTGAACCTCGCTTCGATTGCCGCCGCGCTCTGGATGCCCTGAAAAACACCAGCATCGAGTGCCCGCGCGTTACTGTGGATTTCATAGACAAGATGGCGGGCTGGTACGTGGATTTCCTGAATAACAGGCCGCAGATGACTTAGATCACGCAGATCGGATTCCTGTAGTTCTTGTAATCCGCGGCGCTCAAGCTTCACGAACCGCTCGTCTGACCCACCGACCCACGGATGATTTCCACGATGGACGCCATGCTGAAGTGGTTAATGATGGACAGCCTTGTCGATTCGGCAACTTGTTGGCGAAGAAAGAGTTTTTTGCACGTGCACGTTTTGGCTTGTGGAATGCTTGGCAAGAGCCGGGCGGCTGGTGGTAGCCCGATTCACTTTCGAGAAGATGCTGGGTTATGCGAATCACTTGAAGGTCTGCACGGCGAGGCCCTTGGAAATTTTCCATAAGCGTGCACCCACTCGGGTCTGATCAATCCGGCCACTCACTTGGATAGCGGCATCGAAAAACGGCGCTCCAATCCGGCGAGAAAGCAGCGTGATATGATTTGAGTAGATGCGCAAAATCGCTGTGGTGGACGACAACGCGGACAACCGTCTGATCATCCGCACCATACTCGAGGATCAGTACGAAATCGTGGAATTCTCGGCTGGTATGGAAGCCATCGAAGGATTCAGGAAGAACAGACCCGATGTGGTCATCCTCGATATCTCGCTGCCCGAAATGGATGGCACGGAAATCCTTAGGCGCATTCGCGAAGATACTCAACTGTACGATCTTCCGGTCATTGCGCTGACTGCCCACGCTATGGTCGGCGATCGCGAAAAGTACCTTTCCGCCGGCTTTAACGACTACGTTCCCAAGCCCATCCTCGACATGAATGTGTTGTTTTCCACAATCCGCCGCTGGGCTCCGCAGTAAACCCTTTCAAAACTAAATTGGCTATCCGCTTGCAACGCTCGCCAACATGGGTCTACGTCCTACCCGAATTCTTCTGATTGAAGATCGGGAGTCCGACTACTTCTTGACAAGAAGAATGCTTTCGACGATCGAAGGGCAAGCCTTCGACCTGGAATGGGCGTCTTCATACGGGGCAGGACTCCAGGCCATCCACCGTGCGGCGCACGAGGTTTGTTTGCTCGACTGCAAAATCGACGATAGCGACGGTCTTGAGCTTCTGAGAGAGTCCCAGGAGTCGGGATGCAAAGCGCCCGTCATCATTCTTACCGGAATGGGAGACTACCGCCTGGATCTGGAGGCCATGGAAATGGGCGCCGCGGATTTTCTTGTTAAGGACCAACTCACGGCAACGCTGTTGGAACGGTCGATCCGATACGCGATCGCTCAAGCACGAACGCTTGAGGAATTGCGTCGGCAGCAAGACGAGATTCGAGTGTCGGAGCTTCGTTTTCGTTCTGTTGTGCAATCTGCGAGCGACGCTATTGTTCAGACCGACGAAAACGCGCGGATCGTTTTCTGGAACAAGGCCGCCGAAGTGATTTTCGGCTACCGCGAGGAGGAAGTGCTCGGCTTCCCTCTGGAACTGCTGATGCCGGAGTGGCGCCGCCCGGACCTCCGTCTGGGATTCGAACGATTTCGCACAGGGGGAAAATCGCAACTTGTCGGTAAAACGATCGAGCTCGAAGGCCTTCGAAAGGATGGATCGGATTTTCCGCTGGAACTGTCGCTGGCATCCTGGACGACGAGCGAAGGGACATCCTTCACCGCCATCATCCGCGACATCACCGAAAGAAAGCGCGGCGACGAGATGCGCTGTGCGAAGGAAACCGCTGAAAAGGCCAACCGCACCACCAGCAGCTTCGTGGCAATAGTAAGTCATGAGCTTCGCACGCCGCTGCATGCCATCATTGGCTTCACGAACATTCTTCTACAGAACGGCAGTCTAGACACCCGCGACCTCGACTTCCTCGAGCGCATCTTGCGCAACGCCGAGAATCAACTCCGGCTAATCGACAGCGTTTTGGACCTGGGGAAAGTTGAGGTCGGGATGGATGTGGAGTTGGCTTTCGTGTCCCTCGAAACCATCGTAAACGAAGTTGTGAAGCAGTTCGAAGGAGGACGTCGAAATCCGGACGTTCAAATCGTGCTGTGCGTTTCCCCATCGATGCCGGTGGTTTTAACCGACCCTGCGAAGTTGAAACAAGTGCTCATTAACCTGATCGACAATGCCCTGAAGTTCACCGAGCGCGGCAGCGTGACGGTCAATGTCGTGACATCATCGGTGGATTCCACGCCGGTGCGCATCGACGTTATCGATACAGGGCCCGGTATACCTGCGGCTCGCCTCGAGGAAATCTTCGAGCCTTTCCCGCGGCTCGAAACGGAGGTTACCCCGGTGGGGGCCGGTTCGGGCTTAGGCTTGTCCATCAGCCGTAATCTGTGCAGGCTTCTCGGATATCGCCTTCAGGTGCGAAGCCGGCCGGGCCGTGGTTCCACGTTTAGTATCCTGATGCCGGCCAGCGTGAGAACAGTGCCCTCCACCGCCGAGCGTGCCGGCCCGGTGCAAGGGGAGCGGGACTGCAAACGCGGGTAATGCGAGTTGGATTCCCCGCCTGGAACAGGAGGGGTGGCTGTGTCTTAAGAAAAAGAAAAGTGGAGGGGAGGTAACTATGAGTAAAAGATCCATTCTTGTGGTTGACGACGATCAGAGTGTCCGCAGTTACCTGTCGGATTTCCTGAGCTCGTGCGGATACAGCGTCGAATGTGCCGAATCTGGAGATCAAGCTGTGGCGCGCCTCTCGGCGGGTGTTGCGCCTTCACTGGTCATTCTAGACATCGTCATGCCGGGAATGAACGGTCTTGGCGTGCTGGAGAACGTGAAAAAGATCAATTCGTCAATTCCGGTCATCATCCTATCCGCAGTCGGCCAAACCAAGACCGTCGTGGACGCGATGAAGATGGGCGCGGCCGATTTTCTGGTAAAGCCTTTCGAAGAGCAGGAGCTCGAGCTCGCCATCGAGAACGTAGCGGAGAAGCAGAAGCTCAGAGAGGAAGTCAAGACACTCAAACGCCGCCTGGATCAGTACAGCGAACAAGGCGACGTCGTGTCGACCAATCCGAAAGTCTTGCGCCTCAAAGAAATTGCGATGCACGTGGCGGACACCGATGTTCCCGTATTGATTACTGGCGAATCGGGAGTAGGTAAAGAAGTCTTAGCCCGATTCATCCACATGAATTCTTCCCGCCACGACAAACCGTTCTTGAAAGTGAATTGCGCTGCGTTGCCGGACGAACTGCTCGAATCCGAGCTCTTCGGTTACGAACGTGGAGCATTCACCGGCGCGTTGAACGATAAGCCCGGAAAATTTGAGCTTGCCGGCAAAGGCACGCTGCTGCTGGACGCAATCGGCGAAATGACTCCTCACCTTCAGGCCAAGTTGCTTCAGGTTCTTCAAGATTCCGAATACTCCCGCCTCGGAGGTAAGCACCAGGTGCGCGTGGACGCGCACGTTCTCGCCTCAACAGATATCAACCTCGAAGAAGCCGTCGCCAAAGGCACGTTTCGGGAGGACCTGTACTTCCGTCTCAATGTCATCCGCCTGGATATCCCGCCGCTGCGCGAGCGGCGCGAAGATATTCCTGTCCTCTGCAATTATCTGCTTTGCCGATATCGAGAGCGTTATAAGAGCGACGTCGCCGAGATGTCGCCGGAGCTTCTCGATTCCTTTCTCCGCTACGATTGGCCTGGCAACGTCCGCCAGCTCGAGAATGCCATCAAACGCTACCTGATCCTAGCGGATGTGAACATGACCCTCTCCGAGCTGAAAGAGCACTCCCCCGATGGCTCTGAGGTTCCGATGAAAGCGAAAGAGGACAGGGTGTCATTGAAAGGCGTCGGAACACGAGCGGCCGAACAGGCCGAGAAAGAACTGGTCTTGCGGGTTCTCGAAGAGACAAGCTGGAATCGGAAGCAGGCCGCGCGCCGGCTGAACATCTGCTACAAAGCGCTGCTCAATAAACTCAAACGCTGGCAAATCGATAACCGGCACAGCATGGGGAACCCGCTCCAGCGTTCCTCCAATGGGCCCGACTTCCAGCCGCTGCCGTTCTAAAAAGGGGGAAATCAGGGGACATTTCGGATTGCGGATTGGGGGGACCAGCTTGAATCGGCGGGTAGTGGACTACTTCAGAGTTGAGTGTCCAATTAGCGATGATCTGGTGCGGGCATATTCCCCTCCTTGGCAAAGGAGGGGTGGCTGCGCGACCAAGAAAATTTCGCGAAGCCACCTTAGCTCGCGCAGACGGGGTGGTTCGTTCAAGCCACCGATTAATCGGTAGTTGGCCGAACCACCCCGTTCTCGATGTTTCGCCCTACCGGGCTCACGCTTCGCGCCGCGCTTTCAAAGGAACGGGGACATTTACTTGATGCGCGGCCACCCCTCCTTTGCCAAGGAGGGGAATATCCCCGCGTTTCAAAATAGCCCACTACCGATCGGCGTCTTTCCCCCAATCCGCAATCCGCAATCCGAAATGTCCCCTGAGTTCCACACTGATTTCCCCCGCAATTTTTTTGACATCCGGACGCATTTGTAATTAGCATCAGACCGATTAAATGCGAAATCGGTTTAGAGTCTGGATGCTTGTTGGCGTCTTTGACGCTCTCTTTCTAGCAGCTCTATCGGCCGCTGGTCAGACATCCGCTCCGCGGTTACCCCGTATGCCGGATGGCAAACCCAACTTGACGGGTTTGTGGCAGGCCCTCGGTACGGCATATTGGGACATTCAGGACCACATTGCCCAACCTGGACCGTTCTTCCAGCTAGGAGCGATCGGCGCGATTCCTCCGGGGCAAGGTATCGTCGAGGGCAATGAGATTCCTTACCAGCCATGGGCGGGACAGAAGAAGAAGGAGAACTTCGTAAATCGGTTAACGCTGGACCCGGAAATCAAGTGTTACATGCCAGGTGTGCCCCGAGGGACGTATATGCCCTTCCCATTTCAGATCGTTGAGTCTCCACAGAACATCGTGATCGCCTACGAGTACGCGACCGCCAACCGCGTCATCAATATGGGAAAGCCGCGGGAGGCTTCGGTGGATACGTGGATGGGGACGTCGAACGGCCACTGGGAAGGGGATGCACTCGTCGTCGACGTCACGGGGCTGAATGGGCAAAGCTGGTTGGACCGGGCCGGAAATTTCGCGAGCGAGAACGTACACATCGTCGAACGCTACACGCTCGCCGATCCCGATCATCTCAACTATGAAGCCACGATCGAGGATAAAACGGTTTTTACGCGGCCCTGGAAAATCAGCCTGCCGCTATACCGCCGCAAAGAAAAGAATGCACAGATCACAGAATTCAAGTGCGTGGAATTCGCGGAAGAGCTGATCTACGGCAATCTGCGAAAGCAGACCAAGTAAACGGAGCAGGTACAGAGAAAACAAAGATCCACAGGGCGGCTAAGAATTGAGTCATCCCTAAAAAAGGAGATTTATGAGCCGAAGACTTCTCGTAGTCATCGCGGCCGTTTTGCTGGTATCGGTCGCTGTTGCGGGCCAGACCCCAGCGCCGGCGCGCCAAACCGCACCGTCATCGCGGCAGACGACACCTGTGCCCAAGACGGCAACGAAGAGTTGGGCACCACCAAAGACAGCGTGGGGCGATCCGGATCTGCAGGGAACGTGGACGAGTGATGACTCGATCGGTGTGCCGCTTCAGCGCCCAGCTACGATTGGAGAGAGACTCGTGGCTACGGACGCTGAAATCGCCCAACGAGAAGTGAACATAACGAGGCAGTCTCAGGCCGATGAGCAAGAGTTCGCTGCCCCGAACGCTCGCGCGGGCACGGGTCCTCCGGGACACTGGGGCGAGCGGGCAAGAAGACCATCCAAGCAAACGTCGCTGATCGTGGATCCGCCGGATGGAAGAATTCCAGCCCTGACTGCGGAAGGTCAAAAGAAGCAGGCTGAGGCTGCAGCGGCCAGGATAGGTGCCGGAGTCGGAGGGCGGCCTGCCGCTTCGTGGGAAGACTTTACCTACTACATCCGTTGCATCACACGCGGTGTAACCGGCTCCATATTCCCTGTGATTTACGGCAACGGAGCTCAGATTGTGCAGTCCCCTGGCTACGTGACAATCCTCCACGAGATGGTCCACGAGGCTCGCATCATTCCCCTGGACGGGCGCCCACATGCCGGACCAAACATCCGCACGTATATGGGGGATTCGCGTGGCCATTGGGAGGGCAACACGTTAGTCATCGAAACCACCAATTTCCTCGCTGACAAAACAGGCATCGGGCTTAACGGCGGCGGCACTCCGACCAGCGACGCCCTTCGCCTAGTCGAACGGTACAGCCGCACCGATGCGAACACGATCAATTACGAAGTCACCATCGACGATCCCAAGACCTACACCAGACCCTGGAAAGTCGCCTTTCCCATCACGCAGGAACCTGGGTATTCGCTCTTTGAATACGCGTGCCATGAAGGTAATTACGCGATGGTGGATATGCTCGGTGGGGCTCGCGCGGAGGAAAAAGCCGCCGAAGAAGCCGCGAAGCAGAAGAAGTGAATTTGCCTCCGAAAAGAAGAGGAGATTGAATCTCATGCGACGGAAATCAGCAACTGTGATTGCAGGCGTTTGTCTATTTCTGGCTGCTGTGCCGGTGTGGGCGCATCACGCATTTGACGCGGAATTCGACGCGAAAAAGCCTGTCAAGTTCCGTGGAACGGTGACCAAGATGGAATGGATCAATCCTCACGCGTGGATCCACATTGACGTGAAAGGCGACGATGGCAAGGTCGTCAATTGGATGATCGAAGCCGCTGCGCCGAATGCCTTGCTCAGGCGAGGCTGGACGAAGACATCCCTTCTGGCGGGCACCGAGATCCTCGTCGAGGGCTTTCAAGCCAAGAATGGGACGAATCGAGCAAACGGGAGTCTCATCACGTTCACTGACGGGAAAAAGCTGTTTGTCGGCTCGTCCGGCGATGGCGCTCCGCCAAACAGCCCGGAGAAATGAGATGAGACGGTCATAGAAGGCAGGAAGAGCCGAACGCTGGCTAAAGCCCGTATTTGGCTCTGAATTTGCGCTTTCACAGCACATCTGGGAAAGCGGGTTTGGCTTGCCTGAAGAACAACGCCCCGAGAGCGAATATGCCGAAGCTGGCGGCGAGCACCCACGCGATCTGAACCGGATGGGGCTGAGCCAGGTGAAGCAGCGAGTTACGATAGCCGGTCACGATGATGGCCATAGGATTCAGGTTGAACAGGTATCGGATTCTTGCCGGCACGAGGTCGCCCGAGTAGAAGACTGGTGTAAACCACAACCAAAGGAACAGGAGGATCTCCAGCCCCTGAATGGTGTCGCGCACAAAGACGTGCAGCCCCGCCACAATCCAGCCGAGCCCCTGAGCGAACATCAGAAGCATCGGCATATATAAAAGGATCCAGAGCACCGAAAGATGAACGTCATAAAAAAAGCCCAGGGCCGCGATCAAAATCGCCAGTCCAATCAGATGATGAACAAGATTTGATATCGTGATGGACACTGGTAGGATTTCGGCAGGAATGATTGTTTTGGTGATCAATGGGGCGTTATCGGTGATGGCACTGCAATTCCGGATGACGGTATCCGAAAATAAGAGCCAGGGAAGAAACCCGCAGAAGAAAAAGATCGCAAAGCTGTCCGTGCCGAACTGCGGTCCCAGTCGTTGACCCAAAATGACCGTAAACACGAAGGTGTAGCTGATCAGCAGAACGACCGGACGAATCACCGACCATAAAACGCCGCCCATCGATCCGACGTAGCGTTGCTTCAGGTCTCTGACCACCAGGTTTTTCAGCAGACTTCGATTGGCTGCGAGCTTTTTCACCACAAAAATCATTTCTCCGATGGTTATACAGGACAATTTTCCCCTTTTAAAGGGTGGTCCTTAACCGCCCGAAGTGGTAATCGGTAGCCACCGCCTCACGCCGGGCCCGTAAACTCTTGCAGTCCTTACCCTTGCTTAAGCTGCAGGGTTTGTTCCATTTGGTAGATCCATTGCTCTGGAAGGAAAATTACTGCAGCGGCAGCAATCCGAGAAACGAAATGGAAGAACTCCGAGAGCGGTACGAGATCATCGAAGAGGCCGCCAGCGATGCGATCGTCACGATTGATGAAGGCGCACGAATCCTGTCGGTCAGTCGCGCAGCCGAACGGATCTTTGGCTACGGCATTCCTGAGATGTTGGGCCAACCGATCGACCTCGTCATTCCTCAGTACAAACAGCACGTGGCTGAGGCGCGGCGCGGAAAGGACGTTCCGGTGGTCGAGGTTACCGGTATCCATAAGACCGGCAAGCAGATTCAACTCGAGCTTTCAGTTGGTGAATACAACAAGCATAACAGGCATATCTACACCGCGATCGTTCGCGATATTGCGCCGCGCAAAGAAACCGACCGCCGATTGGCCGCTCAATTTGCTGTGACACGGGCTCTGGCCGAATCTTCCAGCCTTTCGGAAGCGACACCCAAGCTGCTGCAGTACGTATGCGAGGCCGTGGGTTGGGAACTGGGTGAGTTGTGGTGTGTGAATGCGGATTCGAACACATTGCACGTGGAAGGAAGCTGGCACGTGCCGTCCTACGAGGTTGACGAATTCGAGAAGGCGAGCCGCAAGACGATCCTGTTTCCCGGAATTGATCTCGTCGGCCGCGTCTTGTCCAGTGGACAGCCGGCCTGGATCGATAACGTTGTGGCCGATTCGAATTTCCCGCGCGCGCCTGTCGCCCAACGCGTCGGCTTGCATGGAGCCTTCGCCTTTCCTATTCGGATCAGTGGCCACGTGAACTGCGTGATGGCCTTTTACAACCGCCAAATCGTCCAGCCCGATGATGAACTTCTTCAGATGTTTGACGCGGTCGGACACCAGGTTGGCGACTTTATCAAGCGCACAAAGGCAGAAGAAGAACGCGACAAGTTGCTGATCTACGAACGGGTCGCGCGGTCCGAGGCGGAGACCAATGCCGAGAGGCTGGCGTTTCTCGCCGAGGCGAGCACGGTTCTGGCATCGTCGCTGGATTACCAGACGAACTTGATGAGTGTCGCCAAGCTTGCCGTGAACCGGCTGGCCGACTGGTGCGCGGTCGACGTCACGGATGAGGACAACGGTTTTCATCGCGTCGCTCTCGTTCATCGAGATCCATCCCGCATGGAATGGGCGGGGGAATTCCAGAAGAGATTCGGCAAGAATGCGTCGGCTCCTCAGGGTGTCGCCCACGTTATGCGTACGGGTAAAGCAAAAATCTACACCGACATTCCAGACTCGATGCTCTTTGCGCTGGCGCAAGACTCCGAACACTTCAGAATTTTGCAAGAGCTCGGTCTCGCTTCCGCAATGGTCGTTCCTCTTATCGCCCGCGGCCGCACGCTGGGCGCGTTTACTCTTGCGTCGGAGAATCCCGCGCGGCGATACACCGAGGACGACCTGAACTTTGCGGAAGAGCTGGCGCGCTCGGCTGCCCTTGGGATCGATAACGCCCGGTTATACAGCGAGGCGCAGGATGCGTTACGCGAAGTACAGTCCAAGACCGATGAAATCCAACGGCTGAACAGCGAACTGGAGCAGCGCGTACGAGACCGTACCGCGCAATTGGAAATGATGGTCAAGGAACTCGAGGCCTTCACGTATTCGATTTCCGATGACGTGCGGGGACCACTTCGCGCGATCGATGGGTTTTCATGTGTGCTGATGGAAGAGTATCCGAACAAAGTGGATGCGGAAGGCAGGCGGCTGCTGAACATCATCCGCGCCAACGCCCGCAGCATGAGCGAGCAGATCGACGGCCTCCTGACATTTTCCCATCTCGGCCGCCAGCCACTGGACCAAACGGCCATCAACATGGAAGACCTTGCAAAAAGCGTTTTCGGGGACGTCCAGTCTGCTCACAAGGAACACCCGGTTGTGTTGCAACTGCACGCGCTGCCGCCGGCCTTTGGCGATCGCGCGATGATCCGGCAGGTCTTGCATCACTTGATCTCAAACGCATTCAAGTTCACACGTCCGAAAGCGGATCCGGCGATCGAGATCGGTTTTGAAGACGGCGGCAATCAACAAACATACTACGTCCGGGATAATGGCGTTGGATTCGATATGGAGTACCGCAACAAACTCTTCGGCGTCTTCCAGCGCCTGCACAAGGTCGACGAATTTGAAGGAGCGGGCGTCGGTCTCGCCCTGGTGCAGCGTATCGTTCTTCGGCACGGTGGTCGTGTCTGGGCCGAAGGAACCGTTAACAAGGGAGCGGCTTTCTTCTTCACGTTGCCCAAAGCGTGAAGAACTTTCCGGCTATGGCAGAAACAGGAGATGTCGACATACTCCTGGTCGAGGATAATCCGAACGACGCGGAGCTGACGCAACGCGCGTTCAGGAAAAGCGATCTCGACGTGCGACTGACGATTGTGCGTGATGGCGCTGAAGCTCTGGACTACCTGTTTGGCGGCAAACCGCGGCCGAAAGTGGTGTTGCTGGATTTGAAACTACCGAAGATCGATGGCATCGACGTACTCCGCCGCATTCGCGCCGGCGAGCGCACGAGGACGATACCTGTGGTCGTCCTGACTTCATCCCAGGAAGAGCGCGATATCGTCGAATGCTACGAGCTCGGCGCAAATAGCTACGTCGTAAAACCCGTCGATTTCGACCGGTTTTACCGGACTGTCAGCGATATTGGAGCGTATTGGCTCGTGTTGAACAAATTACCAATCTAAACATGCGAAATTACTCATATGTCAAGTCCAGATGATGCGGAGATCCTTCTGGTCGAGGATAATCCCAACGATGTCGAACTCACGCTCAGGGCACTTCAGAAGCAAAACCTCGCAAGTAAAGTGTTCGTTGTGAAGGACGGAGCGGAGGCACTGGATTTCATCTACGCGACGGGAGTCTACGCGAATCGAAAGATCGACAATCTTCCAAAGGTAATCCTGCTGGACTTGAAGCTGCCCAAAGTCGATGGCATCGATGTTTTGCGCAAGATCAAGTCAGACCCTCGAACAAAACATGCACCTGTAGTCGTGCTGACATCGTCTCAGGAAGATCGGGATGTACTGGAGACTTATAAACTCGGCGCGAACAGTTACATTGTGAAGCCCGTGGATTTCAGCAATTTTGTGCATGCGGTTTCGGAGCTGGGGATTTACTGGGGACTCCTGAATAAAACGCCGGACTGATCTAATCCGTGGGATCTGTGTAACCGGCGGCTTTTGACCACGGCGCAAACACCGGAAGCAACATCATTCCCGGAACTGCAGCAGCGACGGTAATCAAGAAGAAGACCGGCCAACCTGTACGTTGGGCGATGGAGCCGGCCGGCGCGACGAGTACATCGCGGCCGGCAGCCAGCAAGCTGGACAACAGCGCATATTGGGTTGCCGAGAATCTCGGGTCACACAAGCTCATCAAAAAACCGACGAGCGCCGCGTTGGCGAGTCCCCAACAGAAGTTTTCGATGTTGACGGCGGCGATCATCAACGGATAATTCCGGCCGGCGTTTGCGAGCAGAAGATACGCGAAGTTGCTTGCAGCCTGGAGCACGCCGAAAATCCACAGCGAACGATAGATTCCCGCGCGGCTCACGACGAGACCGCCGCAAAGGACGCCTAGAATCGTGGCGGACAGTCCCATAGCGCCTTGAATGACGCCGATGTCGGTTTGGCTGAACCCCGTCTGCAGAAGGAAAGACGTCTTCATGTTGTCGATCATCGTATCGCCGAGACGATACAGAACGATAAATGCCAGGATCGCTATCCCGCGGGAGAGCCCGAGCCTCTTGAAGAAATCGATGAAAGGCAGCCGGACGGCCTGGCCGAGAGAAGCCGGTGGCAAATGGCGCAGGACAGGTTCTGGCGCCCATGTCGAGACCCCCAGCGTCACCAACATCAGCGTTGCAAGCAGCAGGTACACGATGGGCCATGAAAGCTGGTCGGCTAAAATGAGTGCGGCCGCGCCAGTCAAGATCAGCGCGATGCGGTAACCAAGGACAGCGACACCGGCGCCCGCGCCCAATTCATGAGAGTCGAGAATATCGGCACGATAGGCGTCAATCGTCGTGTCTTGTGTTGCGCTCAGAAAAGCGATCACGATTGCATTAATGACGACCAGCCGCAACGCTTCGCTGGGTTTTTGAAGCGACATCGCGGCGATGGCTACTGCGAGCCCAAGCTGGGTCACGAGCAACCACCCCTTACGACGGCCGAGGAAGGGAAACGAAAACCGGTCGATCAACGGGGACCACAAGAACTTGAGCGAATAGGGCAAGCCAACAAGGCTGAAGAGCCCGATAGCAGAGAGATTCACGCCGGCCACGGTCATCCAGGCTTGAAGCGTACGGCTCGTTAGGTAAAGCGGCAGCCCCGATGAGAAACCCAACAGCAGTAATGCTGCCATCTTCCGGCTCTTAAACACTTCGAGCATCGGCATTACTCTAGCGGCCCTCCACGGCTGCCGGCAATCGCGAAATCAAGCGCAAGGCCCATTATGTGAGCCAGCCGATGCTATGAAGTAGTCCGTTCGGGACTGCGATAGAAGTAGCCGCGAATGACTCCAATGGCGCGCCCGGATGAAACTTGCGCGCCATTCGCGTCATTGGCGTCCATTCGCGGGCGTCAAACCCGCTAGGACACCCTCTTTTTCGGTGAGCGGGTTCCGCCGGCTTGACGGTTTTCGCCCTTCACTGGAAGTGGTCTTGCTTCGCTGACGCGTAAGTCGTTCTCTTCCATCTTTTGACCGTTGAGCGCGTCAACAGCCTCTTTAGCGTGAATGACCTCCGGCAGTTCCGCAAATCCGAAGCCGCGGGAAGCCCCGGTGTCGAGATCGCGGATCACTTGGACGGTCTCCACTTTGAAGCCATGCTGCTCAATCCACGCTTGAAGTTCATGTTCGGCAGCCTGATGAGGAAGGTTACCAATATAGAGCCTTGCCATCGTTATGTGCACCTCTAGTGGATTTCATTGGCAATTGGACTGCCATGATCTAGAACGGGCTGTGCCCCTCGTTAGTCTTTGGCGCGAGCTCCAGGACACCACCGGCCGGGATAACGAGGCCCGTGAAGCTGCTCTTGGACTCGCCATTCAGCCGCACCGTCAGCGCTGTGCCGTCCGGCGCGAAGAAATCGGCGCGCACGGTCAGCGGTCCGGTACCGGTATTGATAAGGACAAGTTCTGTTGCCCATCCACCACCCGTGGCAAAGTCCGGGACAAGGACCGCGCCGAGACCGCCAATGCCTGCCCCGTACGTTGGGACCCCAGCCGGTGTGGACAAATTAGTCACCGGGAGGACGCTGAAATTCGATCCTCTAAAGCGCAAGCCAATAATCGAGACCGGCAAGTCCGAAGTCACATTCAGCGTACCCGTGAGGTCATGCGGCACTTCCGGTTTGTCCGCGTAGAGGGCCGTCAGGAACTGCGCGGTCTGGTGTCCTGAAAGAAGTGAAAAATGTTTCGGCGTTCCAATGACGCCGCCGTCTTCGTCATGTAGTGTCATTGTCAGGTTGGCTGCCGCGTTGTTCGGATTCACAATTCCAATACCGATATTCCGCGAAAGCTTCCCGCTGGTGCTAGCGTAGACGAGCGAGTTCGTCGTGAGTGCGGAAGGCAGCAGGCCTGATTGCGCGGTTTCGTCGCCATGTTTCAGGCCCAATGTCGCGAAAACCACGAGGCCGTTGGAGCCGCCGCTGGTCGTTACGGCCAACGGAGTGACAATTGCCCACCCGATCCGGACCGGTCCGTCGCTGTCGTCGTTTCCGGGTTTGGACGGGTTCGGAGCCTCACCGGAATGACCCTGATTCCCGCCGGAATTATTCCCGGAACCATTTCCGGAATTCTCTTTTTCGGTAAACGAAAGCGTAGAAAAAAGAAGCAGACTAAGAACGACTGCCATTACCTTTGGCATATATTGACACCTCCATGTAACGACGATTCAGGCAATCATTCTTCCAGCCTCTAGGTCCTTTGTTTCCAATGGGAGTGAGTCCGGTTTCCAGCTACTTTGTTAGTTTCTCGCACAACGGCGTTGATGCTTGCATGACGTGGTTCCGGAATGGGAAGGTGAATCTCATCGCCCTGTCGTAACATATCTTTTATGAATCCCGTCTACCGCAGCACCCTGAACCGGGATGTGAAGCTCCCCGGGCCTGGCGAATTCGCGCCCGTGCGAATCGGACAGATGTGCATCTGGCCGCCGGTCGTTCTGGCGCCGATGGCCGGTGTGACCAATTATCCGTTCCGATCCGTGTGCAGCCGTTTTGGCGCAGGTCTCTATGTGAGCGAGATGATTAACGCGCGGCCGCTCGTCGACGGGCGCGACAAGACGCTCAAGCTTGCCGATTTTGGACCCGATGAATCGCCGCGCAGCCTGCAGTTGTATGGAAGCGATCCTTACTACGTTTCGGAAGCCGTCAAACGCTTGGTGAACGAAGGGCGCATCGACCACCTCGATATGAACTTCGGATGCCCGGTTCCCAAAGTCACCCGCAAGGGCGGCGGCGCTGCCATTCCGCTCAAGCCCAATCTGCTGAGGAACATTGTCCGTGCTGCCGTGAACAATTCACAAAGGATTCCGGTCACGATCAAATTCCGAATGGGCCTGAACGCAAACTATTTGACGTTCCTGACGGCAGGCCGCGTGGCCGAGGACGAAGGATGCGCTGCCGTTGGCCTGCACGCGCGCACGGCCGCGCAGCTTTACCATGGGCATGCGGAATGGAATGCAATCGCAGAACTAAAACAAGCGGTGAAGATTCCTGTGCTCGGGAATGGCGATATCTGGGAAGCCGAAGACGCCCTCCGGATGATGCGGCAAACGGGTTGTGATGGAGTGATTGTCGGACGCGGTTGTCTGGGCCGTCCCTGGCTGTTCCGCGACCTCGCGGACGTGTTCAACGGACGCGATCCCATCAACCCTCCGAATTTCGGGGAAGTCCTCGACATCATGTTTGGCCACGCCCGCAAGCTCTGCGAGTGGTTTGGAGCGCGGTTGGCCATGCACTCGTTCCGCCGTCATGCGTCGTGGTACACCAAAGGATTCCGGATGACCTCAGAAGTGCGCGGCGGTTTGATGCGGGTTGAAACGCTGGGGCAACTGGAGGAATTGTTTCGAGGCGCCGATCGATCCCAGCCCTTTCCCCCTTCGGCCATGCGCGTGGTCCGCGGTAAGGCGACAGGAGTGCAAAAAGTCGCTCTGCCCGCCGGCTTCTTAAACAATCTCGACGATGACACGCCCTCACCAGGCGCGGACAATGACGCCGGCAATGGGGGGTAATGGCGCGCCCGAAGCCCATCCGAATTAAGGTGGCGTCATTGTGCCAGTTGGTCGTTGGGTTGTTTGACAAGTACATGGGACATCGGACATGGGACATCCCAACATTTGACATTGTTCTCTGCACGCTCGAGCTTCCCCAAAATGTCAAATGTTGAGATGTCCCATGTACGATCTCAAATGCACTTGTCCAACAACCAAATCACGCATTGACGAACTGACCCAATGGTCGTTTTGCATTCGCCAATTCATTCACAGTTTTGACCACCCCGTCCGCGCCAACTTTGGTGGCCTTCGGCATCATCTTCTTGATGGCGCGGCCACCCCTCCTTTGCAAGGAGGGGAATACGTTGTGGTTCAACATTCGTCCCGGCATGGCGCTGCGGCCGCATCTAATATCGCAGTCACGTCGGAATGACCCTGTAGCGCCGAGGCGGGCATGTCTTCGGACACCGGGCCTTGGAGCGCGCGTGCGACGGCGTCCGATTTTCCTGATCCCGATGCGAGCAGAAGAATCCGGCGTGACTCCAGAATTGTGCCGATGCCCACGGTAATCGCTCGACGCGGGACTTCATCCTCGCTCACGAAATATCGTCCTGCATTCGCTCGCGTCTCACGGGCGAGGTCCACCATGCGGGTTCGCGACGCGAAACTAGATCCCGGCTCGTTAAACGCGATGTGGCCGTTGGACCCGATACCCACAACCAGCAGATCGATTCCGCCTGCCTGCTGAATCGCCTGCTCGTAACGAATGCTTTCGAGATCGGTATCAATACCGGGCGCACCGTCGGGAATGTGAATGTGTTTCATGGGAATATGGACATGATCGAAGAAGTGCAGATGCATGTAAGTGTGATAGCTGCGGGGATGGTTGGGCGCAAGCCCGATGTATTCATCGAGGTTGAATGTCTTGACGCGCGAAAAATCGAGGTTTTCACCAGAATGTTTTCGTACCAGCTCTTCATACATACCGAGAGGTGTGCTTCCTGTCGGTAGGCCGAGCGTGAGGCGGGGCTCGAAGCGCACGGCATCAGCAATGATCTCCGCGGCCTGGCAGCTCAGTGTGCGATAGTCCGGTGTTACAAGCACGCGCATTGTAGCTCATCTCCGGCTGTCAATGTGGAGCTCCCATTCTTCGAGGCTGCGTGGCCAGTCCTGTTTCAGTAGACGTGACAAGGCACGGTCCGCAAGCAGCCGGCCTTCGGTCTGGCAAGCCGGGCAGTAGTTGCATTCATTTTCGGCATAGACGATGCGCTGCACGGGTGTGGCGCAGTTCGGACATGGTTTGCCATAGCGGCCATGGACAGCCATGCCAGGACGGAACGCTGTTACTTTCGAAGGGAACGCGGAACCAGCTTCGCTCCGTTACTTTCGAAGGGAACTCGGAACCAGCTTCGCTTCGCAGTTTTTCGATCCACTCGGCGAGAGTCTCTTCGGCCGCGCCGTGCAGACGAGCGACCTCCTCGGCATTGAGCCTGGATGTGAGCTTCAACGGCGAAAGTCGCGCGCGATGCAGAATTTCATCCGAGTAAGCATTGCCGATACCGCTGAACAGCCGGGGATCGGTGAGTGCCCGCTTCAGAGTATGATTTTCACGTGTCAATGCTTCACGAAAGTCTTTCAACTCGGAATGAAGCACGTCGAGCGCCCCGCGATCGAACGACGTCAGCGTCTCTTGGCCCTGGACAAGATGCAGGGATGCGCGTTTCTTGGAGCCCGCTTCGGTCAGAAGCAACGTCCCTGAAGGGAAGTCAAAGGCGGCGAGACCAAGCCGCGCAGGGACGCGAGCGCCCTTTTCCTTCCATTGGAAGCGGCCGGCAATCATCAAATGGATGATGAGGAAAAGGCGGTCATCGAATTCCAGAACGATTTGTTTGCCCAGGCGGCGCAAGCCCCGAACTGTCAGGCCACCGATAGCGGAGATGGGCGGCGTGACGGACCTCACGACAAACGGGCTCGCCAGCCGCACGCGCTCGAGTGTTTGACCCAGGATTCGCGGTTTCAGACATTCGATGTAGAGTAGGACATCGGGCAATTCGGGCATGTTGAATTATAGTGGAGCTTTAGCTGAAGTATGACTCAATCGAGACTCCGGGCCACACTGCGCGCATTCCGCCATCGAAATTATCGGATCTTCTTTTACGGGCAACTGGTATCGCTAACCGGAACATGGATGCAGTCTATCGCGCAGTCCTGGTTGGTATACCGGTTGACGGGGTCGGCAACGCTTCTCGGGATCGTGGGCTTTGCCTCGCAATTTCCGGTCTTCGTCCTCGCGCCAGTCGGCGGCGCGGTCGCCGACAGCTACCCGCGCCGCCATGCGCTCATCGCCACTCAGACGGCTGCTATGTTGCTTGCATTTCCGCTTGCGGCACTGACCCTCACGAATCGAATTCAGGTGTGGCACCTCATTGTTTTCGCCACATTGCTAGGGGCCATTAGCGCCTTCGATGTTCCGATCCGCCAGGCATTCGTGGTGGAGATGGTCGGGCGCGACGATCTCATGAATGCTATCGCGCTCAACTCCTCAATGATGAATGGAGCGCGGATCATCGGACCTGCAGTCGCGGGTGTGCTGGTTGCGGCCGTGGGCGAGGGCTGGTGCTTCCTCCTCAACGGCGTCAGCTTCATCGCCGTCATCGTGGGACTCATCCTGATGAACGTCGGAAATCGGCCACCTGGCGAACACCGGGGCTCGAGAGTCAGCGCGATCATCGAAGGCTTCCACTTTGTCCTGCGAACCCACCCGATTCGAGATCTCTTGATCCTGCTGGGTCTGATGAGCGTGATGGGCATGCCCTACACGGTTCTCATGCCAATTTTCGCCGATGAGATTTTCAACGGCGGCGCGAAGGGTCTTGGCCTGTTGATGGGATCGTCCGGTATCGGCGCCCTGGCAGGTGCGCTACTGCTTGCAGGCAGACAGAATGTGCGCGGGCTCGGAAAATGGGTGATGCTCTCGTGCGGCGGCTTCGGCGTCAGTCTTGTCCTTTTCGCCTTATCGCGAAACTTCTGGATCTCGACGCTCCTGCTTCTGCCTGTGGGCTTCACCATGATGGTTCAGATGGCATCCTCCAATACACTCATCCAGAGCATGGTTCCGGACCAGCTGCGCGGGCGAGTGATGGCCGTTTACTCGATGATGTTTATGGGAATGTCGCCGGTCGGCGCACTGCTGGCGGGTTTGCTCGCGCACAGGCTCGGGGCTCCACTTACGGTAGCTGCCGGCGGCGTCGTTTGCGTCGCCGGTGCGCTGGTCTTCCGGTCGCGCCTGCCAAGGATTCGCACGGAAGGCCGTCAGCTCATTCTCGCGCAGACCATGGCTGCGAGTGAACCCGCGGACACCGAGGCCAGCGACGTCACTTCGTGATGGTTCGCGGTCATTGCAGATGCTGACCACCCCGTCTGCGCCAGCTTCGGATGCCTTCGGCGGCTTTTTCTTGAGGGCGCAGCCACCCCTCCTTTGCCACTCTTGCCCAAATTACGAGATGCGTTTCGCTCCAGAAGCGGGATTGATGCGGGTTTCATGGGATTCTCTATTTGGAAACCTGTTTCGGGCATGTCTCTCTCCCTCTGGGAGAGGGTGGCACGAAGCGCCGGGTGAGGGCAGGAAATGCACCCTCATCCGGCCCTCCGGGCCACCTTCTCCCAGAGGGAGAAGGACACGAGCCTCCATTTCGGCTAATTTGGGCTCACTTTTGTTGGAAAGCCGCTCAGCGAGTGCTAAGCTGGAATCCGAATGAAATCGACCGTATCGATTTTTCTTGTTGCACTCGTCCTCTCTCCTTGCGTGTCATCGGCTGATGATCTTGTGCGGCTCAGCAGCCTCGCCTCGATCTTTTCGGAACAGGTCGATCTAGCTAACTCTACCGGCCGGGCGCCGGGCCCAACGCATGCCATCTCTTTTGAACGGCTGCTCGAGGAACTCGAGCACCTCCAGATTCCCCAGTCCACGATCCTGTTTTGGTTGAGTAGCGACGGAAGACTTCACTGTTCAGTTCATCTCATAGCTCCCAGAAACGTCGTCCACTCTGTTCTTGGCCGATCTCCTCCTTCCGCGTAGGTAAGCCGAACGGCCTGTTTTTCGAGTTCTCTTTGGAGGAGGTTTTATGCACCGTCACTTGCCGGTCTTCATGATTCTGCTCGTTACGATTGCATTTTTGCCGGCAGTCACTTCTTCAGATTCCGCGAAGGAAGACAATGAGTTCACATACGCCCGCATCCGGTATCACATGACGGACGACGCTATTTTTGTTCGTGAAGTTCCGTGGCATCACGACTATCCCTTTGGCGATGAGGCGTTCCCAGCATTCCTCAAGGAAGTAACCAGGGTCCACACACAATCGAGTGCCTATCAGATCGTCGACATCGACAGCCCCGATCTTTTCAAGTACCCCTTCGCCTATCTATGCGAACCGGGTTACCTGGACCTGAACAAGAAGGATGCCGGCAATTTGCGCGAGTATCTCGATCGGGGCGGCTTTGTCATGGTGGACGACTTTCGAGGTTCACGGCATCTCGAGAATCTGGTACGGCAGATGAAGAAGGTGTATCCGAATCGCGACATCATTCCGTTGGACGTGTCGCATCCGATCTTCAATTCCTTTTATATGATCGAATCGCTCGACATGCAGCCTCCCTACGGCAACATGCCGGTCCAGTTTCTCGGATTACAGGATGATCACGGGCGTCTTCAAATGGTCATCGATTACAACAACGATCTCAGCGAATTCTGGGAATGGCTCGATAGGGGCGAGCTGCCGCTGCACGATGCCGCGCTCTCTCTGAAATTTGGCGTGAACTACGTGATGTACGCGATGACCCACTGAATGTAATCGCTGGCTTTAGCCCGCGTCTGCCAACTGCACCGGCCTCTGTCGGCCAAATAGCACGGCACAGCTCGAAACCGCTCCAATCGACATCGGAAGAAAGCTCCGCTCATCCACGAATGTTTTGAATGGATGCTTGCCGGTGCCTTCATTGGGTTGACTCCAGGTTGAGATTTCATTGCCCGCAAAACTAGGTGCATACTGGGAAACTGTGATGAATCGCATTGAGCGCCGCGCGATACTGGCTACATGCACAACACTGTTGGCATGCGGCGTCCTGCTCTACCTTGCGGCCGGTCCCCCATCGTCTTCATCATCCTCGTCCCCGGCCGCGGCTGCGAATTTGCCGGCCCGGCTCAGCGACAATGAATTCTGGCGAATGATCTCGGATTTTTCAGAAGCTGGTGGATATTTCCGCTCCGATAACTTTCTCTCCAACGAAGCGGGGTACCAATATGTGATTCCCGTATTAAAGAGGACTGTGCAGATCCTGCCGGGAGGTGTCTACCTCGGTGTTGGTCCGGAGCAGAACTTCACATACCTCATCGCGTTCGAGCCGAAAATGGCGTTCATTGTCGATATCCGGCGGGGAAACATGCTCGAGCACCTGCTGTACAAGGCCCTGATGGAGGTGTCGCGCGATCGCGTCGAGTTCCTCTCACGCCTGTTCTCGCGTCCGCGCCCGGCTGTCCTGGCAGCCGATGCGGCGCCGGAAACGGTGTTTCGGGTCTATGAGTCGGTTCAACCCAGCAAGGCTCAATTCGAGAGCAATCTCAAGTTGGTATTGAACCATTTGAAGAAGACTCACGGTTTCAAGCTTTCCAGTGAGGACGAAGCGGGTATCCGATATGCATACAACGCTTTCTTTGAATCCGGGCCCGACCTGACCTACACGTTCCTCGGCGGCTATGGTGTATTTGGAGGTATGCCCACCTACGCTGAGCTGATGACCGAAACCGATGGCCGTTCGCGGAATTGGAGTTTCCTGGCGACAGAAGACCAGTTTCGGATGGTGCAGCGGCTGCAGAAGAATAATCTAATCGTTCCTTTGGTGGGGGATTTTGCGGGAGACAAGGCCATCCGTTCCGTCGGACGATATCTAAAGGAACACAACGCCGTCGTATCGGCCTTCTACACGTCGAATGTAGAGCAGTATCTATTTCAGGACGGCGTTTGGAGACGTTTCTATGCGAACGTCGCGACGCTGCCTATCGATTCGAGCAGCACGTTCATCCGCTACGTCTTGAATGGTTACGGATTCGGCCGGCGCTCACGAACGTTATGGTGTTCGATCGACGGCCTGGTGAAAGCCAACAATGCAGGCCGGATTTTGGGGTATTACGATGTTGTCGAAATGTCGAGATGAGAACCGAGATTTGGGGACAGACACCGAATTCTGTTGTCCAAGAATTCGATGTCTGTCCCCAATTCGCGTTATTGACTGCTATTTGTAGCTTACTCTCCAGATCTTATTCCCTACATCATCGGCAACGAGAAGCGATCCGTCACGATCGACGAGTACTCCGA